>Ga0209988_10001907_pt1 | contig 13739 bp, 9 predicted proteins | sample N075metaG_FD_183115 | JGI IMG/M metagenome (GOLD analysis project Ga0209988, IMG submission 183115) | Deep subsurface microbial communities from Kermadec Trench to uncover new lineages of life (NeLLi) - N075 metaG (SPAdes) (version 2) | ecosystem: Environmental > Aquatic > Marine > Ocean trench... | reverse complement strand
CGGTCGAGCCAATCAGGCCATATTTGTACGGGTTGGTACCGAGTTTTTGCTCGAACTCAAGCCCGCGCTTCAAACCCGACCTGGCGTATTCGCCAGCAAGCATCGACTTTTTCTCTGATTCGCTTAGATCTTTCTTCAGTACGCTCAGATCCATGTTGCCCTTATCCCAGGTTTCATAGTCGGCAAATTCGTCATTCGGCGAGAGCAGCGGGTGGGCCTCACCATCGCCTTTTATTTGTGTAACTTCGATCAGTGGTTCCCAGCGCATACGTGTTTCGGCATAAGCCCTGCTGAGGCGCTTACCTTCGAAAGTCTCGACATCAAACATGGTCCCGCTACTGAGGTTGCCGTTGTGTGGAATGGCCAGAATAGAGCCCCCGGTTCGTTCTTCGTAGGTCTGCATCCATTTCCACAGTTCCTCAGGGTTTTCACTATCAAAGGCGGAGAAGGGTATTATCCGGTTCACTTTGTCGGCGTCATCACGAAAAATAACGACACGATGGAGATTGTTGCCGCCTGGATGTGAAGACCATTCGTAACCCTGGAATGATGTGAAATTGCCAGGCTCATTGTATTGATCTGCAATTGCCGTGTGCTGTTCCCATTTTGAGCGAAAGAATTTCTTGTCCAGCAACTCGGGAGGCAAAGATTTTTCGGAAACACTCTGAATCATTTCCATGACGGCCTGAAACGATAATTCGCCCCCGGCATGCAGCATCTTGTTCCAGCGTTTCGTTTTCGGGTCGCCCATCAATGCTGGATTACCGTCGTAGACCGAAATCATTGCGCCGTATGCTTCTGCATGATCTGCAACGACCAGAAAATCCAACGGCCGGGACAGCTTGACTTGAATGCCGCCGGCAGACGTGACTTCTGCCCCGCGCGCGAAGCGGAGAGCATCCTCATCGTTCAACCTGTTGCCGAATCCAAAGGCATCGCCGGATATCGACGTGTGCAGATGTGTATCGCCGAAGAAGACCCTGGTTGGGATGTTGCGCCCGGCGTATGGCGAGTAGCCTGGTTCGCTAAAGCTTGCGGCGATCTGGTCCTTATCATGGGCTGCAGGTCCCTCCTGAGCCAAAGCGAGGGGGGTGACAATCACTACGGCCAACGCTACCAGCAAATATTTCATCATTTTGTTCCTTTGTTTGTGACAACGGCTAATTGCAAAGCAGAAAGCAACGCGGACCGACGCTCAGCTGGACTCCGGTCCGTAATCTTCAACCGTTTTCTTGACGATTAATTCCCCGGCGTATACCAGATCGGTGACGTATAAGCGCGTTCCTGATGAACTGGGTCGGCTCCTTCAGGAAGATCTACGCCAAAAACCTTGGCATCGTAGGCGATCCATTTTGGCGTAGGGATCTCGATAACACGCACGTAATAAAACGCACGTTGCTGCGGATCAAAATCCGGGTCTTGCCAAAAAGCCTGAAGAAACGGATCACCAATAGCATTGGTGTAGGTCACATCCTCCAGGTTAACGGTACTGCCCACGGGAGGATACTTGCCATTCTTACCGGGCTCGCGATTATCGGACACCGCAACGTCGTAGATCTTCTCGAGAGTCTCACCACTCTCATCCAACCAGCCTTTAATAATCTGCACTCGATCCAGGTTTGCGCCTTCAGGGTCTCTTACAGCACGAACCAGAAAGTTAGGGGCCTTGCCACTGGGTGCGGCATAGAGGTCTCCACCCATTGGCACACCGCCGTCATACCCGTTTTCCGCGAAATCCGATCGATCAAGATCGGTCTTGGCAAAATCCCAGCCCGCAAAAACACGAACCTTCAAACGGGTACCTGTAGTGGCGTAGGTTTCTTTACGTTGCATCGCATCCCACAGAGCGGCACGCGTATTTTCATGCGACCAGATGGCGGCCAGGCCACCTGCCGCCGCTCGCCAATGACGAATCTTCTTCGTTGGATCGGGGTTTGCTCGAGCGATGATTACCTCATTAAACCGGTAGTGAGGATTAGCACTGGGTTCGGCCGGGCTCACCTTGCCGAAGAAGTTATTTTCTTCCGTGCTCGGGATGGAAGTATGCGAATCTGTGGAACCAATCATGCCGAACTTGAAGGGATTGGCGCCGAGTTTTTGCTCATAAGCAAGACCACGTTTGTAGGCTTCTCTCGCATACTCCCTTGGCCACATTGCCGGTGTTGTGGTTGCGGCGCCGAATGTCCCTGTGTCCCAGGTGTAAAAATCGGCAAATTCATCGTTTGGCGATAAAGCCGGGTGGGTCTCACCATCGCCCTTTATTTGTGTAACTTCATAAAGTGGCTCCCACCGCATTCTGCGCTGAGCATAGTCAAGATCCAGCGGTTCTTTGCTTGTTAACGTGACGTCATCGAACATCAGGCCATTTGAAATGTTCCCATTGTGTGCGATGGCCAGCATTTTGCCGCCGGTCTTTTTCTCATATTTATCCATCCATTCCCACAGTCGCTCAGGATCAGTAGTGTCATAGGATGAGATGGGAATAATTTGATCGGCCTTGTCCTTGTTGTCCCGAAAGATAATATTCCTGTGCAGGTTGTTGCCGTCCGGCACCGATGTCCATTCAAATCCGATAAAGGCAGTGAACAGGCCAGGTTCATTGTATTTATCGGCAAAACTTGTTTCGTGTTGCCAATAGGTGCCTGTCATAGCTGAACCTTTCAATTTATTATCCTGGGCATTGATCTGTTTGACCCACATATCGAAAGCCCCGGCAAAATCGCCGGACTTGACCTTGTCGTGGATTTCTTTTCCCCAGCTGTTTTTCAAAAGGTCGGCATTTGACTCCGCAATAGCGGGTGCCAGGCCGAGGTTCTCTGCGTGATCGGATATCACCAGGAAATCCAGCGGACGAGATAACTTGACCTTCAGGCCGTGACTCGAGGTAATCACTCCGCCTCTTGCAAGGCGATAAGCGTCTTCAGGTCCTCGAATATTACCCACCATGCCCGCATCAGTAGAAAAGGATGTATGCAGGTGGGTATCACCGAAATAGACTTGGTTGGGAAATGTTTTCTCCGGATAGGGAGAGTATTCAACCTTGGTATCGCCTGGAGGCGGTGCATCCTGCGCCAACGCCGAAGAAATCAACCCGGTTGCCAAACACAGTGCAAATCCTGTTTTCATTACGTACATCCTAATAGATCAGAAGTTAAATACGACGCCCAAAAAGGTCCTAGGGAATGTAAGGATCCGGAGCGCTAGGGGGAATCGGTGATTCGACCGCCAGGCTACGGTGATGTTCTATGACCGGTTTCATAATAGCAGGCGTTACCCAGAACTGTCTTCGCTTGCCTCTTGCATTGCTTCCATGGCAGGGAAATCGAGAATCATTGCCTGGGCGAATCTGGGAATATGGTCTTCCAGTCATTTTTCATGTTAACGACTGTCCATCCATCTTCGTGCGCCTGATCCAGTCCTTTATCAAGTTTTCCAATGTGAGACTCACGATCGTAGGCCCACTCGCGTTCAGCATCAGTGTGGTGCACATAAACACACAGTCGTGTGCCGTCGCCGGCACAGATCCATTGCAGCATTTGTAAATCGCCATCAGAGTTGCCAAATGCGGCGATGGGTCGACGCCCGATGTGCTGATTGATCGCGACAGGCTTGCCTTCTTTATCGTCAAAAAAGTTCAACTCCGGGAGGCGAACCAGAACCGGGTTTCCATCACGGTATTCATATCGAGTCTTGATGCTGCTTCCGATCACCTGCTCGGGAGGGATTGCATATACCTCTTCAGCAAAGGCGCGCAGGAAAGCGACTCCGCCACCAGACGTGATATAGGTCTTGAAGTCGTTCGCGCGCAAGTAAGCAAGCAGATCCAACATGGGTTGGTAAACCATTTCGGTGTGCAGGCGGCCAGTGGTCGGGTGTCTCGCCGTACGTAACCATTCTTTGGCAATCGCGGAAAACTCAATAGCTGTCATGCCTGTGTGCGAAGCCATCACCAATTCGAACAATGCCTGCTCGCCACCCGACAAGGCGGTTTCGGGATCGCCCTCAAGAACTGCTTTGAAAGGCTGTGTGTCTTTCCATTCCGGGTGTTCAGGCGCGAGCGTCTTAATACGATCTAAAGCAAAAGCTAGCTGGAAATAGAGTGGTTGCTCGGCCCACAATGTCCCATCGTTGTCGAATACGGCGATGCGCTCGGCGGGGGGGACGTAGTTTGTACTATCCGGCGTTGTAACGGCTGCAACGAAATCAATAATCGATTGCTTAGTGGGCCCTTCATTCCAGGACGATAGAGGGTCGCCGGCTGTAGCACTGCTCGTTAGTACAAGCAATGCTACAACAGTTATTACTTTTCCAATTGACTGCACGAACTTGCCGCCGCCCGGACGATCAGTAGTAATTTGCCGGCAATGGCCTTGGCGGTACCGTGTTGTCATCCGACACTGTGAATATCACCCGGTCGAGCTCGCCATTGAACTTGAAAATGCCAGTGTACAGATCAGAAACTTGTGTGCCGGTGTCTCTGCCAATATCGAACGTCTCAGCAAGCGAGTAGGTTGCAATATGCATTTGCGGCATTGCGATCTCATCGACTTTCTCGCCATTCACATACAGCTCGCCGTCGCCGCCGAACTCCCGGGTCTTGATGAAATTGAACTTGAGCACCGTCTTACCCTTGGGCAACGATGACGACTTCAATATGTAATGCACGCCATCCAGGAAGTTGTAGTCGTAGTAGAGGCGATGATCCTTGATGAACATCGTATAGCCGCCGGTCATACCGCCAACCGCGGCAATGACACCTTCTTCATCACCCTTCAGATCAATCTGCGTCTCGATAGTGTGGGCACGATTCTTGACTGGCGCCGATGACTTTTCAGCAATGCGGATCGCACCCGGTGCAAAATAGATGAATTCCTTTTGATCACCGAACAAACGATCTTGCTGGGCTCCGAGGCGCCGAATCATATCGTCGTACAGCGGGTAAACGTTGTATTTCCAAGCTTCCTCGTCGAATATTTTGACGAGTTCGGCGAGTTTTTCCGGGTGCTCTTCGGCCAGATCATTGCTCTCCGAGAAATCTTCGGCAACGTTATAGAGTTCCCATACGTCATTCTCGAAGGGCAGCACGACGTTAACATCCCATGGCATTCTCTTGGCATGCAGGGTAACGGCCTTCCAGCCATCGACCCAGATCGCCCGGTTGCCGAACATCTCGTAGTATTGCCGTTCCTTCACGTTCGGCGCATCCGCGTTGTTGAAGGAGTAAATCAACGAATCACCATCCATCGGTTGTTGCTCGACACCGTTGTATTCTGCCGGCACCTCGACGCCTGCAGCTTCCAGTATCGTTGGGGCGATGTCGCTGATGTGGTGGTACTGACTACGCACTTCGCCCTTCGCCTCGATTCCGTTCGGCCAGTGCACAATAAGGTGATCCGCTTGACCACCGCGATGTTCGCTCTGCTTAAAATAGCGGAACGGCGTATTACCCGCCATCGCCCAGCCGGCATGATAATGCGGATAGGTATTCTCGCGACCCCAGTCTTCCTGGGCGCGCAGGTTGGCCTCCATTGGTGTCTGCAGTCCGTTCAAAACATACGTTTCATTGAACGTGCCCGCGAGGCCACCTTCGCCACTGGCGCCGTTGTCGGACGTAACAAAAATGAGCGTATTGTCCAGCTCGCCGATGCGTTCAAGGGTGGCCACAACGCGGCCGATCTGCAGGTCGACCCATTCCAATTGCCCAGCGAAAACTTCCATCTGCCTTGCATAAAGGGACTTTTCTTCATCAGAAAGTGAGTCCCACGCAGGAATCTGGTCAATGCGTTCGGTCAATACCGTTCCCTCTGGAACGACGCCGGCTGCTATCTGCTGTTCGAGAATTTGTTCCCGGGCCTTGTCCCAGCCCATGTCGAACTTGCCCTTGTACTTGTCGATATGGCTGTCCGGCGCGTGGTGTGGTGAGTGCATCGAGCCTGACGCCCACAACATCATGAAGGGAAGATCAGGTTTGAGTGATTTGTGACCGGTAATCCACTCGATTGCCCGGTCTGCGAGATCCTGGTCCAGATGCACGGATTTGTGATACGGCTCTGGCGAGTGATCATTCCACATCACAGGAACGAACTGATGCACGTCAGCTGCCATGAATGTGTAGGCGTGCTGGAAGCCTTCACCGCTTGGCCAACGGTCGAACGGTCCAGTCTGCGACACTTCGTAAAGAGGAGTGTGATCCCACTTGCCAAGCGCGTAGTTTATGTAGCCGTCTTCCGCCAGGTAATTGGCAACCGACTTGGCCGACTCCGGCATGATCGCGTTGTAGCCCGGGAAGCCCATTGCGGTCAGGGCATGGCTGCCAAGGCCTATCGCGTGCGGGTTGCGACCCGCCATCAATGTTGCACGCGACGGCGAGCACAACGCTGTCGTATGAAAGTTGTTGTAGCGCAGCCCGTTGCTGGCCAGATTGTCGATGTTTGGCGTATTGATCAGGCCGCCAAAGCTGCCTATCTGGGCAAAACCAACGTCATCGAGCAAGAATATGATGACGTTGGGCGCGTCGTCTTTGGGTACTTTGTAGTCCGCCCACCATTCTTGGGAGTCGCTATAACTTTCAGCGATGACACCGCCGAAGCCTTCAACATTTTTGGTCTTGACGCCGGAATCTGAAACTGAGAACTCTTCGGTTGCTGACGAGTCGTCACTCGCTGGATCTGTGGTGGACTCACCGCCACAAGCTGACAACGTCAGTGCGAGAATGATGGATGTTATGTATTTCATATCTATCCTTAGGTACAGGTACTAAAAGTTAAAAATTACGCCGATGATTGGCCCGTGCGTCACTGTGTCGTATTCGAAAAAGCCGGGTTCTCCCCGGGAACCGGTTTCAAACTCTACCCAGGTCGCCTTGTATTGCAAATCGAGGTCGATCGTTTCGCCCATTTCGTAGTGGAATCCGGCCGAGACGGCTGACGTGAAGTCCGACTCGAGCCCAAAGCCGCCGACGTCGCCACGTAGTTTGAATGTCCATTTGTCATTTACGGGATTCGACCAGCGGACACCGAGCACCAGGTCGACCCAGTCCTCTTCGACGTCAAAACTGGCTGTACCTGGCAGGACAGCCGGATCGATGTCGACATCGATATCGTTGTCCCACCAGCGAATGCCTATCAGGTACTCAAGATGGCCGCTGGCTGATTGATTTCGCCGGATCAACAGGGCCTCGAGAACGCCCTGGTGAATCTCCGCATCCACTACGCCACCGCGTGGGCCCGAAATGTCGGCGCTCAAATTCATGAAGCCGTAGTCCAGCGCGACGCCCCAGCCGTTGCTGTGGTGTGCTTCAAAATGACCCATAAAGCCGATATCCAGCACCTCCAGGATATCGCTCATATCAACGTCGACGTCTACGCCCGTAGCGCGACCGATGCTGGCGTGTCCTTCGATGCTGGAAGCAAGGACGTAGGGCTCGAAAGAATAGGACCAATTTTGTGCGTTTGCCGGCTTCGGCAGAAGCATCATCAGTAGGAGCAGGGTGAGGAAGCGCCCAGATATGAGTTGCGCGCGGTTCATAAATGCTGCCAAGGAACTATCCGCCCCATAATCGATCCCCAACAATCCAATATACTACATCCGGGCCAAAAACCTATATAAACAGAAAGAACCGCACTCACTCAGCATGCCCGGCGATCCTGTGTGCTTTAGCTGCTCTGAAAAGGAGGTTAGCCAACGAACTATGCCGAGGCCATTGACCACTGCAGCCAAAGTAATGAGAAACGCGAATGAGGTATATTCGAGCGGCATCGATCGCTAGAAATCAAATTTGAGAAACACGAGGGCACCCGAATACTGCCAGTCGAGAGCGCCTGAAAAACTATTTTTGGTCGAATCGACGGCTAAGGTCACGCTATTGAAGCCAATACCGAGCGACAGGTCGTCGAGTATGCTGTAATCGAAGCCTGCATACAGGTCAACCAGTGAGCCGTCGATATTGTCGTACTCGACAAAGAAGAACTCGCCGCTGGCTCGAAACGTCCACCGATCCGAGAGCGCATACTCGCCCCTAAGGCCTATAACGGGCAGCGGAGCCGTTAATTCGCCGACCACCGCCTGCCCTAAATTCTGCTCCGCAAGGCTCACGCCGGCATCGGTGACATGGATACCAATAGTCGCTCCAAGGTAGCCCTTATCACGTTGCAGGAGTGAGTATGTGTACGCCAACTTGTAGATCGCCAGGTCGACCTTGGAAACGATGATAGTATCGATGTTGTAGAATGCGTCACCCCATTGAATGTCTTTCTCGATCTGCCTGGAGGCGTTGCGCGACAAGTCGAACAGGCTGAAGTCTACGCGGTGTCGTTCGCTGATACGGAAGTAGCCGTCAACCCGGAATACTGAGTCAGAAGTATCCAGTCCGAGATCTGTCTCGAAATCCGTATCAGTACCGTCACCCAGTGGCGAATCGAATCGGGTCTCGGTATTACGGTCGGTGATGAACACGCCAAGGCTCAGGCTGAAGCGGTCGCCGTCGAGCGATTGAGCATTTGCTTGCTGGGGCAAGATACTCAGCAGCAGCAGAACTAAAGTAGCTCTGAGAATCATGATTTTCGGCCCATCCAGAAAAAATAAACAGGACTTTTAAGAGTCTCACGATTAGAGCGCCAATCCAACAAGGGCAAGTGTGGATATATAAGGGTCGGCGGCCAGGTGTATGCTGGCGACCATGACAGATTCTCATTACAGTCGTCTGCCGACACTTGCCGGTCTGGCGTTGTTGCTCGCGCCTGCAGCATGGGCGGACGACCGCGCAGAGACGGATGATCCCGGAGAATTCCCCGCCAGTCCCATTCCCGACATACGCGACGATGATTTCAAGCTCAAGCTGCAAAAAAGAAATTGGGTGATCGTACCTATCCCGGTATCCAATCCAACGCTCGATACCGGGTTAATCGTGGGTGGTGCGTACTTCTACCCGCAGACGGACGCTCAAAAGAAAGTGCAGCCGGCATCCGTAACGGTAGCGGCAGGATTTTGGTCCAGCAACCAAAGTAGTGCGTTCGGGGTTGCTCATCAGAGTTACTTTAGCGAGGACAAATGGCGTATCGGCGGTATCGTCGGACATGCAGACGTCAAGCTGGTTCTGTCGACGCCGGGAGCGGGCGCTGGACCTTCAGTTGACTGGCTCGTCAAAGGAGACTTTTTCGCTGCAGGCATATCCCGAAAAATCGTGGGAAAATGGTACGCAGGTATTGTTGCCCGATACGCCGATATGGAGCAGGCGTTTGGCATTGACACACCCAGTGCCGACTTCAACACGAGTTCAGAAACGGTCTCTGTGGGTCTCGGTATCAATGTGGAGTATGACAACCGGGATAAGCCATTCAATAGCTACACAGGCAGTAAATTCAAGTTTAGCGTTCTGACCAACAGCGAGGGTCTGGGTAGCGACGATTCCTACTTGTCCTACAAGCTAAGCTACGCCTCGTATCACTTGGTTCGTCCGTCGTTGGTACTAGCCTGGGAAGTTCAGGGGTGCAGCAAATCGGATCAGGCGCCACTTTGGGATGCCTGTGGCGTGGATCTGCGCGGTTTCTCGGCAACGGATTATCTCGGCAAAGTGTCCGCATCGGGGCAGGTTGAGGTACGATGGCAATTCCACCGCAAATGGGGCGCCGTTGCGTTTGCGGGTAGTGGATACCATAGAAACTCCTTTAGCGAGTTTCGTGAACGCGACGCAATCCCTAGTTATGGAATCGGGCTCCGTTTCATGGTGCTCGAATCGCAGCGAATTAATATGCGGCTCGACTACGGAAGATCAAATGACAGTGATGCCGTCTACTTGTCGGTCGGCGAGGCTTTTTAATTTTGGGTGAGGAGAACAAGAAATGAAAACTCTAATTATGGCCATTAGCCTGCTCGGGATGTCCGCAGTGTGGGCAGAGGGTGGCAGCAAGACGCTCGCTGCCACCATGGATGTGTACGTGTTTCCAAAAGAAGGCCAGCAAAGTGATCAACAGTCGAGAGACGAGGCATCTTGTTACGCGTGGGCTGGAAATAATACCGGCAATGATCCGTTCGAATTGCAAAAGCAAAGTGCTGCGCAGGCTGAGCAAACCGAAAAGGAAAAGGCCGCCGCACAGCAAGCAGGGACGGGTGCCGGGGCCAGAGGTGCGCTACGCGGCGCTGCCATGGGTGCGCTGATCGGCGAGATTGCGAACGATGATGCGAGTGAGGGCGCAGCCTGGGGTGCCGCTGCGGGAGCGATTAGAGGCCGTCGCATGAAGCATGCAGCAAAGACACAGGCAACGGAACAGGCCGAACAAAAGGGTCAGGCAAAGCAACAAGCTACCGCCGGGCAGGTCGAGAATTTCAAGAAGGCGTTTTCGGTATGTCTCGAAGCCAAGGAGTACCTGGTCAAGTACTAGGCGACCAGCAAATACCTGAAGCGATAACACAGAATATTGGAGAATTAGAATGAAGAAGCTGATTATCTTTGGTACGGCAATGTTGGCTATTGGTGCAGCAACTGCCGAGAACGTCGAAGGGGTTGACGAAATGATCTGCTCTGCAGCCCAGGCTCAAGTATGTCTCGAAAGCGGCGAGTGCTACCCGGTGCTTCCCTGGGAGCTATCCATTCCGGACTTTGTCGTCATCGACACTAAAAAGAAAACAGTTTCCACGACAAAGGCGAGCCAACTGAATCGATCAACGCCGTTCGCCGCGGTCAAGAAAGCGGACGGTGTTCTCTATTTGCAAGGAGTTGAAGGCGGTCGTGCCTTCAGTTTTGTTATCGATGAGGCGACCGGGCGAATGACAGTCGCAATTGCTCGAGACGGCTTTTCTGTGACGGTGTTCGGGGCATGTACGGATACTGATATTTGAATTTTCAACAGGACAAACGCAATGAAAACACGAACAACTATTCTTGGTATGGTTTTGGCCTTTGCACTGCTTGGCGCGTGCGCATCGACATTCAAGGCAACGTACGACCATGACGCAAGCAATGATTTTTCCAACTATCACACCTTCGCATGGCTTACCAAGAACCCGATGAAGGTCTCCCAGAGCATCACCACGCTCAATCCGCTGCTCGAACCACGCATCATGTCCGCGCTGGAAAAGGCCCTGGTTGCCAAGGGTTACAAGTGGGTTGCCGACCGGAATTCAGCAGATTTCGTGATCTCTTTTACGGTTGGGTCACGACAGGAGATCAAGGTCGATTCGTATCCGAGTATGTCAGCAGGTGTCGGTATGGGTTACCCGGGCCACTGGCGCTGGGGAGGCGCCTACTACGGTTACGGCGGTATTGAGACGACCGTTCATCAGTATACGAAGGGAATGCTCGCGGTCGATATATTTGACGTCAAAGATCGGCGCCCGGTATGGCACGGAGTTGCATCAAAAACGATCAACGAGTCGGATCGCGAAAACATGGACGAGACGATAAACGCCGCCGTCGATGCTATCGTCGCTGGCTTTCCGCCTTCCTAGTCGCTTACCCGACAGAGATATTCGAATATGAGCTTACTCTCACGAGTTGTCCTGGCGGCGGCTTTGGCTTTGGCCGTTGCTGTGTTGCCGACGGCCGCACAGAATACGGAGTCTGCCGAGACAGTTGCTCAGCCGGACGCGCTTATTTTTCCTCGAACGTTGACAAGCGATGCCGGCTCGGTGGTTATTCACACGCCGCAAATAGACTCCTGGAAAGACTTCGCGAAGCTTGAGGGACGTCTCGCGGTCGCAGTGACGCCTACCGGAGAGGATGAACCGGTGTACGGTGTGGCTGAGTTCACTGCCGACACAGACCCTAACCTTGAGCTGCGCGTGGTTGCGATCGAGAACATGGAGATCATTGTCACGAGCTTCCCTGTGCCCGATTCGAAGCGGCGTGAGCAACTCGACGCCATCGTCCGATCTACGGCGCAGCATCGCACGCATTATGTACCGCTCGACGTGATCCTGACGTACATCGCGCCGAATGCGTCTGTGCCCGAAGAAGAAGGACTCTCTTTCGAGCCACCACCGATTTTCTATTCGAGCACGCCCGCGATCCTGGTCATGACCGATGGTGAGCCACTATTGGCGCCGCTTCCAGATACTAAACTGCAATACGTCGTGAATACCAATTGGGACCTGTTCCGCTACAAAGACAAGGAGTGGTATCTGCGCAATGACGATCGCTGGCTCAAGAACGACGAGCTCAGTGGCAATTGGCGCTACGATAGCCGGCTGCCGGGCGATTTCAAGAAACTGCCCGATGATGGCAACTGGGCGGAGGTGAAGGCTGCGAACCCGCCGGCGAAAGGCGACAGTTCCGAGCCGACCGTGTTTATTAGTGACCGTCCCGCCGAGTTGATCTTGGTCGATGGCCAGCCCGACTATCAAACGGCTGGCAATGTCAGTCTTCAGTACATCTCCGATACTGAAAGCGACGTATTCAGGTACCAGACCAAGTTCTATTACCTCGTATCGGGACGCTGGTTCCGTGCCGATCAATTACGTGGACCGTGGGAGCACGTGGAAGAACTCCCCGAAGTTTTCGCAAGTATCGATCCGGGCGGTGAAAAGGCTCATGTGCTGGCCGCAGTGTCGGGCACGGACGAAGCGCGTCTCGCGGTCCTCGAGGCGTCAATTCCGCGCAAGGCTACGGTGAGCAGGGATGCCGGCGACAAGGTCAACGTCTTTTTCCAAGGGGAGCCGGTGTTTGAAGAGATTTCCGGTACCAGCGTGGAACGAGCGGTCAACAGCTCGAACGATATTCTTAAGGTGGGCGAGGAGTACTACCTCTGCGACAACGCAGTCTGGTATGTGTCGATTGGCACTAATGGGCCATGGGTGGTTGCTGATGCCATTCCCGCCGCTATTTACAGCATCCCACCGTCTTCGCAGTCATATCACGTCACGCACGTGCACATCTACGAAAGCGACGACGATTACGTATCGACGGGTTACACGAGCGGCTATTTCGGTGTGTCCGTGGCGTTCGGCGTCGCGATGTACGGCAGTGGCTGGTATTACCCGCCGTACTACGGCCACTACCCGTACCACGGCTACCCCTATTACCCCTACTACTATCCGTACCCATACAGCTACGGCGCATCGGCCTGGTACAACCCGAACACCGGCATGTACGGTCGTTCGGCCAGCGTATACGGGCCTTATGGCGGCTACGGTCGTGCGGCATCCTACAACCCGCATACTGGTACCTACGCACGCGGTGAGGCCGTTTGGGATAGCAACGAAATCGCCGGGAGAGGTGTAGCCTACAATCCGCGTACTGGTAATGGCATCGCAACGAATCGTTACGCGAATGAGAACGGTGGTTGGGGTGAATCACTGATTACGCACAACGACAAGTGGGTGCAGACGCAAAGCGAATGGGACAATAATTCGCGATCAACGAGATTTCAAACTTCAGAAGGCGGCGCAGGCGCCGTTCGTCGGCAGGGCTCGGGCGAGGATGCCACTCGCGGCGGTATAGTCAGAAGCGGAGACGGCGACTTGTATGCAGGCAAGGACGGCAACGTCTATCGGCGAACCGAGGATGGTTGGTCGCAGCGCGGAGATGGTGATTGGAACCCGGTAGCCGTTCCCGATGAACGGGCAGCGCAGATCGATCAGGCGCGTAGTTCACTTGCTACCAAGCGCGATAGTATTGCCGAATCTTTGCCCGCTGATCGGCCCACACGGTCGCAGGTTCAGTCAACGCTAAGTTCGCGAGGCTTTGCGGATAGCTTCGGATCAGCGCGCTCCGCAGATAGCTGGTCAAACAGAACCTACGACAG
>Ga0209988_10001906_pt1 | contig 13740 bp, 7 predicted proteins | sample N075metaG_FD_183115 | JGI IMG/M metagenome (GOLD analysis project Ga0209988, IMG submission 183115) | Deep subsurface microbial communities from Kermadec Trench to uncover new lineages of life (NeLLi) - N075 metaG (SPAdes) (version 2) | ecosystem: Environmental > Aquatic > Marine > Ocean trench... | reverse complement strand
TCATGGCCATCATGAACGTGATAGTAACGTTATATATCTTCACGCTCGTGCCCGAATTCGTCATGCGCCTGTTAATCTGGCTGCTAATCCACACGGTATATCGCGTGGACAAAACTGGCCTGGATAAAATACCGGACGACGGACCGGCTCTTCTAATATGCAACCACGTCAGTTTTGTCGACGCACTAATCCTGGCCGGCAGCATCAAACGTCCGATTCGTTTCGTGATCTATTTCCGTATCTATCAGCTACCAATATTGTCGTTTATATTTAAGGCTGCAAACGCTATACCGATTGCCTCGGCAAATGAACATGCCGGGTTGATGAAACTGGCATTTAACCGCATCAGCGAGGCTTTCGCAGAGGGTGAACTGGTGTGTATATTCCCCGAAGGTAAAATTACTGATTCGGGTGAAATGGGGCAATTTAAATCGGGTGTTATAAGAATTCTCGAACGAGATCCGGTACCGGTCGTTCCACTCGCATTGCGTGGCCTGTGGGGTAGTTTCTTTAGCCGCAAACGCGGTAAAGCAATGACACGCTGGTTTCCACGGGGCTGGTTTAGCCGTATAGAGCTGGTCGCCGGCGCCCCAATCGAGGCATCCGATGCCTCGCAAGAGAGCCTGTACCGAAGAGTTTCGGTGTTACGGGGTAAAAAACTCTAAGCCACCGCAGGTAGAAATGGATAAATTTCTTATCTATAATGTCGGTCCTTTTCCCAGCACAAATTAGAACGGAGCCGTCATGAGCCAGCCAGCAGAAGCCTTAAGCTCGAATTTCCCCGCGTTATACCATTATGTCAACGGAGAAAAAATTACCGCTAGTGGCGGCCGCTTCGGCGATATCTTCAACCCCACCCTGGGGGTCAAATCGGCCGAAGTCCCACTCGCCTCAAAATCGGAAGTTGAAGCTGCGATAGCAGTAGCCGAAGCGGCCTTTCCGGCATGGGCGGCGACGTCGGTATTGAAACGCTCGCGGGTAATGACCAAATTTTTACAGCTGTTATACGAGCACCAGACTGAGCTCGCCGAACTCGTCTGCAAGGAACACGGCAAGGTAATCGAGGATGCGATGGGATCGGTATTGCGCGGTATCGAAGTAGTAGAATTTACCTGTGGCGCACCCCATCAACAAAAAGGCGAGTTTTCCGATAATGTCGCCAACGGCATTGATATCTACTCGATGCGCAAGCCGCTGGGTGTGGTAGCCGGAATCACGCCGTTCAACTTCCCGGCGATGATTCCGCTATGGATGACCTCCATCGCAATCGTCACCGGCAACACGGTGATATTGAAACCGTCCGAAAAAGATCCATCCTGTCCGCTACGCATGGCCGAGTTGTTTGTTGATGCCGGGGGACCCCCGGGGGTGTTCAATGTTGTCAATGGAGACAAAGAAGCGGTCGACACACTGCTCAACGATGAGCGAATCAAGGCTGTCAGTTTCGTCGGCTCAACTGCAATAGCGCAGTATGTTTACGCGACCGCAACAGCGAACGGTAAACGTTGCCAGGCTATGGGTGGGGCAAAAAACCACATGCTGATAATGCCGGATGCCGATCTCGAAGACGTTGCCAATGCGCTGATGGGCGCGGCCTATGGCTCGGCCGGTGAACGCTGCATGTCGATATCGGTTGGTGTTTGTGTCGGCGATAAAGTAGCCGATGAATTGATTGAAATCCTCAAGCCGCGTGTCGAGGCCCTGCGTATCGGACCGAGCCTCGATAGCGGCCTGGAAATGGGCCCGCTGGTCACCAAGCAACACCGCGAAAAAGTAATGTCATATATTCAGATGGCGCAGGATGAGGGTTCGAAGCTGGTAGTCGACGGCCGCGATTTCGTTTGCGATGGTCATGAAGACGGCTACTTCCTCGGAGGATCGCTGATCGACCAGGTGAAACCCGAGATGCAGTCTTACCAGGAAGAGATATTCGGACCCGTACTGCAAATCATGCGTTCGGGTTCATTTGAAGAAGGCATGGCGCTAGTGACTGATCATCCCTACGGTAACGGCACCTCGATCTTTACCAAAGATGGCGCGGCGGCACGTACCTTTGCTGACAAGGTTGAAGTCGGCATGGTTGGCATCAATGTGCCGATTCCGGTACCCCTTGCATTTCACAGCTTTGGTGGCTGGAAGTCATCGGCCTTTGGCGATCATAATCAGTACGGCATGGAAGCTATGCGTTTTTACACCAAGGTGAAAACGGTTACCTCTCGCTGGCAGGATAAGGGACTCGAGGCCGAATTTTCAATGCCCGTTTTGAAATAAACCCGATGAAATAAACCAGTCGATCTGTTAGTACCGGTAATAACCGGTATTATCAGTTTTTGCCCTGCTGCCGAGAACAGCCCAGCGATATGAAAGAATTGACTTCGCTGCTAATCATCCTGGGTCTAATGGCGCTGGCATTTGTCGGACTGCACTATTTCATCCTGTTTTTTGGATTGAACGATGTTACCGCGCTAATCTTATTTGCCCTGCCAGTGGTCGCAATGATTGCCTATTCGACTCACGATACCCCGTCTGAAATGATCCGGAGTGCAAGAATGATTTATATCAGCTTTATTTCGGTGATTTTCGCCGCTTGGGGACTGGTCTGGTTTATCGACTAGCAACCCGCAACCAGGGATCAAACGAATTTCCGAATTTAATAAGGGTTTGAATACTAAAGCGGGCTACTCTGCCGTCACCGAGGAGGCCTGATATTGCTGGCATTTCGCGATATATTCTTTGGTACCCTGTGGCATTGGCACGCGGGCACTGGCGATATATGCGACCCATCGTTTACCTTCTTGCAGCAAGTCCAAACCCTGGTTGGCTTTCATTTGAGTTATTTGTTCTGCTTCGTCATGTAAATTCGGTCGAACCTTGTCTAGTGTTTCTCTCAACGCGACAAATTCGGGCCAGATCTGAAAAATTATCGGATCTTTCTTCATGGTTTCGGCGACTCGTTTGGCGACCGCGGTATAGGCCATAATCGAGTCACTGGCATCGGCAAACATACTACTCGAGCAAAACGTCTCGATCATACAATTACCAATTCGGTCGATATCACGCATGCTTTGGGCAATTTTTATAAATCGGGATTCATAAAATTCAGTTGGTGACAAGGTAAACGCCTTGAACGGCTCACCCCAGATTTCATCGATGCCTTCGCACCCGCTTTGGTGCTTGACCTGTTTGCCCAATAACAGGGCTTCTTCAAAACAATCGGTACATTCGCGCATTAAATCATTGTTGTCGCTCACTTTCACGCCCAGCTCGGCGAGGTCGACTATCGAGGTAAACAAATCGGTTGCGCGGTGAAATAAAGCCCCTGCAAGCATCGCCGCATTGACCCGTCGGCGCTCAGGGTTAGATTGCTGCTGGTAAGCTGCGCGAGCCTGCTCGAGATTGCGTCCGGGTGTATTTATTCCTGCTTCTGTATGATGAAAGGCACGTCGTGTCAGGCTGTCAATCAGTCGTTTGCGATTGCTCAGCGAATCCTGCATCGGTGCGTAGTAACGAATCCAGTAGTCGTAATAGAAAATATACTCGGAATCGTCGAAAGTTCGACGATCGCCATTTTGGGGGGTTTTATTCATGCTTCGGGTTAAAAATCAGATTTGAAAATTACGTCGGCCTGTTGAGACCAGGTGGGCGCATTATAGACAAACCATCGAATATTTCACGCACTGAATTGTGTAACATAAACAACAATTAAAGAGCCAGGGAGCCTCTAATTAATTCTGGGTGAATCACAACGCGTTCATTCATGAATTGATCAGAGGTTCTCTGGCTCATGTGCTGAGCCTTTAATCCCTTATAATCGTCGCAAAGGGTCGGCCTGAGGATGGAATGTCTGCTGCAGACAAGGCGTTCTGAGTTCTAATTAATCGATCATTGCAATCAATAAATCATGGCTAATGACTTTATCCATTTTTAGCTCTAATCGCGTTGAGTCGCTACAGGAAAACTTGTGCCATCGATTGCGCGAGGTGCCACTGGACAACCCGCTCGCGAGCGAGGTAATAGTAGTTCCAACTCATGCAATGGCACGCTGGCTCAATCTGAAAATAGCCCGGCAAGAAACTATCGCAGCGAATTTTTACTACCCTTTACCAGCGACCTGGGTCTGGCAACTCGCAGCGGCGGTTCTCGATCGGGTTCCAGAACAGGATCCTTTACGACCCGAGCAGTCACGCTGGCAAATTTTCAGCCTACTGCCCGATCTGTATCAACACCCGGCTTTTGCATCGCTTCGGCAATACCTGCTAGAGGATGATGCGGGCATCAAACGCTGGCAACTGGCAACGCGTATAGCCGAAGTATTCGACCGCTACCAGCAGTATCGCCCAGAGTTGATCCTCGACTGGTCAGCTGGGGCAGATGATAGCTGGCAAGCGCAACTATGGCGGGCTCTGACGGTCGATCATGGGAAAACCCACCGCGTGGCCGTGATCGGAGAACTGATCGAACGCCTGGGCGGGGGTACCGAGACCGTCGGACTCCCCGAACGCGTCAGCCTGTTTGCCCATTCGAGCCTGCCGCCATTGTTTATCCAGGTGCTTCATGCATTGGCGCAACACACCGACGTCAGACTTTACCAGCACAGCCCGACCGACCAGTACTGGGCCGATTTGAAAAACAAGAAATCGCTGTCAAAACTGCGACTGGAGAAACCGCAGGAAGCGGAGTACTTCGAAACGGGCAACGACCTGCTCGCCTCCTGGGGCCGCCAGGGGCAGGTTTTGCAGGATCTACTGCTCGCTCACGACTCGCTGCCAGTCTGCGAATCGGAGTCCTACCAGGAAACCGGGTGCTCAACCCTGTTACAGACTATCCAGCAGAATATTTTCCAACTCGATGATTCAGCCGCGATCATCAACCGCGATTCCTCGCTATCAGTTCATGTGTGCCATAGCCCGATGCGCGAGTGCCAGGTTTTGCACGACCAGCTTCTCGCAATGCTCGATCGAGACCCGAGTCTGAGTACCGAAGATATACTGGTGATGATTCCCGAAATCAGTCGTTACGCACCCTATATAGAGGCCGTATTCCGAGGCAGCGAAAACCGGGGCAATCCGGGTCTGCGCTGGAATATTTCCGACATTACACTCGCCGATGAACATCCGCTGGTGCTGACATTCCTGCAACTTCTGAAGTTACCGGGAAGCCGGTTTAGCCGTTCCGAAGTTCTGTCTTACCTGGATATTGCCGAGGTTCGCGGTCGCTTCGAACTGGACGATGCAGCGCTTGCCGACATTCATTTGATTCTCGAAGAAACACGGGTCCGGTGGGGTATCGACGAATCTCACAAGGCTTCGCTGGGACTTCCTGCAACCGGGGAAAACACCTGGCAACAGGCAAAACAACGAATTTTCGCAGGCTATGCACTCGGTGAAATCGAATACTGGGATGGCATCGCCCCGATAGGCCAGGTCGATGCCAGCCGGGCGCAAAATCTGGTTAAGTTCTGGCGCCTGTTTGAACGGCTGGAATACTGGCGTAATTTGCTCAAGAAACCCTGTAACACCGGTGAATGGCAAAACCGCCTGAATCGAATGCTCGACGAGTTCTTTGTCGAAACCAGTCAACAGGAAGGTCGACTGCAGGCGATTCGCGATGCGATCAATGATCTTAACCTGGCGGAAAATGTCCTGATTTCTCCCGCATTGCTGCTCTACTGGATGGAACAACAACTTGCCAAAAGGGAATTACCAGGGCGGTTATTTTCCGGCGGCATCACCTTTTGCGGCATGCGCCCGATGCGTAGCCTGCCGTTTCGAGTCATTTGCCTGCTGGGCATGAATGACGGCGTTTTTCCACGCCGTGAAGACCGCATCGAGTTTGATGGTATGACAGGGGCCTGGCGCCCTGGAGATCCTTCGAAGAGCGATGAGGACCGGTACCTGATGCTGGAAACACTTCTCTGCGCACGACAGATCCTATACCTCAGTTATTGCGGGCGCAGCTTGAAGGATAATAGCGAATGCCAACCGTCAGTTTTAGTACGAGAGTTGCTCGATTTCATCGACGCCCGCCATGGAAAAGATCCCGCTTCGGGGAAACGTTTCTCCGAGAGCCTGACAAGCCTTCATCCGATGCAGGCTTTTGCGGCCCAAAATTTCTCAGCCCATGCTCCCAGTTATGACAGTTATTGGTGTCGAATTGCTAATCAAATACGAACGGCCGGGACAGGTGTTCCAGCCAGTGCCTGGGCCACCAGTGCGGTCGCTCAAGGCCCTGTTGTCGACTGCATTATCAATCTCGATGAGTTACGCCGTTTTCTTCAGGATCCTATTAAATTCTTTTTTAATCGACGGCTTAAGCTTTGGTTAACATCACCGGAAGAGGGGAGCGACGACGAAGTTTTTAAACTCGATTCACTCGAAAAATGGGAGATAAAGCAAAGCATTGCCCTCGATTTTCTGCGTGGCCGGGAAGCCAGTCCGCAGGAATTACAGGCCCAGGGCCGGCTACCCCATGGGCATGCTGCACAGGCCAGTTTCGAAGCTATCGAGCTCGAACTCAAACCCTTGTTAATGCCACTTCAGGATTACCGTGGGTTGACTCTTGAGACGCGTGCTTTCGATTACCAGTTCGAAGACACACAGTTAACCGGGCATATTGGTAACTACTACCCAGGCAAGGGTCTGATGCATTTCATCAGCAGCTCACTGAAAGGAAAACATTTACTCGCGCTCTGGCTCGATCACCTGGCGCTATGTGCCAGCGAGCAATACCCGGACCAGGAATCAGGCCGACTGATAACTCGCGACAGTGACTGGCGCTTTAAACGGCTCGAATCATCGGAGGCAAGCGATCGGTTGCGTGATTATATAGAATTGTATTACCAGGGACTCGATTACCCGCTGCCGATTTTTCCGCTTGCCAGCTATGCCTGGTGTTGCGCGGACAGTCCGGAAAAAGCAATGAAAGAGGCGCATAAAGCCTGGTATGGCAATGACTTTCGAAATATCCCGGGCGACAGGGAAAACGCCTACATCAAGCTGGCCTTGCGCGGCAACATGCCCGACCCTATTAACGGTGATGAATTTCGCGCTTTGGCACAACGGCTATATACAGGCGCGCTACAGAGTGTGGTTGAGACATGAGTAGCGCAAAAACTCCGTTAATTCTCGATGCCAGGGCAACGCTGGAGGTCGAACTAGATGGAATTAAGCTGATAGAGGCCAGCGCCGGTACCGGCAAGACCTATACGATAGCCAACCTCTACCTGAGACATATTCTCGAGGGTCGAAGCCCGGCCGAAATCCTGGTAGTCACCTTTACCAATGCGGCAACGGAAGAACTGCGGGGCCGGATTCGCGCGCGCATCTACGATACCCTGCGACTGCTGAACCAACCCGGGCCTGGTGATGATGAGTTTCTGGCGCTGTTGCTCGCGCAATGGCAAGGCCTAGATAGCACCGCGCAACAACAACAATGCAGGCGGCTAGAACTGGCGCTGCGCTGCATGGACGAGGCTGCAATATTTACCATCCACGGCTTTTGCCAACGCGCGTTAAGCGACCATGCGATATCCAGCAGACAGCCCTTCGAGGCCACCCTACTCGAAGATGACCTGGCGCTCTGGGACGAAGCACTGAAGGACTGGTGGCGCAATCAAAGTTATACGCTCGATCGCGCGGACTGGTATTTATTTCAATCCTGTCTGGTCGACCTGCCAAATTTCCTGGCCTCGCAACGGATTTTACAGACGGGCCATCAGCCGATTATATTACCAGCCATAGACGAGGATCTTCCCGCTTTGTATCAGTCCTGGGGACAACTCGATGATGCGCTGCAGGATCTCGCAAGCGCCTGGCAAACACAAAAAACCGAAGTTTTCGAGACATTGCAATCATCACCGGCTCTCAAGCGCAGAAAAGCTCTGCCGTATCATAATGACAATCTAAGCGAGTTTTTTAACCAGTGGGATGATTACTTTTCTTCAGACCAGCTGCTCGTAATACCCGAGTCGCTTCACTACCTGGGTAGCGACACGCTGAGTGCTGAATCGACCGATACCGGGCGCGGCACCGACCCCCGGCTGGAAACTGGTTTCTTTGTGTCAGCGCAAAAACTGTTCGACCGCATCGATCAAATAAAAATCCGATTCAAGGTACGGGCACAGGTAGACGCCAATCGTTTTGCACAGCAACGGGTTCGCAGGGTCAAACAGGAAAGTCGCAGCATTGCCTACCAGGACCAGCTTAATTTACTGCTCGAAGCCCTGCTGGCTCCTGATGGATCGGTACTGGGTGACAAGCTGCGCGAACGCTTTCCAGTGGCAATGATCGATGAGTTTCAGGACACCGATGCAATTCAGTACGGTATTTTCAAACAACTATATTTCAACGATGAAGGCATCAGCCTGACCATGATCGGTGACCCCAAGCAGGCAATTTACAGCTTTCGCGGCGGTGATATTTTTACCTATATCAAAGCCAGACAGGAGCCTGGTGTGGTTCATTATTCACTGTTAACCAACTGGCGCTCCGAACCGGGGCTGGTGAACGCGGTAAATAGCATCTTCGGCCGTCGATCGGCAGCATTTATTTACGCGCAATCGATCAACTATGCCACTGTACAGGCCGCCGCGAAAAAACCGGCGGCACCATTGCTGGTCGACGAATCTGTGGTGACCCCTTTGACTGTCTGGCAGATACCACAGAGTGACAAGCAAAAGAATCTGAGCAGCCAGCAGGTTTACGCGCTGATCAATGAGGCTGTCGCAGACGAAATCGTCCAGCTGATCGAGGGTGGTGTGCAAAAAAGCATCAAGATAGGCGCAGAGCCATTGCGCAGCGGCGATATCGCAATACTGGTACGCACCGCCAGGGAGGGCAACAATCTGCGCAGGGTACTGGCAAAAAGAGGGGTGCGGGCAATCACCATTGGCAGAGACCGGGTGTTTGCCAGCGAAGAGGCCAGCGGACTTTATGATCTGCTGTTAGCGATAAACCACTATGGAGACCGCAAGCTATTGCGGGCCGGGCTCGCCAGCCCATTGTTGAATCTGGATTACCGCCAGATTGCGCAGATTAGCGACGACGAGTTATCCTGGCAGGTCTGGAATGAAAAAATCCACAGGTTGCACCTGCTCTGGCTGCAGCGGGGTTTTATCACCATGTTTCAGGAGTTGCTGCAACTACTAGAAATTGCCGAGCGAATCGCCGAATCCGTTTTTGCCGAAAGGCGGCTGACAAACCTGCTCCACCTGGCGGAGCTGGCGCAGCAGCAGTCACGGATCAGCCCTGGGTTTGACGCGTTACTAGCCTGGTACCGGGCTCAAATTGCCGGGGATACGGGGGAGGATACCGAGTTGCGCCTTGAGAGCGATGAGGATCTGGTAAAAATAGTAACAATTCATAAGAGCAAGGGACTCGAATACCCAGTCGTCTTCGCGCCATACCTGTGGACTTGTAAACCGCGGCCGGTAAAACCGGGCTCGATTCTGCAATTTCATGATGAAAATCACAATGCGGTGATCGACCTCGGCTCTAGTGACCATCAACAACATGGTTTCATCGCCGAAAAAGAACGCTTGGCAGAGGATATCCGCCTGGCTTATGTTGCTATTACGCGAGCCCGTTCCAAAGTTTACCTGGCCTGGGGGGATGTTGGTGACGGAACGATGCCGGGGCGCCCTGCGAAAACCGCACTCGGCTATCTACTCCATCCCGGGCAACTGGCGACCGATCTGGGTAGCAATTTCCCCCAGGCGTTTGATCATTCGGACGATATGGCCACAGAACTCGAAACCCTGGTTAAGAATAGCGGTGGCTCGATCGAGGTTATTCCGTTGCCGCAGCAAACCAATGGGGCAATACCCGCTCTGGCAACAAAGCGTCAACCGGCGCTTGAGACCGCCACCTTCAAAGGTGGAATACCCGCCAACTGGCGTATCGCCAGTTTTACCGCGTTGACCCGAGATATCCACCAGATCGCCCACGGTGGTCGAAGTGGTATCAGCGGTGACCCAATTCTCAATTTTCCTGCGGGCAGCCATGTTGGCCTGTTATTGCACTCGCTGCTGGAACACCTCGATTTTAAGGGTAATATTAAAACCCAATGCGCTGATCTGATACCACGTTATGCGCCACAATATGGCCTGAATTCAGCCGAATACCAGAAAACCCTGACCAGGTGGCTGGAAAAACTGCTAATCAGTCCGTTAAACGATAGCGGTTTAACATTATCAGCACTCTCGTCCGGACAAAGACTGAATGAACTGGCATTTGATTTCGCCCTCGACCATTTGGCTATAGACAAGCTCAATCTTTTGCTGGCGCAAATTTCCGGCCGTAGCCTGACCCCGGTCGAGGTAGACAATTTTGGAGGCATAATCACCGGTGTAATAGACCTAGTGTTCGAATATCAGGGCAAATATTACCTGGCAGATTATAAAACCAATTACCTGGGCGCCAGTCTCGAAGACTATTCAGAGAATAATCTTCAGCGCGCCATTCTTGATCGGCGTTACGATTTGCAATACCTGCTCTACTCGATTGCGTTGCATCGGTATCTGTCGCTACGAATTCCCGATTATACCTATGAGCGCCATTTTGGAGGCGTTTACTACCTGTTTATACGCGCCATGCGCCCACAGCAGGAGTCAACCTACGGCGTTTACTTTAATCTACCTGATTATGCCGATCTTAGTGCACTCGATGCATTGTTGGCAGTGAAGTCCAAAGACGGGCGCCACCGATGAGTTCATTACTTAAAATACTCGCAGACAATGGCGATATTAACCCGGTAAGTTATTTCTTCGCCGATTTTATTGCTGAGCATTCAGCGGCCGGGCCCGATAGTCTTCTGGCCTATAGCGCCGCTCTGGTGAGTGAAAACAATGCGAAGGGTGATGTTTGTGTCGAGCTGTCCCAATACCTGGATCGGCCACTTTTCAGCTCGGATCGAATCGCGCCCGATGACATGCCCTGCGGAATCGAAGCAGTGCAATGGCGTCAATCTTTGCTTGAAAGTGCCTGTGTCGGAAGTGCTGGCGGCGAAGCCCCGTTAATTCTAGACGACGATCGTCTCTACTTAAACCGTTACTGGCGTTATGAATCGGGTCTCGCTGAATTAATCACTTCGCGTTTACAATCCTTGCCGGATTTCGAGCCGCAGGAACTGGCTCGGCAATTGACCTCGTTATTCCCAGATCGTGCGCAGCAACAGTCTTTAGATACCCAGGAATTAGCCGTAGCGCTCGCGGCGATCCGCCGTTTCGTGGTTATTTCCGGGGGGCCGGGAACCGGAAAAACCACAACCGTGATCAAAATCCTGGCACTGCTTCTATCGCAACAGCCCACGATGCGAATCAAACTGGCGGCTCCCACCGGAAAAGCAGCCGCGCGGATGATGGAGTCGATTGGTGCTCGCATAAATGACGCGCTGATAGACCCAAAGATCAGGGATTTAATACCCCGTCAGGCAAGCACCATCCATCGCCTACTGGGCTACAGCAAATATCGGTTTCGGCATAGCGCTAACAATCCACTGGCTCTCGACTGCCTGGTAATCGACGAAGCCTCGATGCTTGACCTGACCCTGACCTACCGTTTGCTCGATGCCTTACCGGCACATGCTCGTGTGATTCTGCTCGGTGATCGTGATCAACTCGCTTCGATAGCCGCCGGTAATGTACTCGGCGATATTACCGGTCATGGCCGGGTAATCGGTTATTCGCAAACATTGAGGCATGCGCTCGCGCTGATACTGGATCTCGCGGAGGAGGAGATACCGCGAGCCGATGCGTCCGGGCCGATTTCCGATTCGGTTGCACTGCTCACGCAAAGCTTCCGCTTTAGTCCAGACAGCGAAATTGGCCGACTCGCAAAATTGATCAATGCGGGTGACGGCGACGGTGCAGTCGCATTGCTGGAACAGGCAAGCTCTGGCATGAGTTTGCAGTCCCCGCCAGAGTCCGGTAATTCAAAAAACGCGATCGCCCCGTCGGCGCTCGAATGGATACTCGAATCCTACCGAGCGGTAATAAAAAGTGAATCAGTTGCACAGGCCCTGGATGTATTCGAACGCTCACGGGTATTGTGTGCGATTCACTCGGGGCCATTCGGCGTAGACCAGATCAACCGCATGATTTCGGACCGCCTGCTACCGGACCGACCATTCGACTCTGGCGATGATTACCAGGGCAAGCCGATACTGATTACAGCGAATGACTACGAACAAGATTTGTTTAATGGCGACACCGGCCTGTTATGGCGAGACGCGGGTGGGACACTGCGTGCCTGCTTTCGCGGCGAAGAAGGGGGCATCCGCGAACTACCGATTTACAGCTTACCCGAACACGGTACAGCCTGGGCCATGACGGTACACAAATCGCAGGGTTCGGAATTCGAATCGGTATTGCTGGTTTTACCCGACGACGAGGATAGCATCGCGGTTTCGCGCGAACTGCTATACACCGGCGTTACCCGGACACGCCGGAATTTGCTGATTCACAGCACTGCAAAGGTTATTATCAGGGCCTGTGAAAAGATCACCCAAAGAAGTTCCGGCCTGGCAACAAAACTGGGTTGGAAACCTCTTGCACCCTGAATTACCAGTCTATATTGCTGTCTGCCTCGTTAGCTAATATCCGGGTTAGCTACTTGTTCTTAATTCATCGGCAACTAAAAAATCGATTATCTTAATCATCCGGTCATAATTCTGCGCCATCGAACCGGTGGTGAAATATTTGCCATTCACTATTACCGCGGGTACCCCCTGGTGACCATAGCGTTGTTCGATCTTATTATTTTTGCGAACCTGGGAGTCCACCGGAAAGGACGCATAGTGCTTGCGAAACAGTTTTTCATCGTAGCCCTGTTCGGCCACAAACTTAGCGATGCTATCGAGGTTGTTGAGCCTCTGGCGTTTTATGTGGATAGCATCAAATAATTTCCCATGCAATTGCTCCTGCACACCCATCATTTTCATCGCATAAAATGTACGCGCATGCGCAGTCCAGCTTGGGTTGAGTGACGATGGCACCTGTTCAAAAACTACACCTGTGGGCAGGGATTCGGTCCACTTCTCGACAAATGGTTCGAAGCGATAACAATGGGGACAGCCATACCAGAATATCTCGGTCACCACCACCTTGCCGGGGTCGGAGGTCTTAACCACCGGGTCTATGCGTTGAAAATCGACGCCTTCTATAAAAGCCTGCTGAGCGACCGCAGACGTTGACAGCAAAAGACACGATATCAGTACCAACAGCCATTTTTTCAGCATTAAAATTACCTCTGTGAAACTATAGAAATCTAGTTATACCTTCAATTAATGACAGGCTTTACGCCTGATAGTTTAGTTACCCGGGTATTAATCGAACCAGGCGTGCGAAGAATAATGTTGGTGGCCTTAACCCTGTCTGTATCCGTGACCCTAACAGATCGCGTAGCCAGCAAAAGTAGGCGCTTTACTGAATAGCAGATATATAAGCTGCCACCGCCATCATTTCCTTGTCCGACATACGGCCTGCTATAGCGCGCATTATGCTATTTGAATCATTGGCCCGGGTGCCGTCCCTGAATTTTTTCATTTGTGACACCAGGTATTCCGAATGTTGGCCCTTGAGTGATGGGTAGCTTGCCGGCCCGTTTCCGCTAGCGCCAGGGCTGTGGCAGCCCATGCAGGCAGCAACCGAAATCTCGGTGATACCGCCCCGATAAATATTTTCTCCCTGAGCGACCAGGCCCTGGTCAAACGCTACCGGCTTACTTTTCTGACCCGCGAAGTAGG
>Ga0209988_10001905_pt1 | contig 13740 bp, 11 predicted proteins | sample N075metaG_FD_183115 | JGI IMG/M metagenome (GOLD analysis project Ga0209988, IMG submission 183115) | Deep subsurface microbial communities from Kermadec Trench to uncover new lineages of life (NeLLi) - N075 metaG (SPAdes) (version 2) | ecosystem: Environmental > Aquatic > Marine > Ocean trench... | reverse complement strand
TACCAGGGGGGCGCGCACGGCAACGGTGCAGATATCCTCGGCCACCCTGGGCGGCTCGGTGGTCAGCGTCATCATGGCGCCCTCGACCAGGGGCAAGACGCCCATGGCGCCCGCGCCGGCCTCGGCACCGGTGACCCCCACGCCCATGGCACCGGCGCCGCGCTGAGGGAGCCCCCGGCACGGCACACCGGCTGGTTTTCCCCGTCCCCAGGTGCTAAACCGCCATGGTTCGCCGCCATTGGGGCGGAAAATGCCTTAGGCCAACAAGAACCGTTCACGGAATCCTCACGCCCCCATGGCCCCCGAGCCCGCCGACACGACCGCCCTGGAGCATTCCCAGAGCGTCCGCATCCTGACCCTGATCAGCACCGGCCATGCGCTGTCCAATTTCTATGTGCTGTGTATCCCGGCCCTGATCCCGTTCCTGAAACTGGAGTTCGGCGTCTCCTACGCGATGTTGGGCCTGCTCTTGACGGTCCGCGCCATCACCAGCGGGCTGTTGCAGATTCCCATGGGGTTCATGGTCGACCAATTGGGCGGCAAGCGGGTGCTGATCGCCGGCCTCTTCATGCTGTCGACCAGCTTCACCCTCTTTGCCTTCATCCCAAGCATTTGGTGGGCGATGCCTTTGATGGTGCTGTTCGGGGTCGGCATCGCCACCATGCGGCCGGCCAATTACACCATCTTGATCGCCTCCATCTCATCCAGTTGGATCGGCCGCGCCTTCGGCATCAACATGTTCGCCGCCCATTCCGGGCGCGCCATCGCGCCCCCCCTGATCGTGTCGATCGCCATCATTTGGGACTGGCGCGTGGCCATGTTCATGGCCGGCGCCATGGGCTTTGTCGTCGCCACCACCCTGACCACCCAGTGGCGCATCGTCCGTGACGACACGGTGCGGCCAAAGAGATCCCATGGCCTAAGTTTCACCCAGGAAATCCGGACCCTCGCGTCGGGCTCGCTGTTCCTGTTCTTTATCTTCTTCATCTTCAACGCGCTGACCACCCACGGGGTGCATTCGTTCACCGTGGCCGCCCTGGCCGAACTCCGCGCGACCCCCTTGACCGTCGCCTCGGGCGCGCTCACCGGATACCTGATCGCCAGCGCGCTCGGCGTCCTTGCCGGCGGCTTCCTGGTCGACAAGACGCCGCGTCATGCGCTGGTGGCGGTCGCCGTGATGTTGGGTTCAGGGGCCCTGTTCATCGTCGTCGGCGCGGTGGACATGTCCATCGTTCTCATCATCGTCACCATGAGCGTCAACGGCATCCTCCAGGGTGTCCTCAGGCCGGCGCGGGACATGCTCATGCGCGCCGTGATCCCAAAGGAATCCTTCGGCAAGGCCATCGGCATGGTGGCCACCGGGGCGGCCATCGGCGGCGCCACGGCGCCGGTGGTCTTCGGCTGGATCCTCGATACCGGCCACCCCGCCTGGCTGTTCTATGTGCTGGCCGGCTGCCTGGCGATCCTCATCGTCACCATCCTCATCCCGAAGACGCGGATCGTGCTGCCCCCGGGCTGACGGACCCTAGCGGTGTGCACGGAGGTGTTGCTCGATCCGTTGCAAGACGGGACCGATGGCCTTGCCGACGTGAATCTGCGGCTTTGACGGCACTTGCCCTTCTTGCTTTTCACGTTTCTCGATCCACTGGACGGCAATTTTAAAGGCGCTCGCGATGGAATATTCCTTTTCCATGGCGTTGCCGATCAAGGCATTCCCGAAATAGGTGAAGGTCCCGTCATGGCCACATCCGAAAGACGTGCGGTCGGCCGCCGAGGCGGTCATGATCAGGGTATTTTCGTTGCGCAGAGGTTCGATGAATGTCCCCGAATAGCAGGCCGAGATCGCCAGCACACGGTTCTTGATCCCCGCCTCGTCCAGGATCCGTCGAAGGGTCTTTGCACGCAAATCATTGAGTGACAGCCGCCCGTGGCGCACGGCCACGCTTTGGGGACTGCCATGCGACGTGACATAGAGGAATAGAATATCCTCATCACGATTCATCTTCCGCGCTATCGCGTTAATGGCGCCGCGAAGATTGGAAACGCTGGCCAGGGGCACATCGGCGATGGTGTCCGGATTGTTGACCAGGATCAGGGTGCGTCTTTTGGCCCCGAAGCGACGTTGGAAAAGATCGGCCGCGGCACGGGTTTCGTTCATGAACACGTCCTCGGATGCCCAGCCGGCGAACCCCACAAAATAAAATTCAGGCACGCCCGCGCGCCCGGCGGCAACATCGTTTATCGCCTGGGACAACAGCGCATGCTGCCGGTGGTAGGTCTTCTCGATATTCACATAGGCCGTTGGCCGGCCCTTCTTCCAAACATCCCAAAGCGGTTGCGGCCCAAGAATCAATACCGGACCCAATGCCGCCCCCGCCAATAGGCATGCGGAGAACAAAAGAGCCAAAGCCCGTGTCCCGCAAATTAGGTGCAAAACGCGGCCAGCAACCACAGCCAACCAAACAAAGGCTCCGAGCGTGATCACCGGCCAATATCGGTCGAAGGCGGTGCCGCCAATCATCACGGGCAAGACGTAACCCGCCACCATGACGGCGGGCGTCATGCTGAAAACGATGAGCACCAATGGACGCAGTGCCTGCCCGCGACCCGAGACGCGAACAGCCAGGTAACACGCCAACGCAAGGACAAAATAAGTGGAAAGCGCCAGTGTGACCCCGCCGGCATTGAACATTTGGTTGAATTCGGGGCCGGGATAGCGCAACAGGGTCACCGTGCCCAGACCAAAAATCGTGCCCAGCCCGACTACGAATTGCCCGAAAATATCATCGCCGGAAAATCGAAATGCCGGCAATCTGAGGGGCAGCGGCAGCAAGGCCCCGGTTCCGGCCACCACATTGCGGAGCGTGGCACCCAACACGCCAAGTGCCCTACCCATCAGGTTTTTAATCTTCGTGTTGCCAAGAGAACTCTATTCCCCGCAATCGCTACCGAGCCGCGCGTTCCACTCCGCCTCGCCCGATGATACACGGTGATCAAGGCGAAAACCTAACCAGCTCCAATGCATTGGCGATGCGAGCGTGGACGGGCTCGCGCGGACCGGACCCGGCAACCGGAAACACACGAATTTGGGCCGATTTAGGCGACCTCTTTGGTGCGCCCGATCTTTCTTCGATCGGTCGTCTCATCGCGGGGTCCGCGCGCCAGCGCGCGTTCGACCGCAGCGGGCTCACGCTCGATAATCATGAGATAAGCCCGCGCCGCGGGGTCCGGACGCCGCCTCCCCTGCTCCCAATTGCGCAAGGAATCGACCGAGAACCCATAGCGCGTGGCGAACTTCATTTGTGAGAGGCCGGTGCGGCCGCGGATCGCGCGAATATCGACCTCCGCCGGGATATGGACCTTGAAGCCATGGCGCGCGCCACGGGCGTAGGCCAATGCCTCCCGGGCGCCGCTCAAGATGCTGTCACCTGCCTTGGACATTTCGCCTTGCTCCTTGCTTGTATGCCTTCACCAGATCACCGAGTATTTTCCGCAATTCGTTCCGCTCGGCCCTGGTCAGGTTGACCCGCTGCCCCTTGCCGAACGCGGACATGAGGAATACCGGAACCGGCGGGCCGCTGAAGAACGTGATCACCCGGATGCCGCCGCTTTTCCCCTTGCCCGGCAGGCGCCAGCGCAGTTTGCGCGCGCCGCCCGAACCCGCCATGGGCTCCCCGGCATGGGGATTGGCCGCCACATGATCGATCAGTGCCTGACGCTCGGCGTCACCCAACAGCCGCGCGATCCGGCGCCGAAACTCCGGCGTCTCGACCACCGTATGCAGCGGTGAAATCATGATTGATTATACGCCAATGAACGATCTACGTCAATGGCGTAGTGTTGGAATAGGATAAGGGAATCCTGGAATGAGCGGCTGGGCCGGCCCGAATTGATTCAATTGGACAGCACAGACTTTTGAAACACACGGATCACATTTCAACTTCTTAGATCGCAAATGCGAATGGCCTAGCGGTGCTGATGTTTCGTCCAATTTTGATAAATTAATTTGCTTGCCGATTTTACGTAAACAAACTGCATCCATCCTGGCTTGTAACGGGATACCGGGCAAACAACAAAGTCACCATAAATATTTCTATGCCAATCGAGATGCCGTTTGAGGGATTTTTCAATTTCCTTGGCAAGGACTGAATCTTCGGGTTTTCGAGGATTTTCATAATCGACAACGCCGAGCAACCTCTTCGTCCCGATGATCCATATTCGGGCGGATGGAGTGCCATTGTACAACGACAGCCTGCCGTGAACGGTGAAACACGGCCCAATCGTTTTCGGGACTCGGCGCTTGTCTTCGGCGCCCATTGCAGCCTGGACCCACAGGATAACCGACACAGCAATGATCAAACCGACCTTCATCTCTCATATCCTTTGCAATCACAATTGGTGAAGACGAAATCGGACATTTTGATGGTCGTGACCCCAAAGACTCGGGTCCGCTTGCCGTACGGCGCGGCGCTCAGTCCCGGATATCCTGGAGGAACCATTCGGTGGGCACCTCGTGGCCGAGGCCGGCCGCCTTGGCCTTCTCGTAGACCACGCCGCCGACCGCCCAGAACTGGGCGCCCTGGATGTTGCCGCGCTCGGAATAGGTGATCTGGGCGGCCGAGCTGCGGCCGCGGTTGGTGCCTTCCATGATGTCGGCGAAGGTGACCATGCGGTCGGGCAAGGCGGCGCCGTGGCCGCGCCGGCCCGAGCGCTTCATCTTGAAGCTGGAATTGAATTCGGGCTGGGCGGCGTAGGTGATGTATTCGTCGTCCAACGCCATGTCGGGCAGGCCAAAGGGCCCGGGCGCGCTGCCGAAACGGAAATAGACGTCGACCTTGTCCAGGGTCGCCTGGTCGGCCTTGCCGCCGCCGCCACCGACGCTGACCACATGGGCGCCCTCCTCGACCCATTCGCCGTTGAGAACCCCCACCGCCGAGTCGGTCAGCGCCGCGACGATGTCGGCGCCCTTGTAGATGTCGCGCGGGTTGTCATGGACCACCACCTCGATGCCGTGCTTGGCGCGCATTTCGGCGGCGAAGGCCTCGCGGTTGGCCGGCGTCGGCGAATAGACCTGGAGGCGCTTGATGCCGCGCACGCACATGAAGGCATCCATGTGGCTCCGCGCCATGCCGCCCGAGCCCAGCATGCCAACCACTTCGGCGTCTTCGCGCGCCATGTACTTGACGCCGATGCCGCCGTCGCCGGCGACCCGCATGTGCTGCAGCACGCCGTCGTTGATGAAGGCCAGGGGCTCGCCGTTCTCGATGGAGGTGAGAAGGATCAAGCCGCAGTACAGCCCCGGTTTCATGCAATATTTCTCTTGGGTGACGACGCCGTTGTATTCGCGCTCGTAGATCACGTCGGACTTCATGCGGATGGCGAAATAACCACTGGTGGAGCCACCCTCCATGGTGCCCCATTGATAGATCTTGTTGGGATCCGAGGTGGGGATCTGGATATCGACCCGCGGGCGGCACACCGATTCCTTGGTGACCAGCTGGCGATACGATTCCTCCAACGCCGCCATGGTGTCCTCGATGGTCAGAACCTTGGCGACGTCGTCGTTGTTGATGAACAGGGTCATGGTCGCGTCCTTCCGTGTCTTGTTCTCTTTGCTTGGCGCCCGCCGGGCCTCGAGCCCGCCCGGCCGACGCGCCCCGGCCTCAGTCGCGAATATCCTGGAGCAGCCATTCGGTGGGGATTTCGTTGCCCAGCCCGGCCTCGCGGACAAGCTCATAGGCCCGTCCGGCGACGGCATGGAATTGCGCCCCCTGCAGGTTGCCGCGCTCGGAATAGGTGATCTGGTCGTCGGACGTGCGCCCCTTGGCGCGGCCCTCGATGATGTCGGCGAGCCACACCACGCGGTCATCGGCCACGGCGCCGCGCCCGCCGCGCTTGGCGTCCGGCGACATGCGCTTCTCGGCGACCTCCGGCGTCATGGCGACGTAGGTCAGCCGTGAGCGCGCCTTGCCGAATTCCGCCAACCCCCAGGGCTGGGGCGCGGTGCCGAAGCGCAAGGACACGTCGATCTTGTCGATGGTGGCCCGGTCCGGCGCGCCGGAGCCGCCCACCACCACCACATGGGTGCCGGGCTCCACATAGGCGCCGTCGGTCACCGGTTGGGTGGCGTCGGTCAGCGCCGCCAGGATATGGGCGCCGCGATAGACCTGTTCCGGGGCGTCGCAGGCCACCACCTCGATGCCGTAGGCCGCCCGCATCTCGTCGGCGAAGGCCTCGCGGTTGGCCTGGGTCGGGCTCCACACCTGGAGGCGCTTGATGTCGCGCACGCAGGTGATGGACTGCATGTGAGAGCGCGCCATGCCGCCGGAACCGAGCATGCCGACCACCTCCGCGTCCTCGCGCGCCATGTATTTGACGCCGATGCCGCCGTCGGCGCCGACCCGCATGTGCTGCAACACGCCATCGTTGAAGATGGCCAGCGGCTCGGCGTTCTCAACCGAGGTCAGCAGGATCAGCCCGCACCAGCGCCCGGGCCGGACGCAGTATTTCTCCTCGGTCGGGATGCCGCCCCGGTTTTCCTGGGTCAAAACGTCGGACTTCATGCGGATGGCGAAATAGCCCCGGGTCGAGCCCCCTTCCATGGTGCCCCATTGGTAGGTCTTGTTGGGGTCCGAGGTGGGGATTTGGATATCGATGCGCGGGCGGCACACGGCGTCCGAGGTGATGAGATCGGCGTAGGATTGTTCCAGCGCCGCCATGGTGTCCTCCATGGTCAACACCTGGGCCACATGGTCGTTGTTGATGATCAGCGTCACCGCCCAAACCCCCCGTTGTCTTTGTTTTCCGGACCTGAGTCCGCGCCGGCCTCATCGAACACCGTTGCTTGCGACGATCCGCCGCCACAGCATAAGACAGTCAACCCTAAAGGTAGCACACCTTCCCTCGGCGCGCGTTCATGGCGGCGGCCGGGCGGCGATGGTGGCGATCAACAGATCGCCGACCAGGCGGGCGGTCACGCCGTCGCGGTCGAGCGCCGGGTTGAATTCGGCGATCTCGACGCCGATGAAGCCGCTTCGCCGGCCCAGGCCGTCCAGGGCCGAGATCAACCCATCGGCGCTCAGGCCATGGCCGACGGGGCTGCCGACGCCGGGCGCCGCCATGGGGTCGAGAGCGTCGAGGTCGATGGTGATTCCGAATCCCGCCGTCCCCTGGGCGGCGATGGCGGCCGCCTCGTCCATGACCGCATCCAGGCCCCGGCGGCCGATTTCTTCCATGTTGACCACCCGCACGCCGAGGCGCTCCAGCAGCGCCGCTTCGCCGTCCTCGAAACTGCGCACGCCGAGGAGACAGATGTGCTCGGGCCGCAAGGCCGGACGGCACCCGGCGATGGCAGTCAACGCCTCATTGCCATGGCCCAGGAGGCAGGCCACCGGCATGCCGTGGAGGGTGCCGCTGGGGCTGGTTTCGGGCACATGGGCGTCCATGTGGGCGTCGACCCAAATCAGGCCCAAGGGAGAACCGCCGCCAAGGCCCCGCGCGGCGCCGCTCCAGGTGCCGACGGCGCAAGCGTGATCGCCACCGAGCACGGCGAATATGTCCCCCTCGGCCACCCGGGCCTCCACCCGCCGGGCCAGCCGCCGGCAAAGACCGGAGACCGCCGCCAACGCCTCGACACCGGTCTCGGCCGAAGGCGCCGCCAGGGACCCCCGCCAGGCGGCGTCGATGCCCTGGCGCCGCAGCCGGGCGATCAGCCCGCCCTGGCGCAGCACCCTGGGGCCGTGCCGGCAACGTTGGTCCCGGGCGCCGCGCCCGCTGGCGGCGCTAAGGATGGTTAGCGTCCTGGAATCCAGGGCCGGTGGGGAATGTTGTTTCGGCATGGCTGGTCGTCCCGAGCAGGCCCTCCAAGCCCCCTGGAATTCATAGGGCCAAGTGGTTTAATTCCGCTTAACCCCCGGTATTCAAGGCTTTTTGGTAAATGACGGGGGCCGGCTCATAGCCTGATTCCAAGGCCGGGGGGCGGCCCGATCAGCGCCGGCGGGAAGCCTCGGGCGGCCCCGCCCGGTAGGGCCCGCCCGCCTCGAACCGGCGGCCGGGGGATCGCGGAACCAAGACTTGCCGATGCCGGCCGCGGCACCTTGCGGAGCGCCTTCCTTGCGGCGATCCGTCCCGACGGCATAAGATTGCCGCCGCCAAAGGTAGCACACCTTCCGCCGGGCGGACCAAGCCCCGGAACACCAGCCAGGGACGCAGCCCCACCATGACAAATGACAAAGTCGAGGCCCTTTTGCATCCGCGCAACATCGTCCTGGTCGGCGCGTCGGACCGGCCGCGCCACTGGTCCGGCCGGGTCCGTGCCAATCTCGCGCGCTTCGGCTATGCGGGCGGCGTTTACCCGCTCAACCCCCGGCGCGCCGAGATCTGGGACACCAAATGTTACCCGGACTTCGCCGCCCTGCCCGAAGCGCCCGATCACATCCTGTCCTTCGTGCCCGCCGACGCCGTCTTCGGCGTGCTGGAGGCCGGCGCCCGGGCGGGCGCCCGGAGCGCCCTGGTCTTCGCCGGCGGCTTCGGGGAAGGCGGCCATGAGGAAGGCCGCGCCCGGGCGGTTCGGCTACGCGCCGTGATCGAGAAAACCGGGCTCGCCGTCTGCGGTCCCAATTGCATGGGCAACATCGCCGCGCCCAGCCGCGCGGTGACCCTCCCCGATGACGGGCTGGACCGCATCGAGGCCGGGCCGACGGCGGTGATCGCCCAGTCGGGCGGGCTCTGCGTGGCGCTCAACCGGCTGCTGGCCGAGCGCGGCCTGATGCCGTCCTACATGGTCTCGGCGGGCAACCAGCTGGGCCTGGCGGCGGGCGACTACCTGCGCTTCATGGTGGCCCAGCCAGGGGTCAAGGCGATCCTGCTCTATCTGGAGGAAGTGGTGCGGGCCGACGACTTTCTCGAAGCCTGCAACGAGGCGGCGGCGGCGGGCAAGCCCGTTCTCTGCGTCAAGATCGGCGGATCGGATTCCGGCCGGGCGGCGGCGTTGGCCCATACCGGCGCCCTGGTGGGCAGCATCGACGCCTTCGATGCCGTGGCCGGCGCCGCCGGCGTGGTGCGGTTGGACACCATCGAAGACGCCGTCGAGGCGCTGGAGTACCTGGTGCGGGTGGCGCCGCCTAAAGGGCCGGGTATCGCCGTGATGACCAATTCCGGCGCGCTCACCGCCCTGATTTCCGAATACGCGGCGCGCGCCGGGGTCGAATTGGCGGCGCTCACCGAACAGACCAAGGCCAAGATCGCCGAAGCGCTGGGGCCCCTCGCCAATCCCGCCAACCCCTTGGACACGCGCTCCACCGTGGTGACCCAAGCCCACACCGCCTGCATGGACGCGCTGGCCGCCGACCCCGGGGTCGACCTGCTTTTGATGGGCGAAGAGCTGCCGCTGACGCCCGGCATCGAGCGCAAGGAGGCCAACCTCGCCGCCATCGGCGAATGGACCCGGGGCGGCGGCCCCGTGCCCGTCGCCCTGTTCGCCCCCATGGCGGTCAGCCTGAACGACCATGCCCAAGGGTTGCGCGACAAGCTCGGCCACCTTCCCTACATGTCGGAACCGGACCGCGCCTTCCGGGTGCTGGGGCGGATCATGCGCGGCACGGAACGCCATGCCCGCGCCCAATCGCAAGCGGTGCCCGCGCGCGGTCCCAAGGACGCGGATTTGCTGCTCGACGGGCTGGCGGCGCTGCGCGGTCCCCGGCCCCGGCCCCTGGACGAGCCCCGCTCCAAAGCGCTGCTCGGCGCCTGGGGGCTGCCCTTGCCCCGCGAGACCCTGGCCGCCGATGCCGATGCCGCGGTCCGGGCCGCCCATGAGATCGGTTATCCGGTGGTGGTCAAGGCGGTTTCCGAAGGCCTGCCCCACAAGACCGAGGCCGGCGCCATGGCCCTGGGGCTGACGGGCGCGGCGGCGGTCGCCGAGGCCTGCGCGGAGATCGCCGCCAATGTCGCGGCCTATGACGCCCACGCGGTCCTCACCGGCTTCCTGGTCGCCGAACAGCTCGAAGCCGGGGCCGAGCTCGCCCTCGGCATCCTGGTCGACCGCGAAATGGGGCCGGTGGTGATGTTCGGCTCCGGCGGGGTGATGGTGGAGCTCTATAAGGATGTCGCCCTGGGGCGCCCCGGGCTCAATCGCGCCGAAGCCGCTGCCATGATCGACGCCACCCGGGCCGGGCGAATCATCGCCGGCTACCGGGGCGCCCCGGCGCTCGACCACGCGGCGGTGATCGACGCCATGGTGGCGCTGGGCCGCTTCGCCCTGGATGCCGGCGACCGCATCGACGCCGTCGACATCAACCCCTTGATGGCGCGCGCCCATGGCCGGGGCGTGTGCATGGCCGATGCGCTGGTGGTGCTGGCGGCGACGGGGCCTGGCTAACCCTGTCGCTTGCCATGGTCCCCCCGAGGCGATACCTCTTGGGGGTGTGACCGACAAGGAGGGCGGCCATGGACATCGTCATCGCCGGCGGCCACGGCAGGGTCGCCATGCTCTTGCACCCGCTCTTGGTGGGCCGTGGCCACAAGGTCCGCGGGTTGATCCGCGATCCCGGCCAGGCCGGCGACCTGGCCGCGGTGGGGGCCGAGCCGGTGCTCTGCGATCTCGAACTGATGGGCGACATCGCCGAGCCCGTCGGGCCGGCCCATGCGGTGATCTTCGCCGCCGGTGCCGGACCCGGCAGCGACGCGGCGCGCAAGCGCGCCATGGACCGGGACGGCGCCATCAAGCTGATGGCGGCGGCCAAGGCCAACGGCATCCGCCGCTTCTTGATGATCTCCACCTTCCACGCCGACCAACCGCGCGGCAGCGAGATTTTCCAGGCCTACATGCGGGCCAAGGCCGAGGCCGACGCGGCGCTCCGCGAGAGCGGCCTGGACTACACCATCATCCGCCCCGGGCGCCTGACCGACGCGCCCGGCACCGGGGGCATCGAACTCGCGCCCCGGCTCAAGGGCGCCGACGTGCCGCGCGCCGATGTGGCGGCGCTGCTGGCGGCGTGCCTGGATGACACGCGCGCCATGGGCCGCCAGTGGGAGGTGACCGGCGGCAATACCCCCATCGCCGACGCCATCGCCCAGGCCATCGATCAGGCCGGCGCCTAGGGCGCCGCGCGCAGCGCCGTGCGGGCGATCACCATGCGCATTATTTCCGGCGTTCCCTCGGTGATCATGTGGCTGCGCTGGTCGCGCCAGATTCGTTCCACCGGCAGGTCGGTGGTGAGCCCGATGCCGCCGTGGATCTGCAGGCAATCGTCGGCCGCCCGCCAGGCCATTTCGGTGCAATACAGCTTGGTCATGTAGGCCTCGAGCCGGGCGTCGCCGCCCTCGTCCATGCGCGAGGCCGCCTGATAGACCATCAGCCGCGCGCCGTGGACCGCTATCGCCGCGTCCGCCAGCATCCATTGGATGGCCTGGCGGTCCGCCAAGGGCCGGCCGAAGGTGATGCGTTGCTTGGCATAGGCGGCGCCCATCTCGAGGCAGCGTTCGGTGACGCCGAGCGCGCGCGCGGCCTGCTTGACGCGGCCGACGCCGAGCCATTGCTGGGCCAGGCGGAAGCCGCCGCCTTCTTCGCCCACCAGGTGGTTCGCCGGCACCACCACGTCCTCGAAGACGATCTCCCACGGGGCTTCCTCGGTGAAGGTGCGGTATTGGGTGGTCAGGCGGATGCCCGGCGTGTCCATGTCCACCAGGAAGCAGGAGATGCCCCCGCGTGAGCCTTTCTCGCGGTCGGTGGCCGCCATCACCTGGGCGAAATCAGCCTCGTCCGCCCCGGTGATGAAACGTTTGACGCCGTTGATCAGGTAGCTGTCGCCGTCCCTAACCGCGGTGGTGCGCATGGACCCGGGGTCGGAGCCGGCGTCGGGCTCGGTCTGGGCGAAACAGCAGCGCTTCTCGCCGCGGATCACCGGGTAGAGATATTTTTCCTTCATGTCGTCGGAAAGCGCGTAAAGGATCGGGCGCACGTCGGGCCCGGTGATGGAGACCCCGCGGGTCGGCAGCGCCACGGTGCGGCCCAGTTCCTCCCAGACCACCGAACGCGCCAGCAGGCCCAGCCCCTGGCCGCCGAATTCTTGCGGCACGTCGATCAGCCAGAGGCCGAGCGCCTGGGCCTTGGCGTCGAGCGCCGCCTTGATCTCGGGTTTGATCTTGCCGCCCTCGAGCGACTTGCCCTCGAGCGGGATCATTTCCTTGTCGACGAAACGGCGCACCGTCTGTTTGAGGATGGCGAGCTCTTCGGGCAATTGGAAATCCATGGCGCCCCTCCCTTAGGCGGGCGATTATGGGTGATGGGGGGCTAAGTGCAAAGCGCCGAGGGCCAGCGCCGGCGCCGCGTCACCTGCCCGGTTGCCCTGATCCGCGCAAGGGTGCTACAAATGCCGCCTAATGGCAGGATTTGACCATTGCCCCGGGGCGATGGGCCGATCCGTTGAAATCATCTCTCTTTCAGGAGACCACCCATGGCCGATGACGCACCCATCAAGAGCGAATGGATAGAACCCACCGATATCAGGACCAAATCCGGCGTGGGCGAGTTCCAACGCCCCAACATGCCCTATGACGACTGGATGGAGGCCCAAGAGATTCCCATCTTTCGCGGCATCGGCGTGCGAAAGGTCCAGGACCTACCGATGAAGCCGTGGAAGCTGATGGGCGGCAACGCCAGCTTCATCCAGCTTTGGGGGACCGAGGGCCTGTGGGGTTGCCACATCATCGAGGTGCCGGGCGCGGGCGCGCTCTCGCCGGTCAAGCACCTTTACGAACAGCAGTACTTCATCGTCGAGGGCCGCGGCACCACGGAAGTCTGGGAAGACGGCCTTGAGGACAAGAAGCACGTTTTTGAGTGGCAGGCGGGTTCCCTTTTCGCGATCCCCATCAATGCGTGTTACCGCATCATCAACGCGGCGTCGTCGCCGGCGCTGCTGCTGGGCGGCAGCCTCGCGCCCCAGGTCTTCAACCTGTTCAAGAACGAGGATTTCATCCTCAACTGCCCCTACGTCTTCCGCGACCGCTTCGATCCCAACGCCGAGGATTACTACAAGCCCAACGACGATATCGAGGCCGACCCGGTGCGCGGCCTGGCCATGAAGAAGACCAATATCATCGCCGACATCGTCAATTGTGAACTGCCGCTGGACAACCGGCGGTCGCCCGGCTACCGCCGCATCGAGCCGCACATGGCGGGCCAGAACTTCTACCTGTGGATCGGCCAGCACGAGACCGGGCGCTATTCCAAGGCCCATGCCCACGGTTCGGCCGCGGTGCTGATCTGCATCAAGGGCAAGGGCTATACCTATACCTGGCCAGCCTCGGAAGGGGTGACGCCGTGGAAGGACGGCCGCACCGACAAGATCATTCGCCAAGATTACGAGCCCGTGGGCATGGTCAGCGCGGCGCCCATGAGCGGCAACTGGTACCACCAGCATTTCGGCGCCTCCAAGGGGCCGCTGCGCCTGACCGCTTGGTTCGGCCCGATCCATCCCGGCAAGAATGCCCGTTCCGGCGCCCCCGGCACCAAGGAAATCGACTTCGGCGCCATCGATATCCGCGACGGCGGCACGGCGGTTCCCTACGACATGGAAGACCCCTACCTGCGCAAGGAGTTCGAGGAAACCCTGGCCACCGTGGGGACCAAAAGCCGCATGGAGCCCGAGCTCTACGAAGCGCCCACCGACGCCTGACCGCCTAGGGTCGGGAGATGACGGCAGACCAGCAAGGCGCCCAATTTTCGAGCGCCGAGAGGAACCT
>Ga0209988_10001904_pt1 | contig 13746 bp, 12 predicted proteins | sample N075metaG_FD_183115 | JGI IMG/M metagenome (GOLD analysis project Ga0209988, IMG submission 183115) | Deep subsurface microbial communities from Kermadec Trench to uncover new lineages of life (NeLLi) - N075 metaG (SPAdes) (version 2) | ecosystem: Environmental > Aquatic > Marine > Ocean trench... | reverse complement strand
TTTACGAGACTCAGTTCCCGCTGCAACAGTTTGTTGCACCGAGCGAATTCAAGAAGTTTGAGGACTTGAAGAAGCGTCTTGATTCGGTTCTCTCGACCACTGGGAAGTCACGTCAGTCTGCCGCTCAACATGCGGAAGAGGACAAGGAGCCTACGGTCGAGGTCGCTGAGACTGAGACTGTCCCCGAAACTGAAACTGAAACGGTAGCTGTTGCTGCTGACAGTGACGATGACGGTGATACCACGAACGCTAAGTCCTACTTCGAGGATCTTGCCGACGAAGATTAACCCTCTCTGCTAACAGCCCACGGGTCGTTTGCATTATCAAGAACAAAGCCACTCAATTGAGTGGCTTTTTCTTGTTAACGAGGCATTGATCCGCGGGCGTTGTTGTCAGCAATTCTTCGTATCGTGTTTTCGTTGTTTCGCTGTGAGATGGTAAGTGGGATCGTCATGATCTGTGCTGGCGGAGCCTCCACGATAACCGGTGCCGGCTGCGGTGCAATGATGACTGGCTTCGCTGCTTTGCTTCGCAAGGTTGCGTTGGTTGCCACTTGCCTTGCCAAGTTTGCTCCATCAGTAACGTTGGGATCAAGCATGAGGTCTGTAAGAGATTCAGTCTGTTGCTTTGTTGCGACCAGTCGTTTGCCAGCTTCGTCTAGCTCACCTTGCTTTATCGCAGTTTCCTTAGCTCGCAATGCTGCGAGTTGTTTGCCAGCTTCGTCTAGCTCACCTTGCTCACCTTGCTTTATCGCAGTTTCCTTAGCTCGCAATGCTGCGAGTTGATCGAGTGCTGCCTTTAGACTCGTTCTCAAAGCCTCTTGCTGGGCAATTGACTTGTCCTGTGCTTCGCCGGTGGTACTCTGGATCTGCATAGTCGCCCCGGCGATACCAGCTTGCAAAGCCTTGATCGTACCAAGCAGAGAGTCCTCATCCTCAATGTCAGCGAACCGTTCGTCGTCGATGGTTTTTGCTGCACCCACGAAGTTCTCCGCGGCCGCTCTGTTGGTGAAAACTTTAGCAAGGGTATCAACAGTCTTGAGGATAGTTTCTCCAAAGTTCACATCTTTGAAAGCGGAATCAACCTTAGCGGCAAAGTCATCGGCTCCAAAGAGACGAGCCGATGCAGCGACGAGTCCCGTACCCATCTTGAATGCCGCATCGAATGGAGCAGCAACTAGCTTAGCAGCACCACTGAAGGTTTTGTCGAGATTCTCTTTCGAGAAGTTGCCATCAATCATATCATTGAGGCCGGTCACGATTGCCAGGAAGGGATCTTTGATCTTCTTTCGCAGTTCTTCCTTCTTGACTAAACCGAATGTAAGGATTCCAGCGGCGTCTGTGAGGCCTTCACCGATAGCTTTTTGGATGTCTCCGGTTTTCTTGAATTCTTTGAAGCCACCGGCGACACCGGCAATGATTGCCGTAAGCGGCAGAACAACTCTACCTGCGAACCGCCCGACCTTAGCCAGTTTGCTTCCCTTGGTAACTGCTCCTGCGACACCACCTTTACCACCAAAGAGTTTTTTCAATCCGAAAAGCCCGCCGGCTGAACCTAAGCCGCCGAGAATGCCACCGGCGGCACCCTTTGCAAGAGAACCTAGACCCTTGGCAGCCACGCTGATGAGGCCGAATGCGCCACCTTTACCGAATAATCTTTTCATGGAACCTAGAAGGCCTGAGATTTTGCCATCGCCGCCTCTCTTTCGAGCAGCTTCGCGGCGATTTTCAACTTGTCGCAGTTTGAATTCTTTGCCGCCTCGACCACGCAGAAAACCAACGAGCTTGTCCATAGCTTTGAACGGAAGTTTCAGGGCTCCAAGGAGCAGCTTCCCACCAAAGAAAAGCAAACGTTTGATTACAAACTTCCACAGGGCCCCGCCAACCATCTTGACAAACCCTAGCGGATCGGTAAAGAACAGGGTAAACTTTTTGAAGCCATCTTTGAAAGTCTCTAATCTCTGTTTGAGGCCGTCGAGTTTGTCTACAAACCCCTGTCTCATCTTTCCAAATTCAGTTCGCAATGCACCGCCGTCGCTAAGAGCATTGCGGGTAATCGCATCAACACCCTTGCGGGTTAGACTTTGTTCGTCGATAGCTCGTCCCAGAATAACTTGTCCGATTTGAGTACTATCCAAAAAGCGTGCTGCAAGAGTTGCAACAATTTTCTGGCTCTGACCTCTGAAGCTATTTTCGTTTTGGTCTACCTTGTTCCGCTCGACCGCAATAGCAACGGCCTGTAGCTGTGATGATTTGCTTTGATTGAATATCGCAGTTTGAAGTTCGGTGTTCTTTTTCGCAGCCTGGGCGATATTGGCCACAGGACCTTTAATCAAAGTATCTAATCTTTGGTCGGTGAGGTTACGAGCAGACTTTGCGAGATTTCTGTCCTTGCGAAGTTCTTTTACTAGGTCCTCAAAGCCTTTCTTGTCGAGCCGCTTCTCTCGATCCTTGGCTGCCTCCTCGAATTTTTTCTTCTCCAATTCGAGACGTTCGGCCTCTATCTTACGAAGCTCCTCAAGTTTTTTTACCGTTTCGTCAGCCATTTTGTTCGTTCTTTATGCGTTCGTTTTCTTCTTCGATGTGTTGTCGAAGAAGGTCTAGGAAGACATGCCGTTCCCAGGGGATCATGTTTTCTATTTCGGTCAAGCTATGGTGGTGATTCTGCATCAATATGAAATTCACCCGATAGAAATTCTCTAATGTATCATGATATAAACTCAGACGAAAAAATCATTCACCGTACTGAGAACAATCTCGCCCTTGTGCCCGCAGGTATCGCTGGTAGTGTCACCTGTTCGAACCTTGTTCTTGCAGGTATATTTGACTTTGTGTTCCACGCGAGGGATGCTATCGAAGAATTTTTGGATCTTTCTGAATTGTGCTTGTGTTAGGCTGTCCAAGAAATCTGATAGTTCCTTCCGGGTGTAATCCTTAGGGGTGTGTATTTCCTCCGACGTGTAGATGCATTCGATGCAATCAATCAACACATCGAATAGTTGCTCCATACTGAAGTCGCGTCCAGCTAGACGACTCTGAAAGACTTTAAAGCTAGGATATTTCATCTTGATTCCAATATCATCGGTGAGTCGGATGTCGAACATCGGCTCTTTCGGTTTTGTGACTTTCACTTTGGTCAAGTCAATCTTCAGCTTGATGTCACTACCGCAGGTGGGGCAACTGATAACGGGTTCAACAACTTCACCGACTGATTTAGCTCGTAACTGTAAGAAGATGTACTCTAAATCGAAAAGGGGAAGATCGTCAATGTTGTCTAGACCGTCGCAGCAATTTTCAATCACTTGTCTGATAGCTCGCACAGCTTCGTGCTGTGCCTCTACTTCATCTTCCACCTCCGTGGCCATGAGAAGTAGCTTTTCTTCTTTGACGAGAAAAGGTCGAAAGGGAATTTGCTTGCCCGTGGAGGGTTGTTCAAGCGTGTAAGTGGGAGTAACAATTGTTGGCAAAGCCATAATATTTCATCCTATTAGTTGAGAACACTTCCAAACATAGTACCACCAGAACCGGTGATGAGCGGTAACTGATCGAAGAAGGCGAACGCGCCTTGGGTTATCACTTGTACGATCTTGCCATCTTCGGCTTTCTTCATAGTAGTGGTGCCGGATATCATCAATGGGACGGCATCTGTTTCTTCCCATTGTCGGTAAGCAAACGTAATGGTCTGCCTGTTATATGTATTTTGAGCTTCGGCACTCAACTCGATGGGTTGAATAGCTTCGGGCCACACGTCAAAGAGTCTGACCGAATAGAGAGATTTATCCTCTTGGTCGAATTGGTGAATCACAAAGTTAGCTGTGTACTCTTGGTAGTAGCCGAACATATTGGTTGTACGATTCATGATGAGGTTTTGCCATTCATCAAAGATCGAACGTTCCCGGTAATCAGTTCCAATACGAAACGTCAGGTCAATGTTGCTGGTGAACGTTGCGGTGTATGGGTGCCTTGTAATAGGTCCATAGATTCGATGTTCTGTCGTAGAGAAAGATTTCCCTGGGAGCTGAGCTGTCTCGCATTGAATGGCTAAACGCTCTTTGAATAATGGATTGAAAGATAGCAAAGAAACCAAGCCCCTTGGGGGAACCAATTCCACCTGAAAGCGATTTGGTCGTGTGATACCGTGTTGACTTATTCTAGATTGTAGGTTATTAATACTAGTCATGGAGTCTCTTGCTTCTGATCTATCTGTAGCCGTTGCTTCTTGCGTGTCTCCGCTTCACTCTCGCGTCGTCGTTTCGCTGCTCGGGCTTTCACTCTGCGTTGCTCACGAATTTCCTTGCGGGTGATGGCCCAAATGGTTTGCTTTCCCCTCTTTCTGAATTGCTCTGCTGGCAAGAACAGGGCAATCTCCCAGTCACGGGGATGCACTTCAAGCATACGGGACCTAATATACTTAGCTTTATATTCCCGGATAAGGGGCAAAGCATGGTGGAATTTCGTTGCGTTTTTGATGATCTGATAGCTGATACGCAACCGGGTGTTCTCGTTCAGATTCTTTGTGTTGAGTAGAACCGTCAATTGGTTGAACAGCATTGCTCGCAATTTGATTGGCAAGTAATGCAAGTTGAGTCCAAGAAACCCATCGTTACGCAACTCCAGAACGAAGATCATAGGAAAGCGATCGTAGAAGGGCAGCGTCTTTTTCAGCTTGGGGTCGTAGACGAACATGAACATTCGACCAGTCCGCTGAATGTTCTTCGGTGTTCTAGTGGTGGCATCTTCGGCCTGAACAAGTTCTTCGCGGCCCCGAATTGCCCGCTCACCAAAGAGTCGTCGGACGGTTTGACGAAACCAGTCTTGTGCTACCCTTCCCCGTTGGGGAATACCAGCATCGCTGCGAAGCTCTTGGATTTTCTTGAAAATGTTCTCTGCCATACTCTATCTATGCTCAGGCCTTCAGATGTCCCTCGGTCAGGATCACGAACTCCCAACCTTTTGTCTCACACAATGCCCTGGCTGCCTTCCATTTGGCGGAGTTGACGCCCCAACTTTTCACGTCGTTGATATAGCGTCGGGAAACACGCCCTGTTTTCGTGAGTTTGTTTTTTGGATTTGGGGGCCCGCAGTATTTCTTGGGTTTGACTTCGATGACGCTCTCTTGAATCTGACCATCTTTCCTGCGAACCAGTATCCAGAAGTCAGGAAAGTACCGGTGGGTTCTGCCGTCGATCGGAGATGTGTAGGGAATGACCAATTCTTCACTAGCCCATTCGATCACGGCTGGGGTAGTGTCGCAGTACTTCATGAAGCGAAGCTCAAGGCCTGACCGGTAGATGATTCCGGTAGCATCACCCTGATATTTCTTGGGATTGCGGGGTTTGAATTTGCCTCTGTGTGTCATACATAGTATGTAGCTCGTTCAGGAGAATCGTATGCCATTCCCATTAGGTCGTCTCATCGGCTCAGTCGTTAGCGTCACCAACAATAAAATCAAGGGCACCCGGTCTAAGCTGGCAGCCCTTGAAGATCCAAATGATGGTAGAGATTTCGGTGCCTTGACGTACCCTCTAACTCTTGACCAACAGAGCGGACACTTCATTATGTTCCACGTGGTTGAGACTACACCTGGATCGGGACGAGTTGAGACACAAAACGATGCTGCTGAGTCAGCAAGAGACGATACCCCTGTGCGACCGTATCGAGGGCTGTTCAGTGGCACCGCGAACGTGGGGAATACAAATCTAACTCGAATCACTGGTCAAGATATTGCCGAGATTCAGGGCGGTGGACCGGCGCGGGTCGAAGCAACTCGGAATGTATTGAAAGGAAAGAGAGCTTCTGTATCGAACTTGACGCAATTTGAGGTTCGTACTGAGACAGTAGCAACCGTTGTGATCTATATGCCCGAAAAGATTACCACCGGTTATGGAATAGAATACCAGGGCGAGTCTTTGAGAATTGCTGCTGCTGGTAAAGGTATCTTCGATCTTACGAGAGATTTGCTAGGCGGTGCAACTACCCTGAGCGCCGAAAACAAGGCTGATCTAATCAAGTCTCTTGGTGAAGAAGCTACCACTCGGTTAGGTACGCAACTGATAGATCAATTGGGTTCATTGGTTGGTGCTAACGTAGGTGCTAGAGCGTTTCTTGAGAAAAGTGTACGACGGGTAATCAACCCACATATGCAGTTTCTCTTTCGCTCTGTGAACCAACGAACTTTCGAATATACGTTTCAGTTTGTGCCGCAGAGTGCCCAAGAATCTGAAGTCGTTGACAACATCATTCGAACATTCAAATTCTTTGCTCACCCCGAATTGGTTGATACCGCTGGTCGCTTGCATGGATACCCTGCTGAATTTGATATTCAATATGTTTCCCGTGAACTCAAGCCCACAGGGACACGTGGACCTGGCGGTGCATATCATTTTCAAGAGAACGATTGGTTGAATCGCGTGGGACGTTGTTATCTGGCCAGCATCGCTGTAGACTATACCGCTGCCGGTGTGTTTGCAACGCACAGGCATCACTCAAGTCCAGTCCCCGGTACATTGCAGGGCGAGACGGCACAGAATCGTGCAGGTAATCCTCCGACGCATATTACCATGACCCTGACGTTCAACGAACTCGAAACGCTGAATCGTCAGCATATTCTTGAAGGGTTCTAAGCATGACGTACTTTGCAAAGTTTCCGGCGCTAGTCTACGATTTGGACTTTCCGTCGGGCAAGAAATTTGCCAACCCCGTCATCGTTACGGACATCTTCAAGCGTATTGCGATCAAGAAGAATCTGGCAAATGTTTCGACTCTCTTTACTTCCTACTCGGTGAAGGATGAGGACACCGCAGAGATCATTGCCCATAAACTCTATGGCTCTGCTAGTCTGCATTGGTTAGTGTTTCTGGCCAATACAGGTATCATAAATCCTTTCTTCGATTGGCCCCTGAGCGAAAGAAAGTTTGTTCGGTTTGTAGCCAAGAAATACCCGGGCACCGCCTTCTTTATGGATCCCCTACAGATCGTGGGTAGTTTTCGTGAAGGTCTGACCGTCACGAATGCAACTGGATCGGCTTTGGGAACGGTTAGCAAAGTAGATACCACGCTGAGTAAATTGGTGGTGCAAAATACTGCTGGTGTATTTGCCAAAGGCGACACGCTGGTTCAGGACGTGGGTGAGCTGACCCCGGTGACGGCCGACCTAACTAGATTGGTGGCTAAGAACCGAGATGCTTTGAATCACTTTGAAGATGCTGAAGGAAATATTCTGAATCCTCTTACGTTTCGTGATGGGTATATTCAGGGTGGTTTTGGTTTCCCAGGAGTCGTCGAGGTATTCACCAACATCGACACTGAGCGAAAAGCGAATGAACTCAAACGACAGATTCGATTGATCGACCCCGAACACGTCAGCGATTTGCTGCGTGATCTGGAGATCATCTTCCGTCGAAACTTGAATAGACGAACAACATAATGTCAAACCGCCCAACAACTGGACCATTTTCACAACGTACTCGCCCTGACGAGGCCTTCTTTCCGAATGATGTTCGGTTGGAACGCATCGTTATTACCAACGGGTTGAACGATGTTGATGTCTCGGCGATGCTTGTGAGTATCAATATCTTTGAAGATTTGTATAGCAACACCCTGACAGGTAATATCACGTTGGTCGATTCAGTGAACCTGATTGGTATATTTCCGTTTGTTGGTCTAGAAGAAGTTCAGGTTACTTTCAAGACTCCAGGGTTTGGTAAACGACGATCGACCGAATTGATTTTTGATGTGTATGCAATCTCAGATCGCAACACAGGAAGTACTGCTGAAGGAACAGACGTAACACAGGTATACACTCTACAGCTTGTTTCGAAATCCTTCTTTCGCAATCAGAAAAGCCGTGTGCGAAAAGCATACTCGGACATGAGCATTGATGAGATGGTTGAACGCATCACCAATAATTTTCTTGGACAAGAAGTTGAAGTGGAGCGAACATCGGGTTTTCCAACGTATGTCATTCCAGGCTGGACTCCATTTCGAACGATCAATTGGTTGTCGGCTCGGGCCCGACCTGACAACAACCCCTACGCTGCCAACTATTTGTTTTTTGAGACGGTTGCGGGATTTGAATTTAAGTCGTTTGACAGTATCGTGCAGGAAGATCCGGTTATTGCTTTTGCCTATGATGCTGGCAATACACGGATGGCAAAAAATACCCAAAGAACAAGACAGAGACAACTGGTGCCCGAATTGGTAAACATTCGCAGTTACACGATCTTAGAATCGGCAGCAACGATGGAACGCATCGACCAGGGAATGTATGCCAGCAAGCTAATCACGCACGATATCGTGACCAAACAATTCAAAACTAATACCTTCAGCTATCTTGATGACTTCCCCAGACAGAACCATGTTGAAAATAAAATAGCCGATGCTGGACTCGACACCGCGAAGCAAGATGCAAAACCGTTTGCTGGTGGTGTCCGTCATGGTAGAGATTCCGATGCGGTTGTAAAGTTTCATCCCAAGCATAGTCAACTATATGATGGTGTTCAGAACTATGATGAAAGCGAAAAGTGGTTATTGCAGCGCCTGAGCCACATGAAACAGATCGAGGCCCAACGAATCAAAATCGAAACTCCTGGTTTGAATTTCGTGGGTGTCGGTCAAGTAGTGGTGCTGAACGTCCCACGACCTGAAAACATCAAGGGTCGTCTCGTTCCCGATGATAGAGATCCTGAGATCAGTGGCAACTACGTCATCACCAACATCCACCACGTTCTTGGATTCGACGATCATAAGATGGTATTAGAATTGTCGAAGGAATCTCTCCCTGCTGGAAGTCGTCAAGATCGAGCAGATATTGCGGAGCTTCAAGTCGGCCAGCCGGGCGAGACGCATGGTGGCACTGAGATTCTTACCGGTCCATTGCCATTCGAGATACCCCCAACGGCGTTCGCATAATGGATACACTTGATACATTACAATTTGTTTGGTGGCAAGGCGTCGTAGAGGATCGTCAGGATCCCTTGCAGCTTGGTCGTTGTCGCGTTCGCATCTTAGGGTTTCACCCGCAAGAAAGAAGTGCGGTCGAGGTCGAGCAATTGCCGTGGGCTTACCCACTACAAGATATTACATCGGCTGCGATGAGCGGTATCGGTCATGCACCTGTTGGGCCTGTTGAGGGTACTTGGGTTATGGGTTTCTTTCGAGACGGCGAGGATGCTCAGCAGCCTATCATGATGGGTACAATCGGTGGTATTCCTCACGACCTTCCCTGTTTGCGAGGCCTCGGTTTCTTCGATCCCAACGGTATCTATCCTCTGGTTGGCAGCAACCCGGTGCAAGATGCGATCAACAAGGCAACCGATATCAAGGACCAGTTTGGTATCACATTACCGAAAGTTGCAGCAGTAGGTGTACTGTTCGGTGCTGACCCTGCACTCATAACTCAAGCTATTGATATTCAATCGGGTGTGCAGAGTCAAGTTGAGACGGTACAGGGTATCGCTGACGGGGTTCAATCACAAGTTGAAACTGCTGTGGGAGATGCTGTAGCGATTGCAGGTGGAGTCACCGCAACACCAGAACAAATTCAAGCTGTCAGTAAGAATATCATAGCAAACGCCCAAGGACAGATTGACGCCGCTGCTGCGGGTGTTCTTTCGGGCGCAGAGAATCAGATCGCGGCCGTAGAAGGCATCGTCGCTGACGCTCAAGATGAGATCGAATCGGCCGCGGCGGGGGTTATCTCAAGTGCGGGCGGCCTCGCATCTAGTCTTGGAATCTCAAGTGCGGTATCGGGTGCGTTGGCGAAGTTGACGGTTATTGGTAAGGGTATCGAACGTGCAGCAGCACCAATCATCGACGCGATCAAAGCTGCTCAAGAAAAAGCTCTTGAAGAAGCCGCGTCCTCGGTGTCGAGCATTTTAGATGGACTGCCCGGCGAAAACGCGATAGAGAATTTAGAAGCTATCGCAGCGGGGACAATCGAGTTTGAAGGTTTGACGTTCTCGACTCCTGGTATTGGCGAACCCGATACGTCTAGATTGGCGCGAACCGATGGTACAGTAATCTTTGGTAAAAGCAGCGAGGAGCATCCTGTTGTTGTGCAGAAAACACACACCTTGAAGATTCCAGGCTTCCCGGGAGTACCTATTGAGTCTATCGCTTCGAATCCGAACGCACCGCTTGATAAAGACCTTAGACAGATTGAAACAGCGAATTCATTCGTGACGTGGTTTGAACCACCAACAGATGCCCCATTCACTGAGTATCCTTTCAATCATGTTTTCGAGAGTGAGTCCGGGCACGTTCAAGAGTTCGACGACACACCGGGGCACGAACGTATCCATACGTTTCATACATCTGGAACCTTCGAGGAGATTCACCCCGATGGTAGTAAGATGGTGAAGGTGGTTGGAACTAACTACACGATCATTCATAAGGACGATAACGTACTTGTCAAGGGCGACCTGAATATCACGGTTGACGATCAAGCTCGCATCAAGGTTCAGAACACTTGTGATCTTGAAGTCGTTGACGGTACTTTGCAGATTGTAGTTCGCAACGGCAATCTAAATGTTCAGGTGCAGAAGGGCAACGCAAACGTATTCGTGAAGGGCGATCTAACGACAGAGGTTCAAGGAAATAGAAGGGACACCGTGCTTGGTGGCTACTTCCTTGACGTGAAGGGTACGATCAGTATACAGGCAGGTGGCTCCGTGTTTATCCGAGGCGCCAGTATTTTCTTGAATTGAGGTAACAGATGCCAGGTATTTCTAGAATAGGACAAGATAGTGCGGGTGGTACGATTCTCAGTGGTGGGAACGGCTCAGTGTTCGCCAACGGTACGATCATTGCGGTTCGTGGTTCGGGTGTAGCTGGTCACGGTTCACCACCACACTCAGCACCGACTATGGTTTGTGCATCTGGCACAGTGTTTGCCCAGGGCATATCTGTTTGTAGAGCAGGTGATTGTGCATCGTGTGGCCACGTTGCAACTGGTTCTGGTAATGTGTTTGCGGGGTAATCATGACGATTCTTGAATTTCCAGTTGATGAATTTGCTGTAATAGATCCGTTACAGAAGATCGAGCTAACCGACGCCGAACGTGATGTTGTTGGTTTGGTGTTTGCTGACAATGCACTTCTCAACCCGGTGCGGCCGTCTATCGACAAGACTATCGCAAGCATCGACCGTGAAGTATCTTTGCTGTCGTCCCTTGCGGGTGGTACGGGCAACCAAGTGCTACCCACTCGGTTTGGTATTCCAGCACCTCCAACATCGGGTGGTATCTCAGACACCGAGATTTCGGCGCTGATTGCATCACTCAATAGTCTGCGAACTGAGATCACACAATATCGAACACACTCTGATCGAGTTAGTGGTTTCACTCTTCCTGTTGGCACCAACCCACCATCGTTTCAAGGTTTGCTCGGTGTCGCGGTGGCGCACAACCTAATCAAGAACAGTCTTGAGCCGGAAGGAACACCAGAGAAAGATTTCTTCTCTTTCATCTTTGAGACTCTGTTGGGTTCTGCCGAAGAACTGGTAGACCAAGCATTCGCTGCATCGTTTCGAATTTTCGAACGACTCAACGGCGGCCTCGACGGTAGATTCACGTTGACGCTGAGCGGGGTTACAGGCAACTTCAGCATCGGTGAAACGGTCGATGATCTAACTACGGTTAAGTCAGCCGTGGTCAACGCATGGAACCCTGCAACCAACACATTAGTAATCATTCAGACCGACCCCGGTGACTTCAACGTAACCGACAGCATTCAGGGACAAAGCTCAGGAGCAACCGCGACGATTGCTACTGTCACAGAGCCAACATACGATCCAAGAAATCCTAGTAACACACCAAAAAATTCTTACACCGCTATTTTGGCAGCAGTAAACGCACTCATCGGACCCATAAATTCCCTACCTAATATAGACGACAGCAATTACTTTGAAGCTCTAGATTTCATTACGAAGTTCGGTCTGGCGCAGACCATCTCTAGTCTGGCGAAAGAGGATCTCTATTCCAGATTCCTGTTTGTCGAAGTCAATGCTACCGAGGCATTGAAGCAAGAAATTGTCGAATTGCTTCTCGAAGAAGAAGTAGCTGAAGAAGTATCAAGTTTACCATTAATTGGTCCTGAAGGCGAGTTGATAGAACAATGATTACAACAACATTAATATTAGCTGCTATCTCATCAAACGCTTGGTTGAACATCGGCATGACAGTCGGAACAGTCTTGGGAGGAATATCAATAGGATTCCTTATCAAGAAACTAAAGACATGGGTTGCTAAAAGAAAAGATATCGAGACTCGGGAAGAGCAATTAGGGGAAGACTCCACAGCGTTGCTGACGAACGGAAAGAATCATCAAGAAATCAATGAAGTCTTGAACGAGCTACGCAGCGTGCTTGATGCTGAGCGGGCTCAGGTTGGTCAGTTTCACAACGGCGGGGATTACTTAGACGGTAGTCCTGTAAAACGATTCTCGGTTTCCTACGAATCTTTTAGATCAGGTTCACAACCTATGGCACCCCAAATGCAGAGCGTCTTGTTGTCCCTGTTCTGGGACGTGGTCCCGGTGTTGAGGGACAACAGAGCTATCGGTCGTCTGGTATTAGAGCAACCCGAAGGTTACTTCCGATCGCTACTCGAAAACGGTACGGTCTACGCATTCGCTGCACTCCCACTAAGAAAGTGGCACGCCAAAGCACGCAAGTCCCAGATCATTGGGTATGTGCTGGTCGAATGGGGAACCCAGGAAGATTACGAATCTCAGACCGAGAATCATATCCGATCCCAGCTACGAAGCACACGCACGGTCATTGAGTCACAATTGGCTCACTAAGGATCGGATAAGCCATATACATATTTGGTATGGAGTTGCCTTGAGAGGACTGACGTGGCTATTAACAATCCCGATGAAATCAATGACTTGATGGGACTCTTTGAGTCCGATTCGTTTATCACGACGCAGAATAACAGCGGTGTCGGTGGGACTCCATCGGATGTCAGCCTGTGGGGCAACCAAAAGCTGCTAGCCCCGCCACAAAATTTAATTCAACCCACAGACACTACAATGCCAGCGTTTCTGTCTGTTGGTACGCCAAATTTGTCACCTGCGGTTAGTTTCGACGGGGTGGACGACTTACTCAAGACGTTCACCGGTAACTTCTTTTTCCTGGCGTCCCACACTATAGCGATGGTGGTCAAGTTCCCCGCGGCGCTTCCGCTGGTCAACCCCGTAACTCTTGCTCATGTGACCGGGTTTGGTGCAGGCGGTGAAGTGCTCCGCATCATGCCATCGGGCAACTTGGAGATTCAGAATGAAGCGGGAACTTCGGTTCCTGTTAGCACCCCAACTTGGTCATTCGATACATGGGCAGTGGTGCTGTGGACGGTAGATGCTTCGCTCGCCCCAAACGATTTCTTCGAGCTGAGGATCGACCAGATTCCCCAGGGAACAGGTGGATTCTCGTCAGTCATTGCTGACCCCAATGGTTTATCTGTGGCATCATTTGAAGATGGAAGCGAATCAGCGGATATTGTGGTTGCCTCAGTTCTTGTGTACAAGCGTAAGCTGTCGGGAACGGAGATCGTTGACCTAGAGAATTTTCTGATCGACAAGTATTTCACGATCGCTCCACCGCCACCTCCCCTACCACCGGCAGTCGCACCAGTGCTACCACCACGGTCCGGTGTAGGACTCAAGAAGAAAGAGAATCGTTTCAGCGATCTTGATTTAGATTTTATGGCGAATCCCATTACCGGTGCGATCTCACGAAAGTTAGATGA
>Ga0209988_10001903_pt1 | contig 13747 bp, 10 predicted proteins | sample N075metaG_FD_183115 | JGI IMG/M metagenome (GOLD analysis project Ga0209988, IMG submission 183115) | Deep subsurface microbial communities from Kermadec Trench to uncover new lineages of life (NeLLi) - N075 metaG (SPAdes) (version 2) | ecosystem: Environmental > Aquatic > Marine > Ocean trench... | reverse complement strand
GTTTTACATGAGCGCCCGCAATGTGCCGAGGCTGTATGAAAACTCCAGGCTGTCGTGGACAAAAAGTTTTCTCCCACAACCACTGAATTGTCGGACAGATACTGACGTGAGTTACCCACCTCCAAGACTAAAATTTCTACTATTCAGTCACGGAATACCACTTTGATTTTTCGAAAATAGTTTTTACACAGCCTCTGCTGGAAGCCGAAGTTAATCCAGGAATTTTGAACGGCAGCTAACGGGAAAGCTGACCTTCAGATTTCATCGCTCAACGGCGGCTAGGTGCCCAGAGGAGACCTTCGGCGGTGGCGCCTCCACCAAATCCCATACAATAACTTGGCAGACCCTTTGCTCTGTTAATGACGCATTTCGCTATCCTGTGTTGACTTGTCGCTCATCCACTCCTTCTCTCGCAACTTCTGCAAGCTGATCGCCCAAATACTCGGCAATTCTACGCATGCCTGATACTCCGGCCTCAGTTTCCGCAGTTTGATTGTAATTGGTATTGGTATTGATGTCGTAGGTATAAAGCTCGCCATCTTTGTCTAGGATAAACTCGATACCGGCGATGTGGGTCTCGTTGTCAGCCAGGAAGTGCCGATAGCGCTCGAGAATTGGGTGGTCGAATTCCTTGATGATTTGGAATTTCGATGTGGGCGTCCGCGGACCAATAGCATCATTCGTCTGACACTCGTCTGCTGGGCAAAGCAGAAATCCCTCGGACGTATCAACACGCACTGCATAGAAAAACTCACCGCCAATAAACTCGCAGCGCGTAATAAACGGTTGCGGAGCCGCAATGTATTGCTGCACCAGCGTAATACCATCAATCGGAGACTCGAACTCGGGTCCATCGACATAATCTCGCAACTCGTCGATATTTTGAAATAACCTTACACCAAGGCCCTTGCCCCCGCGGTTGTGCTTAGTGATAAACGGCCCATCGAAGTTACGTGCTGCCGTAAGTATTTCTTCCTGGCCGACGACGGCAACCGTACGCGGTGTCCGTATACCGTGTGAATTGAGCGCTGCGTACTGGGCGACTTTGCTGACCTCCAGTTGAAGTGCGCGGCTGGAGTTAATAATCCGACGACCATTGCCTTCCAACCAGGAAAGTACGGCCGCTGTGTGCTCGGCAGCGTAACGATGATTGCGCGTATGCGACGAGGCACTCATGCGATTGTAAAATACGCCGAATGGTGGGGACACGGACAGATCGAGTTGACCACGATGCAGATACCACTCTTCAAACTTCAGGCCAAGGCTCTTGAGCTGTATCTTTAGCGGTTTAGTCCACTCTTCGTTTTCGTGAATTATGTAGATTTTCTGCATTAGTACATGCAACCAGCAACAGTGGGTGCTGATAAGTTAGCTATTTAAATTAAGAAAATAACCTTTTCCCTAGGTATTGACAAGTTAACCAGTCAATTCAAGATATCGCGCGCAGAGTATTTTCCCTGACTCGGACAAAATCAGTGGATATCACACAGCTCCTGATAAATCAATTCCAGCAGCATTCTGGCTTTAAAAAAGCTTTTAGATCATTTCGACAGAATTCAGCCTTCTCGGGCATTCCACGCTGACCTTCAGATTTAGCTTGGCAAGTTCCGCTAAGTGCTGCCATTTCAACCGATCGATCAGTTATAAGGACAGTTAATTATTAATTTCACAATTCCCGGGTGTATAGTTAGCCCAAGCGCAATCAATAATGGCGCTATTATCACTCATGGATGAGGTTCTATACATTAGTTTGAAAATAGGAGGATTAAATGTCTTATTCAAGAAACTTCTGGCCCTGCATATTTGCAGCGGCATTTCTGCTAGCCGGGTCGACTGCTACGAACCTCGCCCTGGCGCACAGTGTGAGCGCGCAAATCAAAGAGATGGACGCGAAATGGGTAGCGGCTTTCAAGCAGAGGGACTTTGCGACGATCGAAGCGCTCTACGCTGCGAATGGTTTGTTGCTGCCATCGAACTCGCCACCGATCGAAGGTCCCAAGGCAATTGTTGCAGTCTGGAAGAGTTGGAGCGAACTCCCCAACGTCGAAGTTGTCTTTGGCCCCAACCGTATCGAAGCCTCTACGTCAGGTGATATGGCGTATGACTACGGCTGGTACACATTCGCCTTCGACACCGACAATGGCCGTGTAACGGACAAGGGTAAATACGTCGTCGTCTGGAAGAAGATTGGCGGAACATGGAAGATTAAAGCAGACATTTTCAACACCAACCTGCCTGCGAAGTAGAGAATAGCCGAGTGTCTGGTTTCTCATAGTTTGCTTTTAGTTCCCGCTAATACGCCGCCTTGAAGGGCCGGATTGGGTTGTTCTCGGCTTGTTTATAGAGATTTTCCGAGCGCCTGCTATGCGCCGAAAGCCGAATTCAATCCAGGAAATTTGGACGTCAGCTATTGGGAGAGCAGACCTTCAAAATTCATTGACCAAGGGCTGCAAATCGTAGTCCTGAGCCTTGTCAGTCTTTTCTTCGTTTTCGGTATGCCTCCCTGCCACCGGGTTCGTAGATGATGCCTTCAACATAATTCTCATCGTAGTCCTGAGCCTTGTCGGTCTTTTCATCGAAGTCTACGGGTTTAGCAGTGGCTTCGTTATAGTCGTTGGGTAGGTCGCCGGTCACCTCATAATCCTTGGGCGTATCTTCTGACGCATCATAGCTCCTGGACTCATCGGTTTCTGGATCATAATCTTTGGGTATATCAGTTTTTGCATCGTAGTCCTTCGGAGCGCCCGTTTTTCCAAATACATACTCATCCCGTCCTGATTGAGCGTCAATAGCAGGTACAAGAAACATTAGCAAAAAAAGGAGTGGGAGTTGTTTCATTTGATGTTTTTTCGTGTCTCGAAAGCTATATTAACATCGGTAAGTTAAAAGTAAATTTTCGATTTACATTCAGGCTTAAAAGTAATGAGAGAGTATTTATCTAATAATTCTGAGGGTCCGGTATTGGCCGACCAGACCTCCGACAATTATTGCTGAAGGTCCGCTTCCACATTTATCAGACCAAATAAGGTCTCGGTCAGATTGAGGTCGTCCATCCCGACACATAGGTTACAGACAATACCGGAGACATAGGTTACACATTACCGCATTTGGGAGAAATCCAAATGCGCTGGAATCGAAATTGGCCGTTTCGATTTTGTTGTCGAAGCGGGCTAACCCGCATATTGGATGGCGGGAACGAAGGTCGGGGCACTAGTTTCCTCTTTGCCGGATCATTTATCTCATCACAAACGGATTTGCCATCGGCTCCTTCGACGTATTAATCCACACAGTCTTGGTACGGGTATAGTCCAAAATTGCTTCGGCTCCAGCTTCTCGACCATAGCCGCTGTGGCCGAAACCGCCAAAAGGAGCAATCGGAGATACCGCCCGATAGGTATTGATCCACAGGATACCGGCGCGAATTTTTGAGCTGACCCGGTGGGCTCGCGCCAGGTTCTCGGTGAACACCCCGGCGCCGAGACCGAAACGGGTATTGTTGGCCATGGCTATACCTTCGTCTTCATCTTTAAACTTCAGTGCACTTAAAACGGGACCAAACATTTCATTTTGCACCGTTTCGATGTCCTGGTGCGGGCAGCTCAAAATAGTGGGTTCAAAATAATATCCCTTGCTGAAGGCGTCGGGCTGTTTTCCGCCGTAGTGCAGCTTCGCACCCTGCTGCTGGGATTTATCTACTGCGGCAAGGATTCGTTCGACCTGTGCTTTAGTCGCCAGCGGTCCCATCTGCGTATCCTCGGCCAGCGGGTCACCAATGCGAATCTGTTTCGCTCGTTCAACCAGGCGGGCTACGATGTCATCATAGATTCCCTGCTGGATAATTACCCGTGACCCAGCCACGCAGCTTTGGCCCGAAGCACCGAAGTTGCCGGCAATAATACCGTTCACCGCACCTTCCAGGTCCGCATCGTCGAATACCACGATGGGAGACTTGCCGCCCAGTTCCAGGGAGACGTGGGCGTAGTTTCGCGCGGTGTTCTCGATCACCCGGGATGCAGTTTCCGGTCCCCCGGTGAAAGCCACCCGGGCGACATCAGGGTGACCTGTCAACGCCCTGCCGCAAGGCTCGCCGTAACCAGTGATGACATTAATAACCCCGGGAGGGAAACCGGCCTGTTCCACTATTTTCGCAAATTCGAACATCGGCGCCGGCGCAATTTCAGAGGCTTTTAGCACCACGGTATTTCCCGCAGCCAGTGCGGGTCCCAGCTTAGTGGCAGTCAGAAACATCTGTGCATTCCACGGCACCACCGCAGCGACGACACCAATCGGCTCACGAGTGGTAAACACGTGCATATCCGGCTTGTCTATGGGCAGGGTCGCGCCCTCAATCTTGTCTGCCATGCCGGCAAAATAGTGGTAGTACTCAGATACATAACCCGTTTGCATACGGGTTTCCTTTAGCAGTTTTCCACTGTCTATGGTTTCGATGTCTCCCAGATGGTCCGCCGTGTCGACAATCAGGTCAGCAAGCCGGCGTATCAGCTTTCCCCTTTGGGTGGCCGTCATGGACCCCCATGGTCCTTCGAACAGGGCTTTTTTCGCGGCAGCTACCGCTCGATTGACATCGTCTTCGGTGGCGACAGGCACCTGCGCCCAGGCTTCTTCGGTTGCCGGATTTATCGTGGTCAATACAGCGCCATCAGACGCATCGCTCCATTCGCCGTTAATATAATGTTGGTAGTTTTGCATGATGTTTGCTCATTTAAACGGATATTTATCCAGCAATAATAACACCTGGCTGGTTACGATTTTATAGTTTTCTACCGGCGTAATATACCAGTGTCCCGGCTTAATCATTAGTTCAGAATATCGCGATCTTTGCCTGGATACTCAGTTTGAAACAAGACAATACTCCGCAATCAGGTAAGGCCGATCTTGGCCCTTGCCTCATCCGGGCCAACCACTCTGGCACCCATTCGCTCGATAATCTCGACCGCCCGTTCGACCAGCATACCGTTACTCGCCAGCACACCTCGATCAAGGTAAATATTATCTTCCAGCCCAACCCGTACATTGCCCCCCAGTAGGACTGCTTGAGCGACCATCGGCATTTGCATGCGCGATATACCGAAGCCGGCCCAGATCGCATCCACGGGCAACGCGTGTTTCATTGCAGCCATGGTTTCTGTATCGGCACCGGCGCCCCAGGGGATGCCGAGGCAAATCTGGAACATCGGCGGCGTATCGATGAGACCATCATCGATCAATTTTCGCGCCAGTCTGATCTGCCCCAGATCGAAAACTTCGAGTTCCGGCTTGACGCCCAGGTCCTTTGCCATGGTTGCCATGGTGCGTAGATAAGGTGCGGTATTAATGTAAGTGTAGTCACCGGAAAAGTTCATCGTGCCGCAATCAAGGCTGCAGATATCGGGTTTGCAGGCGACTACATGCGCCATACGCTCTTCGGGTCCGATCATGTCGGTACCCGGGCCCGGCAAAGAGGGGTCTGCTTCACTGGGCACCCAGTCACCGCCCATGCCGGCGGTCAGGTTGATCACCATGTCGACACCACCATCGCGAATCAACCCAAGCGTTTCTTCAAACAGGGCCACGTCACGCGATCCCTGTCCGGTCTGCGGATCGCGTACGTGAATATGACAAACCGCAGCACCGGCATTGGCAGCTTCAATCGCAGCGTCGGCAACCTGTCGTGGTGTGATCGGCACCAGTTCGCTGCGACTGGTAGTGTCTCCTGCTCCGGTGACCGCACAGGTAATAATGACATCATAATTCATTAGAACTTCTCCCCAATTGATAACATTTTACTGTCCATGCTGGTTTTGTTTGATTTTTGCAATTTTCACCAGCCCATCGTTCATTTTCCTGCTCAGCGATGCAAAATCCTGCCCTTCGGTCATTTCGGCACAGCCATCGATCATAGCCTGTCTAAGCTCGGCAGTCAGTTCAGGTGCAACAAGCCGCGTCCAGGGTAGCTTAAGCGCCGGACCAAACTGGTCGAGACAATATGCCATGCCGCCTTCGCCACCACCGATATGGAAGATTTCGCAGGGACCCATCAATGCCCAGCGTGGGCCAGGGCCGTTGACCACCGCCTGATCGATTTGCTCCACCGTGGCTTCTCCATTGGCAACCATGTGTAGCGCCTCGCGCCAGATAGCCTCCTGCAGCCTGGTTGCGATAAATCCCGGGATTTCTTTTTTCATCACCAATGGTGACTTGCCGGAGACTTTGTAAAACCGTTCGGTCCAGGCAATGCATTCTGCGCTGGTGTTCTCCCCGCCGATCATCTCAACCAGGGGAAGCAGGTAGGGCGGATTAAATGGATGAGCCACAACTGTGCGTTCAGGGGTAGCGCAATTGGCTTGAATATCGGTCATCGACAATCCAGAGGTGCTCGATGCAATCACCACGTTTGCATCGACGATATCGCCCAGAGTTTTATACAAACCCTGTTTCAGTTTCAGTACCTCGGGTACCGATTCCTGGATAAACTCGGCGTTTTCGGTGGCTTCGGCGAGATCGGTGGTGTATTGAAAATTATCCAGCGAGGCGTTATCTGCCAGGCCGATTTGTTCGAGACTGGCCCAGGCAGTTTCCAGCAAGCGCATCAGCGCATCATACTCACTCGCATCATGCAGGTAGCTGGTGACCTGGTAGCCCTGGGCGAGAAAGTGTGCGGCCCAGCCGCCACCGATCGGACCTGTACCGATACAGGTAATATTACGAACCCTGGCCGGGTCTTGATTGAGCACGATCAGCTACCTTTGAATTTGGCGTCACGTTTTTCCACGAATGCCTTGACGCCTTCACCCGCATCATCCGACGACAACATGGCTTTGTAAGTGGGCAAATCATCATAGCGCATCTTGTGAAAAGCGTTTTCGGTTGGCTCGCATTCGATTGCGCGCAATACCTCCTTGACCGACTGCAACGCCAGCGGTGCGACCTCTGACAGTTGTTCGGCCCAGGCCCGTGCGGCCGGCATCAACTCAGTTGGCGGGACAATCTTATTGACCAGGCCGTAATGCGCGGCTTCCTCGGCAGTCATGCGACGCCCGAGATACAGCATTTCGAGTGCGATATTATAGGGTAGTCGCCTGGGAAGGCGCTGCACCGCTCCGGCATCGGGAATCAGGCCAAGCGGCAATTCCGGTAGAGCGAACTGGACATGTTCGGCCGCGATGATTAAATCGCAGGCCAGCGCAATTTCAAATCCGCCGCCGATGGTTAAACCGTTTAAAGCGGCGATCACGGGTTTATTGAGATTCCACATTTCGGTGATGCCGGCAAAACCGCCGAGTTCCGGGTCTTCTGCCTCCCACCAGTTCTCCAGCGGCGTATCGCCGCTATCTAGCGCTTTCAGATCCCAGCCCGCGCAGAAAATCTTTTCACCGGCCCCGGTAATGATTGCAACTTTCAAATCAGGATTGTCGCGAAAATATACAAAAGCTTCACCGAGTTTGCGGCTGGTCGGTAAATCGATAGCATTCGCCTTGGGTCGATTAATAGTAATCGTCATCACCGTGGCATCAACCTGAATCTGTACCTCATCATCACCAGGAATCATTAGCTACCTCATTCTGAGTCTCAAATTGGGGAGGCGACAGTGTAGTAGACTGGGGTTGCAAATGAAATATGATTGGTACCGTTTATATCACCGACGAAATCAATCCGTCTAACGCCAACATTTGGCCATGAGTGCTGAGCTCGGGCTGACGCAGCGGGTCTGGAGATTTTACATCGGTATAATCTGATCCATCATTGTCCGGGAGGGTGTTGAACAACCTTGATTCAGGTTGACCGGGAGTCATTCCTGGGTATCCACCAATCGTGGCCACGCTCGGTGGTGACATACTCGGGCCAGCGGAAATTGATTGGTGCTTCGTAGTCGCATAGCGGCGCTTGCCATTGGCTACCGTTGACTCCGCCACCGGTACGTTCCTCGAATTCCCGTTTTGCTTTGGCAAGCATATCTTTTTCGATCAGGAGATCGATGATGGTGCAACCAATGGTCTTGGCGGCGCAGGCGATCATCGGCTCGATGGTTTCGCGGATTCCGCCGAGCGCATTCATCACCCAGTCGGGATACCTGTAGCCGGCGTTTGCTGCGGCCAACGTCGGGCGGGCGATGTAAAGCCTGACCGTTGGCGCATGCCAGCAATACTCGGTGTAATCATCCGAGGTAAAGTGCTGCTGCCACTCGGGCAGTTGTTTGCGCAACTCGATCTCTGCCGCCTGTGGCGAAATGAGTTGCTCGGTTACGGCGAGGAAAGGATTATCCATGGGTTCGAGTCCCAGGTTCCGTTGAATTTCACGCGCTATTTCCCGAGCCTTGCCCTGGTTGAAAATCGGCGCACCGACGAATTGCAGATTGTCATAGGCGAGTTGCGCGAGACTATGGTTTGGTAATCCATGACGCGACTTGCTGACCCAGTCCCGGTGCCAGCTACAGTGACTGATGGTCGCGGCAGCGGCGGCGTTATTGTCGAGCACGCCGGTAATTCTTTGTGCCATTTCGATTGTGGGTACCCGCAGAATGTATTGGATCTGGGCGATTTGAGCGGGCAGGTTATCGGCGGTGGCCTGACCGGCGGTAAGAATGCATTCATTCATCGACCAGCCACAACCGGCTGCCACCATATGTTCTTTTAAGGCTTTGGAAGTCTGGTACATCTGCACCAGGGCGTCGTTGGCTCCGGGAGCACGCGCCGAAGCGTGTGCAGCAACGATCGGGCTGTCGGTCGCGCCGGTTTGCCCTTGCCAGGTTTGCGGCGAATTGCACTCGAAGCTATAAATCATCGCATAGGCGGCTCCGCAGTGCGTATCCCAACGCGTGGTATTGCACAGAGGCAACATGTAAAATGGATGAAAACTGATTGCAGCATCGAGATCGTCATAATACCCTTTGGCCGCGTGAATCGGCTTGGAGCCCCGTACCTTTTCCGCGGGCTCACCGAAAAATTTTAACCGCCCCTCGATACCGTACTTTTCCATGACTGCCTTGGCGCCGAGAAAGCCTCCCAACGAACTGATGCCTAAAGCGGAATGCGGGTCGGTGTGCCCACCTGCATGTGGACTCAATCCGTCACGCGGTCGCTGTATTGTATCAGCCGCCTGGCAGTTTCCGGGAACTGCATCATACTCCGCGTATCCCGCGATGGTCGGCCCCGAGCCATTGTTCCATTCGGCACAAAAAGCGGTCGGCATGCCACCACTGCCCGGCTCGACGTTGAACCCCTCGTCGCGTAAGCGCTCGACGTACCAGGCGCTGGATCGATACTCGCGCCAGGCGGTTTCACCGTGGTCAAATATTAGTTGGTGCCAGTCCGATAGATTTCCAATCTGATTATCGACCCACTTTATCAACTCAGATTTCTGGAGATTCACGGTCACCTGATCACCTCGAATTGTTATGAATCTCAGGCGCTGGTGTCGGCCCGGAGAAAATTGTCACCCAATCCGCTTTTCAGCGGCTCCAGCATAATCCTCATTCTGAGCCTCAAATTACGAAGACGTCAGTGTAGTAGACTGGTGCTGCCAATGATATATGATTGGTGACGTTTATTCCGCCGATGAAGTCAGTCCGATGAATTATAATTTAACTGCCGAACAAGACATGATTGTTCGCTCGCTGCGGGCGTTTCGTGAGCAAGAGTTAGAGCCATATGAAGCCGAAGTTGACCGTAGTGGCGAAGTACCCGAAGAGCTTGGCCAACGGATTAAATCGAAGGCCCTGGAAATGGGTTTTTATGCGCCGAATCTTCCCGTGGAAATCGGCGGTGGTGGGCTCGATTACAAAACACTGGCACTGTTTGAGCGTGAACTAGGTAAGACCAGTTACGCTTTGCATGGGTATATCCACCGCCCTTCAGAGATACTCATGGCCTGCAAGGGCGAGCAGATAGATAATTATCTGAAACCCTGTGTCAGTGGTGAAAAGAAGGAAGTATTCGCACTGACCGAACCCGGAGCGGGGTCCGATATCATGTCCATGACCACCAAGGCGGTGCGAGAAGGCGATGAGTTTGTGATCAACGGTTCCAAGCACTTTATCAGCAGTCCGGTGATTCCAGATTTTGCGATTCTATTCGCCTGGACCGGTGTCCAGCAAACCAAACGAGGCGAACGTAAACTGGTAACCGCATTTCTCGTCGATCGTGATACCCCTGGATTTGAAATCACCCGTGGGCCGCGCTGCGCAGCACAACGCGCTTACCACACCTGGCAGCTATCCTTTCATCAATGCAGGGTGCATCAGGACCAGATTCTTGGCAACGAGGGCCAGGGCTTCGAACTCGCTGAGAAGTGGTTGACCATGGGGCGCGTCTGGGTAGCGGCGGCTGCCTGCGGCAAGATGGAACGCCTGCTCGAACTCGCTACCAGCTACGCCGCCCAACGTAAACAGTTTGGCCAGGCAATCGGAAAATTCCAGGGCACTTCGTTCAAGCTGGCAGACATGGCAACCGATTTACAGGCGGCCGATCTACTGGTGATGCATGCAGCCGACAAAGCCGATCAGGGCATCATGGAAGCCGAAGACGCGGCCAAAGCGAAGCTGTTTGCCTCGGAGGCAGTCGGCCGCGCGGCTGACAACACCATTCAAATTTATGGCGGCATGGGCTTAATGGAGGATTTACCGATCGAGCGTCTTTGGCGCGATGCCCGCCTGGACCGGATATGGGACGGGACTTCCGAAATCCAGCGCCATATCATCTCGCGCTCCTTGTTGCGTCAATATGAGTCCTGATGGCGGCTTCCCCTGAGAATTTGCAGCGACTATTAAATCCAAGGCATATCGCTTTTATTGGCGGTTCCGATGCGGCATTCAGCGCGCAACAGTGTGCTCGCCATTTCGATGGCCCGGTTTGGGGCGTCAACCCGAAACGGAAAAGCCTCGGTGGTGTCCCGTGTTTTCCTACCGTTGCCGATTTACCTGAAGCACCCGATGCGGTATTTCTGGCGACACCCCGCAAGGCTGCTACCGATATGCTGCGCCAGCTAAACCGGGTCGGTGCCGGTGGTGTGGCCTGCTTCACCGCGGGTTACGGAGAGTTGGGGGAGTCTGGTCGCCAGGCGGAGAAAGAGCTGGTCGAAGCGGCTGGTAATCTCGCTTTGGTGGGGCCTAATTGCTATGGGCTGATCAACTATACCAATGGCGCCACGTTATGGCCTTTTGGTGCGGGTGATATGCGCTGCGAAAAGGGAATCGCGCTGATTATGCAAAGCGGCATGATCCCGGCCAATATGACCATGAATCAGCGTTCGGTACCGATATCTTACGTGATTTCCGCTGGTAACCAGGCGGTGCTCGCAATCGAGGATTATGTCGATGTGCTGGTTGACGATCCCCACGTAACCGCCATTGGTTTGTATATCGAGGGTATCAAGAACATAGAAAAATTTGCCGACGCGGCGATCAAGGCGCTGCACGCGGAAAAACCGATTATCGTACTCAAGGCCGGAAGTTCCAAGCTCGCATCGCAATTAGCCGTGAGTCATACCGGTTCTCTCGCCGGTCTTGACCAGGCATACCAGGCATTGTTTCACCAGCTTGGCATCATACGAGTCGATGCACCAATGGAAATGATGGAAACGCTAAAATTCCTGTCCGTGTCCGGGGCACCTGTCGGTCGCAAGATAGCAGCGTTTACCTGCTCCGGAGGTGAGGCGGCCCTGGTCGCGGATTATTGCGAAAAGCTGGGACTCGAGTTACCACAACCGACGGATGCAGCGCGCAAGGATCTCACTGATTTGCTACCCGATATCGCAACCGTATCCAATCCCCTCGATTACACCACCCCGCTGTGGGGTAATACCGAGATCATGCCAAAAGTGTTCCAGACCCTGATTGCCGATGGATTCGACGCGGCGCTTGTGATTCAGGATTTCCCACCCAGTCATATCCACGAAGACAATACACCTTATCGAAACGATGCCAGGTCATTCATCCAAGCCTGTAATCTACTCGATATACCCGGTGCGGTTTGTAGCGATTTGCCCGAAAATATCGATCGTGAATCCCGTGAAATGATGATTGCGAAAGGTATTACCCCACTACAGGGAATCGATTGCGGTTTGCAGGCACTGTCCAATGCCTGTCGCTATGGGGTTAACCGCGAGCAAATTTTCAAATGCGGAAAATCGCCCGGTTTTAGCGTCATTCGGGTACCAGGGGCGAATCGAAAAACCTCAATTGTCGATGAATGGCTGGGCAAGCAAAGACTGGCTCGGTGCGGAGTCGAAATTCCCAGTGGTCACCTGGTGGATGCTATCAGCATAGACGATATTGTCGACAGGCTAAGTTATCCCGTAGTCGTCAAAGCGGTCACCTCTGAGCTGCCGCATAAATCGGAAGCGGGTGCGGTGATAACGGGATTGCACAATGCGGCGGCGGTGAAGGCTGCGGTCGCCGCTATTCAGGACTCGGTGAGCCAGATTAAACCTCGGATCAAGGTTGAAAATTTCCTCATAGAGTCGATGGTCGAAGATGTCATCGCTGAACTCATGGTCGGAATTAGTACCGATCCCCAGTTCGGTCAGATGCTGGTAATCGCGAGCGGAGGCATACTGGTGGAACTGATTCGGGACTCGATTACGTTGCTACTTCCGACCAGCGATGAAAAAATTGGTAACGCCATTCGCAGTCTCAAATGTTTCCAGTTACTGGACGGATTTCGGGGAAAGCCAAAAGTCGATATAGAACCCATCGTTGACACCATACGACTGGTAGCCAGTTTCGCCGAAACACATTGTGATAGCCTGGTCGAAATGGATATCAACCCATTGCTGGTAACCCGGGAAAAATGCATCGCGGCAGACGTTATGATTTGCGAGGCTGGCGCCGAGTATTGACATTTAAAGGCACTTGGATAAGTATCGGGACGCACTAAACATAAAAAATTAACTTAGTCCCCTTTGTGCCTGCATCGACTCGCTAATAAAGGGTTTAGTTAGTCATAATTAGAAGCAATATCAGAGGAGCATCCGATGTCAGATTACGAAATCAAGAAATTACAGAAACGTGTTACCAACGGCGGTATGAGCCGTCGTGAATTCATTCAAGCAGCTTCGGCGATCGGAATTGTCGCTGCAGCACCTATGCTGTATTCCGAGGCGGCTTATGCGAAGCCGAAGAAAGGCGGTCTTTATCGTATTGGTATCCCTGCCGCCAATACCGGCGATAATTTTGATACCGGGTTAAACTCCGACAGCTTTATGATCAATGTGGCGCAGGGCGCGGTGCGCAACTGTGTTACCGAAGTGACCGCCGACGGCCAGGCGGTTCCCGAGTTGGCCGAAAGCCTCGAGCCCTCTGCCGACGCCGCGACCTGGGTTGTCAAGGTGCGTCAGGGTGTTACTTTCCACAACGGCAAAACCCTGGACGCCGATGATATTATTGCATCGATCGAGTATCATCGCGGTGAAGATTCAAAATCGGCGGCCAAATCGGTAGCCGAGTCTATGGGCAAGATCACCAAAGATGGTAAAAACACCATCATTTTTACCCTCGACAGCGGAAATGCAGACTTTCCATACCTGCTCAGTGACTACCACATCACCATTGGCCCCGCAGATAAAATGGGTAAGATTGACTGGCATGCCGGTGTTGGTACCGGCCCGTACAGTCTGAAGAATTTCGAACCGGGTGTTGGTGCGGATCTGCTACGAAATCGGGATTACTTCAAGCCGGATGAAGGCAACTTCGACGAAGTCAAGGCGATCGCTATCAACGACTCGGCGGCACGTATGAATGCTATGTCTACCG
>Ga0209988_10001902_pt1 | contig 13748 bp, 15 predicted proteins | sample N075metaG_FD_183115 | JGI IMG/M metagenome (GOLD analysis project Ga0209988, IMG submission 183115) | Deep subsurface microbial communities from Kermadec Trench to uncover new lineages of life (NeLLi) - N075 metaG (SPAdes) (version 2) | ecosystem: Environmental > Aquatic > Marine > Ocean trench... | reverse complement strand
GAAAATTGCGACAGTTGCCGCGAGACTTCGGCAAGCAGATCGGGGATCTCTCCACGGCTGTCGGCCAGAGCCGTATCGATCGCCTGAGCCTGGCTGGGAGACAAGCGCGTTTTGCGCAGCATCTGATCGACGTAGAGCCGGTACGCCTGATCCGTCGGCACACGGCCGGCTGAAGTGTGAGGTTGCTGAAGCAACCCGCGCTCTTCCAGTTCAGCCATCACATTGCGGATCGACGCCGGCGAGAGGTCGAGCATCGTCCCGCCGGTGACGGCCTTCGAGCCGACGGGCTCGCCACTCAGGATGTGCTGGCGGATGACCGTGCGCAGCACCTCACTGGAACGGCCGTCCAGCTCGTTCATCCGACGACCTCGTCACCACCGGTCTCGCGGCGGTCGCCGGCCTGGGAGGTCAACATTGCGCGGATGAAGCCGTCCAGGTCGCCGTCGAGAACGCGGTCGGCATCACCGATCTCGAACAAGGTTCGATGGTCCTTGACCATGCGGTACGGCGCAAGCACGTAGGATCGGATTTGCGAACCCCACTCGATTTTCTTTTTCTCGCCAACCTCCTGTGCCATCGCATCCTCGGCCTCGCGCTCGGCCAACTTGACCAGCTTCGCACGCAAGATCTTCATCGCGACGTCCTTGTTGCGATGTTGTGACCGTTCATTCTGGCACGTTACGACAATGCCGGTCGGGTAGTGCGTGATGCGAACCGCAGATTCCGTCTTATTGACGTGCTGCCCGCCCGCACCTGAGGCGCGGTACGTGTCGATGCGGATTTCTTTCTCGTCGATCTCGACCTTGCCGCCGTCCTCGACCTCCGGAAGCACCTCGATCGAGGCGAACGAGGTGTGGCGCCGGGCCTGGGCATCAAACGGAGAGATCCGGACCAACCGGTGGACTCCGCGTTCGACACGCAGGTAGCCGTACACGTTAGCGCCCACAACACTCAGCGTGGCGCTCTTGATCCCGGCCTCGTCGCCGGCCTGCACGTCGAGCAGTTCGAGCTTGAATCCGCGCCGTTCGGCCCAACGCTGGTACATCCTCAACAGCATCCCGGCCCAGTCCTGGGACTCGGTACCACCCGCGCCGGAATGGATTTCGAGGATCGCGTTCGAGCTGTCGTGTTCGCCGGTGAGCAATGCCTCGAGTTCGACTTCCTCGGCGCGCTGGACCAACCGGTCGACCGCCTCGCCCAGGTCAACTCCCACGTCCTCGCCCTCACGGGCCAGATCGAGGAACGTTTGGGCCTCGTCCAGCAGTTCACCGAGACGGTCGGACGACTCCACGGACTCGCTGAGGCGCGCGCGCCGCTGCTGAATTTGTTTGGCCTTGTCCGGATCGCCCCAGACGTCGGGGTGGGTCAGCCGTTGTTCCAGTTCGTCGAGTTCCCGTTGCTTGGCCTCGACATCAAAGAAACCTCCGCAAGGACTCCACCTTGCCGCAGAGCGCTTCGATTTGCTGGGATAATTCTTGAAGGTCGCGCGTGGCCACGCCATCTCCTCCGCCGATCCGATGTGGCGCAAGATAGCATAGCGAGGCACGACCCATCAGGGTTCTTCAGCGCTTTGCTGGTGCTAGTCGACCTTCGTCGGAAACGCTCCCGGGTGACCCTTTGTTTTGAGCTCGCCGGCGATCGTCGCCGCCTCGTCGCGTGTGCGGTAACCACCGACGCGGACCTTGAAGAGCTGCCCGCTGGGTCCGTCTTCGGAGAACACGTTGACCGGGTATCCGGCGGAGTCAAGTTCGGCCGCGATCCTGTCGGCCGAGCCGCGCTCGCGGAAGGCGGCGATCTGGACGTAGAACGATCCGTTGCCGGCCGTCGCCGGTGCGCTCGCGGCGACGGGCTGCGCGTCGGAAGTCTGCGCAACCGCGGGCGTCGCCTGGCGCGCCGGTTCCGCCACCGTCGATCCTCCGATGGTGTCGAAGCGGTTCGCGCCGACGTCGACGTCTTCGACCTGCTCCGGGGGAACCACGTTCTCCAGCGGGTCGGAGGCCCATTGATCCGACCCCACCGGCGGCGCGCTCGAACGCTCGTACCAGCGCCCGAGGAAAAAGGCGCCGACGAGACCGGCGCCGAGAAACGCGACGATGACGAAAAGACCGACTCCTTCGAGCCGCAGCTCTCGAACTTCGTTACCCTGTCGTTCCGCCATTCTCGTCTTCCCCTGTTTTTTCGGCGATACCCACCGCGTTCTTGGACGTTTTCTTCACCTGTTGCATGGCCCGGTCGGCCATCGTGACCAGGTCCTTCTGGGTTCGAGCATGCAGCGGGAACGCGGCGATCCCGAGCGACGCGGTCATCGCGATCCCGCCTCCGCCGATCTCCTTCTGGAGGAACGTGGAAGAAACAATCGCTTCACGCACTCGTTCGGCCACCTCGACCGCTCCGTGCCATTCCGTTTCCGGTAACACGATGCAGAACTCGTCGCCGCCGAACCGGAACAATTTATCGAACTTACGGATACGATTGCGAATGCGGCGCGAAACCTCGAGCAATGTCTGGCTGCCCATCGAATGACCGTGCAGCGTGTTGACCTCCTTCAGGTTGTCCATGTCGAGGAAGATCAGCGACACCGGCGAACGGAACCGCGCGGCACGCGACAGTTCCTCGGGAAGGAACTCTTCGAAATAGCGCCGATTGAAACACGCAGCGGTGTCGTCCTTGATGATCAAGCGCCGCAGGCCGACCACCAGCAGCGCGTGTCCCACCGCACTGCGCGCGTGCTCGAACAACTCGTCGAGCCGCCGGCAGGTCGCAGCACTGGGCGCACTCTCGAACTCGAGCCAGATCAAACCGGCCCATTGGTTCGCCCGGTTCACCACGGGAATCACTCGGCCGTGGGGGCCTTGGCCGATCCCCGGCGCAACGATCGTCGCCAACGGCCCAAGACCATTCACCGCAACGGCGCGGTCGCCGAACCATTCACGGAGCGTCTCGGGTCGCACTTTCCGGATCGATTCGTAACGCGGATCGTCGCGGCCGAAACTTGCTGCGGCGCGGCGGAACGAGCGGCCCTCCCCGGTGGAGCCCCAGGCCAACGCTACCGACGCACCACTCCATTGCACGGCGCGCCGAAGCAACGCGTCGAGCAATTCGGACATGTCCAGGCAGCGGTAGACGTCCAGAACCGCTTCGAGCAGTTCGGGATCGTCGCGCAGCCCGCTCGTCGAAGCGTCCGCGATCGTTTTCCGTGAGGTCGTCGTCAATCGGCATCCCTCTTGGTCGCAGGACCCATCAGGTGGCGGAACAGTTCCACCGGCAGCGGGAAGATCAAGGTAGAATTTCGCTCCGAGGCGATCTCCGTCAAGGTCTGGAGGTAACGAAGCTGCATGGAATTGGGGCTCGTGTCCAGCACGGTGGCCGCCTCGGCGAGTTTCTTGGAGGCCTGAGCCTCCCCTTCGGCGTGGATGATCTTGGCCCGTTTCTCGCGTTCCGCCTCAGCCTGCTTGGCCATGGCGCGCTGCATCTCCGACGGCAAATCGACGTGCTTGACCTCGACCGCCGAGACCTTGATGCCCCACGGGTCGGTCTGGGCGTCGAGGATCGACTGCAGTTCGTGATTGATCTTCTCGCGTGCGGAGAGCAGCTCATCGAGTTCGACCTGCCCGAGGACCGAGCGTAGGGTCGTCTGCGCCAGCTGGCTCGTCGCGTAGTGGTAGTTCTCAACCTCGACGATCGCCTTGCGCGGGTTCATCACGCGGAAGTAAACCACCGCGTTGACTTTGATCGAAACGTTGTCGCGCGTGATGACGTCCTGCGACGGCACGTCGTGGACGATCGTTCGCAGCGAGACGCGAACCATCTTGTCCACCATCGGGATCAGCAGGAACAAGCCCGGACCGTAATCCATTCCGCGCAGCCGCCCGAGACGAAACACCACGCCCCGCTCGTACTCCGGCAGGATCCGCACCGCCTGGGCGATCAGGAACACCACGAACAGGATCGCGAGACCCAAACCAATCAGTGTCGGCGTCATCAACTCACCTCATCCGTCTCCCCGCTCACGGGTTCGACGGTCAACATCATGTCCTCGACTGCCACGACGCGAACTTTCGCACCTTCCGGCACGCGGCCGGAGCGGCTCACCGCGTCCCACGTCTCACCATGGACGAACACCTTGCCCCGTGGATCGAGCAACCGGGTCACGGTCGCGATCTTCGCCTCCAACCCCTCGACACCCGTCGCCACCTGCACCCGCGCCGCCCGCACCGCCATGCGCATCGCGGTGACGATGAACAGCGAGATCACCAGGGATACCGGGACGAAAACGATGGGCGGCACACGCAACTCCGGGATCGGCCCGTCGAACAGGATCAATGAACCCACGATCAGGGACGCGACCCCACCCAAAGTCAACAGGCCGTGCGAGACGATCTTGATCTCCAGCAGGAACAACACGACCGCGAGAGCGATCAGCATGCCTCCCAGCAATGATACCGGAAGACTCATCGCCGCGACCGCGAACAGCAGCAAACAGATCGCGCCCACGATCCCGGGCAAGAACATGCCCGGGTTCCGGAGTTCGAAGTAGACCAGGAAACTCCCCACCATGAGCAACAGGTAGGCCACCGCTGGGTTGGCCAGGAACTCGAAGAACAGTTGTTTGGTGTCGAATTTCGATTCGACGAACACCGCTCCGGACGTGCGCAGCGTGATGATCTCACCGTCGAAGCGGCGGACCTCTCGACCGTCGAGCAATTCAAGCAGGTGATCCCTGTCGTCCGCGACGAAGTCGATCAACCCCCGCTCAAGCGCCACGGACTCCTCGAACGCCTTGGCCGCGAAGACGGCCTCCTCGCAGGCCTGCTTATTCCGGCCACGGCGCTCCGCGATCGACCGCAACAGCGCGGCGCTGTCCTCGTTCATTTTCTTGAGGCCCACGTCGTCCTCGCGGTTCTCCCCACCGATCACGATGGTCGATGCGGCGCCGGTACGGGTCCCCGGCGACATCACGGCCACATCGGCGGCGATCAGGATGAAGAACCCCGCCGATGCCGCGTGAGCGCCCGGCGGCGCGACCCACACCACGATCGGGACCTGGGAATTCAGGATCGCCTTGACCGTGATATCCAGCGATGTGACCAGCCCGCCCGGGGTGTCCAGCCGGATGATGATCAGATCCTCGCCGTTGGCCTCGGCTTCCTCGATCGCCCGGATGATGCGATGGATCGAGATCGGATTGACCGACTGGTCGAAATCGACCCAGCGAATGACGGGGGCCTGCTCCGCCCCGACGGGCAGACAGACCAACAGGCCGATCACCGGAACGACCGCCCAAAACTTCATGCCCAGAGTATAGCCCGGTTCAGGCCCCGGAGAATCGCCGCTTCAAGGCCCTGGAAACATTGGCGGGAACGAGATTATCGACGTTTCCGCCAAGACTCGCGACCTCGCGGACCAACCGGCTGGAGACGTACGAATAAGCCTCGCTGGGGACCAGGAACACGGTCTCCAAGTCGGGCGATAGGTGCCGGTTCATCATCGCCATCTGCATCTCGTATTCGAAATCCGACGCGACCCGGATGCCGCGCAGGATCACGCTCGCATCGACCGAGCGCGCGTAGTCGGTCAGCAGGCCGCCGAAGCTATCGACCTCGACGTTGGGCCACCCGTCGACAGCCTCGCGCAACAACGCGATCCGTTCCTCGACGCTGAACAACGGATTCTTGGTCTCGTTGTGCAGCACGGCCAAGATCAGCCGGTCGTAATGGCGCCGACCGCGGTTGGCCAGATCGAGGTGACCGTGGGTCACGGGATCGAACATCCCGGGGTAGACGGCGGTCCGCTTCACGCTTGCCTCCGCCGCGGACGCACGTTCGCCGCCGTCAGCAACTCCTGTGCGTGACGGCGCGACACCGGCGTCGGTTCGCGGCCACCGAGCATTCTAGCGAGTTCCTCGACCCGGGTGTCCCGGTCGAGCGATTCGATCGATGCGTAGGTGCGACCATCGCGGTCGGTCTTGCAAATCCTCAGGTGCCCGTCGGCATGCGCGGCAACCTGCGGCAAGTGCGTCACGCAGAGCACCTGATGCCGGCTCGCGAGTGCGGCCAGACGGGAGCCGATGGCATCGGCCACCGCGCCACCCACGCCGCTGTCGACCTCGTCAAAGACCAGCGTGCGGCCGCCTCCCGCATCCTCGAGCACGGCGTGCAACGCCAGCATCACGCGGGAAAGCTCGCCGCCGGAGGCCACCTTGTGAAGCGAACACAGGCCCTCGCCGGGATTGGCTTCGAGTTGGAACGTCGCGCCCTCGGCGCCGAGCAGCGACACGGAGATCTCCTTGCTGCCGCAGCGGATCGCCGCTCCCGGCGCGGGCGCCCAGGCGACGTCGAAGCGTGCCTTTTCCAACGCCAACTCGGCCAACTCCGCTTCGACCCGCGGCACCAGTCGCTTCGCGGCGCTCATTCGCGCGCGGGTCAGCTTGGCCGCCGCCGAGACGTAGGCACCTTCCGCCTGTGCGCAGCCGGCCGCGGCGACTTCCAGCGCATCGTCGATGTCGTCGAGCGTTGAGAGTTCTTTGCGAAGCGTCTCTGCGTGATCGAGGACCGCCTGCTCCGTTGCGCCGAACCGCAGCAACAGATCTCGCAACTGTGCGCGGCGCACCTCGATCTCGTCCAGCCGGCCGGGTTCAAAGCGGGTGCGCCCGCGGTAGTCGCGCAGCGCGGCCGCCGCGTCTTCGAGCTCGACCCCTGCTGTGGAAAACTGTTCCGCCGCCTCGGACAACGATGGATCGAACTCGGCCGCATCTCGCGCGGCGCGCGCCGCCACCGCGACCAACGAGGCGGCGGACGGCTCTCCATCTCGCGCCGCGTTCAGGGCCGCATCGAGCAACTCGCCCATCTTGACGGCATTGGCCTGAACACGGCGTTCGGCATCCAGCCTGTCGGCTTCGCCGGGCGCGGGCGCCACGTTCTCGATCGCGGCAAGATCGGCGCGCAGTTCGGCGGCGCGTTTCATCCGGTCGGCGGAGCGATCCAGGAGGTTTTGCCACGTTTTTCGGGCCTGTGCGAGGTTGCCGAAGGCCACCGCGACCGCGGCCAGGCGTTCCGGATGCGCCCCGAAACGGTCGATCAGGTCCCGATGACGGTCGGGCAAGAGCAGGCTCTGCTGATCGTGCTGGCCGTGCAGTTCGAGCAGACGTCCGCCCAGCTCGCGCAGCATCGACAGCGTGCATGGGGACCCGTTGAGCCGGATCTTCCCGGTCCCCTCGGCGCGCACCTCGCGGCGTATCACGACGGCACGTTCGTCGACGATGTCGTCGAAGCCGTGGTCGGCGGCCCACGCCAGAACCGGCGATCCGTCGACGAGTTCGAACGCCGCTTCGACGACGGCGCACTCCGCGCCTTTCCTGACCAGGCCTCGATCCGCGCGCTGTCCGGAGATCAAACCGAGTGCTTTGACGAGGATCGATTTACCCACGCCGGTCTCGCCGGTGAGCAACGTCAGTCCGGGTTCGAACTCGAGCGTCCAATCCTCGACGAGGACCAGTTGACGGATGCGTAGCGTGTGCAGCATGGTGGGTTGTTCGACGTCCCTTCGTCAGCCGTTGCGTCGGCGTACTTTTTGACGGCCCCACGGGGCTGAGATAGCATACCGTGGGTTTGGTCTGAAGGAGTTCTTCCTCGAAGTGAGCTTCATCCCCCTCGCCGCCGCCCCTCAGGGTTTGAACGTGTGGTCCCTGGTCTGGGAAGCCGGACCGATGGCCAAGTTCGTGCTGCTCCTGCTGGCCGCGTTCTCCGTGATCTCGTGGGGCATCGTCGCCGAACGCTGGCGCCGGTTCCGGCGCGCCGAGGCCGAGACGAACAAATTCCTCGACCGCTTCCACCAGGGCGGCGCACTCCCGACGATCCAGGACGAGACCGCGGACCTGAAATGGAGCCCCGTCGCCGAGGTGTATCGCGCTGGATTTCGCGAGATCAGCCTCAATCCCGCCGGCGAGGGTCCGATCCGCGGCGAGTCGCTCGAGGCGGTCGATCGCATGCTGCGCAAGAGTTCGGGCGTGCAGCTCACCGAGCTGGAGCGAAGCCTGGGGTTCCTGGCCACGACGGCCAGCGCCTCCCCCTTCATCGGCCTTTTCGGGACCGTCTGGGGGATCATGAACGCTTTCCGCAGCATCGGGGTGCAGGGCACCGCGAGCATCGCGGCCTACGCCCCCGGCATCGCCGAGGCACTGGTCGCCACGGCCGCCGGGTTGCTCGCCGCCGTGCCGGCGGTCATTTTCTACAATCACTTCCTTGCCCGGCTGCGATCGATGGAGTCGCTGATCGAGGAATTCCGCGCCGACTTCCTGCACCGGCTGCAGGGGCGCAGGGTCTAGCGCGGTGGCGATGCAAACCGGCAACGCCGGGGGGTCCCGCAGACCCAAGCAGCTGGCCGAGATCAACGTCACCCCGATGGTCGACGTGATGCTGGTGCTGTTGATCATCTTCATGGTGGCCGCACCGGCCCTGCAGCGCGGGATCCATCTCGAACTTCCCAAGACCGTCAACGCGCAGAAAATCGACCGGTCCAAGTGGGTTGTTTCGATCGACCGCGAAAACCATATCCGACTCAACGGCAAGCTGATCCATCCCGATCTCCTGACCCAACGGATGGAATCTTTGTCGCAACAAACCCCCGACGAAACGGTCTTTCTACGTGCGGACAAGTTGTTGCCGTACGGTGAAGTGTTGCTCGTGATGGATCAGATCCGCAGCGCCGGGATGACCCACGTGGCGTTGGTGACGGTGCCCAAGGAAATCGTCCACGAGGTTCGTCGGTAGTTGGCCGCACGGATCAAGATCGTCTGGCCGTCGGGTTCCAGCCCGCAAGCGCGGCTACGAAGGTTCTGTGCCTACTCCGCGATCTTCCACATCCTGCTGGTCTTGTTTTTCGCTTTCACGCCGCGGTTGTTCGGCAGCTCGCGCGCGAACTTCAGCGACGATTTCCTCGATGTGATCTACGCCAGCCTGGTCGCCGACATCGGCGAGGAACCCGTGCGGCCGCAGGTCCAGCTAGCGCAACCGGTCGTGAAACCAGAGCCCGAGCCTCCGAAACCGAAGGCTCCGTCCGAGGAGACCGCGGCCGGCGGTGATGTGGTCCACAGCGAGCGAGCTGCGCCCACGCCCAAGAAGGAAGATCCGGAACCGGCGCCACCCGACGATGCGGAACCCATCGAGGATCCGGGCGAGCAGCCGGACGGCGGCGATTCGACCGAGCGGATCGGAGACTCGTCGGGCGGCGTCCAGGCGGCCGGGGAGATCTCCCTCTTCGGCTGGTACCAGAGTTCGGTGAGCCGCGCGCTCTACTCCACCTGGCTCCGGCCGATCCTGGCCGGGTTGCGCGAGCCGCTCACGGTCCTCATCAGCTTCAACATCCAGAAGAACGGCAGCGTGACCGGGCTCCGTGTCGTTGAATCGAGTGGCGTGCCGGTGCTCGACCGCTCGGCGCTGCGCGCCGTGGCCGACGCGTCGCCGTTGCCCAGACTTCCACCCGCCTGGCCCGGGTCGAGCATGACCGCAGCCTACATGTTCGAAATCACACCTGAAGACTTCTGACTGCACCTTCCAGGGGCCTCGAGGAAACGATGCATCGATGCAAACGAACCCGCCTTCCGCTCGCGCTGCTGGCACTGTGTGCGATCGCCGCACCCGCCGGCGCGCAGGACGACGCGGACATCCGCGGCACGATCCGTGGCGGTGCCGCGGCGATCAAGATCGCCCTCCCGACGCCCACGGTCACGGGTCATCAGGGCACCGTCGACGAAATCCTCCAGACGATCCGCGATGACCTGAGTTTCTCGGGCTGGTTTCACGTCGTCGACCCGTCGCTCTACCGACTGGTCGGGCAGCCCGACGCGCAGGGCGAACCGTTTGACGCCTGGGAATCGATCGGCGTCGAAGACGGGTTCGTGCGTTTCGAGATCAAGGTCGCAGACGGACGCATCGATCTGACGGCACGGCTGTACGACGTGAAGAGCAAGAGCCTGATCCGTCACTGGCGCTACGCGGGCAGCGTCGAACTGCGGCGCCGCGTCGGCCACACGGTGTCGGACGAGATCATCCTCAACTACACCGGCCGCAAGGGCGTGGCGATGACGCGCATGGCCTTCGTTTCCCAGCACGGCGACGGCAAGGAGGTCTACCTGATGGACTACGACGGCGCGCGGGTGCGCCGTCTGACCACCAGCGACACGATCAACCTCTCACCGGTGTGGTCCCCCGACGGCGACGAACTGGCCTGGGTGTCGTGGCACAAGCGTCAACCCGGGGTGTTCCTGATGAACACGAAAGGCGAACTCGGGCACCTGCCGACCGTCGGCGGCGAGTTGAGTTCGGCGCCGGACTGGTCGCCGGACGGTACGCAGCTGGCCTACACGTCGGACGTCGACGGCAACACCGAAATCTACCTGCTGGATCGGACGACGGGAAGAAACACCCGGCTGACCCGCCACCCCGGCATCGACACGGCGCCGGCGATCTCCCCCAACGGCCGCGAGATCGCGTTCACCTCGGACCGCACCGGGCGGCCGCAGATCTACCTGATGGGGATCGACGGGCTGAACGTGCGTCGGATCTCCTGGGACGGCGTCTACAACGACTCACCCGCCTGGTCCCCGGACGGCGGCAAACTGGCCTACGCCAGCCGCCTCAAAGGGGTGTTCCAGATCCTGGTGCTGGACAACGGGACCAGCAAGACGACGCGTCTGACATTCGGGCCCGGAAACAACGAAAACCCGCGCTGGTCGCCGGATGGCCGGCACCTCGTGTTTGCGTCGAACCGCGGGAATGGCCGCTACGCCATCTACACGATGCGCGCAGACGGGAGTCACGTGAAACAGTTGACCACCGGCCGAGACGCGTATACTCCCGATTGGTCCCGGTAGCGGACGTCTGTTTTTCGCCTGGAAAGAAGGATCCTTGTCCCTTGAACTCCCCAACGTGTTCTTTATAATCAATGCGGCTCGCCGCGTGCCCGGTGATCGGGTTCTGCGCGTTTGCCGATAGGATCGCCAACATGTCGCAACGAAAAATTTTTCTCGTTCTCTTACTTGTCGCGGGGCTCTCGCTGGCCATTGGTGCCTGCAGGACGAAAGATCTCGAGACTCAACCTGTAGTGCCGGCGCCAGTCGCCGACGAAAAAGAGCCTCCGGCCCCGCCGCCGGTTGAGGTCGAAGAAAAAACGCCCCCGCCGATGGTCATCGAAAAAATCGCCGATCCGACCGTCGACGAGTTGAACGATAGCGACCTGCTCAGAACCGTCTACTTCGATTTCGACAAGTACGAGCTGTCCGAAACGACCCGCGCGACAATTCGTTTGAACGCGGACTGGTTGCGCGTCAACCCAGGTCATCACATTGTAATCGAGGGCCATTGCGACGAGCGCGGCTCGATCGAGTACAACCTTGCACTCGGTGAGCGCCGTGCCAACGCGACGCGGGAGTTCCTGGCATCGCTCGGGGCCGGTGGCACCGACATCCGGATCGTGACCTACGGCGAGGAGCGCCCGGCCGTCCAGGGGAGTAACGACTCCGCATGGGCGAAGAACAGGCGGGCCGAGTTCAAGTTCGAGTAGGCGGGCCGACAGCAAGGAGTACTCCATGAGGTTTCCCCTGGCCTCGACGTTCATCGTCGTCTTTGCAGCGTTGACGGCGGCAGGCTGCATCCTGCCCGACGAAATGCGACAGATCGAACAGGATGTGGCGCAGATGCGCCGCGAACTGAACGACGTGAAGCAGGACCAGACCGACGCCCTGGGCCAACTCGACCTGATCGAGGAACAAGTCGCCGCGGTGGCCGAGCAACCTCTGGCGGTCAGCCGCGACGACTTCGCGGACCTCGCCGTGCAGGTACAGCAGGTCGCGCGGGACCTGTCCAACGTGGACCAACGCGTCGCGGACCTCAGTGGCCGCCTGCAAGACGTGGCCGAGGACGCCACGCAGGCTCGCGAATATGCCCGCACCGCCCCGGCCGGCGCGGATGGAGGAGGCCCGGCCGACGACGACAATGGCACCGATCCGGCGTCCATCGTCGGCGGCGAGATGGACTATGGCGGGGCCCAGCCGGACCCGAAGGCGCTCTACAATACGGCCTACGCGGACTACTCGAAGGGCAACTACGCGTTGGCGATCTCCGGCTTCGAGGAATACCAGCAAAAATTCCCCGACAAACCCAACGCCGACAACGCGCTGTACTGGGTCGCGGAGTGCCGCTTCAGCCAAGGCGACTTCGGCGGTGCGATCCGGGGTTTCGACGACATGCTCTCGCGCTACTCCGACAGCGACAAGGCCGCTTCGGCCAACCTGAAGAAGGCGCTGGCCTATCTCGAACAAAACGACATCCAGCGGGCGATCCTGCAGCTACGCTACGTCCACGGCAGCTATGCGGGCACGGATGAGGCCAGGATCGCACGGGACAAGTTGGCCAGCCTGGGGGCCCCGGTCTAGGCCTCTTGACGCTTTTTCCGCCCTTCTCTACCATGGGCCACATGGCCACTCACAAGAGCGCGATCAAGCGGCACCGGCAGGACGTCAGACGTCGGACGTCGAATCGCCTGCACACGACGCGGCTGCGGACGGCGATCAAGGGTTGCCGCGCGGCCATCGCCGCGGGCGATGCCGAAAAGGCGAAGAGTCTGTTGAACGGCACACTGGCCCTGCTCGATCGCACCGCAAAGATCGGAGCGCTGCACGACAACACCGTGGCGCGCACCAAGTCCCGGCTTCAGCGAGCGGTCAACAAGGCCGGAGCCGAGTCTTAGCGACGCCGCAGCGTCGCGACCAGCGCGACCAACGTCAGGCCGGTGTTCTCGAGCAGCTTTGTCAGGCCGACCGTGGACGAATCCGCCTTGCCGAAGCACCCGCACTCGAAATCCAACCCGCGGGCGGCGGCCTGGCCGATCGCGATCGTGAACACGACCATCAACGCGGTGCAGATCCAGGCCGCGGCGCGCGTGCGCACGCCGAGGATCAGCGCGGTCCCGGCGACCAGTTCGACCCACGGCAAGATCATCGCGACGAGGTTCTCGAGGACGATCGGGGTGAGCCGGAAATTGTGTACCTGGGCGGCGAACGCCTCGGTGTTGCCGATCTTGGCCAATCCGGCGATGACGAAGACGACCCCGATGGCGATCCCGGCGACACGAACGAGTCCGGGGTGGGAAAGTTTGTCGATCAGGGTCTTCATCGAACGTCCCCCGCAGCATCGACCGGATACCCGGCCTGCTGCCACTCGGGGAACCCGCCCATGTAGACGGCAATGTGGGAGTGCCCGTTGCCGAGCAGTTCGTAGGCCAGTGAAAGCGAGATCTCGCACGACCCGCCGCCACAATAGGTCACGACCGGCTTGCCGCCCGTATCGAGTTGCTCGAGCCGGGCCGGGTCGGTGATCGCTTCTTCGTGCGGCAGGCTGATCGCGCCCGTGATGTGTCCTTCGTCGTACTCCCAACGTTCACGCGCGTCGATGAAAAGAGCGGCGTCCGCATCGTGGAGTTGTTTCACCGCCGCGAGCCCGATCTGGACCGGACGACCATAATCGGGGATCTCGGGGAGCGTTTTCCGTTCGACCCGCGGGGCGGGGGCCGCCAGCGGGTCGACGGAGTAGGGGTCCGAACTTGCCGAGGCGGCATCCTCCTCGACCTCGACCGCCAGGACCTCAGGGGTATTCAGGAGCTCCTCAACTCGATCGACACCCTTCCAGGCAAGGCCCCAATCGTTGCCCTCCTGCACACCGAGCGCGTTGTAGCCCAGGCCGAGCATCCAACCG
>Ga0209988_10001899_pt1 | contig 13760 bp, 12 predicted proteins | sample N075metaG_FD_183115 | JGI IMG/M metagenome (GOLD analysis project Ga0209988, IMG submission 183115) | Deep subsurface microbial communities from Kermadec Trench to uncover new lineages of life (NeLLi) - N075 metaG (SPAdes) (version 2) | ecosystem: Environmental > Aquatic > Marine > Ocean trench... | reverse complement strand
CCTATGCCAAGGCGCATCCCGGCGAGATCAAGGTCGGCGCCACCTTCGGCTCGACCAGCCAGTTCATCTGGCTGATCCTGGCCGACAAGATGGGCATCGAGTTCTCCTATGTGCCCTATGACGGCACCCGCGAGCGGATGACGGCGCTGCTGTCGGGCGCCATCGACATGGGCGTGCTGAACGTCGCGTCGGGCGGCAAATACATGGAGGGCGGCGAATTGCAGGGCTTCGCCATCGCCTCCGAGGAACGCTCGGAGTTCCTGCCCGAGATGCCGACCCTGAAGGAGGTGGGCATCGACATGGTGTTCGGGCTCGAGCGCGGTATCGTGGCGCCCAAGGGCACGCCCAGGGACGTGATCGACCATTGGTCGGCGATCTTCAAGATGGCCGCCGAGGACGCCGGCCTGCTGGCGCAGATGGACGCCAAGGGCACCGGGGTCGCCTATCAGGACCCGGATGAATACCGCGTCTGGGCCGACGGGCTCTACGGCGAATTCGAGACGGTCGCGATCAAGATCGGCATGTACAAGAAGTAGGCCGCTGATCCCCGGCCCGGCGGTGCATCGCCGCCGGGCCTTGCCCTGATTTTCCATCCGTCGAGGCCGTCATGACCCGCGTCAACCGGGATACCGTCGTTGCGATCCTGCTGCTGGTCGGCTGCGGGGTCTTGCTCAATGCCAGCTTCGACATCCGCGAGCCCGACTACGGCCAGCTCAGCCCGGCCGCATGGCCCCGGACCGTCGTCGGCGTCCTGACGTTCCTGTCGCTGATCTACCTGGTGCAGTCGATCCGGCGCGGTGTGCCGGAGGAACCGGTGGAGGCAGAGGGGCCAGAGGGAACCGCCAAGAACGGGCCCCGCGGCCTCGGCGAATGGATCGCCTATTGGCGCAACGTGTTCTGGGTTTTCGCGCTGTTCTTCGCCTATCTGCTGGCGCTGCCCTGGCTCGGCATGCTGGTCGGCGGCATCGCCTTCGTCTTCCTGCTGCTCAACGCGCTCGGCGGCTGGTCGCCGGGCAAGCTGGCGCAGCACGCGGCGATCGCCGGGGTCTCGGTCGGCGGCATGTGGAGCATATTCACCTTTGGCCTCGGGGTGCTCCTGCCGCGCGGCGAACTGTTCGGCTGGTTCTGAGGGGGCTGTCAGATGGTCTGGGACAACATCCTTCTCGCCTTTGCCGAAATCGGCAATATCGAGACCATCCTGTTGATGATCCTCGGCGTCGGGGTCGGGCTGCTGGCGGGCGCGATCCCCGGCTTCACCATCGCCATGGCGGTGGTGCTGACCCTGCCCTTCACCTTCTCGATGCCGCCCGAGCAGGGCCTGGCGGTCATGGTCTCGGTGCTGGTGGGCGGGCTGTCGGGCGGGCTGATGTCGGGCATCCTGACCGGCATCCCGGGCACGCCGTCCTCGGTCGCCACCACCTTCGACGGGTTCCCGATGGCGCGCAAGGGCGAGCCGGGATTCGCGCTCGGCCTCGGGGTCTGGTCGTCGTTCTGCGGCGGCATGATCTCGGCGGTGATGCTGGTGCTGTTCGCGCCGCAACTGGCGCGGATCGGGCTCGAGTTCCACCCCCAGGACTTCTTCATGCTGGTGATCTTCGCGCTCACCGTCACCGCCAGCCTGGCCGGGCGCGATCTGGTCAAGGGGCTGATCGCCGGCGCGCTGGGGCTTCTGGTCCGCACCGTGGGCGAGGACGATGCGGTCGGCATGGCGCGGTTCGATTTCGGCAGCGACGCGCTGCTGGGAGGTTTCGATTTCATCGCCGTGCTGATCGGGCTGTTCGCCTTCTCGCAGCTTCTCGCCGACGTGCGCGACCCGGAGGCCGCCAAGCGCTCGCTGACCGACCAGGGAAATGTCCGGGTCCGGATCGAGCACTGGCGCGCGATCAAGGCGATCGCCAAGCGCTGGACCACCATGCTGCGCTCGGCGATGATCGGCATCTTTGTCGGCATCCTGCCGGGCACCGGCGGCTCGATCGCCAATATCCTGGCCTATGACCAGGCCAAGAAGGCGTCGAAGAACCCCGAGAGCTTCGGCACCGGCGTGCCGGAGGGCATCATCGCCCCGGAAACCTCGAACAACGCGGTCGAGGGCGGCGCGCTGACGCCGCTGATCGCGCTCGGCATCCCCGGCGACGTGACCACGGCGATCATGCTGGGCGCGCTCTTGATGCACGACGTGGTGCCCAGCCCCAGCTTCATCTCCGAGGAGCCGGTGCTGGCCTATTCGATCTTCATCGCCTTCTTCGCCGCCAATTTCATCATGCTGGGCATGCAGTCGGTGATGCTGCGGGTGTTCGTGCTGGTGACCCGGGTCCGCATGTACATGCTGACCGCGGTGATCCTCGGCTTCGCGTCGATCGGGGTCTTCTCCATCAACAACGTCACCTTCGATGTCTGGACCCTGTTCTGGTTCGGCATCGCCGGGTTTGCCTTGCGCCAGGCCGATTTCCCGCTGGCGCCGATGATCCTGGGCGTGGTGCTGGGCAACATCGCCGAGCTGAACCTCAGCCGGGCCCTGGCGATCTCGACCGACCTGACGCTGTTCGTCACCCGGCCGTGGTCGCTGTTCTTCCTGATCATCGCGCTGTTCTCGGCCGCTTTCCCCTGGTTCCAGGCGGCCGGCGCCAGGGGCGTGCGCTGGGCCGGGTTCTATGGCCCGGCGATGCTGATCGCGGTGGCGCTGCCGCTGGCGATGATGGGCGGTTCGGTGCGCCCGGTCCTTGCCGCCATTTGCGTGGCGGTGGGCGTCTATCTCGGCTGGAAGGTCATGCGCCGGATGAAGGCGGCGTGAACCTTGCCGGTGGCGCGCGATTTGCGCGGGCGGAACCCCAGCGGGCGCCGCCCCAAGGTTTGCGCCCCTCGGCCCGTGCGCTGGCGCGCCCCGGCATCGGGAAGCGCGACGGCCCGCCACCACCCCCACCACCCCCACTGCCGCCACGCGGCTCACGCGCGTCTGGCGGTCGGGAGCGGCACCGCCCGTGGCCTACCGGGCATGCAAAAACATCACCGCCCGGAACAGGCGCGCTTTGCGCGGCCTGTTCCGGGCGGTGTAAGGGGGTGGGGGCGGGGCCGCCGCGCTTCCCGCGTCCCTGGGCGCGCCAGCGCACAGGGCAAGGGGCGCAAACCGGAACCGCGTATGTTGAATTGACACAGTTTGGGGCAGGGTAGTGCAAGATGTGGGAGCCTGAGATCGTCGCCATGGTGGTCGGCACCTTCCTGCTGGCCGGGTTCATCAAGGGCGTGATCGGCATGGGCCTGCCGGTGGTGGCGCTGGCCTTTCTCGGCTCGACGCTGGGGGTGCGCGAGGCGCTGACCATCATGCTGATCCCGGGCCTCGTCACCAACACCTGGCAGGCGCTGGCGGGGCCTTCCTTCGGCGTGCTGGTCCGGCGGCTGTGGGGCTTTCTGGCCGCCGCCGGTGTCGGCATCTGGTTCGGCGTCGGGGTGCTGGCCGGGGCCAGGAGCGAAACCATGATGGCGCTGCTCGGGGTCACGCTCTGCACCTATTGCGCGGTCACCCTGCTGCGCGCCCAGATGCCGCCGCCGGGCCCGCGCGAGCCCTGGATGTCGCCGCTGATGGGCGGGCTGGGGGGCGCGATGTTCGGCATGACCGGCATCATGATCGTGCCGGGCGTCCTCTATCTGCAAACCCTGGGGCTGCGGCGCGATGTCTTCGTGCAGGCGCTGGGCATTACCTTCGTCGCCATCACCCTGGCGCTCGGCACCTCGCTGATCGGGCGCAGCCTGCTGACCCAGGACCTGGCCCTGATGTCGCTGACGGCGCTGGTCCCCACCGCGGCCGGGCTTGCGCTCGGGCGGCGCTACCGCCACCATATCTCGGAGGAGATGTTCAAACGCATCTTCTTCGTCGCGCTGTTCGTGATCGGCGTCGACATGCTGAGGCGCTCAATTCTCTGAGAGGGGGCCGCAATGACCCTGACGCTGGCCATCGCCGGGCTCGGCGCGATCGGGATGAAGGTCGCGACCGCCGTCGACCGGGGCGAGGTGCCCGGCATCCGCCTGACCGCCGTCTCGGCCCGCGATCGGGCGCGCGCGGAAGGCCGCCTCACCGGGCTCGCCAGCCCGCCCGCCGTCGTCTCGTTGGCGGAACTGGCGGGGCTGGCCGAGGTGATTGTCGAATGCGCCCCGGCGCGGGTCTTCGCCGAGGTCGCCGGGCCCGCCATCGAGCAAGGCCGGGTGTTGATGCCGCTGTCGGTGGGGGCGCTGCTGGACCACATGGACCTGGTCGAGCGGGGCCGCGCGACCGGCGCCCGGATCATCGTGCCGACCGGCGCCCTGATCGGCCTCGACACCGTGCGCGCCATGGCCGAGGGCGAGATCACCCGGGTGGTGCTGGAGACGCGAAAACCTCCTGGCGGGCTGGCCGGGGCGCCGTATCTGGTCGAGAACAACATAGATATCAGCAATTTGACCGCGCCGCTGCGGGTGTTCCAAGGTTCGGCCCGCGAGGCGGCGCGGGGCTTCCCGGCCAATGTCAACGTCGCCGCGGCGCTGGCGCTGGCCGGCATCGGGCCTGAGCGCACCGAGGTCGAGATCTGGGCCGACCCAGCCATCGACCGCAACATCCAGTCGGTGACCATCACCTCGGACAGCGGCGAGGCGACCATGACCATGCGCAACATCCCCTCGGCCGGGAACCCGAAGACGGGCCGCATCGTCGCGCAAAGCGTGCTGGCGACACTGCGGCGCCTGACCGCGACCCTGACCGCAGGCAGTTGACGGCCCCCGCCCCGATGTTGGAGAACCAGCCCCTGCACCTCACCGAGGCCGATAGCGCGCTGCTCGACGGGGCGGCGGGCGAGGCGTTGCAGTTCGCCATGCAGGTGGTGGTCCGCGCCGCCCGGATCATGGCGGCACCCCGCCTGATCGACGCGCGCTTCGCCCATATCGACGCCTGCCACTACTACGGCCGGGCGCATCTCGATTTTGCGCGGTTCTTCACCGAGCGGGGCGCGCGGTTCGAGATCCCGGCCTGGACCAACAGCCTGACCGTCGGCCTGAAACGGCCGCAGGTGCGCGCGGACGCCGACCCCGTGGTGCTCACCGAGGCCCGCGAACTGGCCGGGCTCTACGTCAAGCTCGGCTGCCGCCCGGTCTGGACCTGCGCCCCCTACCAGTTGCCGGGCGGGCCGGCGCTGGGCGACCACATCATCGTCGGCGAGTCGAACGCGGTCGCCTACTACAACTCGGTGGTCGGCGCGCGGACCAACAAATACGGCGACTTCCTCGATGTCTGCGCCGGGCTGACCGGCCGGGTGCCGTTTGCCGGCCTCCACACCGACGAGGGCCGCCGGGCGCGCATCCGCTTCGACATCGCCGGCCTGCCCGAGCCGTTGCGCGACACCGAGCTGTTCTGCCACGTGCTGGGCCACCTGATGGGCCGGATCGCCGGCTCGCGGGTGCCGGTGATCACCGGGTTGCCGCCGGAGACGCCCGGCGACAGCCTCAAGGCGATCGCCGCCGCCGGGGCGTCGTCGGGCGGGATCGCGATGTTCCACGCGGTCGGCATCACCCCGGAGGCGCCTGACCTGGAGGCCGCGATCGGCGGCCATGCCCCCGTCGAGCCCGCCCCCATCGAGACGGTCACGGTGACGCCGGAAATGCTGGTCGCGGCACGCGATTCGCTGTCGTCGACGGGCGACGGGCCGGTCTCGATGGTCGCCCTCGGCACGCCGCATTTCTCGCTGACCGAGTTCGAGCGCGCCGCCGCCCTGATCGAGGGCCGCAAGGTCAACGGGCATGTCGCCCTCTACATCTCCACCAGCCGCATCATAGCCGGGCTGGCGGCGCAAAAGGGCTGGAGCCAAGTGCTGGAGCGGGCCGGGGTCACCATCCTGGTCGACACCTGCACCTATTTCGCCCCGGCGGTGCGGGCGGCGAAGGGGCGAGTGATGACCAACTCGGCCAAATGGGCCTATTACGCGCCCGGATTGCTGCCGGTCGAGGTCGCCTTCGGCTCGCTGGAGGACTGCATCGAGACCGCTGTGCGGGGTCAGGTCACCCGGCGCGGTGCGGTCTGGTCCGACCGCGCATGGGGGCTCTGAGATGACCGCGCCACCGATCCGGACCACCATCCGGGCAACCGTGCTCAACCCCGGCCAGTGCCGGGCGCGGGCGCTGGTGCTCGACGAGCCGCTCAGCTTCTGGGGCGGCTTCGACCCCGTTCATGGCACCATCGTCGATCGCCATCACCCGCAGCGGGGGACATGCCTCGCCGGCAAGGTCCTGGTGATGCCGGGCAGCCGCGGCTCCGCCGGCACCCCGGCCGGCGTGGCCGAGAGCATCCGGCGCGGCACCGGGCCGGCCGCGGTCCTGCTGGGGACGGCGGATGTCAACATCGCCATCGGCGCCATGGTGGCGGACCGCCTCTATGGCAGCGCTGTGCCGGTCCTGGCCGTCGCCCCGGAGGATTACCCGCTTCTCCGCACCGGTGACGAGATCACCATCGCGCTGGACGGCACGATCATGGTCGCCTCCGGAACCGGCCCCCGGTAGGGCGGCTCAGCGCGGGCTGCGCTTGGCGAGGATTCGCTGCAGGGTCCGGCGGTGCATGTTGAGCCGCCGCGCGGTCTCCGAGACGTTGCGGTCGCAGAGCTCGAACACCCGCTGGATGTGTTCCCAGCGCACCCGGTCGGCCGACATCGGGTTCTCCGGCGGCAGCGGCTTGTCGTCGCCACGGCTGAGTAGCGCCTTTTCCACGTCATCGGCGTCGGCCGGTTTCGACAGATAGTCGGTGGCGCCGATCTTGACCGCCGCCACGGCGGTGGCGATCGCGCCGTAGCCGGTCAGCACCACCGCCCTGCAGTCGGGCCGCAACTCGCGCAGGGCCTCGACCACGTCGAGGCCGTTGCCGTCCTCGAGGCGCAGGTCGATCACCGCATAGGCGGGCGGGTTCGCGCGGACGATCGCCAGGCCCTCGGCCACGCTCTCGGCCATCACCGGGGCGAAGCCGCGTTTCTCCATGGCGCGGGCGAGGCGCTGGCGGAACGGCGCGTCGTCGTCGAGAACGAGAAGCGAGTTGTCGTCGCCGATCTGGGCGAGATCATCGGTCATCTAATTTCCCCGGATTCCGCGTCAAGCGGGTTGATTGTGGCTTCGTCCTTGATTCTTCCCTCATTAACGCTCCATGTCAATTTGTCACGCATCGATTCACCGCGCTGAAATTTTCCGAAACAGGCCCGATCCCGAAACCATGACGCCGCCAATTCGCCTCGACCTTCTGGCGGCGCCGTTGTTCGTGGTGCTGTGGAGCACCGGATTCATCGGCGCGAAATACGGCCTGCCCCATATCGAGCCGGTGACCTTTCTGGTGCTGCGATTCGCCCTGGTCGTGGCGGCGCTGGTGTTTTGGGTGGTCCTGGCGCGAACCGCCTGGCTCACCCTGGCGCAGGCCCGCGACGCGGCGATCATCGGCATCCTGTTGCAGGCGGTGTATCTGGGCGGGATCTACAAGGCCATAGACCTCGGTGTCGAGGCCGGGGTTGCGGCGTTGATCGTCGGGCTTCAGCCGGTGCTGACCGCCTTCATCGCCCGCCAGTTCCTGGGCGAGAGGCTGTCGCCGGTGCAATGGGCCGGGATCGCGCTGGGGGCCATCGGCGTCGGCCTGGTGGTGATGCGCAAGCTCGATGCCGGGATCGGCGACTGGCGCGGGGTGGCGCTGTGCCTGGTCGCGCTGGCCGGCATCTCGATTGCCTCGATCCTGCAGAAGACCCGCGCCACCGATCACCCGATGCGCACCAGCACCCTGGTGCAGTTCCTCGCCGCGCTGGCGGTGCTGGCGCCGCTGTCGTTCGCCTTCGAGACCCGCGAGGTGACCTGGTCGGGCGAGTTGATCTTCACCATGGCCTGGCTGGTGCTGGTGATGTCGCTGGGGGCGCTGTCGCTGCTCCTGTTCCTGATCCGCCGGGGGGCGGCGAGCAACGTGGCCAGCCTGTTCTTCCTGGTGCCGCCGACCACCGCGCTGATGGCCTGGGGCATTTTCGGCGAGGTGCTGGGGCCGGTCGAGATCGCCGGAGTCGGGCTCGCGGCGAGCGGTGTCCTGATGGTCAACCGGCCCCGTTTGTTCGCGCGCCGACTCAGTCGCGGCTAGAGCGATTTCAAGCAAAGTGGGTTCACTTTGCGACTCGGAAATCGCGGCAAACCAACAATTCAGAGCGTTTTCGGTGAATCAGGGATCACCTATAAGGCTCTGAGGATGCGGGCGATCTCGCCCACCATCTCCTCGGGCGGGAAATTGTTGCGGAACAGGGCCTTGAGCCCATCCGGCGTGACGAAATAGGTAAAAGTGGAGTGGCTCATCAGGTAGCCGGCCGCCGAATCCTCCAGATCGACCCGCTGGTAATAGACCCGGTAGGCGTCGGCGGCGGCCTTGACCTCGGCCTCGGTGCCGGTCAGGGCGACCATCTCCGGATGCATCGCCTCGGCGTAATAGGCCAGCGCCTCGGGCGTGTCGCGGGCCGGGTCGATGGTGATGAAGACCGGGGTCACTTCGAAGCCCTGCCCGGCCAGAAGATCCACCGCCGAGGCCATCACGGCGACATCGACCGGGCAGACGTCGGGGCAGAAGGTATAGCCGAAATAGATCAGGGTCGGGCCGTCGATCAGCCCGGCGCTGGTGACCCGGGCCCCGGACTGGTCGGTCAGCGTGAACGGGCCGCCGATCTCGGCGCCGGCGACGTTGACCGCCGCCGGAGAGAGCGGGCCCTCCGGCTGCTTCAGGGAAAGGAAGATCGCCGCCCCGGCCAGCCCGACGAAAACCAGCCCGCCCAGCGCCATCACCGCATTTCGCATCCATATACCTCCCCATCGATTGCCGGCCCGCCGGCTGTTTGCGTCACGCCGGACCCCGTGTCTGACAAAAGCCCGATCGCGCCGGATTGCAAGGGCCCGGCGCATTGGATTTGGTGCATTGGATTTGGTGCATTGGATTTGGCGTTAGAGCCTTATCCATGCTTTCCTTTTGGCCCAAGCCCGGCGATATTCGGATCCATGCCCGAGAGTGGCCGCCAATATCTGTTCAACATGCAAGCCCGCGGCGACTGGGTGCGCCTGCGCACCCTGGTCATGCTGCGCTGGATCGCTATCGCCGGACAGATCGCGGCGGTTCTGGCGGCCAGCCGGGGGATGGGCTTCCAGCTTCCGCTGGTCTATTGCGCGCTGCTGATCTCGGCCTCGGCCTCGGTCAATGTGGTCGTGCAGGTGATCCATCCGGCGGAGAAGCGCCTGAGCGAGCGGGGCACGCTGCTGTCGCTGTTCTTCGATCTGGTGCAACTGGTAGTGCTGTTGATGGTCACCGGCGGGCTGAACAACCCCTTCGCGGTGCTGATTCTGGCCCCGGTGACGATCTCGGCCACGGCGCTGAAGCTGCAATCGACCCTGTGGCTGGGGATCGCGGCGATGGCCGCGGTCACCTTGATGACGGTGCTTTACATACCGCTGGTCCAGGCCGATGGCACGGTGCTGGAGGCGCCCGAGCTCTACCGCTCGGGCATCGCGGCGGCGCTGGCCATCACGGTGGCGTTCCTGTCGATCTATGCCCGCCGGGTGACGGTCGAGGGCTATGCCATGAGCCAGGCGCTGACCGCCGCCCAGATCGAACTGGCCCGCGAGCAGAAACTAGCCGCGATCGGCGGCATCGCGGCAGCAACGGCGCACGAGTTGGGCACGCCTCTGGCCACCATAAAGCTGGTTGCCGGCGAGTTGGCACGCGAGTTGAAGGACCACCCCGAACTGGCCCCCGAACTGGCCGAGGACATTGCCCTGATCCGGCGCGAGGCCGAGCGCTGTGGCGAGATCATGGCCGATCTCGGCCGCGGCGGGCGCGACGACCGGCAGATCAGGAACGCGCCGCTCTCCGCCATCGTCGAGGAGGCGGCGGGGCCGCACCGGAACCGGGGCAAGCGGGTTCTGATCCGTGTCGATGGCGCAATGGCGGATGAGCCGCATGCGGACGAACCGATGGCCGTCCGCAGTCCGGAGTTGATCCACGGGCTGCGCAACGTGATCCAGAACGCGGTGGATTTCGCCGCCAGCACGGTCTGGATCGATATCGATCTCGACGCCGGCGAGCTGCGCATCGCGGTCGGCGACGACGGGCCCGGCTTCAGCCCCGATATCCTGCCGCGGCTGGGCGAGCCCTATGTCAGCACCCGGCGCCGGGGCGAGCGCCGCGAGCCGGACCCCGAATCGGACCAAAAACCCGAAAGCGAATACGAAGGCATGGGGCTGGGCCTGTTCATCGCCCGCACGCTGCTGGAGCGCACCGGCGCCCGGGTCGCCTTCGCCAATGGCAGCGACGCCCGGCGCCGGCGTAGCGCCGATCAGGAAACGCCGCCGGAACTGACTCACCCGCCGGGAGCGATCATCGAGATGATCTGGCCTGAATCGATGCTGGTGACCCCGAAGGAAGTCGCCCGCGGCCCGCTGGGCCGGAACAAGCGATTCGGACCGCAGCTTTAGCGACTCGTTAACCATATGGCAGAAGGTTGAGTTTTCATGCAATCCGCGCGCTGCTTCACTGCGGGAATCGATAGTCTCACGTTGTCATACCGGATCATGCCGTGATGCTGGGTGAATCAGAACTGGTGACGGGCCTCGGCCTGTTGTTGATCCTCACGCTCGCTGGATCGGCGGCGGCGGTCCTGCAATGGCGCCGGGCAGTCGGCCGCGGCGCCGCGGCCGCCGCGTTGAACGACGGCGCCGTGCTGATTGTCGAGGATGGCACGGTGGTGGAGGCCAGCGCCCAGGCGGAGGCGCTGTTCGGCCCGGCGGTCGGACAGCAGGCGCGGGAGATGCTGGGCAGGTTTTTCGGCCCCGCCGAGGCCCCCGATTCGGCTCCTGATTCGGGCCCCGAGTCGGGGACTGCCCCGGGCGCGGCACTGGTGGCGCTGGCGGGGCTGGAGCAGAGCGGGGATGCCATCCAACTGCTCACCACCGACGCCGCCGGGCGGCCCTTCGAGCTGTCCGGCCAGCCGCGCGGCGGACAGCTTCGGCTGGTGTTGCGCGAAGCGGCGTTGCTCGATGCGGAGCTGAACCGCGCCCGGGCCGAGATTGCCGCGCGCGAGGAGGAAGTGTCGCGGCGCGAGCTGGAGACCCGGGCCCTGGCCGGGCTCCTCGCGGGGGCCCCGCTCGCCGCCTGGAGCCGGGCGCCGGACGGGCGGATCATCTGGTCGGCCGGGCAGATCCCCACCCACCACGGCACCGTCGTCGCCGCCGAGGCCGCCGCCATGGCCGTCGCCCGGGCGAAACGCCACGACGGACAATCGGGGCGGACGGCAACCGGCGCCGGCGCCGGGCAGGCGGAGCGTTTTCGCCTCGAGATACCCGGTTCCGAGAACGGCAAGACCATCGCGCTGGACGCGATCGAGACCGCCGGGCCGGATGGCGCGCGGCTCGGCCTCGCGGTCGATGCCTCGGGCGCGCTGGGCGCGGAACGGACCCTGGCGCGCTTCGTGCGCACCATGACCGAGACCTTCGCCCATCTGAATGTCGGCCTGGCGATCTTCGACCGCAACCAGACCCTGGCGCTGTTCAACCCGGCACTGGTCGATATGTGGCAGGCCGACCCCGCCTGGCTGGCGCAGCGCCCCAGTCTGCGCGAAATCATCGACCGCCTGCGGGCCAACCGGCGCATTCCCGAGATGCCCGATTTCCACGACTGGCGGCAGCGCCTGACCGACCTGTTCGAGAATACCGAAACGGCGGATTACGAGGAGCTGTGGAACCTGTCCGACGGCTCCGACATCCGGGTGCTGGCGCGGCCCCACCCGCACGGCTCGCTGGCCTTCGTGTTCGACGATGTGACCGAGCGGATGCGCCTCGAGCAGCAATACCGCCATTCGATCGACCTGCGCCGGGCCACGCTGGACCGGCTGGACGAGGGGCTGGCGGTGTTCGGGCCGGACGGATTGCTGCAACTGGTCAATAACGCCTTCCACGAGATCTGGGGCACCGATGCCGAGACCGTCCGGCCCTCGATGCATGCCAGCGAACTGCTGCCGCTGGTGCGCGGGCTGACGGTGGAAACCGATGTGTGGTCGCGGCTGATGAATTTCATCACCGGCGCGGAATCGCGCCAGGCCTGGGGCGCGCGCCTCACGCTGGGCACCGGGCGCATCCTCGCCGCCCGCTTCGCCTCGCTGCCGGACGGCTCGACCATGGCGGCGTTCACCGACGTCACCGACAGCGAGCGGATTGCGCTCGCCCTGCGCGAGCGCAACGAGGCGCTGGAGGCGGCGGAGGAAATGCGCGCGGCGGTCATGGACCAGATCTCGCACCGGCTGCGCACCCCGCTGAACACCATCTTCGGCTTCGGCCAGCTCATCGCCGACAGCCGCTTCGGCACGCTGACCGACGCGCAGCGCGGCTATGCCGACGGCATTCTCGAATCGGCGCGGCATCTGCTGGCGACGATCGACGATGTCACCGAGCTGGCGGCGCTGGAGATCAATTCGCTGCACGACCACGGCGCCGAGTTGTCGCTGGGCGAGACGCTGACGCTGACCGGGCGGCTGCTGGAGAAGCGCGCCACCGAGGAGGGCGTCGAGCTGCGGATCATCGCGCCGCAAGTCGGCTGCGAGGCGGCCTGCGACGCCGGGCGGCTGCGCCAGATCGTGTTCAACATGACCACCGATGCGATCAGCCGCTGCTGCGACGGCGGCAAGATCGAACTGGGCGCCCGTGTGCGACAGGATGGCGGGGATGGCGGGGTCGAGATCTACGCCCTGGAGTTCTGCCCAGGCGGTGAGACCATCGATCCGGCGCGGGCCGAGGCTGCCAGCCTGACGCTGCCGTTCCTGCGCCGCCTGGTAGCGCAGGAAGGCGGCAGCTTCGAGTTGCGCGCCGGCGAGGGCGCGGTGACGCTGAGCGCGGTCTGCCGGTTCCGGGCGCGCGAGCCTGATCCGACCTGATTCGATCAGGCCGGATGAGGCTCTGGCTGGTATTCGGGGGTATTTTGGCAGAGAATTTCGCGCTAGAGCCTTATCCGACCTGATGGGGTCAGGCCGGAGGCTCTATCTCTTTGTTTTTACGCAATTTCCGAGTCGCCAAATGATTTCATTTGGCTAGAAATTGCTCTAACAGGGGTGAACAGCAACCGGAACGCCCGACCCGACCACGCATGCTCTCGCCCGACCGCCCCAGATGCTTCCAACTCCACCTGGCCGACGAGCGGCAGACCGCGCGGCTCGGCGCCGCGCTGGCGCGGCTGCTCGGGCCCGGCGACACGGTGCTTTTGCGCGGCGAGCTGGGGGCCGGGAAATCGGCGCTGGCACGGGCGGTGATCGGGGCCGCGCTGGGTGATCCGCAGGCCGAGATCCCCTCGCCCAGCTACACCCTGGTCAACATCTACGAGACCGCGCGCGGCCCGGTCTGGCACGCCGATCTCTACCGCCTGACCGGTGCCGCCGAGGAGCTGGAGGAACTGGGGCTGGTCGAGACCATGGGCGTGGCGCTGGTCCTGGTCGAATGGCCCGAGCGGCTGGGAACGGCGCTGCCGGCGCGCCGCCTCGACATCGCGCTCACAGCACCACGCGCCGGCGGGCGCGATGCGGCGATCACCCTCAACGGACCGGGATGGGACACCGTGGCCGGTCTGCTGGAGGGGTGGCGATGAGCGGCGCGCCAGGGAGCACACCGGAGCGCACACCGGAGCGCACACCGGCCCGGGATGCGGAGCTTGCCGCCTTTCTCCGCGCTGCCGGCTGGCCTCGGCAAGCCGCCCGACCGCTGGCCGGCGACGC
>Ga0209988_10001891_pt1 | contig 13774 bp, 11 predicted proteins | sample N075metaG_FD_183115 | JGI IMG/M metagenome (GOLD analysis project Ga0209988, IMG submission 183115) | Deep subsurface microbial communities from Kermadec Trench to uncover new lineages of life (NeLLi) - N075 metaG (SPAdes) (version 2) | ecosystem: Environmental > Aquatic > Marine > Ocean trench... | reverse complement strand
CCCGGGTGACACGCATGGAATCGGTAACATCCGCGAATATCGTGGGTTTAACAAACCAGCCCGTTTCCAAACCTTCCGGCTTGCCGACTCCCCCAACCAGCACCCGGGCGCCCTCGTCGATTCCAACCTGGATTAAAGTCTGTACCCGGTCGAACTGGATCTTGTCAAACAGGGGCCCCAGGTGGTCGCCCTCCTGGGTCGGATCACCCACTGCCTGTGCCATTGCCGCCCGTTGCGCAATTTCCAGTGCTTCCTCATAACAGGAGCGCTCGACCAGCATGCGGGTGGGCGCATCACAGGACTGGCCGGTATTGTAAAAACACTCCAGTACCGAGGCTGTAATCCGCTCTTCCAGATCGCAATCCGCAAACACCAGGTTCGGTGACTTGCCGCCCAGTTCCAGGGTCACCCTCTTAACGGTATCGGCGGCATCTTTGCTGACTGCCGTTCCCGCCCGGGTAGACCCGGTGAAGGACATCATTTGTATATCGGAGTGGCGTGACATGGCCGAGCCTACAGTAGGACCGTCGCCGTGAACCATATTAAAAACCCCCGCCGGATAGCCTGCCTCGTGAATGATCTCGGCGTAGACCGTGGCAGAGATGGGGGTGTGCTCTGACGGCTTGAGTATGCAGGCACAGCCGGTCGCCAGGGCTGGAATAACCTTCAGTGACACCTGGTTCACCGGCCAGTTCCAGGGCGTGATCAAGCCACAAACCCCAATGGGTTCGTACAATTGAGTATCACCATTGGCTAACACGCTGCGCTGCTGCTGTGCCTTGAGTGCCTCGATGTAAGCAACCAGGTGCCCCACGGCGGCGTCCGCCTGGGCCTCGCGCGACATGGAAATCGGCGCGCCCATTTCCAGTGTCATGGCCTGAGCCAGGTCCTCCAAACGACTGTTAGTCACCTCCAGCAGACGATCCAGCAATTCAAGTCGCTGTTCCTTGCTGGTGCGAGAGAAGCTCTCGAAGGCTCGATTTGCTGCCGCTACCGCAAGATTAACGTCGTCAGAATTGCCCAGGATAATCTCACCCACGCGCTGTTCGGTGGCCGGATTCAGCACCGGGAAGCGCTGGTCAGACTGTGGGGTGACCCAGGCGCCGTCGATGTAAAACTTGCTTAGCTTATCCATATTACTCATCCGGTCAGGTGGGTCAGAGCCCTGTATGGTACACAAAAAAGCGCCGGGACTGGAATCATAGGCTCTTGCCATAAGCTCAGGTTTTTATTAGCGTTGGTTATAGCGTAACTCGACTTCTCCCCAAGACAGGACCAGATGAGAATGGACATTTTTACTATCACGATTATTATCAGCCTGATCCTTTTCATCGCTATTGGTAATTACGCCGGGAAAAACGTCAATAACCTGGATGACTATTTTGTTGCCGGGCGCCAGGCGCCCACAATCCTTATTGTAGGCACATTAGTGGCGAGCGTGATGAGCTCCGTTGCTTTTCTCGGTGAGGCTGGCTTCACCTATGACGGTCAAATGGGTGCCTATATGTTATTCCCTAGCACGGCCGCGTCCGGATATGTCATCGGCGCTCTGTTCTTCGGGCGCTATCTACGACGCAGCAGGGCGACCACCGTGGCCGATTTTTTTGGTCAGCGATTTTGCAGCTTCCGTGTGCAGCAAGTCTCGGGCATTATCATTATGCTCTCCGTCGGCATCTATCTCCTTATTGTCACCCAGGGCGCGGCTATCCTTCTTGCCGATTTAACAGAGCTCACTTATTTTCAAAGCCTGATCGGCGTGTGGCTCAGTTATACCCTCTTTACAATGTACTCGGGTTCCAAAGGTGTGATCCTTACCGATACCTTGATGTTCTTATTGTTTACGGGCGCCACCCTTGTCTTTGCGTATTACATTGTCAGTGACTTGGGCGGCATCGCATCCTCTATTGAGAATATGGCCCAACTTGAAAGCAAGGCTGGAATTGCCTCTTGGAGCGGCATTGTTGGTCCGGGGACCGAGTGGCCAACGGCGATGGATTACCTTATATGGGCATTCGTTATCGATATTGCCTGGAGCGCGGTTTATATTGTCGGCCCTTGGCAAGCAGGTCGTCATTTGATGGCGAAGAATGAACATGTCGTTCTACGATCGGCGATGTATGCTCTCATTATTGTCACTCTTTTGCAGATCGTCATTTACGGCCTCGGCGGGATCGTTAATCTCGTAAAGTCGGATATTACACCTTCTGAAACTGTATTGGTTTGGGCGGCGAGGAATTTAGTTCCAGAATTTTTGGGCGCCCTGGTATTGGCTGGCATCATGGCAGCGGCGTTATCGTCCGCTTCCACCTTTCTCTCTCTGGTCGGGTTCAGCGCCAGCAATGACGTTGTGAAAAGAGAGAAGGAGCTAGATCTACGCTCAATACGTATCATCATGATGATCGTCGGAATCGTTGTTTTACTCGCGAGCTTTTATTTTCCACCCAATATCTTCTGGCTGATGTTGTTCGTTGGAACCGTCTATGCCTCCTCTTGGGGGCCGGTTGGCCTCATGAGTGTATGGAGTAAAAGCATTACAGAGTCTGCGGCCTATTGGGGAATGATAACCGGCTTTGTGTTCAACGTGATTCCAGCAGGCCTTGAATACCTTGGTTATATTACCTGGCCTAGCTATCTTCACCCGGCCATTATTGGAACGGTTATCAGCCTTGTCACCATACGCATCATCTCAAGAAGGGGCACGGTGACGGAACAAGAGCTCGCTTATCGGATCAAGCTTCACATAACCCCTGAGGAAGACCGTGATGCTAAAAAAACAAGAACGACCATGATCGCCCCTATGGCCCTCATTCTATATGGCTGCACCATGCCATTTCTAATGGTGAATTATTACATCAAGCCCTATCAACGCGGCACGGGAGAAATTTTGGCGGATGGCTCTATGAATTGGCACACCGGAGAAGCCTGGTTTAGCCTATCATCGGCAATCCTCTTTATATCACTCGGCATCCTTGCCGCAATCGTGATTTGGCGCAGCTATTATCCGAATGCGAAAGCGTCCAAGAGCGCATTAGCCGAAAAGCGCTGATCCAGAACGGTAGAAGTTATGTCTACGCAAACAGATGTCATTATTATCGGTGCTGGTTCTGCTGGTTTATCAGCTGCCAAAGAACTTACTGAGCAGGGAATTTCCTTTATCGTGATGGAAGCCTCTCATCGTATTGGTGGTCGTGCTTACAGTGAAGAGATTGCCCCTGATGTTTGGTTTGATCTGGGTTGTGCTTACATGTGCGCTGGCCCCAATGCTAAAAACCAGTTTGACGAAAGCAACCCCTTTGTAGATTTTGCAAAAAACCAGGGTGTAGTTGTCGAGGAATATCTTTACGACGCGCATTACAATTATAACGGTAGGCCGCTAGATGATAAGGAGATGAAAGCGCGGGAGCAGTATTACCAGGAATGTGAAGAAGCAATAGGTCGCTCAGTTAGGGGAGGGGATGACTGCGCTATCAGTGAAATCATTGATCTCGAAAATCCCTACGCAATACCGTACATTGACATGATGGCTGTAACAGCACCTAAGGATCTTGATGAGGCATCGGCGGCTGATTTTTTCAACAAGGTTGAAGAATATGTAGACTATACCGCTCTGCGCGGCTATGGAAATTTGGTCGCACAGTGGGGCAGTGACGTTAAGGTTTCACTAAATACCAAAGTAGAAAGTGTTGATTGGTCGGGCAAGGATGTCCTTGCAAAAACCGTTAAAGGATCAATACGAGCTCGCTGTCTGATAAGCACAGTGTCCAATGGAATATTGGCTGCACAACAGATTCATTTTAAGCCACGATTACCCGATTGGAAAATGGAGGCCATTCAAGGGGTGCCCATGGGTGCCGAAAATAAAATCGGGGTGCATTTTACTAAAGATGTTTTTGGCCCGGAGGCTAGCGGGTATTACCAGTGCTGGTCCAGTGCAGCACAGGGGGCTTACATCGAAGTAAACCTCATGTCTACGAATGTCGTATCGGTCTTTATGGGTGGGCGTTTTAGCATCTGGATGGAGCAGCAAGGCCAGCAAGCAACTCATGAGTTTGCCGTAGATCGCATTGCCGAACTATTTGGTAATGATATTCGGCAATCGGTCGGTCGTTCCATTGTTACCGCCTGGGTCACAGAACCCTGGACATTGGGCTCCTATGCCTGTGCTTTACCCGGCCAATTTCACCAACGTGAATTCTTACCGCTTGCCATTGATAACAAATTGTTTTTTGCCGGCGAGGCCACTGCTAGGGCTAATGGCACCTGCCATGGTGCTTATTGGTCAGGGGTTCGTGCTGCGCGTGAAGTAACAGAGGTATTAAGTCAGCTCTGACTAAGCTTCCAGGAACAATAGAAATCGGCTGTGTCCAGCCGATCCCAGTCAACGTCTATACCCAGACCAGGCCCTTGCGGGGCAACGATTTTCCCCTGCTTGAACAGGTTACCGTTCTTCATTCCGAATTCAAAAGCGGCCTTGGGCATTGGCGCTTCGAAGTACCTGGTGCGCTCATTTGCCAGCATCAGGTGGAGGTTGGCGGCCTGAGACAGCGAGTGGTCCCAGCTTTGGATCTCGATAGGCAGCCCGGCACCATTGGCAATAATCATCAGCTCGAGGGCCTTCGAGAATCCACCGATCACCGTGACGTCGAACCGACCCGCATCCCAGGACTGCTTTTCGATACCCTGTCGGATGAATTCAGCTGAATAGATGTTATTGCCGGTTGGGATGATTGGTACGGCGAGTTTACGTCTGAGCTCTGCATATTGCTCCAGATGCGCGTCATCAATGGGGCCTTCGAGCCAGGCAAACAGCTGCTGATCCATTTGCCGGCCTAAGCTGAGGGCGTCATCAATGTTGTAGGCGGCCTCAAAGTCCATCATAAAGCGGTAGGGCGTGCCGGAAAATGTTTGCTGGATCATGTCTATGAGCTGGGAATCTTTTTCGATCTGACCCCAGACGTGAAATTTGAACGTCTTAAAGCCAAGCTTGGAGTATTCCTCGACCGCTGCGACGTAGGCGGGAAGTGAGTCATAGAAGGGGAGGCTAGCGTATGGCTCAATCGAATGCCGCTTTGCCCCAAGCAACTTGTAGAGAGGCAGGCCCACTTTGCGCGCCGCCAAATCCCACAGGGCGATGTCAATGCTTGATCGAGCTTTATCGCTCAAATCGGGTCTCGTTCGATCAAGTATCGCCCCAAGCTCCACCGGGTCCAGAGTTTGGAGGGCAAGGAGAACAGGCGCGACACCTTGCAATTCGATCAAGTGTTTGTCGCTGAACGCACCTTGATCGTTGGTAGTCACGCCGGAGATGGCTTCGTATCCGTCCGCGGTCGTGATCCGTAAAATGTTGTTGACCTCTTTCCAGGCTATTGGCTCATCGGTGTACCGGGTTGTCGTACTTTCCGTTCCCACGGCGTAAATTTTGACACTGACGATTCTTGCTTGCTCCGAAAATCGGAAGTACGGTTGGTATTGTTCTGCCCCCTTACCTGAAAACGTGGTTAAGAGATCGATCGCGTTCACAGAGGTACTATTGGTCAACGCAGAAGATTCAGCGCAAGCCTGCGCGTTAGCTCGACTAGATGATGGGCGTCGTCCTCATCATTTTCATAGTGCAGAAAACAAGCCCTTAGTGACACCGCCCCATTTACCCGCGAGGTCGGCACATGTGCTTCGCCGCTGGCGGAAATCGCCGCGGAAATATTTTCGTTGAGTGCATCGATTTCCGCCGCGTCAATTGTTGCCCCTGCCGGCACATAACGGAAATTTACCACTGAAAGCGAGACCGGTGACAGCAATTCCATGTCAGGCGCAGCCTCAACCAGCTGCCCGAGATGGCTTGCTACGCGATTGCAGCGCGTAACCAATTCGGCCACGCCTTTGCGGCCGAGCCGGGCGATGGACGCCCAGGTCTTGAGCACGCGATTGCCATAGGTCAATTGAAACATATATTCCGATGGCCAGGGCACACTGCCGTCTTCGGCTTCAGTTTCGGCTTCCTGTAAATAATCCGGGACCAGCAAAAAATTTTCCCGATTCAATTTCGGCTCACGCACCAGCAAAGCCCCACAATCAAAAGGCACTTGCAGCCATTTATGGGGATCAAGGGTCAAAGAGTTTGCCCGCTCCAGGCCTTTATAGGCACCCGCATAGGCCGGATCCAGGCCGCCAATACCGCCATAGGCACCATCGATGTGCATCCATAAACCAAACTCGTCGCAGATATCTGCGATATCCGACAAGGGATCAATGGAACCGGTATTGGTAGTGCCCGACGTGGCGACGACACAGAATGGGCGCAAGCCCGCCGCCAGGTCGGTGGTAATGGCCTCGCGAAGAGCCTCCGGACTGAGACGGAAGTCATTGTCGCATGCCACCTTGCGCAAGGCCTTTCTGCCCAAACCCAATTGCTCGGCACAGCGTTGTATCGAGCTATGAGCCTCGGCGGAAGTATAAAGCGTGAAGGCCGGGCGATTTCCCTGCAAACCTTCTTCGCGAATATTCCAGCCATCTTGTTTTGCTGCCTTATAACGCGCCACTGTCAGCGCATTCAAATTGGCCGCCGAACCGCCGGTGAACAACAAGGCCATGCTGCCGTCTTGCGGAAATCCCGAAAGCTCCATAAGCCAGCGGCCCAGGCTTTTCATGAGGAAAATGCTGGGGTGATCGTAACCGTCTAATCCCATATTGAGCGCCGTTGACACCGCATCGGCGAGCACCGATATGGGCGCTGCCGGTGGGTTGATCCAGCCATAGGACCGTCTATGGGTAGTAGGCATGGGCCAGGGCATGATCCGTTGTTCCAGCACATCAAGAATTTCGTCGGCAGAGATTCCCTCTGACGGTAGCTCCATATTTGCCAGATGGTCCCGTTGCTCGCGCGGTGGGATCGCATTGTCGACGGCCATATCGGGCCATTTTTGTTGCTGGGCGGCGATGGCGTCGATGGTGCGATGAGCCAAGCGGGTAAAATCCCGCAAATCTTGAGAAAATGGGTGTTCTTGAGTGTCTTTGGTCATAGCATCAAAATCTTCGATATCGAATGTAGGTTGCTCGTTGTCATGTCAATTCCTTTACGGCTCTCCATGCCTGCTCAATTGCACTTTGCAAACCCGAATTAGAGACGGCGTCGCTATTGGCGATGGTAATGCGGCCGAACGGTTGTCGTCCGATAAGCCCTGGATTGCCACGGGCGTAAGCATGGGCCCAACGATTGATGGAAATACTCTTCACATCTTTATCAAAATTAAACAATTCCTGCGGCAGCATGCCGCCTAAATGTTCCCTGATTTCTTCTTCGTAATCTTTAAATTGTAGCCCCAACATCCTGTATCTGGCTTCACGAAATTGTTCAACGCTTGGGGCACCAACGGTTTCTCCAACCGGGGCGCTTCTCATGTGAAGAATGCACGGGTCGTTGGGGGTCCTGGTAAACTCATAGCCCCCCATACTGACCGGGTAATCCATTCCCACTACCTGGTGTATATTTCCCGGGCACATGGCCATGCCAATGCCCATTTCTTTCATTGCCCGCCAGTTCGTTACCCCCACGGTGGTGTATTGCAGTGGAACCTTCGATAGACGTCGCAATGCCGCATCTTGCTCCCTGGGGAGGTCGGGAACGATATGAGGAATCATCATGTTGTAACAGGCCATGACGACGCCTTTGCCTTTTACCTGATACGACTTGTTGTCTTTGATGTAGTTGACAAAAACATCACTCGCACTCTTGGGATTTCCGCCGTGTTGTACATTCACAACAGTACTGTTTAATCGAACTCGAACACGGTTGCTGTATTTGTCCAGCTCGGCATAATTAAATTTGGATAAGACAATCTCTTCCGCGTTTTCTCCCGGCCCTATATTGGGAATCATTTTTTTCACCAGGGAGCGTGCAATGGTGGCATTGCCATCGGGAAAGTGATGAATGAATGGATGTTCTGTCGCGTAAGTATCGCCATCCTTCTTGACGTATTTTTGATAGTCCCCTTCGTCCATGGCATCTTTCCATGCTGCATAAGGATCCGAGCCCAGAGGACCCGTTGCCAAGGCTTGGCTTATGCTCATCACGTCTGTTCCGCCTCCCCTGTAATCCATGTTGGTACGCCTGGCCATTTTCAATACCCCGGGATCATCAACCCCCAGGGTGTTTTTTAGATAATCGAAGTAGGAATGAGTACGAATGTATTCTGGCAATTCCTCTTTGGGTAGCTTCAGGACATGCTGACCACCCTGTAAGACCCGCAGCAATTGTTGTTTGCCTCTCTCGCTCAACGGGGTTTGCTGTACCGCCTCTTCGAACGATAGCGTTGGACGCAACAGTCCTTCCACAAACCCCGGATAATCACAAAAGGGGTGCTTCACTACCTTGTCCTGGCCAAATGTCTGCTTGTTGAAATAGGTAACGGCGCCCAGGTTATGCCTTTTATAGAAGTCAGCGTCATACGCCGTTTTAAATCGATCCATGTCAACGCCTAGATCTTTTATAAGCTTGCGTACGGTTTCTCCAAATTCATGTGGCCATTCAAGGGACTCTGAACCACCTTCGCCCAATAGAAGCTGGCCATTAATCGTATGCTCATTCCTTTTTGCCTGGCCGCCAAAATCGTCATGGTTGTCGAGTATGAGCACCTTCTTGTCTGTGCCGTGCTCTTGCTGATAAAAATAGGCTGCCGACAGTCCGCTGAGCCCGCCACCAACAACAACCAGGTCGTACTCCTCTTGCAAATCGGTGGTGGGTCCCCAATCCGAACGCCCGTCCCACGCGCGGGCATGTGCGGCATCATTTGATCCGGGATGGCTGCCGCGCAGCCCGGTGCGCGCTGGTGGGTAATAGGAGGGTTCGAGTGCGGCCATGGCCGCCTGGCTTGTTTCTGCAAAGGGAAGCAGGGAAGTCCCAGCCGCCACTAAGGTGCCATTGATAAAGTCTCTTCTGGTAATATTGCTCATGTGGCCTCAGCCAACATCGAATTTCTTCTGTGCATATAGAGGAACACGCCAAAGTATAAGGCCAGGGCGACCAGGGCCATGCTGCCACTGACAACGAACATGACGCCATACCCCATACCCGCCCCTATTATCGATGCGGCGATATTGGGACCGACGAATTGTCCAAAGCCCTGAACACAGGGCAGCAAGGCAACCATCGATCCAGTGCGATCCATCTGGGCTACCATCGCGGCCTGGTAAACATCGACAAATGTCCACAGCGCCATAAAGACGAATACACTGATCAGCAGGGAGTAAACGGTAATCCCGCTGCTGGGCATGATGGCAGTCCCCGCCATCACGATGAGGGAAATAAACAACGGCCGGAACAAACCAAAGCGCTGACATAGCAGGGCTAGCACACAACCCGCGATTGCCCAGAACGAGCCCCAGGTCAGAACGTCACCGGTCCACTCCTGGGAGATACCATCTGCCATAGCCGCCAATTCAATATAGGTAAAATAGCCGCCGATGTTGATATAGGTAAAGCATACGGCGGTCAGGCAGATCAGCGGTATTATTTTCGGTACATGCCAATTTTCATCTTTCTGTTGTTTGTGTGCTTGTAGGGCGAGTTGTTCGGCATTGAGAGGCCTGGCCGGTATCCAGAAGACCAGCAGCACGCAGGCAACACTCAAGCCCATGAAAAACAGGTAAATCCCATCCATCGTTAGTGTGGGTAAGAATCGCATCTCAAATGCGGAGGAAAAGGAAAAGCCTACCAGCTCCAAATTGTAAGCCATCACTGGATTCGTCGTTCCCCCCAATGTCGCCACAGCCACCGCGGTGATCAGACCGCTGCCAATGCCGGCGATCACGCGCAGCGCGTATATCTCCTCATACTCAACGAACACCATGCACAAGGCATTGCCAGCGATCATCAACCCCGCGCCGATAAACACCAGGTGCCGCCGATTCACGCGGGCAACGGTAAAGGCCGCAATAAGAGCACCGATGGACAAGCCGAGCATGTCAGCCCCCCAAACTCTGCCGGCTTGTTCCGGGCTGAAACCCACCTGCTTCACAAGCGCCGTGGTGAGCACGGGAACACTCACCATCACGGTGTATCCGACCAGCGCCATGAATATAGCGATGGCAATAGTTTGCCAGCGATCGAAATGATTGGCTGTCTCTGTGGTGCTATTTGCGTTACTGGTCATAAGCTACCTGCTATCTTTTATTATTGAATGTGTGTCAGAGTTTGCGTCTACAATATCACCGCTGAATGAAGCACCCAACCACCACTCGCGGTCAGGATAACCACCAACCATGCTGGTGTCTTCCAAAAAACCAGCAGCGTGAATGCCGCCAGTGCCAGGCCAAAATCAGCCGCCGACAAAATGGCGCTGGTCCAGACCGGATCGTAGAGGGCCGCGAGCAGCAGGCCAACCACGACCGCGTTGACACCCTGCAGCGCGTTGCGCACGGCGCCAATACGGCGCAATGAATCCCAAAACGGCAACACCCCGATCACCAGCAAAAATGATGATGCAAATATCGCCACCAGGCAAATCAATGCGCCGATGATGCCATTCGGCAAGGTATTCATCACAGTTCCCAGGAACGCCGCGAAAGTGAACAATGGCCCCGGCACGGCTTGCGCTGCACCGTAGCCTGCCAGAAATGCGTCCTTCGAAACCCAACCGGACGGAACAACCTCTGACTGCAACAATGGCATCACCACGTGCCCGCCGCCAAACACCAGTGAGCCGGACCGGTAAAAGGAATCAACCAGTGCCATGGTTTGCGATGGATACGCCACAGTTAACAGTGGCAAGCCGATCAATCCGGCAAAAAACAACACCAGCGCGGCGATCGAAATGAAGCGGGGGACACGAACGCCCAAATCGACATGATCCGTCGGCGTCTCTGCCTGCAACAGGGCCCAGCCCACGATACCGCCGACAACAATCGCCCCTACCTGTACGAAAGGCGAGGGCACCGCCAGTACCCCGATGGTTGCCAGCACCGCCAGGCTAGCGCGCCTTGCATCCGGGCACAGGTTCTGCGCCATCCCCCAAACCGCCTGTGCCACGACTGCGACAGCGACGACTTTTAAACCGTGTAAGGCGCCCACCCCAACCTCATCGCCAAACGCCACAACCCCGTAACCGAACAAGATCAGCGCAATAGCGGACGGTAGGGTAAAGGCGGTCCAGGCGGCAATAGCGCCAGGCAAACCGGCCCTGGATAATCCGACGCCAATGCCAACCTGGCTCGAGGCGGGCCCTGGCAGAAATTGACACAGGGCCACCAGATCGGCGTAGGCCCGTTCGTCCAGCCACTTGCGGCGCACCACGAATTCATCACGGAAATAACCCAGGTGCGCCACAGGCCCGCCAAAGGAGGTCAGTCCCAGGCGCAGGAAGGTCAGAAACACAGTGATGACGCTGCTTTGATCGGTGGTTTTCATATGTGTGTATTGTTCACAAATCAAAGTCCAGCCAGATTGGGTCGGGGGAGGCGGGCTGCGCCTGGCAGGCAAGAACGTAGCCTCGTTCTCTTTTGCGTGGCGACAGCGCCCGGGCGGTGGCCATGGACACCTCGCCACTGCGCAACCACGACATGCAGCTACCACAACGGCCCTCGGTGCAGTTATGGGGTGCGTCAATGCCGGCGGCTAATGCCGCTTGCAACAGCGTCTCACCGGTGGCGATAGGCACGCTGTGGTCAATGCCATCGAGGGTCAGGCGAAAACTCTCTTCTGCTGGCGGCTCGGCAGCTGCTTCGTTTTCCGTGCCCCGGCTCATTCCAGCATAACCGGGTCACCCTTGTTTACGCGCCCCCTTTGCAGCACGGCCGCGAACACACCGGCATCACCGTTATGCTTGCGAGCGAGGTGTTGCAACAGCCTGGGTGTTCCCTCGGCGGTGTCGGGGTCGAGTGTAATCATTTCGCAGCGCGGGTCGCGCTCAACAATCATCACCTCCAACCATTGGCCGATCTTCAAGGTTTTGCCGACCAGTGACATTTCAAAGAACGGGTCGTCCTGATTGTCCCAGTCGATATAAAAATTGGCCCTGAAACGGCGCTTGTCGATGTGCATGTCCAGTTCTTCGCCCAGTTTGGCTGCAACCGCCGGCGAGATGAGCGATAAGGGGCGGGCATCAAATATGCCTCTCTGGGTAGTGTGAATCTGCAGTGAGCGGCCGGTGAGCTGTTCGAGGTCCTCGATAAAAGCCCCTTGTTCGATGTCATCATAGATCACGCCATCGGGTGTTTCCACGCTCACCTTGAAAGCATCGGCGTCCGGATAGCGCGGGTCGATACCGGGTTCCCATTCACTGTAGGTGGCGTCCAGATTCGGCGGCAGCAACAGGTCCTCGCTGCAGCCGTAGCTGGCTTTGTACAGCACGAACTCTTCCTGGTTGCGCCCGGTGTGCCAGGGATGGCCGAGGTCACCATCGGCTGCCGCTACGGCGTATATGCGGTCACCCATCACGCCGGTATAGGCGGTGTACACATGTGGAAGCTCCTCACCGCGCATCCCCTTGACCGGGTAGCGCCAGATACTTTCGATGGTGCCTATCTGCACTGAGTGTTCCTTTTAGTGTGTGTTATCAGGGAGGGGCATCAGGTCAGTGAACATCGACTGATTGTTCATATAGCCGACGCCTTCCGCCTCGTGACACTTCATGCAAGCAGTGCGCGCCCTCTTGAAGCCCTTCCAGGCAGTGATTGGATCACCACTTTGCAGGTTTTCATATACGGAATTGTAGGTATCGCCAAGAAAAAGCGCATTGGCGCTGGCCTTGCGTGCGGGACGCTTCATGGTGCCGTTCTCAATCGTCAGCTTGATCTTGGCCCAGTGGTACGAGGAGAGCTCGAGGTTTCCGACCAGCAAAGCCGCATAGAGTTTTTCATAGCGCTCACCGACCTCCCACATGGGTTGATCGAAGCCACGCAGGTATTTTTCGATTCGCTGGAATCGTTGCGAATCGCTGGCAGCTTCGGTAATCCAGTACTTCGAAGCAGACTGTGTTGCAGGCGCCTGTGCCCCAACCCCCTGGTTGAAAAGCATCAGGGCAAGAATCGCCAGGACGGTGCGCCAATCTCGTTTGATCATCTCACTTTCGTTCATATCAATCTCCCACACATGAGACAGCCCTTATGGGCCAGGTCGTGGAGCATCGGGCAAAGACTCCACAGCAAAGTTCAGTCCAAATCTGTCTTTATCAACGCTTGGTCTTACGCAGAAGGTGCCTGTCCTGGTGTCACTACAGGCGCTCCCATGTGGTTGATTTATATAAGGTTTAACATGCTACATCCTAAGTTCTAACTTGCCAAACCTCATAGTCACTCTAAGGTGACTTAGTGATAGGGCATTGGGCCCATTCGTAAACGCGGTAATCCGGGTGTGTCCCTGGGTTACCGCTATGCGGATTCTCCCATCGTATGCTTTGAGAGTGCTGCTGCGGCTTGCGGTATGCCCCTGAAGGTGCTCAAGCTGAATGAAGAGCATGCGCACTCTGTGTACAAAAAAGAGTTGCTCCTGATTCGCCCGGACCAGCATGTGGCCTGGCGCGGCGGCTTTGGTCCGTTTGCGCCGGAAGAAGCAGAGCGCGTCATTAACCTGGTGCGTGGCGCCTAATAGTAACCATGAACCCAGCGGCTCACGGTGATACCTATGGTGTTCGTAGCGGGTCAAAGCCGCCCCCCTCACTGGTTCAACCGCAACTGTCCCGCGCACGTTTGTGAATCTGGTCTATTCTTCTGTAAAAGAGAATCTTCTGGAGAAGCCTGATGCGCAAGATACCCCTCACGGATGCAATGTTTCTGATTAATGAGT
>Ga0209988_10001890_pt1 | contig 13776 bp, 13 predicted proteins | sample N075metaG_FD_183115 | JGI IMG/M metagenome (GOLD analysis project Ga0209988, IMG submission 183115) | Deep subsurface microbial communities from Kermadec Trench to uncover new lineages of life (NeLLi) - N075 metaG (SPAdes) (version 2) | ecosystem: Environmental > Aquatic > Marine > Ocean trench... | reverse complement strand
AGGCATGACAGGTCCTCATGCCCACACCCCGTGTACGAACCAGCGGCCGCTCTCGAGGATGCGGTAGATCCACAGCCAGCGCCCGTGCTCGTCCTGGACCTTGAAGTAGTCGCGGGTCGCAGGTGACGACCCCCGCCACCACTCCATCGCAAGCCGCTCCGGTCCGGCACTCGCCGTGACGCGCTGATCGAGGCCGCGCCAGCGGAACCACGACGGCGGGCCCTCGGGTGTCATGGCGATCACCTCGACCGGCTCGGGTCGCTCCAGCAGCAGCGACGGGCGGTCGGCGGAGAAAGGGGGACAGACCCCGTTACCGGCAGCCGGTAACGGGGTCTGTCCCCAACGTTCGGGCAGATGCGACGCCACCGGCTCCGCCCGCACGACGCGTTCCTGTCCAAGCCGATTGCCAAGCGTATCGAGAAGCTCACCGAAGCTGTGATCGAGCTTCCGGTGGTCAGTCGATTCGTCGGCCCATCCCCACGTCTGGTCCTCGTGCGGAAGCCGTCCAAGGTGCGGCGCCGCCAGGCACAGACGCTCCACGCCCCAGCCGAGATTGATCGATTCCACACGCGGCCGCAGCAGCGACCACAGGTGCTTTGCATCCCGGCTCGGCCGGCTCAGCGTCAGCGTTTCCGACAACGGCCCGGCGTCGAAGCGATCGACACGCAACTCGACCCGACACGCGCCGCACTCGCGTCGCTCGAGAATACCCGACAACTCGGCGACGAGTTCGCGGACGGTCAGTTCGATCGCTTCCAGTTGCGTGACCGGCCCCGAGAAAACCCGCTCGACCATCACGGGCGACACCGGACGGACCGGATCGATGGTTTCGGGGGCACGCCCCACCGCTTCGTCGAGCCGCGTCAGCAGTTCGTGACCGAACCGCGCCGGGAGCGACGATCTCGGCAGGCCCAGCAGGTGCCCGATACGCTGGATCCCAACTTCGCCGAGCGCCTCGACCACGTCCTGCTCGATCCGAAGCGCCGCCACCGGGAGGTCCGCCAGCACCCGGCGATGATCGCCTTCACAGACAATCGTGCGTCGGGCGGCGCCGAACCGCGTCACCGCCCACGCGCCAGCGAAGGTCGGCGTCATGGCGACCCGCGTCCGGAAGCCGAGACGCTCCACCGCGTCGGCGATCAGGTTCAGCAGGCGACGCTCGCCACCAAACAGCCGCTCACACCCGGCGACGTCAAGGCGCAATCCGTCGGGCGGGTCCGTGGCCACGATCGGCGAGAACCGCAATGCCCACCTGGCCAGCGTCTTGAGCGCTGCCTGGTCCCGTTCGGGCTGCTGCGGCATGATCACCGCTTCGCCGTTGGTCAAGAGCGCCCGGGCATGCACCACCGTCAACCCCGCCCGCACCCCTGCAGCCGCGGCCTGCTCGCAGCAGCAGGTCACCAGCTGGCGACCCGCGGTCTCGACATAGAGAAGGACCGGCGGCCGGTCAGGCCGACCTGCGGACGAGCGCACCGCCTGCCGGCGCCGCAGGATCAGGTCGGTCGGCCAGTGCGGCATGTACAACGATACTGCCCTTGTTTTTGGCTTGGGCACTTCTCCACTCCACGGTCCACTGACCCTCAGGCCGCATTCCCTTGCAGCGCAGCAACTCGACGTTCCATCTGGGTATCTTGTCCGCCGACGATGCGCAGCGCACACGCCACCGCGTCGTCGCCGCGGACAGGTGATCGATTTCCCCGGGCGGCCGCGCGCAGAGCACCAGCGCCGAGCCTGCCTCCGCCGCCAGCTGCAACCTTCGCGTCGCGGCCATGTTCAGCCTGCTGCCGTCGGCGACCACCGCCGCGACGGCCGGGCACCGCGCCGCCAGATCGATCGCCCACAGCCGGCTCATGACATCCGGCGGATCGATAAAGATCGACTGCCGAAGAAGAACACCGCGATCATCAGGCGCCAAGCCCTGGAGAAACGGCCAACAGCGTCGCCCGATCCAGACGACTCCTGCCTGATTGCCCTCAAGGCTCCGGCGTGCCAGGTACAGCAGGATGCCCAGCGGAGGTATCCATCGTGACGTGCGTGACGTGCACGACTTGTCGTCAAGACCGAACCACTCGTGGACGCCGGGCGGCAGCGGCAGGGTGTCGGCATCCGACGCAGAAGCACGCGAGCCGGACTGGTCACGCCCGCCGTGCTCGATAGCCGCAATGGCCTCCCGGAGTTGTGCGAGTTGCTTCGCTTTCATGGCCCCACCAGCCATCCTTTAGGGTTTTGTTAGGATACCCGGTGGGCCGCGATTGTCAAGAAGAAGCATTGTCGCAGGGGAACTACTCCACGACGGCGGTCATCTTCCGCAACGCGCTGCCGGATCGACCCAGGCTGGTCAACGTCGACTGGCCCACGACAGGATCATCGACTGAGATCGTCACCCTGAACTGGGCGTTTCCGAGGGTCGGATCGTTGCCGTCGTCGCCGTCATCGGAGATGGTGCCGGTGGTACCGTCGCCGTCATCGTCCGCCGACAGCATGAGCTCGCGGATGGACATGTTAACGCCGGCCTCCGCCGCGTACGCCGCCTCAACGGTCTCCAGCCGCCGGATCGTCAAGTCGTGCTCACGGCCCGCGCTGAGGACAAGGCCGACGATGATGAGGTCGATGGTGATCAGAACGGCGACCATGACCACTGCGACCATTGCGCGTCGTGGCCCTGGGGCATTCTCGGACCGCTCACCCCCAGGTTGGATCATCATGTCACTCCGCCAGTCGCGCTGCGGTCGCGCGCTGTCAACGTCATCGGCAAAGTCGCTCGCCAGGTCGAGCCCGGATTGCCGGCGCGGAAGGTACCGGGGCCAGAGCACGGGTACCCACATTGCCCCATACACAGGCACGATCGATGATGCACGTGCATCATCTTGATCATCTTTTTATCGGATGAACGGATATTGAATCTGACGCACGTGCGTCAGGCCGCCGGAAGCGATACCCTCGGGTTCCCCAATGCATAGAAAAGGAGGGCAGTGCCGATGACCACGTCCGCAGCCGTCTACATGTTCCTGTTCATCCACATCGGTGTCATCCTGGTGGTGACGGCCTACTTCACCGTGGGGGCGGCCGTCGCGCCAACGCTCACGTCGCGAGCGAGGCATCGGTTTGCCCAACGCCCGTGGCTGCCGGCGGTCATCGGCCTCGCGATCTCGGTGCCATGGATCGTCGCGGCGCTGGTGCTCCTGAACCTGCCGTCCGGCGCGTTCAAGTTCGCCGGAGCATTCCTGGGGTGCACCTGGATCCTCGCCGGGCTCGTCGGCGGCGCCGGCATCGCCCAGCACATCGGCCGCGGCCGAGAAGGCACGGCGGAGTGGATTCAGACGGTTCGCGGCGGGCTCTTGATCAGCCTGACCTGGATCCTGCCGCTGGTCGGCTGGCTCGGCATCCTGCCGCTCACGCTGGCGACCGGCGTCGGCTGTCTTGTGCTCGGGTTGTTCCCCGTGCGAGCGAAAAACGAAGTCGTGCCCGGGTAGCCGATGGAGACGACCCGCCGCAGCTTCGTACAGTTTCTCGGGGTCACCGGTGCCTCGGCGGTGGTGGGCTGTGAGTCGGCGACCGATGCGCTGGCGCGATTTGTCGAGGCCGGAGCCGAGACCGACTTCCGGCCGCCGGGGGCCCAGGAGATCGATCTGTCCTCGCACGTTCTGAACCGTCTCACCTGGGGTCCGCGTCCGGGCGACTACCGGCGGATTGAGTCTATCGGCGTCGACGCGTTCATCGACGAACAACTCGATCCCGATGCGATCGACGATCGCGGCTGTGACCGGCGGACGGCCTCGATCGAGACGGTGTACGAACCTGCCGCCGAACTCTACGAGTACGACGCCCGCCGGCTCCTGGCCGACCTGACTCGACAGAAGCTCCTGCGCGGCGTGTACAGCCGCCGACAGCTGTTCGAGGTGATGGTGGACTTCTGGTCCGATCACCTCAACATCGCCTCGGGCAAGGATGACTGCCGCTGGCTCAAGGTCGCCGACGAACGCGACGTCGTTCGCACCCACGCGCTGGGCCGGTTCCGCGATCTCGTCCGGGCCAGCGCGGTGAGCCCCGCGATGCTGATCTACCTCGACGGCCACGACAACAAGGTCAAGCACCCCGGCGACCGACCGAACGAGAACTACGCCCGCGAACTGCTCGAACTGCACACCCTGGGCGTGGACGGCGGCTATACCCAACGGGACGTCATAGAGGTCGCCCGGTGCCTCAGCGGCTGGACCTACGAGAACCGGCCGTTCAAGTTCCGTGCCGCGACGGTGGACTTCGATCCGGGCCGCCACGACGACGGCCCGAAGACCGTGCTCGGACACGTGATCCGGGCCGGTGGCGGCGCCGACGACCTCGATCGGGTTCTGGACATCGTCTGCGGCCACCCGTCGACCGCGCGGCATATCGCCGCGAAGCTCTGTCGCCGGTTCATCGACGACGAACCGCCCGACGACGCCGTCGCGGCGGTCACGGCGGCCTTCACCGGATCGGAAGGAAACATCGCAACGACGCTACGAGCCCTGTTCTCGACCGACGCGTTCCATACCCGACGTGGCACCATGTTCAAGCGCCCGCTTCGCTACGTCCTGTCCGCGCTGCGTGGCGTGGATGCCCGCACGAACTGCGGACCGCCGGTGCTGAGCTACCTCGAACGCATGGGGCACGCCCCCTTTCAGTATCCGACGCCGGACGGGTACCCCATGGAATCGGCGCCGTGGCTGGGCACACTGCTGTGGCGCTGGAACTTCGCATTGGCGCTGGAGACCGGCCGCCTCAAGGGCACCCGGCTCGACGCGACCGCCCTGACCGAGCGTCTCGGCGACCCACACGGCGCAGCCGCGCACCTGCTTGGCCGGCTACCCCGTCCGGCGGAGGTCGAAGCGCTCGATGGCGCCAAGAACCCGCTTGCTCTGGTCCTTGCCAGCCCGGCCTTCCAATTCCATTAAAGGGATCAACCATCGATGGACGAGCAACGAACGACGAGCATCCGGGGGCTGGGCGAGATCGCCCTGCGCGTCGACGATCTCGACGGCATGCGCGCGTTCTATCAAGACGTTGTCGGCCTTGAGCTCATGAAGCGTTTCGAGCACGCCATTTTCTTTCGTATCGCAGAAGGTTTCGGCGGGCACACGCAGATCCTGGCCCTCTTCGATCGGGCGGCCGCACCGAACCGGCCGGATTTCTTTAAGACAGAATTCCGCGGCGTGGACCAGCCCAGCTCGTCGCTCGATCACCTGGCATTCGAGATCGACCTGTCGAACATCGAGGTCGAGCGAAGACGCCTGGAGTCGCTCGGCGTGGAGATCAAACCGGTCGAGTTCGGCTTTGCGCACTGGCGGTCGATCTTCTTCCAGGATCCCGAGGGCAACATGGTCGAGTTCGTCGCCTATGACGAATCGGTGACGTGAGTCCCGTGCACCAGCCGCAGAACACCATCACGAGACAGGACTTCCTCGACGCCACCGGCGCGAGCGATCCCGTACTCGTCGTGATCTTCCTCCGCGGCGGGGCCGACGGCCTCACGCTCGTGCCGCCGACCGGCGACGATGCGTACTACAAGGCGCGACCCACGCTTTCGGTCGCCAAAGCCGATGCCATCGGCCTCGACGATTACTTCTCGCTGAACGCCAACCTGCGCCCGCTCATGAGCTACTTCGAGGCAGGCGAGTTCGCCGTTATCCACGGCGCCGGCACGGAGGACACGACACGCTCGCACTTCGAGGCCCAGGACACGATGGAGCACGGCGGCAACAGCGGCAGCGGCTGGCTTGGGCGCTTCCTGCGCGCCAGGCCGGGGCCCCCATCGGCGCTCGGCGCGGTGGCCATCGGCACGACCCGACCGGAATCCCTGCGCGGCGCCCCCGGCGGCGCCGTCATGCAGACGCTTCGGGACTTTTCCTTCGGCGATGACGACCCGGACCTGATCGAGCGGCTCGCCAGGATGTACGCCGTACGCACCGACGCGCTGGGCAAGGCAGGGGTCGCGACAATTGAGGCGGTCAACCGGCTTCGGAAGATCCGAGCATGCGAAGATCCGCCGGCCAACGGCGCGGTGTATCCGTCGTCGAAGTTCGGCCGTGGTCTGCGCGAGATCGCCCGGCTCATCCGCGCCGACGTCGGGCTCGTCGCAACCACGATCGACCTGGACGGCTGGGACACGCACTTCGTTCAGGGCCGGCTCATCGGCTCACTGATGCGCGACCTCGCCGGCGGCATCGACGCCTTCCTGAGAGACCTCGGCCCGCAGTCAAGACGCGTCACCGTCGTCGCCATGACCGAGTTCGGCCGCCGCCTGCGCGAGAACACGAGCTTCGGCACCGATCACGGCAGCGGCTCGACCATGATGGTGATCGGTCCGGGCGCACTGGCGACCGGCCTGGCGGGGAAAGTCACCTCCGGCTGGAACGACCTGGCCACCGATCAGCTCGACGAGGTCGGCGACGTTCCCGCCGCGATCAACTACCGCGACATCCTCGGCCCGGTCCTGCAGGCACACACCCCCGGCGTCGACCTGGCCGCGGTGTTCCCCGGACACACGTTCGGGACACCGACGGCGACCTGATCAGTTGTGACCGCCCGCAAGCCACGAGCGGTCGTACTGGTCGCGGTCGCGCGCCCTTTGGCCATCTCACCGTTCTTGCAGAAAATGCAGTTCACGGTCGTCTCCTGGTCCTGAAGTCTTCGCTCCACACGCTGATGCCGCACCGCGTGGCGGGACAGGTCCTGCCACGCCCCCGGTCCTTTGCAGACGAGGTATACTGCCGGCCATCTGGGGGCGATTACCGCTACGCCGGTCGGGCGCCGGACACAACAAACTCAAGGAGATCACTCCATGCGCGTGTACAAAGTCGCTTCGGGCGTTGTCTTGCTGTCGTTGATCACGGTGGCCACGGTCGCACCACGCCAGGGCGTGGCGAGTCAACCGGGTGTGTCGGCGTGCCCGACGGATATTGTCGTCAACGGCGTGATCGATGCCGCCGATGTCGTTGCGGTCGTGCTGAGCCTCGGACCCTGCCGCGATTGCGCGGCGGAGCTCACCGGCGACGGCGTCGTCGACGCGATGGACGTCATGGCGGTCGTCGCGAACCTCGGCGGCTGCGCGTCGACCGACGACCCGGTCGCGCTCGCCGGCGGCGCGATGCACATCTGCGCGGTCGAGGACGATTCGTTCGCCACGGCCGACGGCGGATGCAAGGACATGGCGACCGGTCTGGTGTGGGGCGTGATAGGCATCAACCGCAACTGGCCGACCTCGGTTGATCTGATCGCAGACTCTGTTGAAGCCGGCTTCACCGACTGGCGGATGCCCACGCGGAACGAATGGCTGGAGGTGATCAACAATGGCGCAGCCAACCATTTCGGCAGCGGACATGCTGTCACGGGTGGCGCCCGCTACTGGTCGAGCACAACGCAAGGCAACAGGGCGTGGTCAGTCGTGATTGCAACGGGCGAGTCGTTCAAGAACCGCAAGACTGATTTTCTGCACTTCACCGGTGTGCGGGACTCGGACGGCGGCGATCCTCCTGACCCGCCCGGCGGCTTCTGCAACAACGACGGCATATGCGACCCCGGCGAGGACTGCGAAACTTGCGGAAACGACTGCGACAGCAAGACGAACGGCCCGCCGTCGGGGCGGTACTGCTGCGGCAACGGTGTGGTCGAGGGCCCTGAGGGTGACGGTCGCTGCGACGGCAACCCGTAGGGATCAGAAATCCGCGTTGTTTGGTGTCCGCGGGAACGGGATCACGTCGCGGATGTTCGCCATCCCGGTGGCGTACTGCACGGTGCGCTCGAAGCCGAGGCCGAAGCCGGCGTGGGGCACGGTGCCGTAGCGTCGCAGGTCGCGGTACCACCAGTAGGCGGCCTTGTCGAGATTCATCTCGTCGATGCGGGCGTCGAGCATGTCCAGACGTTCCTCGCGCTGACTGCCACCGATGATCTCACCGATACCGGGGGCGAGCACGTCCATCGCCGCGACGGTGCGGCCGTCGTCGTTCATGCGCATGTAGAACGCCTTGATCTGCTTCGGATAGTTCAGCACGATAATCGGCCGCTTGACGAGCTCCTCGGTCAGATACCGCTCGTGCTCGGTCTGCAGGTCGACGCCCCAGGACACGGGGAACTCGAAGCTCTTGCCGGACTTTTCGAGCGCCGTGATCGCCTCGGCATACTCCATCCGCTCGAAGCTGACTTCGATAAAATGCTCCAGCCGTGTGATGGCGGTCTTCTCGATGCGTTCGGCGAAGAACGCCATGTCGTCGGCGCGTTCGTCGAGCACGGTCCGGAAGATCGACTTGAGAAAGTCCTCGGCGAGGTCGGCGTTGTCGGTGAGGTCCGCGAAGGCGATCTCCGGCTCGATCATCCAGAACTCAGCCAGGTGCCGCGGCGTGTTTGAGTTCTCGGCGCGGAAGGTCGGCCCGAAGGTGTACACGCGGCTCAACGCCTGGCAATAGGTCTCGACGTTGAGCTGGCCGGAGACGGTCAGGAAGGAACCCTTGCCGAAGAAGTCCTTGGAGAAGTCGATCTCGCCGTTGGCGTCGCGTGGCAGGTTGACCAGGTCCAGCGTCGAGACGCGGAACATCTCGCCCGCGCCCTCGCAGTCGCTGGCGGTGATGATCGGTGTGTGGATCCAGTAGAAGCCGCGCTCGTGGAAATAGCGGTGAACCGCCTGGGCCAGACAGTTGCGCACCCGGGCGACGGCGCCGAAGGTGTTGGTACGCGGCCGCAGGTGAGCGACCTCGCGCAGGTACTCGAAGCTGTGCCGCTTGGCGGCGATCGGGTAGGTGTCCGGATCGTCAACGCCGCCGACGACCTCGATGGATGCGGCCTGGATCTCGACACTCTGGCCCTTGCCCTGGCTCTCGGCGAGCGCACCGCGGACGATCAGGGAGCAGCCGGCGGTGAGCTTCAGCACGTCCGCCTCGTAGTTGTCCAGGTCGGCCGGGGCAACGACCTGGATCGGGCTGAAGCACGAGCCGTCGTGCACGGCCAGGAACGACAGCCCGGCCTTGGAGTCCCGGCGGGTGCGTAGCCAGCCCTTGATCGTGACCCGGGTTCCCGTCGGGACGCGGCCGGCGAGGATGTCGCCGATCACGGTGGTCGAGGTGTCTTGTGCGGTGTCGGTGGCCATAAGTGAGCAAGCACTGTAGCCGTGTAGTGGCACGGCCGATGGAGCGCGAGCGACATCGCCCGTGTCTTGGGACGTCCAACCACGGGCGAGCTCGCTACCGCTCGCTCGGCCGTGCCACCCGCTCGCTCGGCCGTGCCACCCACTGTCTATGTCCGCCAATATGGCAGCCGCCGGCCACCCCCATATCAAGCCTGACAGCAGCCGGGCAACCGGCGATCACCCGGAGGCCCCGCAACAGCCTCTGAGCCCGGGACTTGCGTCAATCGAGCGGATACGGCACACGGCACGCGGCTTGCGATACGGCTGTTGTGAACCCTGACAATGATGGTGCGCATCGAGGACAACGTGAACCGTCGGCTCCCGCAAGAGGCGCGGCTGAACCTGCTGCTGTCCTGTGGCGTCGGCCGGGAGGGCCCGGCCATCGAGCAGCTGCCGCGGCTTCTGTCTCCGATGGGCATCCACAGTATCAGGGTCACCAGCGGCGAGAGCGCCGCGCGGGTGATCTGCGACTTCCCGATACACATCGCGGTCGTCGACCTGACAATCCCGCTGGCCCCGGACTCACCGGCACGCTCCGGCGGCGCCCGGATTCTTCAGCTGCTGCGAAGGCTGGAGCAGCCGCCACCGACCGTGGTCGTTCGGCCGCGGCAGCCCAGCAAGCGGGAGAGCACCCGGGAGCTGACGGCGGTGCTGCGCGAGGGCGCGTTCGCCGTCCTGGACCGACCGATCGAACTCGAGACCATGCTCGAGGTGATGCGACGTATTCTTCGCCGACACTATGCAGATGAGTGGCCGGCGTAGGTGAAGAAGTCTTCAGTTATCAGTTTTCAGTTTTCAACACACTGTTCGGAGAGATCATCAAATGAAGGTTCGACCCCTTGGCGACAAGATCCTGGTCAAGAGAGCCGAAGCCCAGGACAAGACCGACTCGGGCATCTACCTGCCCGAGTCCGCGAAAGATCAACCCAAGGAGGGGAAGGTCGTCGCGCTGGGAAGCGGCATTCTCAACAAGGAAACCGGCAAGTACATGCCCTTCACGGTGAGCAAGGGTGATCGCGTCATCTTCAGCTCGTACTCCGGCACCGAAGTCAAAATCGATGACGACGAGCTGCTCATCCTGAGCGAAGACGACGTTCTCGGCATCATCGAATAAAGGAACAATCACCAATGCCTGCCAAACAGATTGCATATGACAACGACTGCCGGGAGCGGATCCTCAACGGCGTCCACAAGCTCGCCAGGGCGGTCCGCGTGACGCTCGGCCCGACGGGCCGCGTCGTCGTACTCGAGAAGTCCTTCGGCGCCCCGACCGTCACCAAGGACGGCGTCACCGTCGCCAAGGAGATCGAGCTCGAGGACGCCTATGAGAACATGGGCGCCCAGATGGTCAAGGAGGTCTCCGCCAAGAGCTCCAAGGACGCCGGCGACGGCACCACCACCGCAACCATCTATGCCGAGGCGCTCTTCGCCGAGGGTCTCAAGAACATCACCGCCGGCGCCAACGCCAACCAGATCAGGCGTGGAATCGACCTGGCCGTCTCGACGGTGGTCAGCGAACTGAAGTCCATGTCGCGTGAGGTGAGTTCCTCGACGGAGATCGCCCAGGTCGGCACCTGCGCCGCCAACCAGGACCAGCAGATCGGCAAGATCATCGCCAAGGCGATGGACAAGGTCGGCAAGGACGGCGTGATCACGGTCGAAGAGGGCAAGACCCTCGAGACCGAGGTCGAGCTCGTCGAGGGCATGCAGTTCGACAAGGGCTACCTGAGCCCTCACTTCGTCACCAACCTCGCCGAGATGGAGTGCGTGCTCGAAGACGCCTACGTCCTGTTGCACGAGAAGAAGATCTCCTCGGCCAAGGACATGCTTCCGTTGCTCGGCAAGGTTGCCGAGAGCGGCCGGTCGCTCCTGGTCATCGCCGAGGACATCGACGGCGAGGCGCTGGCAACCCTCGTGGTCAACAAGCTCCGCGGCGTGCTCAAGGTCTGTGCCGTCAAGGCACCGGGCTTCGGCGACCGCCGCAAGAGCATGATCGAGGACATCGCCATCCTCACCGGCGGCAAGCCGGTCATGGAGGAGCTCGGCGTTGACCTCGAGAACATCTCGCTCAACGATCTCGGCCGCGCCAAGAAGCTGACCATCGACAAGGACAACACGACGATCATCGAGGGCGCCGGTACCAACAGCGCGATTAAGGGGCGGATCGATCAGCTCAAGGCCCAGATCGACAACTCCAGTTCCGATTACGACCGCGAGAAGCTCGAGGAGCGGCTCGCCAAGCTCGCCGGCGGCGTCGCACAGATCAATGTCGGCGCTGCGACCGAGGTCGAGATGAAGGAGAAGAAGGCCCGCGTCGAGGACGCGCTGCACGCCTGCCGCGCGGCCGTCGAGGAAGGCATTCTTCCCGGCGGCGGTGTCTCGGTCATCCGGGCCCGCGCCAAGCTCGACGATCTCCGCAAGAAACTCAAGGGCGACGAGAAGGTCGGCGTGGACATCGTCCGTCGCGCCCTGACCGCACCGATCCGCCAGATCGCCGAGAACACGGGTCTTGACGGCGCCATCGTCGTCCAGAGGGTCGAGGACGCCGACGATGTCAACTTCGGTTTCAACGCCCTGACACAGACCTACGAGGACCTCGTCAAGGCCGGCGTGATCGTGCCGACCAAGGTCGAGCGCGTGGCGTTGCAGAACGCCGCCTCCATCGGCGGGCTGCTGCTCACGACCGACGCGGCCATCGTCGAGATCAAGGAAAAGAAGAACTCAAAGGCCTCGGCGGGTGCCGGCGGCGGGATGGATGATTTCGACTATTGATTTTAGCGCTCCGTACGGCCCTGCGGGCCGACACTCGCTCTGGTACGACCCGCCGAATTCATTCGGCGGGTCTGAGCGGAAGTGCAAGGACAAACGCGCGACGATCGTTATGAACGAGCCGCCGGCCGAAAGGCCGGCGGTTGTCTTTCGCGACGACCTCGTCCGGAGTTGGGCTTGGCGCGAGCCGCTAGCCCCAGCTGGCGAGCAGGATCAGGAAATCGGTGATACCGACCTGGCCGTCGCCGTCGAGGTCGGCCGCGCTTGTGCCCGGGTGGGTGGTCGAGAACGCGCTCAACCAGCTGGGAGAATTGCCGAGCGCCGTGAGCTGCTTCGCCGGCAAGTCGAAGTCGAAGTTCACGGTGAGGGGGCTGACCGCGCCGTTGTCCCGGGTGACGGTGAACGCGGTGTTCGACGCCATCGAGTACTGGCCGAAGTTGTCGAACGAGATTACGCCCAAGCCCAGGAGACGGTCGAGGCCGGCGGTGTCTCTTGACTCTGCGATCCAGATGGCGGTCGGGCCGGACGGCGTCGGCGATTGCAGAATCACCGAGATCGACACGTAGAACCAGTTGCACAGCGAGTCGAAGAGCCTAAACGCAGTCCGCCTGGACTCACCGGTTGCCGTTCCCGTCTTTGTCAGCACAAACGGCTGCCAGAGTGGACTTCCGACCGGCAAACCGGCATAGGTGACCAGGAGGTCGGCGGTTTCGAAGTCGAGATCCTGCACTGTGCCCTCGTTGCCATGAATCACGATCTGCCCGGAAGCGTTGATCGACGTGACCGCACCCAGCCAATGGTTCGGATCCGCCGGCGGCGGGACGGGCCGGTCGAGACCCAGGTACGCGTCCAGGAAATCCAGGAAGTCAGCCATGGTCGTGCCGTGATCGTCCGTGGTGGCGATCACCGTCGGGTCGGTGGAGAACGCGAACGACGCCTCACCGAGATTGCCGTAGCCGCCCTTCGTGACGCCGCTGACGGTCACGATCGCGTCGGCGCCGCCCTCCAGTGCAAGAAAGACCCCGCCGGCTCCGTCGTGGATATAGAGATTCGTACCGGGAAGCGAGAGGTCCTCGGCTCCGGTCAACTCCATGCCGGGGGTCAACAGGGCGTCGGTGTATAACGCGCGCACCTCGTGAACTGATCCGCTGGGCATGTCAGTAACGGAGACGTCGATGTTGCCGAAGATGCCGACCACGGTGGTGCTGCATGGCACGGGCCCCCACTCGCCTAACAGCAACGCGAGGTCGAGGTTGTCGACATGCCCGTCGCCGTTGAGGTCCGCTGACCCGCCGGCGTGGGCTGGTGGATTCGCCAGAATGACGGCCGAGATGGCCACCAGGAGAAGGCGTGCAAGACGTGCCATGAGATATGACCTCCATTGGGGCGCCGTCCGAGATCCGCAGCGTGACGGCCTATAGGAGATCTGTCGGTGAACAGCGACCCGAATGGCCACGTTTCATGCGGTGGACAATCCAGACCGCACCGGACGGGCGAATCCGAGTCGAAGACGCCCTTGCGGCATATGCTACTGTATACGGTGCTGAGTAGCATACCGCTGGCGCGGATCGAATCAGCCTACCAGACGGGTTCGTAGCCGTCCGCGGTCAGGTCGAACTTGCGGCTGTGGACGTCGACAAGCACGATCTCCTGCTTCGACTGCAGTTGCCGCAGCTCATCGGCGGTCAGTTCGGGGACGCCCGGCAGCGCGACCTTACCGCACAGCTTCTCGATCTCGCGGAGTTTCTGTTCGTTGGTCTGTTCGGCCACGATTGATCTTCAGCGTGCTGGGGATCTTCATGGAAGTCTGGCCCTTCGGCTACGCCATGTTCCAGGCTGCAGGACCCAATCGT
>Ga0209988_10001879_pt1 | contig 13803 bp, 11 predicted proteins | sample N075metaG_FD_183115 | JGI IMG/M metagenome (GOLD analysis project Ga0209988, IMG submission 183115) | Deep subsurface microbial communities from Kermadec Trench to uncover new lineages of life (NeLLi) - N075 metaG (SPAdes) (version 2) | ecosystem: Environmental > Aquatic > Marine > Ocean trench... | reverse complement strand
GGATGTCATCAGGCGAAAAATATGCCTCGCCCGCTTTCACGAACCGGTCCGGGAAGGTGAGCTGGACGTGGTTGGCCAGGATCCCGCTCTCGGCCTCGCTCCAGTTCACCGGTTCGGAACGGTCACCCTGATCGCCCGCCGCCTGCTGCGTGCTCTGAGAACCCATGGAGACGCTCACACTGCAAGCGGCCAGTGACGCACAGGTCACGACAGCGGTCAACAACGCTGGTATGGATCGCTTTGACATTCCCACCTGGAGCCTCTCGCCGTTCATCATAACGGCTGCGTACCCGGTGGTCGCCGCGTGATGCTTTGATCGACACGGCGAGCGAATATCGGACCAGACCAATGCGCGCACACCTCAGGGGCCGGCGGGCGAGGTCGGCGCCGGCGCGATCCCGGGCTCGGCGTACTTCAGGTACCGGTCGAACCAATCGATCATCTCGGCGAGCACGTGCAGGACCGACTCGCGGGCCCTGTAACCGTGGCTCTCGTTGGGCAGCATGACCAGCCGGGCGATGCCGCCGTTGCCCTTGATCGCCTTGAACATACGCCGCGATTGGATCGGATAGGTCCCGGAGTTGTTGTCGAGCTCCCCGTGGATCAGCAGGAGCGGGTCGGTGATCCGGTCCGCGTGCATGAACGGCGAAATGGTGAAGTAGACGTCGCGCGCCTCCCACAGGGGCCGCCGCTCCGCCTGGAAACCGAACGGGGTCAGCGTGCGGTTGTACGCACCGCTGCGGGCCACGCCGGCTCGAAACAGGTCGCTGTGGGCGAGCAGGTTCGCGGTCATGAACGCGCCGTAGCTGTGACCGCCGACGCCGACCCGCTCGGGATCGGCCACGCCGAGTTCGACCGCCTTGTCTATGGCAGCGCGGGCCGAAGCGACCGCCTGCTCGATGAACGTGTCGTTCATCGTCTCGGGGTCGCCGATGATCGGCATCGTCGCGCCGTCCATGATGGCGTAGCCCTGTGTCAGCAGGTGCAGGTGGGAGCTCCCGCGGAAACGCGCGAACCGATCCGGGCTCCTGGAGACCTGCCCCGCGGTCACGGGATCGTTGAACTCGATCGGGTACGCCCAGACGATCAGCGGCAGACGCGTGCCGGGCTGATAGTCCGCCGGAAGATAGAGCGTGGCATGCAGTTGCACGCCGTCGGCGCGCTTGTAGGTGACGACCTCCTTGTGGATGCCGCGGATCTGCGGCGTCGGATCGGGGAAGTCGGTGAGGGCGACGGCGTCTTTGGAACCGGTCGCGTGGAGACGGTAGTTGGGCGGCGACGTCGGTGTCTCGTGGCGCGTAATGAACCGGGGTTCGTCATCACTCACCCAGACGGCCGTGACGCTCTCGTAGGCGCCCGGGGCGCAGCGCCACAGCCGCTCGGTCTCCATTGATTGCACGTTCTGCCGGTCGAGGAACGGGAACACGCCTTCGGGCGATGCGCCGCCCCCGGTTCGGAACATCCAGGGGCCCTGCTGCAGCACCACGCGGTGGCCGGTCTCCGTCCGCACCGTGGTGATCCCGCCCGGGTCGGCGTACCGGTCGCGAATGCTGCGGTCGTCGAGGACCCGCGGCGCGGTTGAACCGTCCAGATCGTGCAGCATCGCGCGTGTCCAGCGGCGATCGCGGTCGTACTCGGCGGTGATCACCAGCGACGGGTCCCGGAAGAACGTCAGTCCCCGCGCGCGGTGCTCCACCCGGACCAACTCGCGAGGCGGCTCGTCGAAAGGCGCCGTCTGGGCGAGCCAGCGATCGCGGTGCGCCACCTCCCGCTTGGGGTCGCCGCCGTCGAGCGCCTCGGCCCAGACGAGTGTGGCCGGCTCGGTTGCCATCCACTGGACCATCCGTGGGCCCGTCCGAACGCCGCCGATGGGAACGTTCTCGGCCAGCGGGATCCGCGCCACGGTGTGCAGACGGCGCCCGGCCGCGTTCCAGACCTCGTAGTCGTGAGCGAAGCTCCACCACGGCATCTGGTAGGAGTAAGGCTTGCGGACACGCGTCACCAGCAGGTGGCGGCCGTCCGGAGCGGGCGCGATCTGCCCGTAGACCGCGGGCGTGCCGATGGCGGTGACCGCCCCGTCGGTCACCGAGACGAGCACGGGCTGCGTCGTGGCGTAATGGTCGAACAGCGCCGCATCGTGCGGGTTGGAAAGCAGGTCCTGGTACGTGCGAAGCGGTGAACGCTCGCCGGACGATTCCTGCGTGTTGGGTCCGCGCGGCGCTCGTGGTGCCTTGGGTTCCGGGCCGCGGCCTTCCGGCACGAGCCGGCAGAGAATCGTCGTTCCGTCCGGCATCCACCGGACGCCGCCCGTCACCGTGTTGAGGCCGGCCAACAGGCGACGCGGTTTGACGTCCGGATCAACGGACGCCGCCCACAACTCGGTACCGTCATCCGTCACCACCGTGTAGGCGATGTGCGTGGAATCGTGGGACCAGCTCACGGACGCCAGCCGCCCGCCGGGCGGCATCGGCAGACGACGGGTCTCTCGGTCGATGAGTCCCCGTACGCTCAGTCCGCGATAGAAACTCGTCCTGAACCGCGCGTTGGACCCGGGATCGATGCGGGTGCCGGCCAGGCGCAGCATCGGTCGTGATATGTCCTGGATCGACGGCAGCGCCGTCGGTTCCAGAAGGATCATCCACTGGCTGTCCGGGCTCAATCGCACGCTCGGAGCCGGCGCGGCGTCAACGATCGCGACGACCTCCCGCGGCGGCAGGCGGTAGTCCTCCGCGTGGACGGCTTCGCCCGTCGCCATGAGCACGGCCACGATTCCCATCGGTGTCCTGAGAGTTACCATCGTTTGGCCCCTTTCACCCAAGGACTCTACCGTAACCGCCGTGGCTGCACCGGACGTTATCTACAAGGACGACCACCTCATCGTGCTGGACAAGCCGCCGGGGCTGCTGTCGGTACCGGGGATCGGTCCCCTCAAACAGGACTGCCTGGCCAAGCGGGTCGAGGCCCGGTTCGCCGGGGCGCGGATCGTCCACCGTCTCGACCGGGAGACGTCGGGCGTGATCGTCATGGCCCTGGACGCCGAGAGCCACCGTGCGTTGAGCCGTCAGTTCGAGCAGCGGCTCGTCGACAAGTGCTACATCGCCGTGGTCGCCGGTGTCGTCGAGGCCGACGACGGCGAGATCGACCTGCCGCTGCGCAAGGACCTCGACCCGCCGAGGCCGGGCCCGCGGCACATCGTCGATCACGTGCACGGGCGGCCTGCACTGACCCGGTACCGTGTCCTGCGACGCGACTCGGACCGGACCCGCGTGGAACTGCGCCCACAAACCGGCCGCTCACACCAGTTGCGCGTGCACCTGGATGCCGTCGGCCACCCGATCCTCGGGGATGATCTTTACGCGCCGCCGGACGTGGTCGCGATGGCCGACCGGCTCCTGCTTCATGCCCAGGCGATGTCGATCACGCATCCACGGACGGGTGAGCGGCTCGACTTCGAATCGCCGTGCACGTTCTAAAGACCACCGCGTGTGTGTGTCTGTGTGTGCCATGCTTCGCACGCCGAAGGCGGGAGAAGCGTGCGGCAGCGACGTGCAAGGCGCACGCTTCTCCCGGCCGAGGACGGCCGTGCGAAGCATGGCACATTTCCCATTCAGGTTTCGATCGCCTGCACCTTCGGCTTGAACTTCACCGTCTGCCCGGAGTCAACCATGTCGCGGCGCGCTTCGAGATACCGGCCGATCGCCATGAGCGGGAAGTACAGCCGGTACAGGTGATAGCGGAGGTAGAACACGCGCGGGAACCCGGTGCCCGTGTACCACTGCTCAACCCAGGAGCCCGCGGGGTCGCCGTCGGGGTTGTAGACCGGGTCGTTCGCGTCGGCGGGGTTCAGCTGCGTTCGGACCAGCCACGCGATCGCGCGGTGCAGGTCCGGATCGCGCGCGCCGTATATGGACTGGAGGATCATCGCGCCCCATGCCGTCTGCGACGCGGTCGACGGCCCCTGCCCGCGAAGTGACTCGTCAAGGTAGGAATTGGCCGACTCACCGAAGGCCCCGTCGGGCTTCTGAACGGACTTGACCCATCGGCCGGCCCGCTGGATCCACTGCTGGTTCGGATCCTCGCCGCATTCGATCAGGCCCACCAGCGACTGCCAGGTGCCGTAGATGTAGTTGACGCCCCAGCGTCCGAACCAGCCGCCGCCCGGATGCTGACAGTCCCGGATGTACTGGATGCCGTGCCGGACCGCTTCGTCGCGGTTCGTGAAACCACACGTTGCCAGCGCCTCGATGACGCGGCCGGTGATGTCCGGACACGAGGGATCCTGCATCGCGTTGTGGTCGGCGAACGGGACGTATTCGAGTATGCGGCGGTCCTTTGTCCGATCGAACGCGGCCCACCCACCGTCATCGTTCTGCATCGCCAGCAGCCATTGCGCGGCGCGTCGCGAGGCGGCACGGCTGCGGCGATCGCCGACTCGGCTCAACGCCATCAGGACGATTGCCGTGTCATCGACATCCGGGTACCAGCCGTTGCGATACTCGAACCACCACGCACCGCCGCTGACCCGCGTCCGCACATTGTTCGTCCAGTCACTGGTGTGCCGGCACTCCCGCGCCAGCATCCAGCGTGATGACTTCCGCACGGCCTCGGCGTGCTCGGCCCCGTTCCGCTCGGTGAGCGCATAGGTGGCGATCCCGGTGTCCCACACCGGGCTGAAGCACGGCTGGATGCGGATCGCGTCGGGTTCCTCGATGAACAGCGCGTCGAGTTCGCCTTCGGCGCGGCGGACGGCGGGATCCGCGCGGTCGTAGCCCAGGGCCCGGAACACGACCTGGATGTAGACCATGGGCGGGAAGATCGCGCCCAGCCCGTCGGTGACCACGTCGCCGTGTCCGGCCCGGTCGAGGATCCACCGCTCGGCCCGCTGCATCGCCACACGCCGCAGCGGCAGCATCCCGATCCGACGCGACAGCTTGAGCATCCGGTCGATCGCGTTGAAGAACAACGCCCAGCCCAGCGGGGCCTGTCGCTGGTTCTGGAGCCGGTGCCGGTTGCGCTGGTCGATGAACAGCTCGCCGATACCCAGGTGCTCGGGCAGCCGGCGTGTCGGGCGCAGCGCCGACACGATCGCCAACGGCATGATCATCGTCCGCGACCAAGCGCTCACCTTGCTGAGATGGAAGTAGAACCACCGCGGCAGCAGGATGATCTCCGGCGGTATCTCGGGCACCGCGTTCCACGAGATCTGCCCGAGGCAGGCCAGGTAGAAGTTGGTGAAGCTGTTGCAGTTCTCCGCGCCACCGTGCTCGATGACCGCGCGTCGTGCGCGGGCCATGTGCGGCGCGGCGGGGTCGTCCCCCATGAGCTTCAACGCGAAGTACGCCTTGGCGGTGGCACCGACATCGACGGCGGAGCCGGGGTACTGCCCCCAGCCGCCGTCCTCACGCTGCAGCGATCGCATGTACGCCGCGATCCGGTCCAGGACCTCGCGGCCGGGACGGCCGTCGGCCATCGGCTCGTTCTCCTGGCCGAGGATGAACTTCATCAACAGGTACTCGCTCTCGAGGATCGAGTCGCCCTGAAGCTCGCCACGCCAGTGACCGTCTCGGTGTTGAAGGCTCAAGAGGGCCTCGGCCGCGCGGCGGTGAGCCTCTGCGATGCTCTGCTGAGATGTTGCGCTCACCCTCGTGACTCCTGTGAGATCAGTGATCAGTGATCAGTGATCAGTCTGACTGACAACTGACGACTGACCCCTCAATGTCGTCATCATTGGCGATTCGTCCGATGATTTCTTGCTACGATCAAGGGCATGAATCCGTCTCCCCCCACACCGCCAACATCGGCAACGCCGTCGGCCGCCTCGGCCATCAGCGGTCATTTCGACACGAGAACGGCGGCGACGGAGGTCGCCGGGGACATCTTTGATCACCTCGGCGGGCCGTGCGACCTGGCGGTTCTCTTCGGCAGCTATCACCATACGGCGGCCTTTGCCGAGGCCGCCGAGGCGATCCGCCAGACGATCATGCCCACGACCCTGCTGGGGGTCACGGCGGAATCCGTCCTCGGGGTGGACCGCGAGCTCGAAGGGCTCGCCGGGATGTCGCTCCTGGCCATCCGCGCACCCGGCGTGCAACTTCAACCGTGGCGGTTCGACCCGGAGACCGACGCGGCGATGCTCGATGACCCCGCGGCGATACGCGACTTCCTGCACATCGACGACGACCTCCGCGCGATCCTCATGTTCGCCGACCCGTTCTCGACGCCGATCACCAAGCTGCTGCCGGCCATCGTCGGCTGCGGCGGGCCGGATCGCTCGATCCCCGTCGTGGGTGGAATGTCATCCGGGGCGAGCCAGCCGGGGCACAACGCCCTGGTGATCGACAACACGGTGACGCGCAACGGCGCCGTCGGCGTGACGATTTCCGGGAAGGTCGCGGTGGACATCATCGTCAGCCAGGGGTGCCGCCCGGTCGGCAAGCCCGTCGTCGTGACGAAGGCCAAGGGCAACGTCATCCAGGAACTCGGCGGCCGCAAGGCGCTGGACATCGTCCAGGAAATGGCCAGCGGGCTCGACGAGGAAGAGCGCGAGCTGCTGGCCGCGGGCCTGCTGGTGGGAACGGTCATCAACGAGTACAAGCCGCGGTTCGGGCGCGGCGACTTCCTCGTGCGCAACATCCTCGGATACGACAAGCAGCGCGGCGCGATCGCGGTCGGTGACATGCCGCGTGTCGGCCAGACCGTGCAGTTCCACGTCCGCGACGCCGAAAGCGCCCACGAGGACCTGCTGCTGCTGCTCGAGGATCAACAACTCAAGGACACGCCGCTCGGCGCATGTCTGATCTCCTGCAACGGCCGCGGCTCGCGTCTGTTCAAGGACGAGGACAGCCGCGACGTGCAGACGATCCGCAGCCGGCTCGGCGAGATCCCGCTGGCCGGCTTCTTCGCGGCCGGTGAGATCGGCCCGATCGGGGATGAGTCGTTCCTGCATGGGCATACGGCGAGTCTGGCGATCTTTCGATCGATATAGAATCCGCGCAAGAGCCCGTCGGTAGAATGAGACATGGGCGTAGGAACCATTCTTCTCGAACGGGGGTTGATCGACACCAAGCAGCTCGACCAGGCGATCGAAGAGCAGAACCGCACCGGTGAGCGGCTCGACCACGTCATGGTGCGGCTGGGGCACGTGTCGAGCTCGGACGTCCTGGAGGTGATCGGGCAGCAGTTCGCGCTGCCGATCGTGGACCTCGACTCGATCGAGGTCGACCCCGATGTGCTGCAACTGTTGCCTTCGAAACTCGTCTTCAAGCAGCGTTGCGTCCCGATCAGCCGCACCGACGGCACCCTGCGGATCGCGACCTGCGACCCGTTCGAGCTCACGGCATTCGACGAGCTTCGCCTGCTGACGGGCATGGCGATCGAACTCGTGCTCGCCGACGAGCGTGACATCCGCAAGTTCATCCGAACGCACTACGGCGTCGCCGGTGACACGCTCGAGGAGCTTGCGGGCGAGGCCGAAACGCCGGGGGACGTCGAGGTCTCCGCGTCGGAGATCGATGAACTCGACCAGGCCCAGGAAGCCAGTGTGATAAAGCTCGTCAGCGACCTCATCGTCGAGGCCATCCGCGAGCGGGCCACCGACGTGCACATCGAGCCCTTCGAGGACCGGCTCGTCATCCGGTATCGCATCGACGGGGTGCTCGGCGCCGCCGGCGTGCCACCGACGGTGAGCCGCTTCCGCAACGCGATCATCAGCCGGATCAAGATCATGGCGGACCTCAACATCGCCGAGAAACGGCGACCGCAGGACGGCCGCATCACGCTGCGTCACAAGGGCGCGGAGTACGACCTGCGTGTCTCGGTGATCCCGATGGTGTTCGGCGAGGGCGTGGTGCTCCGCATCCTCAACAAGAGCGCCGCCATGCTCAACCTGGAGTCGCTGGGCATGGATGGCGCATTGCTGAGCCGATGGGACGAACTGATCCGTCGCCCCCACGGCATACTGCTCGTGACCGGCCCGACCGGCTGCGGCAAGTCGACCACGCTGTACGCGTCGCTCGACCGCATCGTCAGCGAGGACGTCAAGGCGATCACCATCGAGGACCCGGTCGAATTCCACGTCGACGGCGTCAACCAGATCCAGGTCAAACCCGAGGTGAACCTGACCTTCGCGACCGGACTGCGGGCAATCCTGCGGCACGATCCGGACATCCTCATGATCGGTGAAATCCGCGACATCGAGACGGCCGAAGCTGCCGTCCAGGCCTCGCTGACGGGCCACCTCGTCTTCTCGACGTTGCACACCAACGACGCGTCAGGCGCGCTGACCCGGCTCGTGGACATGGGTGTCGAGCCGTTCCTGGTCGCCAGCTCGCTGGAAGGGGTGCTGGCCCAGCGACTGATTCGGCTGAACTGTACGAGCTGCAGCCGGCCGTACACGCCCGAACCCAGCGAGATCCCGCCCGAACTGGTTCTGGAACCCGGCGCGACCCTCTCGCGCGGGCCGGGCTGCCGCGAGTGCCGCAATACAGGCTTCAGCGGCCGGGTGGGGATCTACGAACTGCTGCAGATCACCGAACGGACGCGTGAGCAGATCATGAAGCGGGCTAATGCTCGCCAGATCGCCCAGGCAGCCGAGGTGGCCGGTGAGTTGTCGCTGCTGCACATCTCGGCGTTCTCGAAGGTCGCGACCGGCGAGACCACGCTCGCCGAGGTCCTGCGGGCGACCCAGGCCTGACGGAACCACGGCCTGCCGCCATGCGTACCATTCCTGAAGCCGTCTCCGGAGCTTGACGGGGCGGTGGAATCCGGGGAGGCTGGCAAATTCGACGTTACTCAGGCTGTCCGGTCCGCGCCGCAGGCGTTCGGGGCCTTCGGGAGACTCTCACCCAATGGTTACTCGCTCAACATCAGGCACCGGCGTCGTCGTCTCGCTGGTGGTGTTCGTGCTGTGCACTGTCTTTCTGCTGGTCCTCACAATCGTGTTCTACGCGGGCCAGGCAAAGGCCCGCGAGGGTCACCTGGCGGCCGAGGCGACGCTGGCGAAGTACGTGACAAAGGAGCAGCGCGGCCGCGAGGCGATCAAGGCCATGGAGGCCAACATCAAGACGCGGCAGGGCGAGTCGGTCGTCCGTCTCCTGCTCGAGGAGAAAGAGGCCATCATGCGGTACGTTGCCGGCAACGAGACCGCCCGGCTGGAGTCCGTTCAAGACCAGTTCAAGAACTTCGGCGTCGGTGACAACGACTCGGTCCGCGATGCATTGCAGCGGCTGCGTCGTGACCTCAACAGCCGGCAGAGCGAGATCGAGGGATACAAGACGAAGCTCACCGCCCGCGAGAATGAGATCGGCGATCTCGAAGACCGGATGGAGCACGCCAAGGAAAACCACCAGCAGGAGCTGGACGCCGTGGTCGGCAAGATCTCCGCTTACGAGCAGGCCGCCGGTGACTACCGCGACCAGCTCAACGACGTCAAGAGCGAGTACTACGGCAACCTCGACCGGCTCAAGGATCGCTACGAAGGCGACATCGCCCGACTCGAGAACGAGAAGGACAACTACCACCAGGAGTATGTCCTTATGAAGGCGCGGCTCGACGAGCTGCAGAGCATCCTCAGCATGAACCGGCTGCGGGCCCAGGATCCGGCCAAGCTCGTGGACGGGATGGTGCTCGACACCACCGGCGCCGACGAGGTGTACATCAACCGCGGCAAGGAGGACCGCATGGTCCTCGGCATGACCTTCGAGGTCTATGACGACGAGGCCGCGCTGCAGGACGTGGACCGTCTCACCGGCGCGATGCCACGCGGCAAGGCAAGCCTCCAGGTCATACAGGTTCGCGCGACAACCTCCAAGTGCAAGATCACGCGGAGCATCCCCGGCCGTCCGATCGTGCGGCACGACGTGATTGCCAACGCCGTGTACGACCCCAACTACATCTTCAAGTTCCTGGTCCACGGCAAGTTCGACGTCGACATCGACGGCAGGCCCACGGAGACCGAGGCCGACTTCCTCCGGAGCCTGATCGTCAACTGGGGCGGCGAGGTGGTCAGCGGCGAGCAACTCCCCGGCGACCTCGACTTCCTCCTGCTTGGCGTGGAACCCCGCGAGCCGATGCCGCCGCGCCCCGACGCAACGGAGTTCGAACTCGATGCCTGGGTCCAGAAGCGCCGAGCGCACGAGCGGTATCACGCGTTGTTCAATCAGGCGAGCGCGGCGCAGATCCCGGTGCTCAACGCGAACAGGTTCTTTATCCTCATTGGGTATACGGACAGGTAAGAAGAAGTGGTCAGTGGTCAGTACTGATCACTGACGACTGATCACTGACGACCTCCCCAGTGCCGCGTTCATACTTGAGAGACCTGACCGAATACACGGCGGTGCGAACCGCTGTCACGCTGTTGCACTGCTTCGACGTCCGGACGAACCTTGCCACCGCCGCGGGTATCGGGTCGTTGTTCTGCCGTCTGCACTCGCGTCACTATCGGCGGGCGATCGAGCACGTCGCCGACGCCTTCCCGGACTGGCCCGCCGAGCAGTGCGAGCGGGTGGCGATGCGATCCATCGAGAACATGTTCCGGATCTTCATCGTCGACGCGATGGTGATGCCGCGGCTGATCACGAAGAGCACCTGGCCGCAGTACATTCGCATCGGCAACCTCAAGGACGCCATGGACCACTTCATCCGCAACAAGCCGGCTGTCTTCATCACCGGTCACTGCGGCAACTGGGAACTGCTGGGCTACGCGTTGGCCGTGCTGGATTATCCGCTGTTCGCGCTTGCCCGACCGATCGACAACCCGCTGCTCAACGACTGGCTGCTCGGCGTACGCGAGGCACGTGGCATGCGGATCATCACGAAGTGGGGTGCCATCCCGGTCCTGCAGCGGGTCCTGCGGACCAACGGGCGCGCGGGGTTCATCGCTGACCAGGACGCCGGCGAGCAGGGACTGTTCGTCCCGTTCTTCGGCCGCCTGGCGTCGAGCTACAAGGCGATCGGGCTGCTGGCCCTGCGGTACGACGTCCCGATCATGGGCGGCTTCGCCCGGCGGATCGGCGACCGGTTCGAGTACGAGCTGTCCACCCTCGATGTGATCAGACCCGAGGACTGGGCGGACCATCCGGATCCGCTGTTCTACATTACCGCGCGGTACACGCATGCCATCGAGAAGGCGATCCGCCAGGCGCCGGACCAGTACCTGTGGGCGTACCGCCGGTGGAAGAGCCGGCCACGGCACGAGCGAGAGGGCCGCCAGATGCCGTCCCGAATGATCGCCAAGCTGGAGTCGCTCCCCTGGCTGACGCCGCGGGACATCGACAGCATCATCGCCCGTTCCAACCAGGCTGCCCGGCGGCAGGCACGTTGATCCCAGCGGCTTACCTATACTGACCTCTCGTGAGCACTCCACGGCTCCATGGCAAGAAGGTTCTCATCGTTGATGACGACGAGGATATTCTCAGCAGCATCGAACTGGCGATGCGGGCTGAGGGTGCCGACACGAAGACGGTGACCGACGGCAACGCGGCCCTCGCCGCGTTCGACGAGGACGATCCCGACGCGGTCGTCCTCGACATGATGCTGCCGAAGCGATCCGGCTTCCTCGTGCTGGAGCACCTCAAGAAGCTCGGCAGCCCGCCGGTGGTTGTCATGATCACGGCGAACATGGGCAAACGGCACATGGCATACGCGCAGGACCTCGGCGTCGACGCTTATCTCGTCAAACCGGTCCCCCTTCAACGGCTTGTCGACACCGTGATCCGGCTTTTGTTCGGGACCGACGGCGCGAGCGACGACTCGCCCGAGAAGACGTCATGAACAATGACGATGTGTCGGCGGGCCCGGTCCGGCAGTTCGTGATCCTCTCCGCCGCGGAGGCCCAGGAGGCCGGTTCGCTGCCCGCAATCGGCCCACGCGCCGAGATTTTCGAGAAGCTCGCCCGCGCCAACACCTCGCCGGAATCCAGCGACGACCAGGACGTCCTGTATGGACCGGGCATCCGTGTCGAGCTCACCCCCAACCAGGACCCGGTCAGCCAGATGCTCGTGACCGTGACCGAGGAGGAGATCGGCTGGCAGGTGCTGACACGTCTGATCAATCACTTTCAATGGAAGCTGCTCGACCCCAACACCGGGCGGGAACTGAGCCCCAACGCTACGATGCACTGAGAGGACGAGCGCGCTCCGATGCTTGAGCAGATCATCTCCGGCGGCCAGACCGGCGTCGACCAGGCGGCGCTCGATGTGGCTCTCGAACTGGGGATCCCGTGCGGCGGCTGGTGCCCGCGCGGGCGTTGGAGCGAGGCCGGGCGGATCGACGAGCACTACCCGCTCAAGGAGAGCCCCTCGGCCGATCCGACCGAGCGAACCGAGCGCAACGTCCGCGACGCGGACGGCACGCTCATCATCGCACGCGGCGGTGTCGAGGACCTGACCGGAGGGACCGCGCTCACGCACAGGCTCGCCGCCGAGCGCGGCCAGCCGATGCTGACGATCGATCCGACGGAGCCCGATGCACCAAAGAAGGTCACGCGATGGATCGAGCTACACGCGATCCGCTCGCTCAACGTCGCCGGGCCACGCGCCAGTATCCAGCCCGGCATCGGAGATCTCGCGGCGGCACTGCTGCGAGAAGTCCTAACAGCCCTTTGAAGAAGTCATTCGGGCTGCAAGCGGCCCAGATCCGCCAGCTCGGCGTCGCCGAATCTCGACGTATCTGGAATATGCCTTCGATCCGGCTCCTTGATCTGACGAATCTGGTCATGGCTCTCGCCATCGAAGCACTTCTTCAACGGGCTGCATCGCATACCATCGGGCGGTCATGACCGAACCGCCGACCGAGTTCGAGGCCTGCAAGGGCGCCGTCGTAGACGCCTCCGATCCGGAGCGTCTGGAACACGCGCTGCAGCTGTCGCTCGAGTACCGCGGCGACATCACCGTGACCCGCCGGTCCAACGGCCTTGAGATCGAGGGCTACCTCTACGACCGCGTGACAGGCGCGACGCCGGCGGACGCGGTCATCCGGATGATCCCATCCAACGGCGACGACCGCGTGACGATCCCGGTCAACGATATCGAGCAGCTTCGTTTCTCCGGCCGAGACACCGCCGCCGGCAAGTCTTTCGAGACGTGGATGAAGAAATACGTCCAGAAGAAGCTCGCCGGCGAGACGGCCCAGATCGAATCCGAAAACTTGGACTAATTTGAGCGCTCCGTACGGCCCTCCGGGCCGACACTCGCTTTCGTACGACCCGCCGAATTCATTCGGCGGGTCTGAACGGGCGTGCAAGGACAAACGCGCTGCGGACCGGCCCTCCGGGCCGACACTCGCTTTCGTACGACCCGCCGAATTCATCCGGCGGGTCTGGGCGGTCGGGCTCTTTCTTGCCAAACCGCCCTGCCAAAATGCCCGATAATCCGGACAGTGCACCCGCTCACATACCTGACCATCTTCGGTGGCGTCGCCTTGCTCGTATTCGGCGTCCGCTACCTCCGCAAGGGCCTCGATCGGCTCTTCGGCCCCCAACTGGGCACGTGGATGCAGCGGCTGGCTTCCACGCGACCGCGGTCGTTCCTGGCCGGGCTCGGGGTCTCCGTGCTCGCCCCCTCCAGCACGACGATGTCGCTGCTGGCGGTGCAGACGGTCCGGGCCGGCCACCTCACGCCGCGGCAGATGCTCTCGATCATGCTCGGGGCGAACATCGGGCTCACCGTCATGGTGGTGCTGATCGCGTTGGGGCTGCAGGGATTCGCGCCGATCATCATCCTCTTCGGCGTCGCGTTGTACCAGTTCACAAAGGGCAACCGCACGCGGGGCATCGGCCAGGTGTTGCTGGCGATCGGATTCATCCTT
>Ga0209988_10001869_pt1 | contig 13850 bp, 12 predicted proteins | sample N075metaG_FD_183115 | JGI IMG/M metagenome (GOLD analysis project Ga0209988, IMG submission 183115) | Deep subsurface microbial communities from Kermadec Trench to uncover new lineages of life (NeLLi) - N075 metaG (SPAdes) (version 2) | ecosystem: Environmental > Aquatic > Marine > Ocean trench... | reverse complement strand
AACGCTCAACGGCCTCCGCCCCTCAACCCTTCCGAAGCCACTCGTCCTTGCCGAGCGCAAAAGTCCACCACGGCCTAGACGTCGCTGCGTGCGGAAACGATCAGCTCGATGATGTGGCCATCCGGGTCACGGACCCACATCTGCCCTCCCGCGCGGCTCTCGACCACCTCGAGACCGTGCGATTGCATGTGGGCCAGAGTTTCGTCGTAGTCCGCGACGCAGAAGGCCGAATGCCGCGCTAGGGGATTCAACGAAGGCGGTGGCAAGCCGACGTCGGCGCCGTCCGGCGTCTCGATGAGATGCACCTCGCAATCCCCCGCGGCATACCAGATTCCCCGAATCGTGCCCATCTCCGGCCGCGGGATCGACTGCAGCCCGAGGACGTCCTCGTAGAACTTTCGTGAGCGATCGAGGTCGCTGACCGGAAACGACATATGGTGCGCTCTGATCTGAATTCCCATGGGACCTCCTCTTTCGATCGGGTTGAATCGCAAAGCGTGCGGCGCGGTTCTGATGCATCATACACACGATCATCAGACATTCGTCGCCGATCGAAGAAAGGCTGGGCCATGCCGAATTTCTCAGAAATCCCCTGGATTGCCAAACACATCGAGCTCTACAAGAGCGACCCGGAGAAGGCGCATATGTGGGACTCGAAAGAGGCCGGCGGCAGCGGCCCGCTACCGACCTTGTTGCTCACGACGACCGGTCGCAAATCCGGCAAAGCCCGATCGCTTCCGCTGATCTATGGCAACCACGGCGAGGGCTATGTCATCATCGCCTCGAAGGGCGGCATGCCGAGTCATCCGATCTGGTTCCTGAATCTCGAGGCCAAGCCCGAATGCGAATTGCAGGTCGGCGCCAAGGCCCTGTCCGCCCGCGCCCGCGTGGTGACGGGAGAGGAACGCGACACGATCTGGGCACAGATGGCCGAGATCTATCCCCCCTATCTCGCCTACCAGAAGGCGACCGAGCGTGAGATTCCGGTGATCGTGCTCGACCCGATCTAGCCTCTCAACGCTCTCATTCGCGAGAAGTCCGGAGTCGACGGATCGGATCCGACCCGTCCCAGGCGCGCGCTTTCTTGGCGATCATCTCGAAGGTGCGACCCTTCGGACCGCTGATTTCGGACAATTCGACCACCGTCCCCGGATGCGCCTCGGTCGCAAAATACACCATGCGACCCTCCGGCCCGCCGACTTCGCCCGATTGTCCGACCGTGTACCCCAGCTCCATCGCCCGGTCGAAGTCCCGATCGAAATCCTTGGTCCAATACGCCACGTGCTGCAAGCCCTCGTGGCCCGCCTCCAGAAAATCGCGGTACATCGACGGGGCACCATTGCGCTGTTGGATCAATTCGATTTGGAGTGGACCCGAGTTGGCCAGCGCGATGCTCGCCAGCATCTCCGAGGGCTCGCCGTAGTAGCGAAAGTTTTCGATCGGCGCCTTCTCCAAATAGAAGAAAGGTCCGACCCCGAGCACCTCGGTCCAATGCTTCATCGCGGCTTCGATATCGCGCACGACGTACCCGTTCTGACGAATTTCACCGAAGAATCGACTCATCTAGACCTCATTGTCCCGACTTTGTCCCGACACCGGCCAGCACGATTGGGCGCGAGGATACCCGCTGCGGAATCCCTTGACTCCCCGCCGAGGGCAAGCCCCTCCCCGGTCGGGCAAAACGGATTTTCCGATCGTCTTCGGAGACGGCGTCGGGTCGAATCGAGGCCAAGGGCAGCCCGATTCGGGTCGAATCCTGTTAGGATCTTTCGGATCACAACACCCACAGCGGGAGCCCATGTCCGAGAGCGAAACGCCCGAGCCCGAAATCGGAGGCCGATACGCGAAATATGCCCTGTTCGTATTGGTCCTCGTCTATATCGTCAACTTCATTGACCGCCAGATCCTTTCGATCCTCGCCGAGGACATCAAGAGAGATATCGGCATCTCCGATGCGCAGATCGGTTTTCTCTACGGCACCGCGTTCGCCGTCTTCTACGCGATCTTCGGGATCCCTCTCGGGCGTTTGGCCGATGTCTGGGTCCGCAAGAGCCTGATCTCGGCCGGATTGTTCTTCTGGAGCTTTATGACGGCCCTTTCTGGGACCGCGCGGAATTTCGGCAGCCTCGCGTTGTTCCGATTTGGTGTGGGCATCGGCGAGGCCAGTGCGACACCCGCCGCGTTTTCGATGCTCTCCGACTATTTTTCACCGAACGTGCGAGCCACCGCACTCTCGATCTATTCAAGCGGAATCTATATCGGCGCCGGTATCGGCACCTTTCTCGGCGGCATGATCATTGACGGTTGGAATAGCGCCTATCCCGAAATCGCAAGCGCACCCTTCGGATTCAAGGCCTGGCAGGTCGCGTTTTTCGTTGTCGGGCTGCCGGGAATTTTCCTCGCCTTCTGGGTACGAACCCTGCGAGAGCCGATCCGCGGGCAAAGCGAAGGGCTGAGTTCCAGCACGCATCCGGAACCGTTCAAAGCGGCGTTTCAGGAGTTGATGTCGGTTCTCCCCCCCTTCACGATCTACAACCTCTACCGCGCTGGCGGCATCCGGGCCGTCTCCTGGAACCTCGTCTTCCTCTGCCTCGTCGTCCTGCTGGCGCTGCTCCTGATCGAGGTCACGGGCAATGTCGCCCAATGGTCGGCGCTTGGCATCGGAGTCTTCTCCGCCCTTTCCTGGGTACAGAATATTCGGCTTCGCGACTTCCCGACCTACAGCATGATCTTTCGCTGCAAGACGATGATCTGTCTGTGTTGGGGCATGCCGTGCATCGCGTTTGTCACCTACGGAATCGGTTTCTGGGGTCCGTCCTACATGATGCGAATGCATGGGCTGAGCGCTTCCGAGGTCGGTATCTTCCTGGGCCTCGGCGCGGCTCTGGGCGGGTGGTTCGGCGTCACCCTGGGCGGCATCCTGTCCGATCTGTTGAGGACAAGATCCGTCAACGGCCGTCTCTACATCATCCTCGCCGTTCCGATCCTGTCGGCACCGGTCGCCTATCTCTTCGTCACGACCGAAAACGTCGTCACCGCCTATGTCTGCAGTTTCCTCTTCAGCATGTTCTCGCCGATGTGGACGGGACCGGCTGCAACGACACTCAACGACTTGCTGCTGCCGCGCATGCGCGCGATCTCCTCTGCTTTCTACATCATGATGATTACCTTCATCGGCCTCGCGCTTGGCCCCTATCTGATCGGCTTCATCAGTGACCAACTCGCATCCGCGGGCGCCGAGTCGGGCGAAGCACTCGGACAAGCGATGACCTACGCGTTGGGCATGCTCGGCGTGGCCAGCCTCTTCATTCTGGCGGCACTAAGATTCCTCCCGGACGACCAGGCGACACGTCTGGATCGGGCGAGAGCGGCTGGCGAAGTCGATCTCGCCTGATCTGCCCGCCCCGCAAATCGACTTCGATTCGCGGCGGGCGTCGATCCAGACATTCCCGGCTTGATTCGGGCCTCGTTTCTCGCAAACCTTCGGTCCATGGTCGAAGCGAACCCCGATCTCTGGCTCTCAGAGGACCCCCTACCCCGGAACCCCGCCCAGATCACCAAACGATGGCTCGACGAAGCCTTTGCGGCGGGCATCCAGGCCAATCCGCACGCAGTGGCGCTCGCGACGGTCGACCCGGATGGACGTCCCGCCGTGCGGATCGTGCTCTGCAACGAGATCGATGCCGACACGGGAACCTTCACGATGTACACGAACACGGAGAGTCGAAAAGGCAGAGCCCTGCGCGCAGATCCGCGTTGCGCGATCGTCTTTCATTGGCCCTCCCGACAGGCACGAATCGAAGGCAGAGCGAGCCTCACACCGGCCGATCGGTGTGACGCCTATTTTGCGACCCGTCCCCTCGAAGCAAGACTCGGCGCCTGGGCCAGCAACCAGAGCGAGCCGATCGGTTCGCGAGCCGAGATGCTCGAGAAGCTCGCTGCGGTTGCGAAACGCTTCGGGGCCACACGCGAGGAAGATCTCGTCCCGCGCCCTCCGCATTGGGGCGGCTTTACGCTGGTTGCCGATTCCATCGAACTCTGGGTGAGCCGCAAAGGCCGCATCCATGACCGAGCGCGATGGCTGCGCGATTCCAACGACTGGAACCCGACGCGCTTGCAACCTTGAAAGCCGCTGCCTCCCGCGCCGATACCGGGCGATCGGAAGCTTTCCTCTACGGGGTTTTTGTCGGTATCCTTGGCCAGATGAGTGATTCGCTGAAGATCGCCGTCGTGATCCCTTGCTTCAACGAAGCCTCCACCGTGGGGAAGGTCGTGAGCGACTTCGCGCGTGCGCTTCCGCAGGCGACGATCTACGTCTTCGACAATAACTCAACGGATGAGACGGCCGCCCTCGCGGCGCGCGCGGGAGCCCAGGTCGTGCCGTCTCCTCGCCAAGGCAAGGGAAACGTCATCCGCCACATGGGAGAGTTGATCGAAGCCGATCTCTACGTCATCGCAGACGGGGACGACACCTACCCTGCGGAAGCCGCCCCCGAACTGATCGAACGATTTCTCCAGGGATCGGCGGACATGGTCGTCGCGACCCGACTGGTCGAACCCGACGACCGCTCGTTCCGTCCCTTCCACCGCTTCGGGAACCACCTCGTATCCAGACTCGTGTCGATCCTGTTCTCCGCCTCCGTGACCGATGTGCTGTCGGGCTACCGCGTCCTCTCCCGGGAGCTCGTCAAACTGATTCGTCTGCGTGCGCCCGGATTCGAGGTCGAAACCGAAATGACCCTGCAGGCCCTCACCAAGCGCTTCGAAATCGAGGAGGTGGCGATCCGTTACCGCTCACGGCCCGAGGGCAGCGTGTCGAAGCTCAACACATGGAGCGACGGATTTCTCATCATCAAATGTATCTTCCTGATTCTCAAGGACTATCGGCCTCTGGTCTTCTTCACAGGGATCGCGGCCCTCTTCGCCATCGCATCGCTCGCTTCCGGCCTCGGACCCGTCCTGGAATTCTACGAGACGGGGCTCGTCCTTCGAATCCCGAGAGCGATCCTGGCCGTCGGCCTCGGCTTGTGTGCGGCGCTGAGCCTCCTGGCGGGAACGATTCTCGACACGATCTCGAACTATCACCTCGAAATGGTCGAACTCTGGAAGCAACAGCTCAGGAAGCGGGATTGATCATCGAAGACAGATTCGTCGTGTGAGCTTCTGGACTCCGCGATGTGTCGAGAATCAGGTTGATGAAGAGTCCATTGCCGAGACGCCGCTCGAGTCGCAGCAATGCCGACGTGAGACGCGTGACCCAGATACCGCCGTCCATGCGATCGAGGGAGAGTGAGTCGAACCATTGCTCACGAATCTGAAGCTGCGCGGCCTCTGCGGCCATGGCGAGACCCTCCTTCGTGAAGAAGACCAGATGATGTGCTTCATGGGTCCGACGTACGGCCGCGCGCAAGGCGCCCCGACTGAGTCGATAGCTCAGCCTGCCGAGCCGCGGCACGATGCTGTCCTCGTGAATCGTCTGGATGAAAATGCATCCGCGATTCGAGAGTTTTCCGGCGAGGGCCTGAAGCAGTTCCGCGGGTGCCACGACGTGCTCGAACACGTCCCACAACGTGATCAGATCGAGGCCGCCCTCGACCGTCGCCAACTCTTCGAGGGCATCCCCTGTCCGGATGTCAGCCTCCGGATTCTTCTGCCGGGCAAGCTCAGCTCGTTCCGGATCGAGTTCGATGCCCAGCTGCCGGAGCGCCGACCGCCGCGAGCGAAAATGGGCCAGAAATGCTCCCGTCCCACAACCCACGTCCAGCATTGATCCAATCGGTTGCCCACGCGCCGCGAGCCGCGCTCCGAGATCGAGCCATTTATCGAGATCCGCCTCCTCGTTCTCGAAATACCGCTCGGGCGTGAACGACGTCGTCGCACCGCGAAGGGCTGCGTCGCTCGACCAGGACCCACAACGCCCGCAGGCGAAGAGTCGATATACGCCGACATCGATGCTCGGTCGCGCCGGTCCCGAACAGACGGGGCACCTCGTGCCGCCCACGGTCACCCAATCCGAATCCTTCGATCGAAGGGTCATTTCCTCGCCACCGCAACGAGCGAAAGTCCGGCCCGATTCCCAACCAGTCGATCGATGATCCGAACCACGGGCATGACTCGATTGATCAAGCCCGCCTCCGACTCCCCGTTGGTCGGGCGCCTGAGCAACTTTCCGCTCACGAACCACCAGAAGATTCCCGGAAAATTGAGACAGAATATCTTCTCGAGTCGGAAGCCGGCGTCGATGACGAGCTCCCGGAGCGAGTCACGGTCATAGCGGCGAAAATGCAGGTCGGCGGCATCCATCGACCCATAGAGTGCCGGATAATTCGGAACCAAGAGCACCAGAGTCCCGCCGGGTGACAGGATCCGCCACATATTCGCAAGCGCGGCGCGATCGTCCTCAATGTGCTCGATCACATTCGACGAGAAAATCGTGTCGAACTCATGGATCCGAAGCGTGTCGACGTTATCGAGCGTCGCAATATCGGCCTGAATCACCTCGACATCGGGCACGCGTCGCCTGAACTCTTCGATGTAATAGGTCGATACGTCCATTCCCATCACGAAGGGACGATTCAACAATCGTGTCGTATTGCCGATGCCACAGCCGATGTCGAGCACGCGATCACCGAGATCCGGGCGAATGGAATCGACCAGATAGGCGTTGTACGCAACGGCTTTGGACACGAAGTCCATATTGGCCTTGTAGGCTTCCTGTTCTTTCACGCACCGACCCTCATATCCCCGAGCATATCAATTTGTGCCAAGACATCGCGAGTTGTGGATGGAGGGTGCATGGAGGCTGGATCTGAGCGGCGATGCTAGAATAAGATCATGCCTTCCAATTGCGCGAGAAAGCGCGCGTATGCAGTCCGTCCCTAGGCGCTAGGCAGTTGCCCATCAAAACGAAGGGCGAATCGGTCGATGGGCGCACGGCCGCGGCGGCCCTCGCCATCGTCGCATTCGCCGCGATCGTTGTCGCGCCACATGCCTTCTGGGGCGGAGTCCTCACCTCTGATGGCTACGAACATCTGGGAATTGCGCATGCCTGGGTCCATGGAGCAGGCTTCGTCGATCCGGTGCAGTGGCACTACTACCTGACCCAATCGCCCCCCTTGCCCGCCACCGCGGTGCGTCCGCCTCTCATCTCATTGCTCGCCGCCCTGCCGCTGGCCGCTGGCGCCACCCTTCCGACGATCATCGTTTTACACGGCGTCTGGTCGGCCTGGATCATCGGGGCGCTCTTCCTCGTGGCAAGCCGATTCATGCGCCGGCGTGCAGCGGCGACGATCGCATTGCTGGTCGTGACCTTTCCTCCCTGGACGACCTACCTCGCGGTCACGCCGCTGAGCGAGGTCACCGCCGTGGGTTGCTATTTGCTAGTGCTGGTCACGGCAGGCGGCGTCGTGAAGTCTCCACGGGGTGCCGCGATCTGTGCCGCCGCGACCCTGCTCGCCGCGATGGCCCGACCGAATCTCTCGGCGCTCCTCGTCGCTGTTTCTGTCGCCGTGATCGCCGAACTCGGACCGCGAGCCGCCCTGCGCAACCGCAGCTTGTGGACCTATGTGAGTATGTTTTCGCTGGGCTATCTCGCGATCCAGATGGGCGTCGAGGCCACAACGGGGATCGGACTCTACGCGGGCTACGGCGTCGTCAGCGAAATGCTGGGACTCGAAGACATCTGGCGCTACGACCGGGAATTCGAAGGCGCCTGGGCCTTCGTAAATGAACATGCCGAGGAAATCACACTACGAATGCGCGAGCGGATCGGCCAGCTCTTCCAGACCCTGTTCATCGGCCCCGGCTTCCATCGCATCGGTTGGCTGCTCGCCCCCGCCGTGCTCTATGGCTTATTTCGTCGACGCGACGGCGTTCTGGCCCATCGGATCAACGCTTTCGCGACCCTCGGTTTCGCATTCATTCTGATCGTGAACTACTCGGCCTTCGATCCGGACCGCTATCCACTCTGGCTGGCGCTTCCCCTCTGTCTGGGCGGAATCGGATTTCTCGACGCGCTGGCGCTCTACCTCGAGTCCCATCTGGGAACGGATGACTCCACCGAAGCGCCCTCTCTGGGGCTTCGGGTGGCACGCGGCTTGGGCTGGCTCCCCATGGCGGTCGCGTGCCTCGTTGCGGTCGGCACATTGCACACCGCGACCGGCGAATACACGGGGAGCTGGTCCCACTACCAGGCCGCGCGTGACGGCCAAGCTCTGGGTACCCGAGCCCCCGCCCTTCTCTCCATCTGTGAACACATCGATCCGGATGCCGTCGTCGCGTCCGCCAATCCTTGGCAGGTCCTCTATTGGTGCGGCAACGCCGGTCTGAGAATTCCCATCCGACCCCTCTCGGATGAAGTTCGCGACCGTTTCGTCTCCGAGCGCAACGCCCGCTACATCCTCCTCGCTCCACCCCGGCTCTACTCCCCCCTCGACATGGCCGCTTGGGTCGAAAGCCTCGACCACTCGTCGGCCTTCCGGAAACGGGCGACGATCGCTCCCTTCGTGCTCTACGAATCCGTCGGTGAAACGCCCAAGGCGCCAGCATGGAAGGCCCCCCCTCCCCTCGTTTGCGCAGGGCTGCCCGCGGATTGTACGCGTCGCTCGAGGCGGCAATCGAATTCTCCCGTGGTGGTACCGATTCCGTCCGCAATGTCCTGGCCGTCGCGTGAGGCTCGCAACGTAGAAACCCATGAGCCTAGTAGGCGAAGAGAGTTCGATCGAAGGTCTCGTTCCCGCAGCCGGAGCCTACGTTAACGTCCGTAGAACGATGCCCCCAGGCGTGGCGAAAGGATCATCGCTTGAACAGGACGGAACCCATGGATCCTTCTTTTCGGCGTGTGATCGTCATTTTCGCCGTGGCGATGGCGATGGGCTATCTGATTTTTTCTGGCGTGTTTAGTCGCGCTGCCCCATTGGGCGGCTGGCAGAATCAGATCTTCGGCCAGACGGCTTGGAGTGAGTGGGATCCAGGCGGGTCCTACGTGGATGCGGCCCATCAACTGACGTGGGGCGAGCGGCCGCTTTTCGTCGGCCACCCTGGCACGGTTCTCGTGTTATTGCTCTCCTCGCTTCAACATGTCTATTTCACGGTCGTCGGACTCGACACCGGATTCTCCTTCACAGAATTCACTGCTCGAAATCTTCCGACGGTCTTCCTCCTCTCGAAATTGATGATGACGGTTTTGCATCTCGTCGCCTGCTTCGTGGTGTACCGGCTCGCCAGGCGCGTACTGCAAGACGAACGAGCAGCCGCTTTCTCGGCTCTTGGCTACGCGACGTCTTTGCCCGTAGGATATTTCTTGTCGCGCATCTCAGTCGAGCCATTGGTGGTCATTTTCTTCGCACTTTCCCTATTGTCCCTGTGGCGCTATCAGGATTTCGCGGCCCAGAATCGTCTGGCTGAGGCACTCCGATTTGCCGCGCTCGCCGGCGTGCTCAGCGTCTCCGGTCTCGTCACGAAGCTCAACTTCCTGGCTCCCCTGGTTCCCTTCCTGGCTCTCTATCTCTCGTTCCAGGGTCGAGGCGACGCGGATTCAGCGCCGATCTCTCGACGAACGCGCCTGCTCGGCCTATTGGCCTTCGCGTCGACCGCCTCGCTATCGCTCCTCTTGTATTCCCAGTTCATCGACTGGCAAGATTTCTTTGGAATCTGGCGAACCATTGCTGGGTTGAAATCGACGGCCTGGAGCCTCACCCACTTCCTCCCGGGTCTCTCCCCTGGCCGAATCTTTCCACTGAGTGAATTCGTTTTCGTGGCGCTCGGCGTGTTCGGGTTGATTGCGTTCCTGCGCGCAAATGCGGGGCGGCGCTCGCGCGCGCTCTGGCTATCCGCCTTCGGGCTGTGGAGCCTGCTGCTCTTCGCCTTCCGCATCGCCAAGAGCGCCGACTTCCTCCCCTTTCACTATTTCAACCTGAGCAATGTCGTGGTCGCCGTCTTCTTTGGTCATGCCATCATGCTCTTGCTCAGACGTCTTCGTCCGGCAGGCCTCGGTTCGACGAAGGCCGTTTCGGGAATTTTGATGGTTCTCCTGTTGCATGGCATGGCGTTCTGGACAGTCTTCGACTCCCGCTATCAGGATACGCTTCGGTATGCGCCCTCGAAGGAAATCCATCGCGCGATCGCGAAACTTGAGCCGGGTCAACGTTTCGGCTGTATCCAATGCCGCCCTCTCATGGATACCCGACAAAGACGCTTGTTCCCGAAATGGTTCTTTTTGACTTCCACAGGTTGGACGGTCAGGAGAAATCCGGCCTACCATTCCCGCCTGACCGCGGAATTCGAGTCGATCTTCGTTTCGTACGATCCCGGAAGCACTGACGTGTTAGAGAATGCGATCTCATTGCCCGCGCTGATGGGCAAGGTGGTCGTGATCGACGAATCCGACGCCATCCTCTCTCCTCAAGCAGAAAGCCACCTATGAGTCGCGTAGGACGTTTCCCATGCGGATCGCACAAGTCCTTTCGTATCTGCGGCGGCGACGCCCGGCGCGATTCCCCGGTTTCACCTCTTCATCCCGCCGACCGCTCAGCGAATCCCCCGCAGATTCAGTGAATGCATCCCGCGCGCGCGATCCAATAGACAGCCGAGACCGAAGAGGATCGCCAGGATGCGGATTGCAGGACCGACGAAGGGGAGTGCCGCGACCGCACTGAGAATCAGCACGCCCACCAACAACGAAGGGGCAAAGGAAGCGATTCCGGGCTCGGACGGCGCTAGCACCGCCCGACCGAGCAACCCGGCGACCAACACGAATGAGGTATAGACGGCAGTGATCAAAAAGAACAAACCGAGGATCGCCACGGGAATCCCGACGACCGTCAGCCCGACGAGAACGATCGCGACCGGACTCGACAAGAGCACAGCGAAGCCGACTCCAAGCGACCGAACGAATCCCCGTGCATCCGGCGGATCCGCGTCAAAGAGTCTCGGATCGAGCAAGTAGATCAACAAGCCGAAGACGAAGGCCCCCGCCGCACCGATCAGAACGATCAGGTAGAAGCCCGGGTTCTTGTAGTGGGCAAGATAGTGGTCGTGAAGCATGGACTTCGTGGAAACCTTGATCTCGCCGCCGACCTCGGATCCGGGGGCTACTTCGACCTCGGCATTTCGTCCCATCAATTGCCCTCGAACGTCGCCGCCGATCCGAGCGCGATCGAGCAGCGCGACTCGATGCGCACCGAGCACATGAAGATCGCGCGCGATATCGGCTCGCACTTCGATCCAGTCTCCGGCAAAAGTGACATCGCGCGCCACATGCCCCGCAAGCCGCACCCCCTCTCCGAACACCATCACATCGCGCGCGAGGCGAGCCCCATCCATGATCGTCACGCGGTCGCCCGCCAAAGCCACACCGCCATCCACGCGCCCGCTGAGCGTGATGCGTTCGGCCACTGCGAGGACCGAGCCCTCGATGAGGCCGTCGATCTCGATCTCGCCGGCGAAGACATAGAGATTGCCGGTCACTGTGCCGCGAAGCGTGAAACGTTCGGCCGCCACGATCAGGTCGCCGTCAATCGTGCCCTCGATTGCGATGATCTCCCCCGTGCAGACGAGTGTTTCAGAAATGGTCTCGCCCGCATCGATCTGCGTGTCGACATCGCGACGGAGATCGAGCGCAACAGCGAATTCGGGACTGCCCAGGACCAAGATCAGCAATATCGAAAGCGAGGATGCTTTCGCAAAGCGTCGCGAAATCGCATGAAGTCCCGCGCAACCGAGTGCCGAAAACGCAGCCATGCCACCCACGAGAACAGCCGAATCGGTGAGTTCAGGCCATCGGCCTAGCATAAAGATCGCATCGAAGGCCATTTTGTTCACTCCCATGAAACGTTTCGGATTGAGCAGATCAAGGACGCCGGGCAGGCGCAGATCGAGGAGCAGCCCGCCCATCGTGAGAATGGCGGTGACCACCGCGATCGCCATCGGAAGACTCCAGGAGAGATCCTTGGGCGGCGCCTTCTTGGGTCGCAAGAGCGTACGACCCGGCTCCCGTTCGTTGAACACGTCGGAGAGCGCCTCGATTTCCTCTCGAAGAACCATCACTTGATTGCGACAGGTCCAACAGGAAACGAGGTGCATCTCGACGCCACGCAGCTCATCGTTCGGAAGTTCTCCGTCGGCGTAGATCGACCAGGTGAATTCATTCGGACAGTTCATCGCCCCGATTCCTCTTCGCTTCGCAGGCGACCCCGCAGAAGACGTTTTCCCTGAAACAAGGAACTCGCCACTTGCTGGCGCGTCAGGCCAAGCGCTTCGCCGATCGCGTCGTAGTCGAGCTCCGCGTAGTAGCGCAAGACGAGGGGTGCGCGGACGCGGTCGGGTAGACCATCGAGGGCCGCACGGACCGCAGATTGCCGTCGGGATCGCACGAGATCATCCAACGCCGAAGTCGAAGGCTCCGCCGCGAAGTCGTCGAATTCGGACGTTGAGGTTTCGAAAATGCCCTTTTCGAGACTGCGGCGCCGGAGGCGGTCGATGCAATGGTGCGCGGCGATCGACCGCAGCCATCGGCCCAGGGGTTGAGCCGTGTCATAGCCACTCAGCCGACTCTGAGCGCGCTGAAAGGTCTCGTGGGTGGCATCCTCCGCGTCGATCGGACCCAGCATCCGCGTGCAGAGCCGCAGCACGTCCGCTCGAAACTCCCCGAAGAGTTCGCCGAGTGCCTCGCTCTCGCCGGCGCGCGCTCTCGCGACGTGCAGCTGGATCGTACCCTCGTCCACCAAAGCTCCAATGGCCTGGCGCCTCGTCGAAAGCCCAGCGACCGGCTCGCATTCTATCCGATGTCGGCCGAGTGGGCGCTCGGGCCGACGAGTCCGCCGGCCCACACGCGCGGTCGCCGCCTCTGCCATGGGTGTCTCCTCGACGCTCGTATCTAGGAATACGAGTCAGCCTCGGAGAAATTGAAACTTTTTGGGGCCGAATGAGCGCCGAGCGATCCTTCACAGGCCGAGGGCCGTTCCTCGAAACGGGAACACAGGGATTTTCCAGGCTCGATTCGCTCTAGAATTCGATCTGGAGCCGTGTCTGGAAGGCATGAATGTCGCCGCTCGCATTGCTCAACACGTCCCCCGTGTCCGCAACATCGGCGTAGGTGTAGTTGAATTGCATCCGCACATTCGAATAGAGATGCCAATTCACACCCACCGTCACGTTCTGCTCCTCACCGCCGTCCACTCCACTGTCCTGGAGGTCGATCCATGAATAGCGGGCTGCAATCTGCCAAGCCCCCCAATCCCCGTTCGCAGGATCGAAAGATCGTAGGGGTGTCACGCGCCCGAAGACACCCGAGGTCGTCTTGTAGCTTCGGCTCTCGCCCGTCAGGAAATAGCTGAGCTCGACGTAGAAACTATTGGCCTCCCAGTCTCTGCCATCGAGATTATCGATCCAGGCATTCTTCCACTCCGTTTGAACCGAGAAGGGCCCCGCGATCGCCGCCAATTCGGCAGCAATCGAAGTGCCCCCGTTGGTCTCGAATTTGCCCGTGTCGAGGTATTCCTGCGCCTGATGAATCTCCGGGCTCAATGCGATACGCCCTTTTGCATGATCGGCGAAGCGCTGAACTACCGAAAACCCGACGTGGACGAGTCGATGATTTTCCTTGTCATAGAAGGGAAGCCCCGTTATGCGGCCCGACACATTGAAATCTCGCTCCCGGCTGAAGAATTCACCATCGTCCCCGGTGAGCGCAAAGATTCCGGCGGACGCCGTCACGCGACTCTCTATGTAGTGGTTCTTGAACAACACACCGAAATTTCGGACCGAATCGAGGATCGAGGGCAGCGAGCGTTCCATGAAGGTGATGTAATTACTGCTCGCCAACTGTTCGAGGCTGAAAGGTTCCTTCATGT
>Ga0209988_10001868_pt1 | contig 13854 bp, 13 predicted proteins | sample N075metaG_FD_183115 | JGI IMG/M metagenome (GOLD analysis project Ga0209988, IMG submission 183115) | Deep subsurface microbial communities from Kermadec Trench to uncover new lineages of life (NeLLi) - N075 metaG (SPAdes) (version 2) | ecosystem: Environmental > Aquatic > Marine > Ocean trench... | reverse complement strand
GTGCCTAAACAGCCGAGCATATTGATTCTCTTATGTCAAGGTGCCGGCGGTTTGTGGACAGGACTGGGATGGGTCACACCTGATGGGTGGACAAGCTCTTATTAGGTCACACGGTCCGCCAAGAAGGGTCTGGGTGGGGTCGACAGGTCATTATGAGGACAATGCTGGTGAGCATGTCAGCCGGTTTGTTGGGTCAGACCCCACCCAAGATTTCAGGTCATGTGGGGTAGGTGTTTGAAGGTTTGGCGGGCCACATACCGTTTCAGGCAGCGCATGATCTCTGCAGTGTTCAAGCCCTCGTCTCGTCGGCGGGTCACGTAGCGGCGGGTTTGGGGATCGGATGACATTCGGGTTAACACGATGCGGTAAAGGGCGGCGTTGGCTTGACGGTCTCCTCCTCGGTTTAACCGGTGACGGGTCACTTTTCCTGACGATGCTGGGATGGGTGCGACTCCGCATAGGTGGGCCCACGACCGTTCTGATTTGAGTCGGTTGGGGTTGTCACCGGCAGCAACAAGGAGCGAAGCTGCGGTGTCTGTTCCGATTCCGTGCAGGTCGAGGAGTGATGGTGCAGTCTCAGAGATGAGTTCGGTGAGCATCCGGTCGATCTCACGTATCTCAGAGTTGAACACTCGGATGCGTCGGGCCAGGTTCCGGATCACCATGTTGGTTGTGAACACGATGGGGTCGGAGCCTTTACGGGGCCGCATGTTTGCTGCCTCTGTGACCAGTCCGGTCTTGTATCGGTCTTTGAACCGGACTCGGATCGACTCTGGAGCTGTGAACACCAGATGGCGTAACTGGTTCAGCGTTTGGATGCGCTGCTGACGCGCCGACCTCCGTGCCACCAACAACACCCTCATCTGTTCAACCCGACCGTTCCGACTCTTCGGTGTTGTTGTCGCCACACCAGATAAGGCGGATCGAGCGGCCGATACCGCATCAGTCGGATCCGACTTGCCCTCCCTGCGGCGGGTTTGACGGTTAGGACGATCCACCTCCACCACCTCGATGTCTTGGTCACCGAGGAACCGGGCCAGGCCGACACCCCACGAACCGGTGCCCTCCACCCCAACCTGTTCCACCTCGCCGAAGTCGACCAGCCAACCGAGAAGATCCTCGAAACCAGAAGCGTCGGCGGGAAACGATTCGATACCTAACAATCCGCCGTTGTGATCCACTGCTGCTGCCACATGGGTGTCAGCGTGAGTGTCGACACCACCAGTAATACCTACGATTCTCATGGCCGCCCCTTTCGTATAAGGCCAGAGGGGTGGCAAACCACCGGGACGGCGGACGTGACCCGACCGAACTGGCGTTAACAGTTCAACCGGCGAACACCGCCCGACCGGTGGAAGCCACACCAGCCGTAATCATCACTCCCAGCCGGTTATGGGCGGGGTTCGGCCTCGACGCCGATGTCCCGAAGGTATGCATCCATGGCTCTTGTGGGATCTCAGGGTTGTCGGCCTTCAATCGGTTCGGGCATTCACGGAGGTGCTTAAGAAGGTCTCTGAAGGGCCGTCGGTATTACCGTCGCTTGGCCCATGTTCGTCTTGTGGTTTCTGATCTGGGTAATGGCTTCCGTGAGTGCTGTGGTGGCCGAAACCATCATGAAACTCATCAGGCAACGCCAAGCGGAATAAGCGCTCATCCGGCTCCTCTGCTGGAGTCCAAGGGTTCTTCTGTTGTCCCAAGAATCTGTTGCAGCGAGGATCCAACGAGAGCACCAATGGTCTCCTCCGCCAATACTCCGGTGTAGAACCTTTGCGGGTCTACACCTAGCCCACCCACTGGTTGGCCGCGTTGATACCGCCAACTCCAAATGCGATCGCTGGGGCGATAGCGGCGGATCCGATGACGATTGTGACGATTACTTCGGTGAAGCTGATGTTGAGAATTCCCAGGCCGAGCAGATCGAAAACGGTGCCGCCGACGTGAAGTGTTTCTCTTCGACACGACCATTCCCTCCTGGCGCCTTGAATCTCGTCAAGGACCGTCGATTTCCCGAGGGTGCCGACGTAGCAGTGTGCGTCGGTCTGACCGAGCTTGTCGAGGGCCGCAGCTGGAGGCCTTTGAGGCAGAATATGTTCGATCTCGACCTGGTCGCAGCACCGATCGACGGGGTTTGCTAAGTTCGCTCGACCAACCGCCTTAGGAGGCTATGTAGTGACTGAGAAGAAGCCGAACATTCTCATCATCTGGGGAGACGACATAGGGATCAGCAATCTCAGCTGCTATTCAGATGGTTTGATGGGCTACCGAACTCCCAACATCGACCGCATCGCCGATGAGGGAGTGCGCTTCACCGATTACTACGCCGAGCAGAGTTGCACAGCCGGCCGGGCGGCCTTCATAACGGGTCAAAACCCGCTCAGGACCGGTTTGACAAAGGTTGGCATGCCGGGGTCACCGCTCGGACTACAGGCTGAAGATCCCACAATCGCCACCGCTCTCAAGGCACAGGGCTACGCGACCGGCCAGTTCGGCAAGAACCACTTTGGTGACAAAGACGAATTTCTCCCAACAGCTCATGGATTCGACGAGTTCTTCGGGAATCTCTATCACCTGAACGCGGAGGAGGAGCCGGAGCATCCCGATTACCCCGACCCGAAGGACTTTCCCGATTTTCGCGAGAAGTTTGGTCCTCGAGGCGTGATGCACTCTTGGGCAAACGGAGACGGCTCACAGCGGATAGAAGACACCGGCCCGTTGACCAAGAAACGCATGGAGACGGTGGACGAAGAGTTCCTCGCCGAGGCGAAACGCTTCATTAGAGAGAACGCCGAACAGGATTCACCCTTCTTCGTTTGGTTCAACGCTACTCATATGCACTTTCGCACTCATACGAAGGAAGAGAGTCTCGGCCAGTCGGGACGCTGGCAGTCTCCGTATCACGACACGATGATCGATCACGACGGTCACGTGGGTCAACTCCTCGACCTTCTCGATGAGCTAGGCCTGACCGAGAACACGATTGTCATGTATTCGACGGACAACGGCCCTCACATGAACACTTGGCCCGACGGTGGTATGACCCCCTTCCGCAACGAGAAAAATTCCAACTGGGAAGGCGCCTATCGAGTTCCGTGTGTCGTCCGCTGGCCGGGACAGATCCCGGCGGGAACGATCTTGAATGGCATCGTGTCCCATGCCGACTGGTTCGTTACCCTCCTTGCGGCTGCAGGCGAATCAGAGATTGCAGCAAAATTGCACGAGGGCCATGACCTCAATGGAACAGAGTTCAAGGTTCATCTCGACGGGTTCAACCAGCTCGACTACGTGACGGGGAAGAGTGAGGACAGTCCGCGCGAGTACTTCTTCTATGTCAATGACGACGGGCAGCTAACCGCTGTGCGTTATGACAACTGGAAGATCGTGTTCTTCGAGCAGCGTGTCACAGGTACCTTCCAAATATGGGCAGAACCGTTTGTTGAGCTGAGACTGCCGAAGATCTTCAATCTTCGAACTGACCCCTACGAACGTGCCGACATCACCTCGAACACCTATTACGACTGGGTGCTTGACCGGGTGTTCCTGTTGGGCCCGGTACAGGCATTCGTTGCCGAAATGGTTCAGACTCTGGCCGAGTTCCCGCCGCGGCAGAAGCCAGCCGCATTCAACATTTCCCAGGTGATGGAGAAGCTCGAAGCAGGCATCACCAGCGCTTGATGCGATAGGAGTCCGCTAATCGCTCGGTCATGACTGACAACTCGTCTATGGGTTCGCCATCGGATCGGGCCACTCTCCTGATCGCCGCGGCTAGCGGCACCCTCGCTTTCGCGATCGGTTTCAACTACGGCGCGTTCAAAGTCATTTTCTTCGATCAATTGCTGACTGTATGGGTGCTGGCAACGGTCGTGTTCATCGGGTCGCTTGTCACCAAACTCCCTCCAAACACCTGGCCGCGCCGACTCATTCTCCTTCTGCCCTCACTCTGGGTCGTCGCCGCCGCAATCGACAACACCATCGACATGAACTCCGGGGAGAGATTCGTGTTCACGCTCACGGTCATCGTGACCCTCGTGGCGCTCCCTTTTGTTGCTTGGAGCCTCGTGACCGCTATCAATGCCGATTTTGCTGAGCTTCCGAAACGCAACAAGGGCATCGTGTTGACTGCAGTCGCAATCTTCTTCGTACTCGGAGCTGTGTTAGGCGCCAACAACGACTCATTCCTCACATGCCAGGACTTCAAGGTGAGCGGGAACGACCTGCCGGCGAACTGCCTCGAGACCTCTCCCTAGTTCCTTCTCAGAGCAGAGTGGGCAGAACCACCAGAACGGCCAGACCGGCAACAAGCCCGGTCGCAGCGATCGCAACCAAAACGAGAGAGATTCTCGTTCGGAACTGCCGGCTAAGCCCGGCCAGGAACAACACCACAGCAAATAGCACCGTCATCAGGGTGTAGTCGCCCACATTGTCACGGGCATCAAGGGCCTCCAAGGTGTGTGCTTCAGATGCAGTAAGAGATTCGACTGCCTCCTCCAGAATTGTCGTAATCGGATAGTCCGGTGTATCGAACGGCGAGCCAATGTAAGGACCGCTGAACGGATCCCGACTAAGCCAATCGGTGATAAGTGGCTGCACTTCGTCCCGAAATTCGACAAACAGGATCTCCGCGGTCCTTTCATCTCCGGCAGATACGGCCAAGACATAGTTACCGAAATTCGCCCTGTCGCCGCTGATGTCACGGCTCGCCTGGGCGATATCCGCGGCAGCGATGGTGCGGTCGATGGATGCTTCGTTGAACGACACTGTCATCGCGCCACCCCATTTTCCCGCTTGGAAAGCGGAAAATGCCGTCGCCACCGCCGTGATCGAAAGGATCACAGCAGCGAGGATCTCCGCCCACCTGGCCCTGGTGGTTCGTGAATTCTCCGAGGCGGTGGTCATCGATTCCGACGTCGGCTATTCGCTACTCTCTGGCCCGTCATTAGTCACGCCGGTCGTCCTCACAGCAGTCGAGTCTCGCTTGTGCTTGGCATGATTCCCTCGACGCTCCGATAACCGGCGGCATCATAAGCAAGAGCTTCGTAGGGTGCCAGCCACACCAGCTTGTGAGCTTGTAAGGCCGTGGGAGCTAAATCGCCTGCTCGTTCCCTGGCCGCAAGGGCGACTCATATCAAGACGCCTCGTTCTGCGGTTCGTCGCTTTGAACACGAGCGCATGCTTTTGGTAGTTTGGAAAAGGATGCACACTGCTGAAGAGACAATGATTTGGATCCCGCCGGGGGAGTTCGCGATGGGATCGGAAGACTTTTATCCGAGCGAGGTACCGGTCCGGCGGGTGTCGGTGGAGGGCATCTGGATCGACCCTCACCCAGTCACCAACGATCAATTCAAAGAGTTCGTTGCCGCTACCGGGTACCAGACAGTCGCGGAGCAGCCGCCTCCTCCCGAGTTATACCCGGGCGCAACGAAGGAGCACCTGGTCCCCGGCGCTCTGGTCTTCACGATGACTCAAGGACCCGTCGATCTGCGTGACTATCACAATTGGTGGTCCTGGACCCCTGGTGCACGGTGGCAAAACCCGACAGGCCCGGAGTCGTCTCTGGATAGCTTGGGTACCCATCCGGTGGTTCAAGTCTCCCATAGGGACGCAGTCGCATACTGCGATTGGGCCGGCGGCAGTTTGCCGTCCGAGGCCGAATGGGAGTTTGCGTCGCGGGGAGGGTTGGATGCAAAACGATTCTCGTGGGGCGACGACGACCAGCAGAAAACGGAGCCGGTCGCGAACACCTGGCAGGGTCGGTTCCCATATGAGAACATCGAAATCGACGGTTATACGACAACGTCGCCGGTGGGTTCATTCCCTCCAAACGGATACGGGCTATACGACACCACCGGCAATGTCTGGGAGTGGACCAACGATTGGTACACCGATCGGCCGGAGCGTCTGTTGGAAGCCTCCTGTTGCGCTCCTGGCGAACCTCGTGGCGCGCGTCGGGAGGACAGCTTCGATCAGCACCAGCCCGATGTGCCCATCCCACGTAAAGTTGTGAAAGGCGGATCTCACCTGTGCACACCTCAGTATTGCTATCGGTACCGTCCAGCAGCACGTCAACCCCAGATGATCGACACCGGAATGAGTCATCTCGGCTTTCGTCGCATACTCAGGGCCAACGATTGATACGAGCCGACTAGTCGTGTCCAGCATGGCGGGAATGAGAGTGAGACTGGCCCTTTTTGAGCAGATAGCTTCCGCACCATGTCTCTGGTCTCAAGGCAATCATTGAGCGACTACTTCGCCCAGGACCGTCTCTTCTGGCGCAGATTGGGCCGCGCGGTGATCATCGGTGGTCTCGCCGGTGCAATGGCGTTGGCGTTCGTTCTAATCGTGAAGATCGGTACCGATTTGTTCTGGCCCGAGGACATCGATTATGGATGGTTGGGCGGCGAGTGGTGGTGGCTGGCAATCCTAGGAAGTACGGGACTTGTCGTCGGCATTCTTAGGGTGGTAACGCACATCCCCGATGACATAAACGGTTCGCTGACAATTATCCAAGATGGGGCTGTTGACAGGAGTACGGCGCTTCAGGCCATCGGAATCTCCATTGTTTCTCTCGTCGGCGGTGCAAGCCTGGGACCGTTTGACGCAGGTGTCCGATCCGGGGCATTTGTCGGCGACCGGTACGCGACCTTCCGCAAACTGCCGGACAAAGAGAGGCAGGTCGACGCCGTGAGTGGGATAAATGGCGCCCTTGGCGGGCTCCTGACGGCGCCGATTATTGCGACTCTGTTCGTGACCGAACTGCGCTGGCCCGAGCGGCGCAACCTTTATCGAGCGCTCCTTCCTGCTATGGCAGCCTCCATATTCGGGTTCGCGGTGAGTTTCGCCATTATCGGCGACACGTTTCTGGGAGTATTCGCCATGCCCAGCTATGAGGTTCGCTTCTGGCATTTCGGATTGGCGATCATTCTCGGTTTCTTGGCTGCCTCTCTCTCCTGGCTTCTCGGATTGACAGTATCTGTCCTCCGCAGCTGGATTGTTCCTCTTCTATCGAACCAGGTGGTCCGCTCGACAGTCGGCGGACTGGCGCTAGGCGGAATCGCGATTCTCCTACCTCTCACGCTGGCTTCGGGGAAAGGCGAGCTTGGAATAGCGATCGACAATGTCGAGCAAATCGGAGTGGTCCTCCTCCTTGCCGTCGTAGGAGCAAAGATCGTGGCCGTGGCAATCAGCCTCACCACAGGCTTCATCGGAGGCCCGGTAATGCCCACCCTGTTCATAGGGGGAGCAGCTGGACTCGCCGTACATGCAATGTTCCCCGGCATCCCGATCGCCCTTGCGTTCTCGTGCATGCTTGTAGCCGTTCCAGGCGTTTCCATCGGAGCACCGTTCTCAATGGTGTTCCTTGCAGCCCTGACCGTAGGCGTTGGTGCAGTGGAGACTGCTCCGGCAGCCGTTGCCGTGTTGACCGCCTATACCCTCCACGCCGGACTGGGCTGGTTTGGGTTACCGACCGATAAGGCGATTGTCGACATTGACGAAGTCACCGTACAAAGCGAGCTTTTCGAACTCGGAGCCGAGGCCGAAGAGACATAGCGCGGCCCTCTTTTTTTGGCTCGAAATACATATACATTCACCATCAGACTCAGATCCGTCGGCTGACCATCTCACCAAGCTCCAAATGCTGGTTATGGGGGCCGGGTTTCGATTCGGGTCGTCGACAGTCTTTCGTTTTGGTCAGGGGAATACACCTTTCAGTACAAAAGCTACGGGAGACCACGCTACGTCGGGTGCAACGGCGCCATCATCCGCATCAATTCAGATCTCGACAACCACCGAATCGGTTCAGGATCGTCCGGGTGGACGGTGCAGGGGAGACGCCGCACATAGCGGCACCTAATGTGCGCCTACAACGCGCTAGGTGTTCGGCCTCGTGGGCAGGACACCATCGCCGCTCTCGGCCTGGTCGGGTAGCCCGTCGCGACGGATTCTCGAGACCACTCACCCATCCCAACAGTTCCGACTGGGATATTCGAGGTGTCATCGAGGTGGCAAACGCGAAACGGTCCGCGGGTGGTCATGGACGTTGTGGGGTTAATCGCGGATCCAATTCAAGGGACGACCTGCTCCTGGCGTCGGCAAACCTGTCGCGCACCTCGGATCCTCAGCCGATTTTCTCAACGGTCGGAGATACTGGCCTGTAGCTCCCGTAGGCCACGGGGATCACCCTGGACCCCTTCCGGAAGCCGCTGTTAGGCCGTACATAAGTGCCGTTATGTGCGGTTGATTTCATTCGCCCCGAAGCTTGCCATAACCACCACCAAAACCATCGGCCATGTTGCTCCCTAGGGAACGCAGACCTTCGGCGGCGTCTCTAAGCAGATTGCGTCGAATAGGTCGCCCTGTGGCGTCTCATCGGGTCGCTCCACTAGAACGAGGCTACAGAAGGCGTCCCCTATCCCAAGAGCCGAAATCAGAGGCGGTCTTCGTCGTCCCCATATCCGGCCTCGGTTGGGTTATGGACGCCCGACCGCGGTCGCACATCTTTTGCGACCCTTGCATTTACTCCCGCGCCCATGAATTCCGACCCTGCATTGAACCTGCGCTACGACCTGCACTTGGATCGCAAGACCGACACAGGCGATCAGCAGCTTTGTGGATAGTTTCGATTCATTGCTCAGGGTAGGCGGTGCGTGTTTGGGAGGGCTTGGGCTGTTGCTCGCGGCGATGGTGGAAGTTCGGTCATGTTCTCTTGGACCGGTGCTGCCCGCACGAGAACCACCAGCTCAGCCGAGTAATCATCCGGCGGGCAAGCTCAACAGTTCGGCCACGTCGGCGGCGGAGATGACTTCAGGGGTGCGTTCGATGTCGACCGTGGGGTAGAGGTTACCCCACGTTTGTAAAGCTCCGACTTGCGGACCCCGTCACAAAGGAAAGGGACCCCTTTCGGAGTCCCTCTCGTCTGTTTGTTTTGGGGTTGGCAGCCGAGCGTGCCTGCCGGGAACCGACCGCTGATCGTGGATCTAGATCAAGTACCCAGCCAGCTATTGGAGGACGGTCAGCTCGAATGCCTTGACATCACTGTGCACGGATGCCACCGGTATTATTCAACTGTAAAGAGCGGGATGGGAATTCGTTTGAGCAGTCTGCTGCCTCGATATTATGGTAAAGGCAGACCAGGCACACCCACATCAAATTTCAACACAGCTGCCCCCAAGCTGTTTGCTGGTTCAGGAGGTAGGACGGCAAAGTTGGCGATAAAGATGCTCTGTCTATCGCCCTTGCCAGTGCCGAAAGCGAGACTGGCTGGATTCCAAAGACCGTCATCTTCAGTGAGCAGTGTGGTAACAGTCCCGTCCGTTGGGTCGATCCGCACCAGTTTGTTCTGGAGCACCAGTAATGCATAAATGTTTCCATGCACATCCAGGGCAATTCCATCCATCCCGAACAATTCGTCCACTCCACATTCGAGAGTTCCAGCAACGAGCTCCGGGGTACCAGGAGAACCATCCTTTAGGATAGGGATTCTTGCAAGGACTCCCTTGCTGGTATTCGCCACGTATAGGTTTGATTTCCAAATGGCAACACCGTTTGCCCCAAAATCGTTCGGGCAGCCCTCTGTAAATTCATCTTGGAGCCAAATTTCTGCGTCGGCGGATCCGTCTGTTGGGACACGCCAGATAGCCCCATTTAATGATTCTCCCACAAAAAGATTGCCATGCTTGTCAAGCGCCAGACCATTGGGCAGGAACATAGCCTCCGTTCCAGGCAGCCGCTCTGTGCTTCCGTCGTCAGCAAAGCGGTAAATCCCGCCAAGTGCCTCCGGGGGTGTAAATGGGTTAACAAGGGCAAAGTACACGTTTCCGGGGGCATCAACGGCTATCCCCGCTGGTGCTGGTCCATCAGGATACTCAACGAGGACCGCTGTTTCTGTTCCATCCGGGCTGATCTGCCAAACTGCCCCAAAACCGCCTCCGACAAAGAAGGGAATACCCATGGTGACAAAGATATTTCCCACCTTGTCAATGATTATGCCTTCAGGCAGCTCACCGTTCGTTCTGTCAAAGGATCTCACCACCTCCACATGCCCGCCAGCTCTGGCCTGGCTGCCGTCCGCCCCACCGACCCAGAGTGTCGACATCGCTAGAAGAATGACTAGTAGTTTCTTCATTTTCTGACTCCCTTTGACCCGTTCTGCCCAAGCAATACGCGAGAATCCTACGAATCTTCAACCTCGACCTTAGCCTCGCGGAGAGTGGCGGGCCCGAGAATTGATGGGTATCTGACGTCAGTTGAACTCTCGCCGCGTCCGATGCAGTCCTCCATACCCTGAATTGGGACAGAGCATAAGTGCCGTTATGTGCGCGTGATGTGCAATCGCGGGAAGTCGTGGCGTAGCTTCACTTGGGTAGCCCAAGAAAGAGGTCCCCATGATCGTGTCGATGCTGGAAGCGAGCGTCGAAGAGGCTCGAACTGGAGAACTCGTCAGTCAATTCGCCGGTAGCGAATCGCCGAATCCAGCTAAACCATAACCGGGTCAACGGCAGACCAACCCTTCGAGCAGAAGCCAAGACAGCCTCTGGTCGGCGTTCAGTAGAACTCGATACAGGCACCGTCAGCGTGTTGCGTGAGCATCGAAGGCGACAGATTGAGGATCGTCTGAAAGCTGGCAGCGTCTGGCAAGACACTGGCCTTGTCTTCTGTCGGGAGGATGGGACTCTTATCAAACCCGAATGGCTCACCCGAACCTTTAACGCTCGGGCTAAATCGGCAGGGCTTCCCAAGATTCGCCTCCACGATCTGAGACACACATGGGCCACTCTTGCCCTAGGTGCAGGCGTACATCCGAAAATCGTGAGCGAACGGCTTGGACACAGCACCATCAGCGTCACCCTTGACCTATACAGCCACGTCTCCCCCGGCATGGACAAAGCTGTCGCCGAATTGGTAGCTGCCCTCTTCCGCTAGTCGCTTCGCCGTGGGCAGAGCCACGCATAAGTGCCGTTATGTCCGGCTTTTTTGGTAATCCCGTTTCGGTGGATGCGCTTAGGGTGCTAGTTCCTTGGAGGTGGCTTTGAGCGGTGGCCGGGAGATGTATCGGCGGAAGCGGAAGACGATGCCGGACTGGGTGGATTTGGCATTGTCGATTGGTGTTGTTTCGGATGATGATCAGGAGACGACCCGCACTAAACGCCTGATGGTGGGTGTGTTGTGGGTGTCATTGCCGATAACTGTTCTCTCGGCGACGCAGTTGGCTTTTGCGTTCGATGCACCGGTTGCTGGTTTGACAGTGGCTTCGGTGTTTGTGACGGCAGCGGTGTCGTTGTTTGCGGTGTGGCGTTGGCCGTCTACTTATCCCAACATTGCTCATCTCCCGGTCGCCAATTCGATCATGATTTCTGCTGCATTGGTTGTGATGGCCGGTGGCTTGCTGGATTCTGCGGTCAACGCTGTTTGGGGTTTTGTTGCAGTGCTCGCTGCATTGGCAGTTTTCGCTGATCGACGAGCCACCTTCTGGCTGTGGGTCTTCATCGCCAGCCAAATCGTGGCTGCGGCATGGGCAAGCCAGATCGAACCCATCTACGAGGTGACCAACGTCGAATACGTCGCCATTTTCAATTTGTTGGTCGTCGTCGTATTCGTCTACTACATGATGCTCTTCTACGTCCGTCAAAGAGCCTTTCTGTTAACCCAATCCGACGGGCTACTGAGAAACATTCTCCCCGACGAAATCGCGGATCGGCTCAAAACATCAGAGGACACAATCGCCGACGACTACGAAGCGGCTTCGATCCTCTTCGCCGACATTGTCGATTTCACTCCAATGTCCGCTGATATGACCCCTTCGGAACTTGTCGCTCTCCTCGACGACGTTTTCTCCGCATTTGATGTTCTTGTTGAGGAGCGTGGCCTGGAAAAGATCAAAACAATCGGCGATGCGTACATGGTCGCTGCCGGAGTGCCCAGGCCACGCGAGGACCACGCCCAGATCCTGTGCGATTTGGCATTAGTTGTGCGAGACCTCGTCGCTACACGAGAATTCCAAAGTCGGCGAGTCACATTCCGTATCGGGATCAACTCCGGTCCCGTAGTGGCCGGAGTAATCGGCGCCACAAAGTTCAGCTACGACCTTTGGGGGGACTCTGTCAACACGGCCAGCCGCATGGAGTCATCCGGCACAGCCGGTGAAATCCAAATCACCGACGACACAAAACGCCTCGTCGAAAACGAATTCATCTGCGAACCAAAAGGAACCGTCGAGATCAAAGGGAAAGGACCGATGACCGTCTGGACCCTCAAAACCACCAGACCACAGCACTGAACCGAAACCCGTCCGAAACGCCTGAGTCAGGCGCACATAACCGGCATTATGTAGCCCTCGGCAGGCACGCATAAGTGCCGTTATGTGCGGCGTCTCAATGGCGTGGGAGATGGTTTTGTTGCGGGAATGGTGGCCGGGTGTGAGACTGGCTGGCGTATCGGAGGTAGTAGATGGCAGCTCGGGAGGTCACTTCGGGCCTCTACCAGTTGAGCAAGGGTGGAGTCAACGCGTTCATCATCGACGACGGCGACGACGGGCTAACCCTCATCGATGCTGGATACCCCAAACATGCGGGGTCATTGGAAGAAGACATCCGGTCCATAGGCCATGACCGGTCTGATCTCAGAAGAGTTGTCCTCACTCACGGTCATCCCGATCATCTCGGCTCGGCGAAACATTTCGCCCAGGGTGGTCTGCCAATTCACATGCATGAAGGCGACGCACATTTAGCACGCGCGGGGTTCATGGAGCGGACCACATTCAAACCAGCTCCTGGAGTGGTCAACAAGATCCTGTTCTACATAGTGACCAGTAAGAGAGCCGAGTATCCGGCCTTCGAACCCGACGTTCTACTCAACCATGGCGACGTCCTCGATATCGGAGGCGGACTGGAAGTCATTCACACACCGGGCCACACCCCAGGCCACCTGTGTTTCCTTTGGAAACGTGACCGAGGACTTCTCATTACAGGTGACGCCGCGGCGAACATGATGGGACTCAATTATGTGGTCGGCTACGACGACATCGACACTGGCAAAACCAGCCTGGCGAAACTGGCCCAACTCGACTTTGAGGCCGCTGTGTTCGGTCACGGCAAACCAATTCTCTCGGGTGCGTCAACCAAATTCGCCTCCAAGTTCGGGTAACCCCAACCTGCCCCATCACACAAGGGACTAACGGAGCCGCACATAACGGCACTTATGTATGGCTGCAATGCCGGTTATGGGCGGGATGATGCTTGTTCGACCATGTCACGGACCTGGCGGGGTCAGCCGTTTTTGACCCTTGCGAATTCGCCTAGGCTCGGAGCGCATCTCGAAAGGAGGCACTAGTGCTGGAGTATGTATTCCGATTCTCTGTCCCGAATGGCAAGCAGGGCGAGTTCGTCGATTGGGTGAACGAGAACGATGAGACATTCAACGAACATAACGCAGAAGGTTGGACGTATTTGGGGACATGGTTGACAGTCGTCGGCTTGGGCGAATCTGACGCCGAGACACGTTGGGCGCTCGATGACTATGGGGCGCTTGGCAACGGTTTCGGAGACGAGGAGGGTCAACGTCAGCTAGCGAAGTTTCTCGGCGAGTATGTCGACTATTCGCAGCCCCGCCATGTCAGCCTGATGAGAAGTTCGAAGACGGTTCAATCACTGGCCGGAACCTGAGTCCATAGTCGGCTCGTGTCGGCACCGGCGCACATAACGGCACTTATGCGTTCCTGACGGGGCTACATAATGCCGGTTATGGGCGGGGTCCAGGTTGGGCTACTACCTGCTATCCGTTGACTGTGACGAGGTTTGCGTAGTCGAGTCCGGCTCCTCCATGTTCCCCGCCCGACGTGTCGTAGCAATTGGGGGCGTGCAA
>Ga0209988_10001867_pt1 | contig 13858 bp, 8 predicted proteins | sample N075metaG_FD_183115 | JGI IMG/M metagenome (GOLD analysis project Ga0209988, IMG submission 183115) | Deep subsurface microbial communities from Kermadec Trench to uncover new lineages of life (NeLLi) - N075 metaG (SPAdes) (version 2) | ecosystem: Environmental > Aquatic > Marine > Ocean trench... | reverse complement strand
GTGTGTCCAGACGGAAAACTTTCGTTATCACTGTTGTCGGGGCGTTCCTCGTCTATCAGGGCCTTGCCGATTAGTGATACTCCTGTGGCAGCTTATACAACGCCTGGAGGCCAACGATCTGAACTCGGAATATCACCAGGTACTGTTCTGGCGGCAAATGAGTGTTCCCCTTGGCTTGTTGGGCATGGCGCTGCTGGCGCTGCCCTTCTTGTTGGGGTCGGTGCGCAGTGTTTCTGTGGGTCAACGGATTGCCATGGGTGGCGTGATTGGTATTAGCTATTACCTGGTGCAGCAGATCAGCGGCCACCTGGCAGGTATTCTGCACTGGAATGTGGCGCTCATCGTGATGGCACCGGGGCTACTGATATTGTGCATTGCGGTAATCCTGCTCAGGCGCGCTAACTAAAAAAGGGGTCAGACCCTTTTTTTCAGCTTCGGCAGCGGCAGGGCGGTTTCCAACTTTAGTTCCCGCAGGGCGATGTTCGAACGCACCTGGGAAATCTGCGGCAGGGCGAACAAAAAATCCTCCAGAAACTTGTCCAGTGAGTTGATGCTGGCTGTCACCACCCGCAAAATAAAATCTGCATCGCCGGTAGTGGCAAAACACTCCACCACTTCGGGGCGCTGCATTACCGCCTCTTCGAAGGGCGTGGTGCTCTCCCGTACGTGGCGGGCCAGGGTAACGTGTACAAAGGCGCACAGGTTCAGCCCCAGTTTGGGACGGCTTAGCAAGGCCGCGTAACTTTCAATTACGCCACTTTCCTCCAGGGCTCGCACCCGGCGCCAGCAGGCGGCAGTGGAAACCCCCACGGTTTCGGCCAGGCGCTGGTTGCTAATGCGTCCATCTTGCTGCAGGACATCAAGAATACGCAGATCTATTCGGTCCATGATGGGCTCCAATTTATGAATGGTAGAAAATTACTAATATATCAACTAAATAGAAACAAACTATCAATAAATGCGCTTTATGGATAAATATAGGAAGCATATTTCGGCTGTAGCGGCGTAAAGTTACCTGAATTACAACCATCTTCGAGCGTGACCCCATGAACCTTCCCCAGGCCAACCCTTCACTGGATGACTATCAGCTACAAGACCGTTACCGCCGCGAGCAGGGCCGGGTGTTTCTCACCGGCACCCAAGCCTTGGTTCGCCTGCCCATGATTCAGCGTGAGTTGGATCGCCACCATGGTTTGAATACTGCGGGCTTTATCTCCGGATACCGGGGTTCGCCCCTGGGCGGCTACGATCAGGAATTGTGGCGCGCCAGCAGCTTTATGGCGGAGCACAACATCGAATTTATGCCTGCCATTAACGAGGAGCTGGCCGCGACCGCCGTGCTGGGTACCCAGCAGGTAGAGAGTGATGAGCAGCGGCAAGTGGATGGCGTGTTTTCCATCTGGTATGGCAAGGGCCCGGGCGTGGATCGTGCCGGGGATGCGCTGAAACACGGCAATGCCTATGGCAGCTCACCCCACGGCGGTGTGTTGGTGATTGCCGGGGATGATCACGGTTGCGTGTCGTCGAGTATGTCGCACCAGTCCGACGTGGCGTTTATGGCGTTCTTTATGCCCACACTCAACCCGGCTTCGGTAGAGGAGTATATTCAATACGGCCTGTATGGTTTTGCCATGTCACGCTTTTCTGGCTGCTGGGTGGGCTTCAAGGCCGTGTCGGAAACTGTGGAAAGTGCCGCCTCTGTCAATCTTATGGATTTACCCGAGTTCCATCAGCCTACCGACTACCAGGCCCCGGATTTTGGTTTGCACTACCGCTGGCCCGACTTGCCCGGCCCCCAGGTGGAAGCACGCATGGTGGAAAAACTGGACGCGGTACGCGCCTTTGCCCGGGCCAATCCTATCGATCGGCGTATCTACGATATTCCCAATGCGCGGCTGGGTATCATCACCACCGGCAAGGCCCACCTGGACCTGATGGAAGCACTCAAGATGCTGGGTGTGGATGAACAGCGGGCACGGGAAATAGGTATCGATATCTACAAGGTGGGTATGGTGTGGCCGCTGGAAACCGAGGGTGCCCGGGCCTTCCTGCGTGGCAAGAAAGAAGTGCTGGTGGTGGAGGAGAAGCGCGGCATTATCGAGAGCGAACTCAAGGAGAACCTCTACGATTACCAGAGCGACAAGCCCAGCCGCATGGTGGGTAAGTATGATGAAGAAGGTAAGCCGCTAATACCCTGGGTGGGTGAGCTCAGCCCGACCATGCTGGCGCCCATCGTGGCAGCGCGTATTACCCATGAATTTCCCGAGTTGTGTTTTGACGAACAATTGGCAGTTCTCGCTGGCAGCCGGGTAGCGGTAGCGGTGCCTACCGATGTAAAACGCACGCCATACTTCTGCGCTGGCTGTCCGCACAACACCTCGACCAAAGTACCCGAGGGCAGCAAGGCCCTGGCCGGTATCGGCTGTCACTTTATGGCCTCCTGGATGGATCGCAAAACCGAATCACTGATCCAGATGGGTGGCGAGGGTGTCAACTGGGTGGGCAAGTCGCGCTTTATTGGCAATCCCCATATATTCCAAAACCTGGGGGAGGGCACGTATTTTCACTCGGGCTATATGGCGATCCGCCAGGCAGTGGCGGCGCATACCAATATTACCTACAAGATCCTCTTCAATGACGCCGTGGCCATGACCGGTGGGCAACCGGTAGATGGCAGCATCAGTGTGCCCGCTATCGCCAGCCAGGTGCGCGCCGAGGGTGTACAGCGCATTGCAGTAGTGAGCGATGAGCCGGAGAAATACACTGACAAGGGGGTTTTTCCTGTCGCTTGCAGTTTTCACCATCGCGATGAAATGGATGCCCTGCAGCGTGAATTGCGTGAGGTGCCCGGCGTCAGTGTATTGATCTACGACCAGGTCTGCGCCGCGGAAAAGCGTCGCCGGCGCAAGCGCGGAACGTATCCGGATCCGGCCCGGCGTATGTTTATCAACGACGCAGTCTGTGAAGGCTGTGGCGATTGTTCGGTCCAGTCCAATTGTCTTTCCATATACCCGCTGGATACTGAACTGGGTCGCAAACGCAAAATCGACCAGTCCTCCTGTAACAAGGACTATTCCTGTGTGAAGGGTTTTTGTCCCAGTTTTGTCACCGTTGAAGGCGGCGAGTTGAATAAACCACAGGCCACACCGCCGGGACATGATTTTGATGATCGCGTTGCCGCACTGCCGCCGCCCACGCTGGCCTCCCTGGAGGAGACTTATGATCTGTTGGTCGCAGGTGTGGGGGGTACCGGCGTGGTTACCGTCGGTGCCCTGATTACCATGGCTGCCCACCTGGAAGGAAAGGGGGCATCGGTACTGGATTTTACCGGCTTTGCGCAAAAAGGCGGAGCGGTTATCAGTCATCTGCGTATTGGTCGCTCACCGGCAGACCTGCACCAGGTGCGTATTGCCGACGGTCGCGCCGATGCGGTTATCGCCTGTGATGTGGTGGTAGCTACCGACCCCCGCGCGGTGCGGGTGCTGGCCAAAAACAGAACCCGGGTGCTGGTCAATCACAGTGAGGTACCCACCGGGCAATTTGTGCAAAACCGCAATGCGGATATCCACATGGACGAGCGCCTGCATGCTATTGGCGCTGCTGTGGGCAGCGAAAATTTGAAGGTTGTAGAGGCCAATGCCCTGATGGAGCAACTGATGGGCCACACGGTGTATGCCAATGTGTTTTTGCTGGGTCACGCCTGGCAGCAGGGTATGGTGCCGGTCTCACAGCAGGCACTGTTGCGCGCCATTGAAATCAACGGGGTGAATATTGCGGAAAATCAGCGCGCTTTCCAGTGGGGGCGTTTGGCAGCAGAGGATCAGCAATACGTTATCGATGCGGCCTGCCTGCCCTCGGGTGATCAGCCGGTGATGTCACTCGCGCAGCTGATAGAACATCGCGCCGCGTTACTGGTTGATTACCAGGATGAAGCCTACGCCGCGCACTACCGGGAGTTGGTGGCGAAAGTCCAGCTGACTGAAAAGACTTTGCGGGGCGAGGACTTGCCGCTGACCCGCGCGGTGGCCATTAACCTGTATAAATTGATGGCCTACAAGGATGAATATGAGGTGGCGCGCCTGTACAGCAACGGCGAGTTTTTGGAAAAAATTGCCAGCACCTTTAAGGGTGATTACACACTGAGTTTTCACCTGGCACCACCCATCTTTAACCGCGGCCTGGACGAACAGGGCCGGCCCCGCAAAACCCGTTTCGGTGCCTGGATGCTGCCGATGTTCAAATTGCTGGCCAGGGGCAAGGTGTTGCGCGGCACTTCACTGGACCCCTTTGGCCGCTTGGCGGAGCGGCGCGAAGAGCGGGCCTTGATCGAAGCATACCGGCAGCTGGTAGAAGAGTTGTTGGCGGGGGTGAATGTGGAAAACCTGGACATAGCCGTGGCCTGCGCCAATCTGCCGGACCAGGTGCGGGGCTACGGCCTGGTCAAATCAAAAGCGATCGCTGAGTTTCGACAGGATAAGCTGGGAATGTTGCACCGTTTCCACAATCCTGCCAGTGTTGTGCAGATGCACGGGGAGAACGGATAGACAAGCTGTCAGGTGAGCCTTATTCGTTTTATACTCACACATCCTTTCGGTTTGTTGGGCGTGTAGCCCCTACACTTAAGATATTGAATTGAAGCTACTATGAATTTTCGTATTTCCTCTTCAGTGCAACAGCTGTGCCTGTGCCTGTTCTTTTTTGGCAGTGCGTTGAGTTCAGCCCAGACGCTGTTTCCCAGGCCTGCTGAGCTACAGCCTGACATTGATTTTTGGGTAAAGGTTTACACCGAGATCGATACCAATAGCGGCTTTATCCACGACGCCGATAACGTTTCCGTGATCTACGAGTCCTTGCAGTTGACCGGCGACTACCACGCGGACCGGAAACTGATGAAGACGGTAGTGGCCCGCTACGCCAGTACCCTCAGACGTATTGCCAGCAATCAGTCTGCAACGCTCACGGCCGAGGAACTGCGGGTTCAGTCCCTGTGGGGTGAGGACGCGGGCAGCGAACGTTTGCGTGAGGCGGCGGGCAGGGTTCGCTTTCAGCGCGGCCAGTCAGATCGTTTCAGGGAAGGCCTGGTGAGATCCGGCGAGTGGAATACCTATATTGAATCGGTATTGGTGGAGAAAGGACTGCCGCGCGAGCTCGGCATCCTGCCCCACGTGGAGTCCTCCTTTAATCCCAAGGCATACTCCAGTGCAGGGGCCGCCGGTATCTGGCAGTTCACCCGTTCAACCGGACGTCGCTACCTGCAGGTGGATTACGTGGTGGATGAGCGCATGGACCCCTTTGCGGCAACAAACGCTGCGGTCCAGCTACTGGAACACAACTACCAGCTCACGGGTACCTGGCCACTGGCACTCACCGCTTACAACCATGGTGCCTCCAGTCTGCGGCGCGCCACTAAACAGCTGGGTACCACCGATATTGCGACCATTGTTCGTGACTACAAAGGCCGTTCTTTCGGCTTTGCTTCGCGCAATTTTTACCTGTCGTTCATGGCAGCATTGCAAGTTAGTTCGGATCCGGATCGTTACTTTGCACCCTACCAGGGGGCCAGTCCTGTTTCATATATCGAAGTAGAATTACCCGATTATCTATTGGCGGACACATTCGCCAGGGCATTCAATACTGATCTCGAGGTGCTCAAACAGCATAATCGTGCCTTGCTGGCGCCCATCTGGAGCGGCAAAAAGCGTATTCCGAAAGGCTTCACAATGCGCATACCCAGTGACGGCATAGTGGGCTCTTCCGCTGATCTGCTGGCGGCCATTCCCGCCGAGGAACGCTTTTCACAGCAGACTCTCGACCTGTTTCACACCGTGGTACGCGGCGATACGGTGTCTGAGATCGCTACCCGATACGGCCATAGCATCAGGGATGTTGCCGCCATGAACGGGCTCAACCGGCGTTACCGAATACGCGTTGGACAGGTCTTGCGGTTGCCCCTGGAGGGTTCAGTGGTGGTGGCGGAGGCCAGTACGGCCCCGACGTCACTGCAGACTTCACGCCAGGTAATAGTCCAGGAGACGGTACTGAGGTCTGTAGTCGATACGCCTGAGGGGGAGGTGGTTGGCCCGGTGGAGCTTGAACTTGCCGGGCTGGTGTTGCAGGCCGACCCCAGTGATTACCAGGTTGCGGACGATAACAGCATTGAAGTACAGGGATCGGAAACTCTCGGTCATTACGCAGAGTGGCTTGATCTTCGGGCCAGCCAGCTGAGACGTCTGAATGGCATGCCCTACGGGCGCCCGGTGGTTATTGGCCACCGACTGAAACTGGATTTTTCCCGTATCTCGCCGAATGAGTTTGAGCGGCGCCGGCTCCTCTATCAAAAGGATTTGCAGCAAAGTTTTTTCATGGTCTGGCAAATCCGCTCCACGCGCCAGCACGTGATCGCCGAGGGAGAATCCTTGTGGGTGCTCACCCATCGGCAGTTTAAGATCCCCCTGTGGTTGCTCAGGCAATATAATCCCGACCTGGATCCGGATCGATTGCGGCCCGGCATGGTGATTGTTATTCCCGAATTGGGTGAGGCGTAGCGAGGGTACTACCCAGTTCGTAGTCCTGCGCCAGGCTGCACGATCAGGTGCGGTGACCGGCACCTTCTATCAACAAGAGAGCTAATGTGTGTGACTCCTTTGCCTTTGTGGACGCCAGTGGCTGCTGGCTAGCCAAGAACAGCGATCGCGAACCCACCGAACCACAGCGGGTTGAGTGGTATGACAGCCGCACCGGCGAGGGTGTGCAAAAGACCACCTACCTGAATGTAAGCACCCCGGCACAACGATACGCGACCTGGCTGTCACGCCCGGACTGGATGTGGGGCGCAGAGATGGGCGTCAACGAATATGGGGTTGCGATCGCCAATGAGGCGGTTTATACCCGGCTTATCAATCGCAAATCTTCCACCTTGTTGGGTATGGATCTACTGCGTCTTGGGCTTGAGCAAAGCAAGTCTGCCGATGAAGCGCTGACTGTCCTCACGTCTTATCTACAGCAGTACGGCCAGGGTGGCCCCGCGGGTTTTCGCGACAAAAAGTTCTTTTACGACAATAGCTTTCTCATCGCTGATGCCAACGGTGGCTGGCAACTTGAGACTGCCGGGGATTTTTGGGCGGCCAAAAAATTTAGCCGGCAGAAGCCGATGGTGGCAATATCCAATGATCTGACCATCGGCTGCGATTTTGATTTGTGCAGTGATGCACTACAGGACAAGGCAAAAAAGGCCGGCTATTGGAATGGCAAGGGCAACTTCAATTTCAGGCGCACCTTTGCCACCCGGTTTATGCCCTGGGCGGCGCGCGCAAAAAATCGACAACGCTGCAACCTGCAGCATTTGAATACCCTGGACAGCAATGCGCCCCTGGCCCCGCAACTGGCGCAAATGCTACGCCAACATAAAGCCGGAGATAAGCACAGTAGTAATGCGGATGTGTGCATGCATGCCACAGGAAAGTTACGACCCTCCCAAACAACGCAGTCGATGATTTGTCAGCTGGGAAACGATGCAAGCAATGTCTGGATGACCGGCGGCAGTGCACCTTGCGTTTCATTGTTCAAACCCCTGCAGCACTCGCAAAGCTGCTGGCTTTTGCAACATACTGATTTCTGGGAAGACTGGTTTGTTGTCAGTCAACAAGCCGACAACGACGCCAACTTCAAAAGACAACTGCTACAACTTAACCAGGCAACGGAAGCACAGCTGTGGGATGCCGGGGGAAGTGCAGCATCCCGGCTGCTGGATAACTGGTGGCAGGCAGTGGCTGAACTGGCGGCGCCGGGTGTCGGGCACACATAGATGATTACCCGGTGGCTGTTAGTAGCAAGTACCTGCGCCGGCTTACTATGGCCCGCCACTATCAGGCCATCTTTGAAAGCCTGGCTAAAATATGCGGTGGCGGGAAAGGCAGAAAAGTGGGGTAGAAACTACGCGATGAATGTTTTTTTGCGAGGTGATTTATGGGATCTGGAAAATGACGGCACGCCCATTGTATGGCATAAAGATCTCGGTTTACTCGGAGGAGAAAACTACCAGGGCCCGCAGCTCATTAACCTTTGGTTGTGAGTTCTTCTTTCTGAATATGATCAGCCTGAGGACATGCCATGAAACTGATTGAAATTACCATCTATCCCGTTAAATCCTGTGCCGGTATCAGTCTCCCCTCGGTAAAGATAGACAGGTTCGGGCCGGAAGGCGACAGGCGCTGGATGGTGGTGAAGGAGGCGACGGGTAGCTTTCTCACCCAGCGAGAAGTCTCACGTATGGCGCAGGTCGGGGTGGCGCTGGGGCCAGAAGGTATACACCTGGACTGCGATGGGTCGGCGCTTGCAGTCCCCTTGCCAGGCGTGGATGCTGCTGCCCGCCGGGTACGTGTCTGGGACGACCAGGTGGCCGCACTGGACGCGGGAGATGATGCGGCTGCATGGCTATCCGGACATTTGGCTACAAAATGTCGACTGGTGTTTATGCCCCAGGACACGGTCAGGTATGTCGATGGCGCCTATGCCTGTGAGGGCGAAACGGTTGGATTTGCAGACGGTTTTCCCCTACTGCTCATTTCACAGGCCTCGCTGGATGAGCTCAATAGCAGGTTGCCGGCGCCAGTACCCATGAACCGCTTTCGCCCCAATCTGGTCATCTCGGATTGTGAGCCCTTCGATGAGGACAATTGGCGTCGAATTCGCATTGGTGAGATGGAGTTCGACGTCGCCAAAGCCTGCTCACGTTGTGTCATTCCCTCGATCATCCAGGCAACAGGGCAGCGTGATCCCCATATTAACCGCACACTGGCGAGTTTCAGGCGCATCAACGGACAGATCTACTTTGGGCAAAACCTGCTGTATCAGCAGACTGGCCGGCTGCGCACTGGGGATTCGGTAGAGCTTGTGGCCTGACAAAGGTACCGCCGGGTTACTTCGCCCTGGGAGTCAATCCCGGCCTTTACCACGTTTGGGGAACTTATTTTGCGAACTGCATCACAAAAACGAGAAAAAGCCATTGCGGGTCAAACCGGTCGGTCCTACAGTCCTGTCTTGTTTGCCAGCCATGCAGGTGAAGTCTTGACGATTAGTTGTGAGCAGGAAAACCGGGACTATCAGGCCAAAATCGCCGAATTGCAGGTGCGTGATTCCCTCACCGGTCTGTACAACCGCAGCCACTTTATTCGTATTACTACCGCAGAAGTAAAAAAAGAGCGGCAGGGACTGGTGCGGGCTTTGCTCTATATACGACCCGACGGCTTCAGCAGTATCGATGAGCGTTTTGGTCCTGTTGCCAGTGATGCAGTACTCAGGGTGCTGGGGATACTGATAGAAGAGCAAGTGGGAGAGCGCTGTGTGGTGGCGCGTTTTGGCGGCAATATTTTCACTGTCCTGGTGGTGAGGCGCAGCTTTAGTGAGATTTGTGCGCTGGCAGAGAAAATGTTGGCGACTATATCTACGTCCGTATTTGCTGCCGGGTCGCTTTCCACCAGCATGACCGCCAGCATCGGCCTGGTAGAACTGGCGGAGTCGGTCACTGATTCTACCCAGGCATTTTTACTGGCGCAGTTGGCTGCCAGGCAGGCGCGCCAAAATGGTGGTAATCAGCTACAGGTTAACCAGTCATTGGAGCTTGATGGCAACGGCCAGCTGCAAGATGCGGGCTGGGTGCGCAAAATTCGCTCCGCGCTGGAAGATGATAATTTTCATCTGGTATACCAGCCCATCGCCAGCCTCATGGGTGCGGCCAACAACAGCTACGATGTGCTGGTGCGCATGCTGGATGGCGAACATGATGCAATTTTGCCGGGGGAATTTATGCCCGCTGCAGAGCGCACCGGTCTCATGCCTGCCATAGATCGCTGGATTATCGACAAGGCCCTGGCCATGTCTGTGCAGCGTGCCGAAGAGGGTAAACCCTCATTGCTGTTCCTGCGCGTTTCCCAGGCCACACTGCAGGATGCGAGCTTTGGCGGCTGGTTGATTGAACGACAGCAGCAGTACAAGCTCGAGGCTGGTTCCATCGTCTTACAGGTCAGTGAAAATACCGCCGAGCACAACCTCTCCCAGGTTTGTACGCTGGCTGCCCTGTGTAAACAACTGGGTATACAGTTGGCGGTGACCAATGTTGGTGTGAGCGCAAACTGCCTGCAAATGATAGAGCTGATCCCCATGGATTACCTGGTCCTGGATGGTTGCTTCACGGACAACCTGGGTGACTCGGCGAGGTGTCGGCAATTGGAGAAAATCGTGGCCGCGGCCCAGGAAAAAGAGGTTCCGATCATTGCCTGTCGGGTGGAGAATGCAGCTGAGCTTGCTGCCCTGTGCCGCATGAGAGTCGACTACATCATCGGTTACCTCGTTCAGGAGCCTGAAGAAATCATCATGGATGATGTGCACCTGCCGGGCTGATGAGGAACGAATCTAACGGTGATTCACTGCCTCCACTCCAAAGCGAACAAGTATTTTCGATACGCACATCATTTACACATCTTATCCACAGTTTGTTGGCTAGACAGCATCAAAACAATCCTTATACTTTAATCATGGCTGCGGGATAGCGCATTCCGTTTTAGCCAGGCCCCGATTGGCCGGGGCAAGGGTCGCACGTCAAGAGTGGCCAACGGGCAGCGGAAACTGCTAAGTCAACGGACCCGCGAGGGTATCGGGGGCGCACCAGGCGGATCTTTGGATGCGTTCGGTTAAGCGGTCGGAAACTGTTCGAACACGTAGAGGCGACAACCGGGTCGTCGATGCGGGTAGACGTAGCCAAGCGTCTGAAAATAATGGGGGCTTTGGTCCTCAGGTCGGTAAAAGTTGGAGTGATTGATGCGCTTGCGTATCAGTGTTTCAGCCGAAGGCCGAGTCGGTAAGGCAGGGTAGCCGAGGCGAGTCAAATCGCTGAGACCGCCAGCTCGACAGACTGAACCAGGGGGGTGGAGTCTTCGGATTTCATCCCCCGCTTTCGTTTTGGGCGCTCATAATCTGACATCGACCGTCGGCATTGCCAAGTTAAGTTGCCCTATTCGATAATCCTCAGATAAATACATACAAATGTCACCGATTCCGGCTATGCGCCCCCCACACCTGGGCGGCCCCCCGATCAGCTACGCCGTCCGTCTGGCTCTGCTATACCGGTTCAATCTCAGGATCGCTGCTATCGCGCGTCATCGGCGAAGTATTCGTGAAGATCAATGGCAAGCAGCATTACCGCTGTTTGATAAGTACCAGACTGAAATTGGTTAGGTTGGGCGCGAATAACTAGTGCTGTTACCTCAAAGAACCCCTGAATCCTCATAGTATATGCAAAAGCCTATATATCATTGTTGATATGTGGTTTGTAGTTGTTTAAGCATATATTTGAAATTCAGAAATATATATAAGCATATATAGACCAACATATATTTAAAAAAAGTGTACTAATATGTATATTCACTCTTGAAAAATTTAATAAAGCATATATATTTAGCAATAATACTTCAAAATATGTGATTTAAGATATGTTTAGCTTAAGTGAATTTGATGATTTGTTGTCTCAGATAAGAGATGAATATCGTGATGCAAAGAGGCAGGCCAGTCTTTCTGAGACAGCTTCAAGTCTCAGGCCTGCTGAAGATATTGGCTTACTCGTTAGAGAAGAGCGAATAGAGCAGGGTTTAACCATTAATCAACTCTGTGACTTATCAGGAGTCGCTTATGTAACTCTGAGCAAGCTTGAAAGAGGGGCATCCTCAGCAAGAATGGATACGCTGGAAAAGATATTGGGAGCTCTAGGGCTGAAAATATGGATAGGGTAGGTCGCGTATTTTATCAAGGGAGGTTCGCTGGTCTGCTTGAGGAGAGCGACGATGGCTACAAATTCACCTATGACAGAGACTATCTGGCAGGGGGGGTGCCAATAAGTTTCCGGCTAAAACTCCAGCTAGAACCTCATGAGAGCGACGTACTCATGCCGTTTTTCGAGAATCTGCTTGCCGAGGGATGGTTGAGAAAAGTGCAGTCACAACAGCAGAAAATTGACGAGAATGATCGATTTGGTTTGCTCCTTTCTAATGGCAAAGATTTGGTAGGAGCGGTAACAGTTGAGCCGGCGGGTGGCCATTAAAGATGACATATTGCAAAATCAGCCTGAAGCAGGTGTCGACGGGTGCAAAAAATCCCGGCTATCAGGATATGGCATTCAAGACCCTGTTTGGGACTATGAAGGTGAAGCCTGTTCTACCATTTTCACGATCAGAGTTTAAGCAAGATAGTGTCAAATACACCAAAGGTATATCTATATCTGGGGTGCAACAAAAACTATCTCTGAAAATAGACCAGCACTACCAGCTTGTACCTGTAACAGAGGGCGGTGAATATATTTTGAAACCGACTCCAGAAGAATTTGTAAATGCCGCGGAAAATGAGCATGCGGCGATGGTGACGAGCAAACTATTGGGTATTGAAACTGCGTTGTGTGGGTTAGTTTCGTTTACTGATGGAGAACTAGTCTACATAACGAAGCGTTTTGATCGCTTGAATGATGGAACCAAGCTACACCAGGAAGACTTGTTGCAAGGCTTCGAGGCAAGCAGCGAAGGTAAATATGACAGGAGTTATGAGGCAGCAGGTTCGTTGATACTTGAGATGACGAGTGGCAAGAAAGCCGTAGTGGCGGATTACCTCAAGAGAGTCATGCACGCATACTTGATTGGAAGTAATGACATGCACTTGAAGAACATTAGTCTTCAAAGAGATGTAGATAATTTCAGTCCTTTTTACGATAGATTGACGCCAAATTATGACAGTCTTTTTGCCGATGCCTTCGACAATATGGACCACGACGGTTTTCTGGCTCTCGACTTGCTTGAAGGAGATTTTAGCGATCACTACCAGCTCTACGGATTTTATACAGGGTACGATTTCATCGAACTGGGTAAGCGCTTGGATGTGCCTGAGATTGTGGTGAGAAAGATCGCTCTGGACTTCTCAAGGCGAGAGTCGGCTATTGTCGATACAATCTCGAAGAGCTATATGCCGGATGATATGAAAGAGAGGGCAACGGGCCTCATTCAAGGCAGGATGCGTGCAATTCAAACGGGCATCACTGGCTAGAGAACTTTTCTAAGGGTGCAGCCGGTATTGTCAAATTTATTTGGGCGAATCCAAAATAGATCGGCTAATTGAATCAGTGCCATCGAAAAAACAATAGGAAAAAACTGATGAAATCCACCCGCAGTTATATCATCGAACAAGTTGTTGTTAATGTGATTATCAATTTTCTGGGCCAAGCTAAAAGGTGAACTAACGCCATGGATAAACCAGCAGACACGGACAGCCCTTAAATCAGTATTGAAGACCTGAATGAGCCCCTGACCTATCCAGTTGAGGCATTTATTTCGCCGCAATATACCCTGCAAGAACGCGTGTCAATTGGCATCCAAAAGTGTCCACCCGTTGGCGCCCAAAACTGTGCAGTCTAATGCGGTGATTTGACGCGCTTTTTCTGCTTCCCCTGGCTTTCCTTGAAGCGGTAGGAATCGTTGCCTGTTTCCAGTATCTCGCAAGACACTCGTATGCAGTAACCCCTCACCGAAGCAAAATCTTTGGTCGTCCTTCAACACCGTTGATAACGCATTCAACCTCGTCCCTAACCATCTCTCCAAATGCGTGCAATGCCCCTAGAAGTTCCTTGGGCAGCCATTCTTGAATTGCAGCGTCAAATGTTCGTCGGCCTTTCATATCATGTATCCAGCGTTCGACATGTGGTCTGCGACCATCGCGCCAAAAACCATCCATGCACGCGTTTTCCAATCTGAATACGTAAGGAATGACGCTAACATCAGCCAAGGTATATTGATCCCCGATAAGCCACTTACTTTCAGATAAAGTT
>Ga0209988_10001866_pt1 | contig 13868 bp, 13 predicted proteins | sample N075metaG_FD_183115 | JGI IMG/M metagenome (GOLD analysis project Ga0209988, IMG submission 183115) | Deep subsurface microbial communities from Kermadec Trench to uncover new lineages of life (NeLLi) - N075 metaG (SPAdes) (version 2) | ecosystem: Environmental > Aquatic > Marine > Ocean trench... | reverse complement strand
GACGAGTCAGTGACAACCGTGGAACAGCCTGAAGGTGAAGCCGAGGCAGCGACTTACCTTTTCGCCAGGGATACCTACCGAATAGATTCCCTGATTTGTCCTTTCAAGGGTGAGATCGACTACGAGCCTGGTGACATCGAATGTGGCCTTCTGCAGGTGCCTGAGAACCGCGAAAACCCGGACTCACGCATGATTGAACTGCACTTCGTCAAGCTCAATTCGCGTTGGGGTCACGAAGATTTTGAAGATTTGCGCGACGAGGACGCACTGGAGTGGGCCGAGGGCATGGCGGACGGCAAACGAGACGACCCAGTGATTTACCTCACTGGCGGGCCCGGTGCACCGGTTACCTATTACGTCGACCGCTTCAAAGACCACACTCTACTCGATTACCGCGACTTATACATTCTGGAACAACGCGGCATCGTCCATTCCGGAGATTTTTGCCGGTTCTTCGGTGCCCGCAAACCCGAAGCCAGCAACGTGGAGACCTGGGAGGAATACCAGGAAACTGATAACGTGGCTCGCGCCGACTGTTTTAACAACGCCGCCGCCGCCGGAGTCGATCTGACAGGCTACAACACCATTGAGAACGCACGAGACGTGAAAGCACTAAGACGCGCGCTGGGCTTTGAGAATTGGAATGTCTGGGGCATCTCGTACGGCTCCATTTTGGGCCAGGCCTATATCAAAGAAGACCCCGAAGGTATTCGGGCCGTTGCGCTCGACGCGATTATGCCACTCGATATTCAGGGTACGGAAGAGCACTGGCGCGTCCTCAAATGGTTCGTGCGTGACCTCGAAAAATTACAAGAGATATGTCAGCGCCAGCCCGACTGCGCACGACATTATCCAGACATTCCCGGTCGGTTACGCGAAGCCGTAGAAACCGTACTCAGGCAACCCATCGAGGTTGAAGTCAAAGACACAGAAGTCTTCCCATCCGGCAAGGTGCGGATATTCGCAGATATTGCAGCGCTGTTACCTTTCACTCTTTTTTATGAGCAAGACAACTATCCTGCCCTGCCGGGATTTATTTACGCCTGGGCGGATGCCCTTGAGCGACGCGACGAAGCATTGTTCAAGACTATCGCCGGTGCCGCTGGAGAAGGCGGCTTCGGAGGCGGAAGTGTGGGAATGCAGATGGCAGTCCTGTGTAATGACGGTGATGTCCAGGCACAGGGGCTTGCCAGCCAACGTGATATGGAGGAATTCCCCATATTCGGCCAGGTGTTGGGAACCAGAGAATCGAATGATCGCGACACTGCGCAATGCCTGGACCTGGGTATGCCCATGAGGCCAGCCAGCGACTACACCGCGGTTCAAACCGACATCCCCACCCTGATCATCGAAGGCGATATGGATCCCATCACTCCACCACCAAATGCAAAGGCCATCCTGCCTGGTTTTACCAATGGCACTTATGTGGAATTCCCCTACGCTGGCCACGGCCCGTCACGTTCGGTCCAGTGCGCCGGCCATATGCTCAACCGTTTTTATGACGACCCTGGTGCCGGGCCCGATATGTCCTGCCCCGAGAGCATGGAAGAACCCGATTTGTGGGCCCCGATGTATACCACCGACTTCGCCCCACGTTTGGGTGCGCTTTTCTTTGAAGATAAAAAGAAATTGGTGGGACCTGGTGTCTGGGCTGGTGGTTCCATTCTTATCAGCCTTATCGCATTCCTGATGCTGACGCTAGCCCCGATCGGTCGCTGGCTGAATAACCGCAGTGCAAGCAATGTGGGCCGCACCCGTTTGTGGGCCTGGCTGACCGCGACCTGTTCGCTGACGGCCGTGGGCGTAGTGGGCGCGGCCGTTGCAGTCACCGCCGAAGCTTCAGAACTGGCCTTACTGTTAGCACTGGTGCCGTGGGCTAAATATGGTGCCTGGTTGGGACTGGTAACCGGTTTACTTGGGTTGGTAACCATCATCACAGCTGTTAAGGGCCGTAGCCAGCGCCTGGTAACCACCGGCAGCATGCTGGGCTTTGTGCTCACCGGCGCTGCGGCAATAGGACTCAGCAGCTTTATGTCTCTGTGGGGATTGGGGCCCTTCTAGACTTCCGCCGAAAAATTGTCAGACTCGGGAAGTAAAATTGGGGTCAGAGTCAAGTGCCAGAGTGGGTTTCTGTTTACACTGGTGAGATAGAAGACACCCATGTCTTTTTTACTATTTCTTTTTTACAATCTTGGTAGTGAAATTTGATGGGTGTCTTGTTTTTTTTGATGGGTGTCTTGTTTTTTTGCTGGTCTGAAGTATCTTGATTCGGAACTTTTTCCATAAAGGGGCCGATAAAAAAGGCTTGGATATATGGTGTAAGAGTCAATGCACAATCAATACTCTGACAGGGAGACTAGAGTGACTTCAGGCCGCTTTATTTTTGAAGACCAGTTTCATTTCGAGGTGGGCACCAATTGCCGAGGCGGCATTTTGCAAGGTGTTCAATGTAACCGAATGATTGTCCGGATCGAGCAGGCGGTCCAGGGCAGAGCGACTTGTGTTCATACGGCTGGCCATGGCGGCTTTGGTTAGCTTCTGATTTTCAATAAACTGGCCGATCTGCCAGGCCAGCACTTGTTTGATCGCATATGATTGGCTCGATTCGAGTAGCCCTTCTTCGGCAAGGTAGTCATCCAGGCTACTACCAATATACTTGTTTTCATTTCTCATGAGTTTCTACCTTTCTTAACATTAGTCAGGCGACGGCGAACAAGAGTTAAGTCTGTTGCATGGGTTTTCTGTGCTTTTTTGATAAAACCATGCAAAAGGATTAATTGCCCCTTCTCTTCCGTGAACATGATTCTAACTATCCCTCTTGGTATTTTGCTTCTTAACTCCCACAAGCCTGCATCAATTTTTCGCGCCAATGGCATCCCTACAGGCCAACCTAACTGTAGCTTGTACAAAGTCTTTGCCGATTCTGCTGCGAGTAGCAGGATCTAATTGTCTTAGCCACTCGCGAACAGGCTCCCGACCAGAGGCAATCGATAAAAAATAACCTGGCGAACCTCGCGGTTATTTTCTTCTTTTGAGAGTGTACCATTTTTGGTTCTATTTCCCCGTTTTTTATTCATCAATGAAGTGTTATTCACCTCACACAAATTAGTAATAGACGGTTAGATACCATTTCCGTAGGCAATTATGATAGAAGCATATGTAAATTTAACTGTCCCTGTGGAAATGCCGAGCGAATACACGGGTCGCTGTAAACCCGGATTGCGGTAGTTTGATTTTTACCTCTGGATACCGTCCCAATTTTTCAACATAACAGCAACGCGTGCGCGCATATCCTCACGCTGCCTGCGTTGTTTTTCCAGTGCTGCCTGAAAACGTGGCTCATCTCGTAGCGAGTCAAACGCCGGTTCAATTTCATCCCATTCATAGCGTCTGCGACCAGCATCAACTGCCTGCTCATACCAGTCGAGCGCCTCTTGTTTATCTCCACGCAAGGACTGTATGAAAGCCATATTCCACCGATAAAACCAGGCCTCGTGACCATTATTGATGGTCTCCAGGTTGGCGCGTTCAAAGTCGTCCATCAAGCTTGCGGCGGCTTGCTTGTCACCACCTCGTTGCAGCATTTGCGCGAGCATCAATTTGGGGAATGTCTGAAAATTGCCGGAAAGATCCACGGCCTTTTCTACGTATTCCTGTGCCGCATCCCAATTACCCGCCATGCGCTCAATTTCAGCCGACCTTTGCCAGCTGAATACACTCTCGGGAAATGAGACCCGCATACGTTCAGAAAGGATCCTGGCCTGCTCATAATCACCGGCCAGCAAATATCGTAGTGAAAGACTGCCGTCCGTAAATATTGAAATGGGGATTTCTGCTGAGACACGTACCTGCAATTGATCCGCTTCATCATTGAACTGCAAATTGCGTAAATAGACAGCCAATTGCTCGGCCCCGAATGCACGCTCACCGTCACGCAACTGGTAACGCACAGCTTCATCCCAGTGGCCTTGAAGCTGGTAGATCTCAGCGATATTGAATAAGGCCTCGTCAAAAGCGGGGTTCAGTTCAAGCGCTTTCAGGCTATAGCCCAGCGCTTTCTGATAATGACCCGCATTAAAACTGACAATACCCAATGCTTTATAGGCTTCAGGCAACACGGGGTTGATAGACAAGGCCAGTTCAGCCTGCTGGATAGCTTTTTCGGCCCACTCTTCTCCCACACCGTACTTGGAGGCACGCAATGCATAGCCGTTCGCGATACCGGCGTGCGCCAGGGCAAAGTCAGGGTCGAGCTCGATGGCTTGTTGATAAAAAGCCAGGGCGGTCTCATTATCCTGGCGGTTCCAACGACGGTAATATGCCCGACCTTTCAGATAGGCATCATAGGCCGCAGAGACTTCTGTGGAACCGCGTTGTAAGGCCTCGATAACCGTTTTCGAGAGGGTAGCCTCAAGTGACGCAGCCACACTGCTGGCCACGCCGAGCTGCATTTCGGGGAGTTTGGCCAGGCTGATGTCATAAGCCTTTGCCCAGTAATGCTCCTCGCTAAGCGCATCGATCAATTGCACGGTAACTTTCAGATCATCCCCAAATCGCTGAACACTGCCTTCTATAACGGTACCGACCATGAGCTCCCGGGCAATGTCGCTGAGCCGCAAACCTGAGTTTTTATAGCGCATCGACGAGGTACGTGCGATCACTTTCAGGCCCTCAATTTGAGCCAGTGCCGAGATAATGTCTTCAGTAATGCCCTCGGCCAGGTAGTCGTCCTCTTCGTTGCCGCTGGAATTTTCAAACGGCAAAACTGCAATTCGCCTGACAGCGTTTTTGTCCGCAGTTTGTGTCACTGCCTGCTCATCCGGCCGCTCCAGCCGGTTCATTAAACCAGCAGCGACCAGGATGGTGACTGCAATGGCAGCGACAATGGCCAGGCGATAGCGCTTGCGCGTTGGCAGGCTGACGGGTGTGAGTTCTGTCAACGGTTCAACCGCTGCAATCAGGCGGTAGCCGCGACCGCGTACCGAAGCAATGTATCTAGGTGTCTCACTGCTGTCACCCAGGGCTTTGCGCAATAATTTAACACGCTGTTTGACGGTTTCCTCACCGACCACGACCTGGCCCCAGACTTCCTGCATCAGGGTGTCTGTATTGACCACGTTGGGTGCGTGCCGGGTCAGGCATAAGAGCAGGTCAAAGGAAAGTTTTGGCAGTTCAATTTCAGTGCCCGTGCGGTAAACACTCACGGTACCGGTATCCAGTTCCATATCTCCGATTCTGAAGCGTTCCGGTGTGATTTGGCCTGTGTTCAAAGCGCTTTCCAGTGGTGGGCATACGGTGGCGTAAAAACAGCTTGAATTGTACACGGATAGCAAGGCTTCACCGAACCTTCACCAAAGATTACCGCTGGCTTCAGGTTACCGGGGGAGCATATTGGCATGATGCGTCCTGAATTAGTTAAATGAGAGATGAAAGAAAATGATTATTGCTAAAAAGTTGATACCCACAGCCCTGTTGGGTTTATGCAGCTTGGGTCTGGTTTGCTTGTCCACTAATGCTGCAGCCGAGGAACCACCCATGCTGATCAATTACGGTCTCAGCGGCAGCTGGTACGAGCCGGCCACCTCGGGGCAGGGCTTTGTCATCGATATCCTTCCGTTGAACAATCTGCTGGCAGCTTATTGGTTCACCTACCCTGTCGAAGGCGGGGCGCGTGACTGGTATTTGGCCACAGGAGACATTAGCGGTGATAGCGTGGAACTCACAATCTATCAAACCGGGAACGGGGTGTTTGATGAAGCCAGCATGGTCGAAACCAATGCGGTGGGTAGCGCAAGCCTGGAGTTTTCATCCTGCGAGGCGGCCAGTTGGACATACCAGATCGACACGCTTGGCCTAAGCGGTGAAGTTCCACTGCAACGTATTGCACCTGACCAAATGTGTGAGCAGTTTCTGGCCACGGCCAACACCGATGTTGTCAGTCACACCAATGCCTGGGTGGACATTCGTGGCGAATGGCTGTTCGAAGGTTGTGTGAACCTGGAAGACTCGGACTCCCATGGTAACGAGTTGTTCACCTTCACTGAAACCACCCTTATCCTGAAAATTGACCGCTACAGCAACCCTGACTGCACGGGCACATTCTCACTACAGACTTTAACACTGGATTTGCAGCGAATTGATAAAACCATGGCATTACTGGATGGAGAAGACGTTATTGCCAACCGGTTCATTATGACCGATGTTGATAGCGGGCAGGAAGTCAGGCAACTGTTCTATGTAGATGATCGCGGTGACGAACTGTTGCTGACTCACGGTGTGCTGGACGGATCGACTGACAGTGAAGGATTTCCAACCGAGATCCACTCCCTCTTTTCTAAACAGGCTGACTGAGAATGTGACTCTGACCCCATCACTCTTTACCCAGCCAATCACAATAAAGCTCCGGTCTGCGATCCCTTAAAAACAGTTTTTGAGCATGGGAGTTTTTTACATCATCCAGGTTGATATCCGCGTATAAAATTTCCTCTGCGCCTTCCTCCGCACGGGCAAGAACTTCTCCCACCGGATTACATACAAATGATTCACCGCCAAAAGTCAGCTTTTCCTCTTCGCCAACCCGATTGCACAGTGCCGTAAAATAGCCATTCTGAAATGCAGCAACCCGTAATTCTGCCTCGTACAAACCGTCCGGCCATTCACCTGCAGCACCGGCTTGCGGGATAAAAACGATTTCGGCGCCGTTTAAGGCAAGTGCCCGCATGTACTCCGGATAATGGCGGTCATAACAAATAGCCACACCAATATTCCCGGCAGTCGTACGGTAGACAGGGGCGCCATGATCACCCGGCGCATAATACCCACGTTCATGAAAACAATCATATTCTGTTATATGCACCATGCGCGTAGTGCCCAATATAGACCCATCAGAATCGATCACGGGTGATGTGTCATAGGTGCGCTCTCCATCCCGTTCAAAAATATTTAATACGATCACCACACCATGTTGTTTGGCTTTTTCCTGAAAGCGCTTAACCGTGCTGCCATCGATGGGCTCTGCAAACGCAAGATTTTCATCGGTGGCTTTTACCTGTGGATAAAAACGCTCAAAAGCCAACTCTGCAAAACAGATAATCCTGGCGCCATTGTGTGCGGCTTCATCAACCGCACGTAACCCGCGGATACGATTATCTTCACGGTCGTGTCCGGCTTTTTGTTGAACCAGGGCAATTTTCATCTTCACTATTCTTTAAATATCATTTGGCTGGCTTAACAAATTTAAGCGTCATCCGGTCAGATTCACCCCAAGCCCCGGCCCATCCAACACTACGACTCTCACGCCAGCGATTGACCGCCTCAGCTACGCCACCATTATTATTCGAGCCGACTTGTTGAAAACGACATTTCAGGTCATCCGGTGCATTGTCCACAATAAAACCATGCGCGGCCCATTCAAGCAAGTCTACATCATTGTAATCATTACCAACTGCCATGGTATCCGTGGGGCTTACATTGAGACTGGAAGCCAACAGGCGGCGGTTTTTCCTTTTGAGACATCGGGGTGGAAACACTCTATCCAGGTAAATTCATGGTCCAGTGGTGAGGTGGTACGAATAACACTCAAGCCAGGCAGCTCTCTTCTCACCGCACTTAGCGCAACATGGGTCTCGTTATGAGGAACAATTGCAAGAAACTGCGATGCCTCACCAAACCCGCTTCGTGGAATCGAATCCAATGGTTGTGCGTATTCACGGTATCGTTCAATACGTGATTCAAAATCCGTATTGTCCGGATTCACACGTCGATAAACGTATTTATGATTGTCCGGGAAGGGGTGGTGCAACATGAAATCAAGCGCGGAGTTCTTCATCGACACCAACGATTGTGCAACCAGTTCAGCGCAGATGTTGACCTGGCGCAATAGCTTATGCCCGGGCTGCGTGACCACGCCGGCGCCAGTTGCAAAGATGATGTAGTCAACGGGAAGGTCGACACCCGGGGAGTTAATAAACGAATACAGGGATCGCCCGGTGGCAATCGCCGTTTTAATGCCACAGCGGGCCAGGGACTCAATGGCATCAAGATCCCTTTGTGCAAGCTTACCGTCCGAGCGCAGCAGGGTAGCGTCGAAATCGGTTACGAACAGGCCTTCAGACGAATATGTATCCGACCCCTTTTTTCTCTTTTCTGAACCCAGGTTCAAGCTTTACGCGCCGCTAACCAGCCATCGAGTGAATACCTATCACTGCCGCTTGGCGCAAGCAGCAGCAAAACAATCAGAGCCAATCGGGTGAATGTGTGTGCAGAAATATCAAATAAAGGTTCATGCAATGCATGACCGTAAGTGGTGACAATCAAAAGCAAACCAACCGCAATTAAAGCCTCTCTTGCACGCAGCCCAATACACAACAAGGCACCAGCAACCAGTTCGAGAACTGGAATCGAGTAACCGAGAAGGTAGAGAAGAAATTCGGGTATCCAGCTATCGGCAAAGCCTTCAACAAAAAACTGTTGCGCGTGCGCGGCTGGCGTTAAAACAAAAACCTTCCAATAGCCTGCCATCAAAAACAACAGGCCCAAAATCCAACGAACAATAAAAGTTACGACCGGCCAGTTGTTTTGCATATCGTTGTTAATTCAGACCCTCGATTTCGTTGTCAGCAAAGCACCCAGTGCAATGAGGAAAATCGGCAGGTAAGGCTCGAATGGCCAGTAGGGTACATACAGTTCAGGAAGCCTGGTGACGTCATAGCCGCCCAGAAAATCCATGGTTGGCTTTGCCCATACCAGACCGGTGCCAACCGCGATCAATCCGATCACGACAGAAACATTCCCCGTCAACATGAAAACACGTTGTGTGCTGCTGCGTGGGTCTTTATTATTTTCCCTTTGTCGGCGTTTTTTACGCCACGCAGCAGCGCGCAGGCCCCAGGCCAAAAAACCACCCCAGTAATAAACATAATCGATAAAAAGCGGATCCGGATAGTAGTACAGCGCCCACCAGTACACGCTGAAGGCGTATATCCACAGGGAATATATGCCGATCGTATGCAGGCGCTTCCACTGTTTCGGGCTCAGGTGCTTACGGCCGAACTTGAATGATGTGATCGTCATGGCGATCAGAAAGGAGTAGCCGATGACCCCTTCAATTGCATCGCGCAGCACGTAAACTTCTTTTAAATAATAGTCAGTGTGTACGCCGGTTAACCACAAGATAAACAGCAACTGCCAGGCCATCGCGGCCGCAAAACTAAGTCCGATGTACTTCCGGTTACGCAACAGCCAAAGACCAAACGGCCCAGGAAACAGCATCCGGATTGAACTAGCCGCAAAGGCCACGTATAGCAGGGGTATTGCACAGCGCACAGCCATCTGGATCATGGAGGAAACACCCTCGCCACTGGACAGGTCAGTACGCAGCATGGCGGTGACCACGACGATTGATACCGTACCGGCGATGAGGCTGAACAACTTCCACTCATTAATGGCTTTAGTTTTTAAAATTTGTTTCAGTTCGAAGCTCATGGTTGTTCGCCCCCCGTTACAAGCAATCTGCCACCCGGCAAGTGATATTCGGATGACCGGGGTCTGCTATTCAACCCAGGAGTTCCAGTTTCTCAGGTGGAACGTAATCGAAGATAAACGTGATTCGGCCCTCTTTACCCTTGTTCATCACGCTGTGGCTTTTCTGATTGTTGATTTCATAGGCCTGGCCAACTTGAAGCTGGTGGGGACGGCCGTCGATCATGAAGCGAACCCGGGTGTTGGTGGTTATCGGTACGTGAATACGGTGGCCCTGGGCGAAAGACGGGTGTTTGTCCACATGCGGTTTTATCTTGCCCCCGGCTATCAGCCTGGCCGCCATGGCACGGATGATGGTACCGCCCGGTGGATAATGCTTTTTGATGATATCGTGCATCAACGGAACCGCCACCTCGGCCAGCCGATCCCAGCCTGGCTCTTTGCGAACATCAATTTTTGGCCAGTTGTCCATATCGGTAAAGACCAGCACGATGGACTCGGTTTGCCGGTGGACATCATAGGTTTGCTGGCGATAGGCATCCTCATACCAGGCGGCTTCTTCCTGGGCCAGGATAGCCTCTGACAAGGCCGCGCTGTCGACCGTCCCAAGTTCACGGATAAGGCTATCGATATTCATTTAGCATAGGCCGGGTTTCGTGGTCATGTGTGTTAATGGGTAAGCCAAATTCATTGAACATATTGTCCACGCACCGATATCGGCATGCCTCCGAATTCCAGACCGATTACACTTCAGCTATACAATGATTTCCTCCGCGCCTATAGGCGCGAAGAAGGGGGGCTGCTTGGTATCCGCCGCAGTTCGATACCACTGCACCAGCACAATTTAATGCCCCAGATTTGAGCACCGATACTGCAGAGGGGTCTGTTGGCAGTCTTTTTTGAATGCTGTATAAAATGCGGAATTGGAGTTAAATCCAACCTGGTTGGAAATATTCAAAACAAAGCTTCGTCCCACCGATTCCCGTAACAACAGATTCTTTGCCTCTGCGATTCTGTAACCGTTAATCAATTCATAGAAACTGGTAGCCATTTTGCCATTGATGACTTGTGAGAGGTGGTTGACTGAGCAGTTCATTGCCCTGGCGAGTAAGGGTAGTGTCAACTCCGAAGACAGATAGAGCTTATCCACTTCCATCAGTTCCAGCAGCGTGGCTTTATAGGTTTCAGCCTGGTGTGGTCCCAGCCCTGATTTTTCATACTTGCCTGCATGGGTAACCTTGTGTAAGGCCGGAATTTCAACATCAAGGTCCGGCCTCATGCTGTAAAACACTTCGATGTTGATGATCTTGTCACCCCGCAAGCTTAAAAACTCGGCACCGTATTCGGCGGGGCCTGATCCAGGCGAATTTACATCAAGTGCGCGATATTTGTAAGCAATGGTCGTTTCCCCGACCAGGATATCACCGTCCAATTCGTACTGATGTTTCTCTCTGTCAAACAGGCCGTATAGATACCGTGTTAATGCGGGGCGAGAATATTTTTCATCTTCATGTCGATCAAAGTAAATTCCTTTGCTCGACATGAAGGCAGCAACACCATTCGCATCATAATGGTTCCAGGCGTCAAGAAACCCGTTAACGAGTTTTGCGGCTTGCATGGCATTTACCAGTCAAAGTACGGGTTCATGGTAATTCAAGGACGTTGGAAATGCCAACGAATGCGATAGCGGCTTGAATTATACTGCCGCGCAAACACGATGTTCATCACCTGGCGAGCATAAAAAAATGACAACAATTGGCGGAGTTGAAATTCTGATGCATACTGTAATATTGCAATCGCCCTCTCAATCCCTTATGTTTTCGGACGCGGATATGCTTTACATCGCGCTGGGTGAGAAGAGCAGGGAAGAGCAGGACACCCAATAAGAAGAGTAGAAAAAAGTGCAGGACACCCAATTGTCACGATATGATTCGATCATCATAGGCGCCGGGCACAACGGCCTGGTTTGCGCAACCTACCTGGCACGTGCCGGTCAGCGTGTATTGCTGCTCGAATCTTTAAACACGGTTGGTGGACTGGCAGCCAGCCGGGAGTTTCATCCCGGCTTCAAAGCATCGATAGCGCACAGGGTAAACCACTTCCCAATATCCGTCGCCAAACAACTGGATCTCAAAGCTCACGGTTTGAAAACTGGCGATGCTGCGACACCGGGCGTGGGCTTGTCACCAGCTGGCAAGCATGTTTTTCTGTCAGGGGATGAACTAACGGGGGTGAGCGATGCCGACAGCGAAGCCTATGCAGAATACCGGCGACAAATGCAGCGTTTCGCCGCGGCGTTGGAACCGTTCTGGCTTAAAACCATTCCACGTATCGGGCAGAAAAATCTCAAAGACCTGCTGAGCTTCGGGCACATGGGGCTAAATTTACGACGTCTGGGTAAAACCGATATGCGGGAATTTCTGCGTGTTTTTTCCCTGCCCATGCGTGATCTGATGGACGAAAACTTCGATTCGGAAGGTCTTAAATCCCTGTTGAGTTGGGATGGTCTGATCGGCTCAAAATTGGCGCCGCGTTCGCCGAATAACGCCGTATTGACATTACTTTACCGCATGGCCGGTGCCTCCATGAACGGCACTGTCAACACCCTGGTAAACGCGCTGGAAACCGCGGCAACCGTAGCCGGGGTAGAAATCCGCACAGACGCCAAAGTGAAGCGTATCCTCATCGACCGTAGTGCGTCAGGGCTTCAAGCCAGCGGCGTACAGATGCAGGACGGGGAGGATATTGCAGCGGACAGGGTGGTTTCATCAGCGGACCCGCAAACGACGTTTCTGCGGCTGGTCGGTGTCGAAAACCTTGAGATCAATTTTACCAGTCGGATCAATCGTTTACGCTGCAAAGGTTACGTTGCCAAGATGCATCTCGCCTTAAACGACCTGCCCGGCTTTACAGGCATTGAAGACCTGGGCGAACGCATGATTATTGCACCGGATCTGGATGCGATTGAATTCGCTTTCGATGACGCCAAATACGGCATGTGGTCAGAGCATCCGGTGATGGAAATCACCTTGCCAAGTGTCCACGACGCATCGCTGGCGCCGTCCGGCCAGCATGTACTTTCAGCCCATGTCATGTTTGTGCCATATGAACTGAAAGGCGGCTGGAATGCGGCCGCCCGTGATGAGCTGGGCGAGCGTATTATCGACGCGATCGAGCCCTACGCGCCGGGTATTCGTGCCTCCATTATCGGCCGTGAATTGCTGACCCCTGCTGATCTGGAGCGTGTTTATGGGGTCACAGGCGGTCACTGGCACCATACCGAGATGGCGCTGGACCAGATGCTGATGATGCGCCCCACCTATGAAGCCGCACAATACACAACGCCCATTCCCGGGCTTTACCTGTGTGGTGCGGGTTGCCACCCGGGCGGTGATCTGACCGGTGCAGCGGGTCACAACGCAGCCCGCGAGATACTGAAATGAAGCGCTACGATGCCATCATTATCGGTGCCGGCCACAACGGCCTGACCAATGCCGCTTACCTGGCCAAGGCCGGGCTGGACGTGCTGGTGGTGGAGAAAAACGATTATATCGGTGGTGCGGCGGTGTCCCGCGAGATGCATGAAGGCTGGATCTATTCAAGCTGTTCATACGTTTGCAGCATGATGCGTCAGGCAATTCACCGCGATCTCGATCTCAGCCGCCATGGCCTGATGCTGGTGCCCTACCTGGCTACACTGAGTTTTGCCAATGATGGACGGGTTCTCACTGGTTATCACGATGCGGAGGCCGCGCATCTCGAATTGAAACGCCATTCAGCGCACGATGCGGACTCGATGCACCGTTTTCATGCGGATCTGACCCGCTACGCACAGTTTATTCGCAAAACCCTGATGCGCACCCCGCCCGACCCCGTGTCCTTCAAGCCACGTGACATACGCGAATTGCTGTTCCTGGCGCGGCAGTTCTGGACCCTTGGGGAACGCGAGATCTATGAATACATCCGCTTTTTCACCATGAGCGCGGCTGAATACCTGGATGGCTATTTCGAGAATGACCTGATCAAGGCCAGCGTGGCGACACCGGGTATTATCGGCACTGCCCTGGGAGTGTGTTCGCCGGGCTCCGCCTATATTCTGTTACACCATGTGATGGGTGACGTCGACGGTAGCATCGGCGCCTGGGGGCTGGCCAGGGGTGGTATGGGTGCGATATCCAATGCCATTGCCGGCGCACTGCAGGCGGAAGGGGGTGAAATCCGCACCAATTCAGGCGTGCAACAGATCATCGTACGCAACGGTAAAGCCTGTGGCGTTGCACTGGAAAATGGTGATGAAATCAACGCCGGCATCGTGGTTTCAAACCTGGATGCCAAGCGTACCTTTACCAAGATCATGGACCGCAATGACCTACCGCCCGGCATTTACG
>Ga0209988_10001865_pt1 | contig 13870 bp, 15 predicted proteins | sample N075metaG_FD_183115 | JGI IMG/M metagenome (GOLD analysis project Ga0209988, IMG submission 183115) | Deep subsurface microbial communities from Kermadec Trench to uncover new lineages of life (NeLLi) - N075 metaG (SPAdes) (version 2) | ecosystem: Environmental > Aquatic > Marine > Ocean trench... | reverse complement strand
GTCCTGATTGCCTTGTTCGAGTGCCGTTTGCATTTCGGCCGTTAAAGCTGCGGCCGCATTCAACTGCTCAGTGTTGAACACCGAAAGTTCATGCCCGAGTGTCGCCTCAAGTTCGGCCAATTGAGCCATCTGATCGGCCGTGAAGATATTGGCTTCCTGACGACTCGCCGTGTTCGCCATTTGACGTTCGAGAGCTTGCTGTGCGTTCTGCTGCGCCATCGGCAAGGCAGCCTTGACCATCGCGTCATACGACATGCCGGCGGCCATAGAAGTGTTCATGAGGCCGCGAGCGTTAGCGAACCGGGCAGCTTCCGCGCGAGCTTGCTGCAAGAGCGGCGAATCCTGCCCGAGTATCCGAGCGAGTTCAGCGTCCACCAGTGCTTCAGCCGACGCCTCCGTTTCTTCACCGCCGCCAACTATGTCGGTTATGGTAGCGGCCGCATCGTCAATGATCGCTTCGGTTTCGGTTGACGCTTCCTCGGCATCAACCACACCGACATCGAGATCCGCTTCGGTTACTTCAGCACCTACGACATCTTCGACAACGACCTCGCCCATTTCCTGCCCTTCAGGCGCTTCCGGATAAAGATCCTGCACGGAAGTGTCGGGATCAACACCGGGCCGACCGCCTTCGCCGGTATCGGCCAAAGGATCGCCGCCGCCTGGCAGACCACCACCATCACCGGGATCAACTGGATCGACCGGATCGACCGGATCGACGCCGCCGCCGCCATCGATCGGCGGCTCATCACCACCGTTGGGTTCTGGAAGCGGATCACCGCCAGTACCGCCGCCGCCACCGCCCATCATCATGCCGGCGCCGCCCATTCCGACCATACCCGCCCCGCCCGTAGGGCCAATCTGTACTATCGGCTCAGGCGTTGGATCTGCCATTCCGATCACTGGCTCACCAAGCGCAACAGGATCACCGTTGATCGGTGGCATTACCGCAGGCTGTATCATTGAACCGGCTTCGGCAATAGCACCGCCATTGGTGGCAACACGGCCGCCACGACCGCCGCCGCCCATACCCATACGACCGCCGCCTATCGGGCCTGCTTCTGCTTCACTTAACAATGGCATCTTAATGCTCCGTGTAATTCATTAGTCTAGCTTCGTGAGAGCTAGGAAGCTCCCTGTCTCAAAGTCCAAGTCGCCCACTTGTGCATTTTCCTGAGCGAATTGGACTTGAAGCGTATTCGTGCCGCTGGTCACATCTAGCGTCCCGGTGTAATAGATCTGATCGGTTCCGGAGCCGGTAGAGAGCGACGGAAACAGCATCACATCTTGCAACACGCCTTGAAGATCAGTCGTTGGTGCGCCAGATCCGGAGAAGTTTTTCACCGCTCCACGTAAGACGCTAGTGCTACCAATGCCGGTCGTAGTAATGTCAGTCCTCATGCCGCAACCGGAAACTGCCACATCGCGCGCGTTCACCACCATCAGCAGGCTGTAGCGTCCAATCGGAATGTTGGTGAGCAGCAGATCGGTATTTATCAACGCGGTCGTGTTGTTGACAGTATCGTCGCCTACTTGCTCGACAAACTCCGCTCTCTTGCTAATTTCAAAGTCCACTCCCGTATCGTCGGTGAACATCAACATGTTCGGTACGTCATTGCGTACCCAAACCTGACCAATGGCGGCAACGTCACCGTCTGGTGCTGCTTGCTCAGTGAGGCCGAGCGTTCCTGCAACGCGGAACTGATCGAATCCAGTTACGTCCCAAATCGCACCATCTGCCGGGCCGACCGTAATGAAGTTGACGGCATCGTAATCGAAAAGGACATCGTTGCCCGTACCAAATTTCAAGACGGCATTGTCATCGAATCGAAAATCAACGCCGGAAGCGTAACGAGCGATCGAGCCTGAGTTGTACTGACGAGTCGAACCGCTGGCGGAAGCCCATGTGACCGTGTTGGCTACGGTCTGGTCGAAATCGCCGAAGCCTGTCAGATCCGATGCAGTCAACACTCTTTCAAGCAGGCCGATGCCGGTCACGGTTTGTGCGACCTGTACTCCACCGACATTGGCGTTTGTCACTCGACAGGTAAGAACATTGTTGGCTTTCATATCGACGCCGTTCGCACCGCTGTGAGTACAAGCGATCGCAGTCCGGAAAGTCGATCCGTCATACATGCTCAAAGAGAAAGTATTCATCGCTGTGAGGAAGAACCCGGAATCCGGATCTATCACCATCAGTTGCCGCTCAACGCCCGAAGTATTCTCAAGTTTCATTACGAAACGAGCGCCGTGATTGTAGCTTTTCAGTTCCAGTTCTTGCGCGCCGAAGAATCCCAAATCAGCTAACGGCGAGGCATCAAGTCTGGTAATACCAACTCTTGCTGTTTGACTTCCGCCAATTGCGACGTTGCCGACAGTTTCTACAAGCAGTGGCGTTGCGAACGGCGAACCGCCGCCGCCTGTGCTGATTACGAAATCAACGCCAGTGTCATCCGTGTACATCAGGACATTTGGCGCGTCGTTGCGTACCCAAACTTCACCATAGCCAGGCACAGTTCCCGCGTCTGCGGCTCGTTCCTCAAAATACAAAGGAATATCGTTGAGCTTCAGGCCGCTGGTGTTGACAGCGCCGAAGTTGAAAAACGTGCCATCGTGCTGCATCGAGAAATGATCTTGGAAAGTGGCATCGCCTATTTGTACATCGCGGCCACCGGCTATCCTGAATACGGATACGCCGGCACTGAAAGTCATAACCATGTCGTCGGAGTAGTCCACCCCAAGCGTGGCATGAGCGCCGTAGTACCCGATGAATCTCACCGAGCCGTCTTTCCCAAGCCGCAATTGGCTGCTACCAAATGCACTTTCTTGAATGACTAAGGTTTGACCGTCCCAAGTCACATCTTCATCGCCTTCAATCGTGTCGTCAGCCGTCCAAACCGCAAGTTGGTTGTTGACAGGCGTACCCGAAATTAGAACGCCGCTCGATGACGCCGCTGATTTTGCGGCGTAATGCAATGCTGAAAAGTCGCTCACGCCATCGCCGCCGGCCGCGACCGAGACAAGTGTATCTTCGGGCGTGATCGCCCACTCGGATGCGTAGCCTCGATTCAGATCTGCATCGAGCGTTGCGGCCAGCACGAATCTGGCATTAGCTGCATCGAAGCGGATCTCGTAGATGTTGCCGCTGATGATCTCCGTGCCGACGAATGCGGAGCCATCCCAATTCGTGAACGCAACCGCGCCGATACCATCGACATCGATCGTGGCCGGGCCGGTGTTCGCGTGAGTTGCAAAGAATCGAACGCCATCACCGTCTTGATTCGACAAGCGCGTGTCGGGCATCGTTACGACATAGGCATTACCCGCTCCGCTTTCCGGTGCGAAGATCGACGTGTCTGTCGTGATTGCCTCGTTGCTGGATGGCATGAAGTCGAACGCATTCTGAATTGCCTGATACTGCAAATTGATAGCGTCAGATCTGACCTTTGCGCCGGGTGCAAAGTCAGGATCAAATTCATAATATTGGTTCGTGACTGTCACCGCTGTAGCCTCCGGCTGTCATAGTGCAACGTGATTCCCTGCATCACCCACGGATCTGAAAAAGCTGTTTCGTTAAAGATCAGGAAGCTGATGTTCTCACCAGTACCACGTAATTCTGCTCGCGCAGTTGTGAGCGTTTGACCGTCCCATTGAAATTCATCCCAATTGCTAATGTCCCAAAAGCCGCCGCCACCTATGATATCGATCGTCGGAATGTTCGCTATCTCATCGAGAAGATCGGTGCTGCTCGATGACTCCAATGCGCTGTAGGAAAGATCGCTCTGAAATGAGATCGTCAATTGATTCGGCGTATTCAATTCGAGATCCACACGCCGGAACTTCTTGCGATGCGAAGGCGATCCGACCTGATTGAATGCTGTCCGGACGTATGACGCGATATCTTCACCGTCGAAATTCTTGCCGATCTGATCCTCGAACACGAAGCCTTCATTCGTCACATCGTTGGTGACAAAATACGTGCGCTCTTTGCCGAGTTCGTCGTCAGTGTTGTAGATGCTTTTCACTGGAATGTCGTAGGACAGAAAGCCGAACTCGGAAGGATTTTTCGCTGTACGCCTTCGGACTTCGGTTTCGGCCTGTGAACCGGCCGTGACGTACATCACCAGACAGCTATTGTCGCTGAAGTACATTCGGAACTGGTTCGACTCACGCACGATCGTTGAGTCGTTAAAATTCTTTCGTTGCGTGATGAGGATCGGCTGCACTTGCTGAGAGATCGTGGCCGATATGAAATCACCAAACTGCTGCGTTCGAGCGACCGAAGTGATGCCGAGATCATCGAGCGAATACACGGTATCGATCTTCTTAGATCCATACAGCAGAGATCCGGACTGCTCTGCGATGAGTCTCAGTTCCCAATCGGAAACCGATGTGCCGAACAGGCCGCGTGTCTCGCGCGTAGTCGAAACGATCAGCGCATTACCCACGACGCTGTTCAGTGACGTGCCTTCGTCGCCGAGGCCGAACTCACCGGCTCCGAGGAACGATTGCCAGTTCAACGGCTTGCCCGGCACTGAATGCTGCAGAGATCCGCCGGGAAACATCATGAACAAATGATTGCGATGTTCCTCGATGAGAAACGGGATATTCGTCGGCGATATGCCAGAGCCAGGCAGAGTGTCGAGCGGGTTCGTCGGCATCAGGATCGGAGACACGACCATGTTCTCATCGACCTCGAACGCTGGATCGACGCCGTTGCAGCCATACGCTCGAAATGTGCCAACGCCGCCGAAGAAATTGTGATTGTGGAATCGGTATATGCCGTCCGGAGAAAATTCGAATGTCACGTTCGCGCCATCGGCGTCGGCTACTTGTGTCAGTGCCGGCGATTCAAGCGCCTCATTATCAGTGAACGGCCCACCAACCACGTTCGTCAGCACGTAGTAGCCTTCACCAGATCCATCGTAGGCGACCGAGCCGCCGTTCAGAATGATGCGATGTATGGTCGCAGTCGCGCCGCTTGAGCCGCCGGTCAGCGTGTCGCCTTCTTGAACAGCGAGGCCTGCATTTATTGCCGCGTCGAAGCGAATGAAATCAGCCATCGTGATGCCGGCGGTTGTCCAGCCGGCCGCGGTAGCGACGTGCATGATGCCGGCAGTTTGACCGGCATTGTTTCGCCACGCATAGATATCGGCCTGTCGCTGCCACGCTCCGCGGCATCGGCCTGCGCCTGGCACTTCGATAATATCGGCCCGGTAGTTGTCCTCCGCTTCAAGCAGCCAGATTTCTTCCTGATCGACGTTCGGTGCGGCCTCTGTGACCGGAGCGAGATTGATGGTGTAATCGCCAGCGTTCAGATCCTCGCCGTTTATAAACGTGCCGACGACCTTCGTCACACCCATCCAGTCAGTTCCGACCTGATCCGCTATATCTTCTGCAGAATCATCCCAAAGGCCGCAGACCTCGCCGGTAGCGCCGCTGGTAACGCCCGTTATCGAGTCGCCGATCGCCAGTACGGGCGTCGTGATGTCCGTGCATTCGAAGCCAACATAGGATGCGTCAGACGGCTTTGGCCGGCCGTCGAGCCGTTCGTAACCGGGAATGCGACGGTAGCCGCCTTCGTACCACGGTTCGAAGTTGACCATCGCGAGTGCGCGGCCGGGATCGAGCGTGAGCGCGGGAGATACGATGTCCAATCCGCCGGCCAGCGGGTAATAAGTTGTGCGAGTTGCATTCCTGCCTCGCCGAACTCTGTCACCGCCACTAGCGCGACGTGGAAACATTTCAGACATCACTTACTCCGCGATTACTTCGATCATTGCTCCTGTTCTGAACCGTGCGTTGAATTGGTTCGGCAACTGATCGTTTTCTAAAAGGGCCAATTGCTCGACGTAAATTTCCTCGCCCTGATCTTTGATCTCAGGAGCGTTCTCGAAATTCGCATATAGAATCATGGCCCGACCAAGAATAGCTTGATGAAATCTCAACGGTATAGCCGAGACATCATCGCTGGCCGCCAACATGGTGGGCCTGACGTAATAGTCGCAATCGATGGTGTAGATCCCATCGGGTACGGGTTCAAATAAGAGCGAGTTATCCGGCATGAGAATGATGTTGTCGATCGCACCCTCAGTCGTGTCCAGAACGTCGCCTTTCCGCTTGTCCCACTCAGCAACAAGAATGGGATTTTTATCTGTTTCGCCTGGCAGAGTAATCATGAAGGACTGCTCATCCCAAAAGACGAGATCCGGCGGCTGCGCCAGATTATCGACGCCCTGCACTGTCGTGTTGTTGCCGGCGTCACCAAACGTGCTGCGTAGATACTTCCAGTTCGCCCACTTCATCTGGATCAGGTTATCGGCTCGCCTCACCCACGACGCCAAACGCTCTGCTTCACCAGAGAGATCGATCACGGTCGTCGGTTCGGCGCCAGCAGCACCAACCGATATGTGAAGTTCCTGCACCAGTTCCAGATAATCGCTCATTCAGCACGTTCCTCGGCTTGCCGGGCAGCAACATTTTCTTTGTTGGCTAACGTCACCGCTTCCGGTGACTCCCCTTCGCGATAACCCTTCAGGCCATCCTTGCCTTTTCTCCGGTTGATCTTCGCTCGCGCCGCAGCGCGTACATCTTTCTTGTTTGCCACCGGATCTGCAGCCGGTTTGTCGGGGGCATTCAGTTTGCCGATATACTGATAGCCGGCACTGAATTCGCAACCGTCCTGATGGTAACGAATACCGTTCATGCCGCGAATTTTGACATGGTGCTTGTCGGGGTCAAAAGTTTTGCTCATGGTCGTTTCTTCCTTCGGTTGGCCTTGCGTTTCGTTTTAGCTTTGTGCTTCACATCCATGCGTTTTGCACGGTGCGATTTCTTCTTTCCAATCTCGCCTCTCTTTTCCTTCAGTTCGGCTTTCCATTGATCGAGCGTAATCATCCGAAAACCCTTCGGGCCGCCTCTGACTCGAACGAGTTTAGTGAGTTTGGTCGTCACTGCCTGGTACTACTTTTTCTTTTTTGTTTTCGCAATGTAGGCGTCGTATTCGGATTGCGTCATCTTCTGAGTGCCGCCTACGCTAGTGCCGCGAACTGTGATGAATGCTTCCTCAACGTGTGCCGGCTCAGACACGACTTCCTCACCCTTTTTCTCGACCGGGACTTCCTGCTTCACGGTTTTCTTCTTCTTCGATGATTTCTTGTTTGCCATGTCAGAGATCCCTGTGTGGATACATTGGGCCTGTTAAGTCAACGGGCGCCGGGGTAGTCATTTCACGCGGGTTGTCAACGTAATCGCATGAAAAGTTTTCGTACTGCGTATCAATTTTCTTGATACCTGAGCAGCCTTCCTCGATCGGGCAGGCCGCAAGAAGCGGTTCCTTGCCTTGATCTTTGTCCACGATTTCTACACTGATGAGCAGATCTTCATCTGACATCAAAGTCGGTTGTGGATACGGGCCGTGTGATCCTGATTTGTGTCCCATCTTCACTCTCCGGTTAAAAGAAAGCAGGGGATTGCTCCCCTGCCTCCATCGGTTTCAACATCCGAGATCGAATGTATGCCCCTTTTCAGAGACATCGTAGCCGAGCTTCTTCCCGATCGACTGGCGAGGATTCCCGTTGACCGGGTTTATCGCTTGAGTGATCTGAAAGTCACTGGATACCTCGGAGTCGAAGTCTTTTCGCTCGCTGAGTCCGTACTTCACGCCTGAACTCTCATCGGACATGAACGATCCACGGATCGTTGTAGCCTTATGAGCAGGAGCGACGTACTCGCCCTTGAAGCCGCCATGTGTTGAATGTGCATTTTCCACAGCAGTTCTCCTTAGTACCAATCGATATTGACGGTAATTTCACCGTCGCCGCTTGTAAGACCGCCATCACTGTCGATCTCCACAAGTGTATCTGCAGCCAACTCAACATCGTTCACACCCGCGACCACTTCCGCGCCAGCCGCCAGCAACTCAGCAGCCGACATGGCCTGCCCTGTGTTGATGAGTGCTGCTGCGATAGATAGCGAAGCGGGAGCGACAGCGCCGTTGTTGCCAACGCTGATGACCGAACTGGTTGCACCAACTGTGGCAACCGTAGCGACGAATTCGATTCCTCGAACTCGACCCACTTTGCCAGCCGGGCCAATAATGCGCCCGAAAATAGCACTGGTGTCCACTGCAACCAATGGTGCAAAACGATAAGTCCGAGAAAGCTGCTTACCATCATAAAAATTTGACATATTAGCCTCCCCTTACTCTGTTGAGTCCCATTTGAGGATACGAGCTTGCGCTGCATCGGTGTGGACAAGTCCATAACCGAGCAATGCGTACCACGCTACACCGCGAGATCGACCAAAGTCGGTCGGGATCTTGCCGCGTATTTCCTCTTGGATTGAGAACGCCTCGACAACCGTATCCTGTCCGAAGAAGAATATAGCGTCCGAAAACGTCCAACCTTCCGCTGCGATATTGGTCTGTTCGCAATAGCGAATTCCCTCGTAGCGGCCCTTCTCACCATTCATAATCACATGCCAACCTTCTGACACGTACTGATGAATTAGCTCCAAGTCGTCCTTGAACGCGCGAAGCGTCGTCGGCCGAGCCAGTGCCATGTAGTGAGTACCATCGAACGTCGGAATGTCACGTTCGGCCATTTCGTCAGCAATCAGTTTCGCTTGCGTATTCGAAAATTCCGAGTCAGGCGCGCCGGATGGCGTACCGTTTTCAGTGACAGAGATCGTATCACCGGTGCTAGTCCCGACAATCCGGATGGGCGTTAATTCGAACTGTGCGTTAGCAGCAGCATCGAGCGCCTTCCGAGCGTCGTTCTTGAGTACCTTGTGAATAATCTCAGTAACCGGATGCTCCGACAGATCATCCAGCTTCTTGGTGAACGGAACAGAGTTGCCGTACTCCGTCACAGTCAAAGAACTCTGACTGATCGTGAAGTTTGATTCCGGCATGATATCCGTTTCGTTCAGGGTTCCACCCTGCGTTGAAACATCTGAATAGACGTTCCAATTGAAGGTGTCGCCTTTGCCTTTCCCGAATGCCTCTCTGGCATCACAGAACTGACGAAAACGCACCATCGGCTGCAGAGCAGTCCTGAGCTTGCGGCTCAGGTTGGGCGACCACATAAATCCGCCCAAAGAGTTGGTTTGCCATACTTGACCAGCCATGACAACTACCTCCTATTTTGCACTGTTAATTTCATAATTAGACAGGTTGCCCCCTAGATTCCTTCAATTGTGCAAAGGCTTCTTGCGGCGTTTGTTCAACATCATCAATATCTTCTGGTTCGTGATGTTGCGCTCCCGCTGCTGCGGTTGGCATCCGGACTAATCCCGTTTTGCGTTCCAGACGAGTTTCGGTGGTCTGAGCCGACACAGGGGAGTTTTGATTCTTGGGAACAGGAAGCGGCGTGATGCCGGTATCCTGCGGTTGTCCCGAAATATCTTTCACCCATGTGCGCGTTCGTTTCCCTGCCTCATCCATCACCTGAGTCATATCCCAATCGGGATTTTCTCGCTCAAGTGCGTCGGTCATGTCGTCTGCCATCTTGTACAGCCGAGCATCAGCCATGATGTCAGGATAGTTCGTTTGGAACTGTGTATAGCCCATGTGAACGTCCTTCTTTCTTGATTGAGCCGTAAGCTGACCAGTCGCAATCGACGCGGCCTCTCGCGCAATTGCTTTAGTGTCCACCGATACAACGGGTCTTGCGAGTGCGCTGTTTCGGATTTTCCCAAGCGTTTTTGCGAGTTTTTTCGCAGCATCTTCCTCGGTTCCCGAGAAAGCTGTATTGAAGATGTCGGTGGCTTCCGCCAACAAATCTTCATCCGTCAGGCCTGCCTGCGAAGCGGGTACTGCCGGCCGTGCTGGTTGTGAAGCCACGGTATTCATTCGAGCCTGCAGCGCGGCCTCACCGGCGCTGAGTCGATTTGCCCTTTCATCTTGGATCTTCTCGGCTTCGGCCGCATTCTGCATGCGGATCTCTGCCGACAATCCTATCTGCACCTGGCGCTTCGCATCAGCGAGTGGGATCAGACGATCTGTTCCGTTCACTTTCGCTTTGACCATTGGTACAGCGCCATCCATGACGATGAAATCCGCTAATGGATCATCCTGAAGATTCGAGGGTAGATTCGCATGCGGGGCGGGTGATACTGGTTCGTGTATTGGCGTTATTGATGCGGCGCCATCGTTCGGATCGGCGTGGACGATGCCGGCTGCGGCATTCGATTCGGCGATCTCTCTGTTCATTCCGTCTTGAAGATCCTTCATGCCGGGGTCATTTGAAACTGCCTCTGCAATTTCGTCGATGCGAGCTTGTTCTTGCCGCTCGGCCATCGCTTCAAGTTGTGCGGTACGCGGGTTAGGATTGATGACGATCTCTTTGGACGTATCAACGTCCGGATCGATCGTTACTTTAGGCGGCCCTTTATGAGCCGCGCCCTGATGGGTGGCGGTATCATTCATGTTCTTCCTCACTTCTATAGTTTTCCAACATAACGGCGGCCTGTCCACCGCGCGTAACTGCATCGACGCACCATGCAAGAAAATGTGCTGCTGCTGCTGCGTCTGCCTTCAATTTCAAATACTCCCGTTTGCCTTCTGGCGTGTAAGGATCGATGTCAAACATTTCGTCGCGACAACGATCGTACTCTTGCTTCGCGCAACCATGCAAATATCGGCCTGTACTGGACGTAAGAAATTGCTTAACTTCCTCGCCCAATATTGCCTCTGCAAAAAATTCGCGCTCTTGTTCATTGACAAATTCTAGCTGCGTCGGGTCAGCCATGCACTTCTCCTAGTTAGTACGGATTTCCCTTGTGACCGGGATTGTCGTCGTCGTCGTTCTTGTCCTTGTCGTCGTCGTCGTCTTTCGGTTTCGGCTTCGGCTTCAGCGGATCTGGCTTCGCTGCTTTGCGTTTCTTCGTGTCGCCGCCGCTAGGCTTCGGCATATCCATTGGCGCACCGTAAGCCGGCTCGCCTTCAGATCCTTCGTGAGCCGGGCCGGGATCTCTAACGGCCGGCCGGGGTGACGTTGGGCTGGACACACCTCGACGGCCGCGCTGGCCGCGGCGATGTTCGTCGGGCGCACCAACCGCATCTGCGATCGCGCCTTCCGTTCCTCGATAGTCACGAAATACGCTCCCTTCACTTTTAATTTTCTCGGCCATGTCAGTAGCCTCCGCTGCCGCCGCCGATCTTGCCGCCGCCGGTACTGCCGCCGCCCATCTTGGTTTTCGCGGCTTTGACTTGGCCTTGTGCAGCGCCCATTGCGCTTTTAAGTTTGCCGCCGCCACGGCCGCCGCCTGGCGTAACCGGTGGCATCGATGTCGTTGGCCCACCGCGGCGCTTGCCGGGGCCGCCGCCGCCACCGCCGCCCGGCCGTGGTGGTGGTGTTCTGCTGCCGCCGCCGCGTGGCGGTTTAATAACGCCGCCGCCCGGCCGTGGTGGTGGTGTTCTTCCAACGCCGCCGCCCGGCCGTGGCATTGCCGGTTTGACAACACCGCCGCTGCCGCCGCCCATCTTGGTAGTCGCAGCCTTAGCTCGGCCTGCCGCGTTGCTCACGGCAGTACCCATAGTGCCGCCGACTGGCGGCATCGATGTCGTTGGCCGTGCAGCCCTTTGCGCTTTAACTTGGCCCTGCGCGCTTCTCGTTGCAGCACCTACACCGCCAGCGCCCAAGTTTTTAATCTGGCCGGCAGCTTGACCCTGCGCAGCACCCATCCTGTCGCGTAGGCCAACTGATTGACCGTGCGCCGGCGAGCGTCCTGTACTTCCAGTTCCTATCTTTGGCATGTCATATCTCCGTCGAACCGAGTTCGTTGCCATCTTCATCTTCGATGGTGATGGTGTCTTTTGCCGGGGCTTTTTTGCGACCTTTCTCGCGCACGGTTAGAAGCGTTGGCTCCAAGTCGTCGTCGAAATCGATCTTGTAATACGTCATGCCCGGTCGCGCGTCTGGATCTGCCAGATGCTTCGCAACCGTCGCGGCATCGTTCTCAAGGAAGCACTGAACGACTTCTTCATGCTCGATGAGCGGTACTTCCGCCACGGCCGGGATCGCCGCTACGGCATCCTCGGCGAGAATAATCGGATTTGTCGTGAGATCTTCTTTGATCGCCTTTTGGGCCGGCACTTTGGCAATGGCCGCTTCGAATGCCTGATCGACGTAGATCTTTTTTCGTACAACTAAAAAGTCGTGGCTCATGCCTTTGCTCCCTGTTCACGTTTAAGCGTGTGTTCTTTGATGGCGATTACATTGTCCATCGCCTTCGTTTGTCGTGTGGTTCGATCCCTCATGCGATCGAGGCCAAGTTGCTGGTACATCTGGCTCAACTTCATCTTGCGATCGAGAGCCAGTTTTGCAAAGCCGAGTTCGGCCGTCATTTCCAGCTTCATTATTTCGCGCTGATGACGCATCTTGTCATCTTCCTTGTTCTTTTCGAGTTCTTCCCGCTTCAGCACAATCTCTGGATCTTCTGCTGGCGGGTTCGCTTCGATATAGGCCTTTTGCTCATCTTCACTGCGGAAGAATCGGCTGGCGTCCTTGTAGCCGAGCGCGCCGTAGATCTCATTGGCGACATCTTCAGCCTTCATGCGTTCGGCCATGCCCGGCAATTCGGCTGCATTCTTCGTTGCGTACATCAACTTCTCGACGCGCCGCTGTGGATCGGTGTTACCCATTCCGACATTGACGCGCACGATGAGTTCGTTCATGAGCAGATCGTCGGTGATCTCATCGATGCCAAACCTCTGCATCAATTGGGCTTTCTTGCCGGCCAGCGCGAGGATCGTTGCGTCAGTCTCGAAATACTGTTCAAGCCGCACCATCTGCCGGAGCGTCGGTTCGACCCACGTTTCAAAAAAGACGCGAAGGCCGTAATCTCTCACGGCTCCTGCACCAGATTGCATGGCTTCCATGCCACCAACAGTCTCGTTCAAATTCTTGTTCGATTGCACTGATGTTTGTGAGAAAGAGCCGACGAGTTCATCGAGTTCGATGCTCAGTCGATCCTGCTCTTGGTACGATGATCCGGTGACATCGCGGGTATCTACCGTCTGCACGTCTTTCTCGGGATCGTTCATCATGACGCCGCCGCCTGGCACGTTGCGGATCAGGGCGTCCAGATCCACTTGGCTACCGCGGCGAATGTAGTACCGCTTGTTCAGCACCAGCTTGACGTTATCAAGCCGCTGGTTCGCGATGATATTGATCTCGGCCTGCAGTCCCGAGGCTTGCTCAACGTCACCGGCCGGATAGTTCCTGAAAGCCTCGATGGTGCTGAAGCCAACCGAGAATGGTCGCTCGCCCATGCGTAAGTGTGGGAAAGCCTCAGTCAAAAGAACCGGATCTGTAAGGATCAACTCGGTTCCCATCGTCCAGTACATCATGTCGTCGCCATTGATATTGACGATGTTCATGTGCGCCCACAAAGTAGAATAGGCGCTGCTGGCCTGATCGTCAGCAGGGTCTATTCTCTCGCGGCCTTCTCGGGCCTGTCGTGTGCGGTCGTACCACCGACGCCGGGTAGATAGCAAAGCGCCCATGTCGTACTTGCGCCAAAGCGGCTGGCCGGTCTTGTCGTCCAGCTTCTCCATGCGTTCGAGCGCGTCGATCACATAGATCGGCATCATGTAGATCAGGTACGGCGACGTGCCGCACGGATCTCGCCAGTCGCACATCGGGTCGAAGCGGAAATTCTCGGGCGCGATCAGGTCGATGACAAGTTCGTCTTTGCGAACTTTTTGCTGCTCGAAACCCATGAGATTGCCGTCATCATCGGTGATGTACTCGCCGTTGTCGTCCTGAGCCGGGATCACATCGGTGTCAACGTGGTAGTCCCACCGCTGCATCGATATGCACAGGCCGTACACCTGAGTCGATTGGTAGGCTCCGATCACGGTCTG
>Ga0209988_10001864_pt1 | contig 13872 bp, 16 predicted proteins | sample N075metaG_FD_183115 | JGI IMG/M metagenome (GOLD analysis project Ga0209988, IMG submission 183115) | Deep subsurface microbial communities from Kermadec Trench to uncover new lineages of life (NeLLi) - N075 metaG (SPAdes) (version 2) | ecosystem: Environmental > Aquatic > Marine > Ocean trench... | reverse complement strand
CAGAATATAAATAATGTTGCCGTGGATGATGTCGTAGGGCTATTGCAAAAACAGATGATGTCAAAATGAAAATAACACAATTAATGCTGGCAAAGGGGTTTGGTGGCGCTGAAAGATATTTCGTGGATTTGTCTTCGATTCTGGCCGAATACGGACACGAGTTACAGGTTATTTGCCATTGTGATTTTCAGGCAATGAGTCGCCTGGCCGATATTCCCGGCATCACTGTTGAGTCGTTTTCTATTGCTGGCTGGTGGGACGGGTTTTCTCTGAAAAAGATGAGAAAAGCGATCGAATGTTTCAAGCCGGACATTGTGCATGCTCACCTGGCCAGGGGGGCATATATGGCCGGTAAAATTTGCAAAAAAAACAATATTCCCCTGGTTGTAAAGACTCATAATTATGTTGATTTGAAATACTATAAGAACGTTGATGTCTTTATTACAACAACAAAAGATCAGCAACAATATCTTCTCCGCGAAGGAATTTCCCCGGAAAAGACAAAAGTAATTCCTAATTTCTCACGGTTACCTGCAGTAAAAGCCGTATCACGTCATGTCAACGATCCTCTTGTTATCGCTAGTTGTGGCAGGATGGTCAAAAAGAAAGGTTTTCACATCTTGCTAAAAGCTTTTGATAAAGTGATTAGGTCGGGAGCCCAGGTAAGTTTGCATCTGGGCGGGGACGGCGAAGAGATGTCATCTTTGCTCGATCTTAGCGAAAAACTTGGTCTCAATAATCAGGTAGAATTTTGTGGCTGGGTAGATTCTATAAGTGAGTTTCTGGAGAACGCAGATATCTTTGTATTACCTTCACTTGATGAACCTTTTGGTATTGTCGTGCTCGAGGCTATGGCAAAGGGCAAACCGTTAATAGCTACACGAACCCAGGGCCCCAGCGAAATCCTGGACGAAGAAACCTCATATTTGATAGAAACGGGGAGTGTAGATGCCCTCGCAAAGGCATTGAGCACGGCTATAGCCGACAAAGACGGACGTCTTAAGAAAGCCGAGAAAGCGCTTTGTGCTTTTAACAATGCCTATTCAGAAAAAGTTATCGTTCCGAAAATTGTGCAGTTGTACGAAGAACTTACCGCCTGATTTAAATGCGCCCATCCTGCTTCAGCCGATCAACGACATCCAGTAAATTTATTTTATCAAGTGAGAGGGGAGCAAACACGGCATCCTCATGACCGGCAGAAGTCTTACTTGCAGATATTATTTGGGACGAGAAGACATGATCTCTTTGGCCAATAGCATGATTACGTTGCCAGTTTGTCGGACCAAAAAATGCGTAAACAGGGATGCCGGAGCATGAAAGAATATGCATAGGACCAGAATCATTGGTTATAGCAAATGATGCGTGCCGACCTAGCTCTGCCAATTCGGTAAATGTAAATCGCATACATGTATTTACCCCAGTGATTGAAGATAAGCTCTGGTTTATTTCAATATCATCATTTCCACCAACCCAGACGATAGGTTTGTTTCTGGCAGATAATGCTTCTGCAAGTTGTTTGTAATACGGCCAGCGTTTATCAGGGTGTTGTCTGCTTCCACCCGCGTGAATAATGATAAAGTTATCCTTAACGAGTTTATTTTCTTTTAGCCAGGTTTTAACATGCTGTTTTTCCTGGTCTGTTGCAGGCAAGGATGGCGCGATATATTCTGCCTTGATGTTGGCTGATTCGAGCACGGCCAACATTCGATCGAAGATATGGCACTGTCCTCTATAGGGCTCTTCAGGATGGACATTATATGGGTATCGGGGGTGATTGCCGATCCTCCTGCTAATTCCAGATAAGGCACAATATAGACCTGATCGATCGTTTGACTGCAAATCATAAACAGACGCAAAATGATTTTTCCTGATCCAGGCAATAGTACGCAGATTGTTACGGAGACCTTTTCTTTTTATGGCATGTACAGTTAAACCTTTCCATGCACGGAAAATCGTATCGAAAGGCGCAGATATAAGCAGAAAAAGATTATCTGTCGAATGAAAAGATTGAATTTGTTTAATCAAGGAAGTCGCCATCACAGTATCACCGAGCGCGCCTAATTTAATAATGAGAACATTCGACATCAAGTATTCTCGCGAAGATGCAAACAGGAAGATTGAAGGACGTATCTGTTGCGAATAGGAAAGCTATTAACAGGGCGGCTTATATTCATGATAAGAAGTTCAGACAAGTAGGTGGCAGGGAAGCTGTGTTTAAGTCATGTCGTTGAAATTATAGCCGAAATCATACTTAAGGTGATTGTTACAGGCATCAATAAAAAATTGTTTGTCTTCTTCTGAAAACCAGTCTAGAGGATTGCGTTTGTCATCTCTGACAACGGTTAGAGCTGTCGGATCATTCTTTTTCTGCATTTTATTTTTTGATGCTTCATTAATGCCGTATTGAAGATAGTCATCGTTTAATTCCAGTTCAAGAAAAGCCGAAATATTTTTTAATGTGCTAAATGTATTCGCAGTCAAATCTTCATATCTAATAAACATAGTCGTGTCGGGAATATTTGTGAGAACCCTGCCCCAGGCATTGTAAAAATGGATACACCACCAGATGTCACTGTTAAATTTTTTACCTTTTTCATCTCCACGAATAAAGGTTGAAAAATCAGTATATTCAGCATGATCTTTCCATTTTTCGAAATTTGATACCAGGGAGGCGCGCATATCTCTGACCAAAACAACATACTTGGGGAAACGCAGTATATTGTTTAATAACTTTGATCCGAGTAGCAAGTGAGGTATAGAGTGTGCGCTGGCTATCCTGCTTATTTCATAATTACATTGGTAGGAGGAAGGGTTTCCGAAAAACATATCATCTTGCATAAATTCCGGTCTGTCTATGCCGAGTTTTTCTACCAGAGCTAATGTCAGCATATATTTAAGCCAGTGTGTGCCAGATTGATGCATGGTGATTAACATAGAATCAAAATCGCGATGAACTAATAAGGAAAAATTAAAACAATCTCGGCGAAGTGCATGGTATTTATATTTATAATTCACTTTATATCAATGTATCTATAAAAAAATTACTCTTGTGAGTAAAGCGACAAAGTGTCATTAAGCATTTTATCAAGCGTAAAGAAATTTTTATCTGCTACAGGCACAGGCTCTTTGTAAAAGGAGATAATTTTGTCGTAGACAGCGGTAATATCATTTGGCTCAATGCGGCCATGAGGATACATCTTCGCCAGTATTTCGGCAGCGCCACCATGATCGTAAGCAATCACCGGTCTGCCCAGACATAATGCTTCCAATGCAGTCCGGCCAAAGGCCTCAGGCTCTTTGGCCAGGGACATGACAACATCTGAAATCGACATAATTTCTTTAACGTCATTTCTGTGCCCCAGATAAGTAATTTCTTTTTCTATTCCAAGAGTTCGTGACTTCTCTTTCAATTCTTCAAGGTAAGCTGTTTTGCTACTATGTGGCTCGCCGGCGATCAGGCCATGCACGGGAATATTTTGTTGTTTAAGACGCGCCAGGATATTCAGAAAATCTTCATGTCCCTTCCAACGGGTAACACGTGCAGGCATGGTTAAGATAAACTTGTTCAAGATCGTTGGGTGTTGCGTGTGCCAAGTCTCCAGCCACTTTTCTTCAGGCTGATAGCCAAATGGAAATTCTGTTTTTGATACGCCTCTGTGAATCAGTGTAATTTTGTTTTTATCAACATCTGGATAATTATCAGTAATATATTTCAGAATAAAACCAGAAGTGGCGATGATATTTTGTCCTTTGGTCATTACCTTGCTGTAAGGATTGACGCTATAAGGACCATGCACGGTGGTGATAAATCTTGGCCGGCAGAGCTGATCCATTTTTTTCCAGGCAAGATAAGTTAGCCAGGCAGGTAAACGGGAGCGGGCGTGGATGATATCGATATTTTCTTCACTAAAGTATCTTCGAAGATAAAAAATATGTCTCAGGGATAAAAGAGATTTCCTGCCAATGCTTAATTGGACATGTTCACTGCCAGAATTGACTAGCTCGTCAACCAGTCTGCCGCCGGCAGAGATAACGATGGAGCGGTGACCCTGTTTAACTAATTCTTTCGCAACCTCCAGAGTGCCGCGCTCGACACCGCCGACATTTAACGCGGGGAGCAACTGTACGACACTTAAGGTCCTGGGGTTCATGCTTTAAGGCTCAGGTTTGCTGATATATTCAATTTTAGTGCAGTAAACCAGATTCATAGAGTCGCTCGGCACAACGTTTTGCTTCGTTTAGTAAGACGGGTGGCCTGCTAAGTTTTCGCTCGGAGAGCCATTTACTATAGGGGGTCACCATCTTATCTTCGACAAGGCCAGCGATATTGTTTGACAGCTTGCTGGTATCTCTAGCAGGCACATCAAGCAAGCCAACCGCTGCACCGGAGGTGAGGGACTCATATATCATCGAAACACTATCCATACTCACCCATACGTTCGCGGCAAGATTGAGTCGTCTGGCAATCCAGGTTGATCCTGTACTTGAGTAATTTTTATATTCTGCATTAAGTTCTTGCAGCGCTGTTAGAAGGCCCCTTGTAGTTTCAGGTGTGCGAGAAGAGTCTGATATTTCCCATTTAATGTCAGCATGTACCGTTAGAATTTCATTTATTTGTTGTAGAAGATATTCATTGTCCCAATAAAAATGTTTTGATGGCCCGCCGATTAATATTAAGCCACGGTTATTCGTTTGTTCGGTTGAAGGGACAATGCAATTTATTGCGCCTTTTGTGCTGAGAATATTCTCCGCCATTTTCGGGGAGTCATGTTCTGGAATAAAACAAAAATCGAAGCAATTGGTAGGAAGGCTGGGTTTCATAATAACAATAGTTTTGCCGCCACGGGCACGCTTTGCACAGAGTAGAGGCAGGTGAGTTTCGTGTCCTGCGCCGACTATCATGTCTGGATCCGGCAATTTATCTGATCCAGGAAATTTTTTTAAAATAAGATCCAGAAGGCCAGGCCTTCTGTCAGCTAAATTAATATCGTGACAGTCGCAGGGTTTGATCAGATTTAATGCCTGAACCAGCCCTTTGCTTTGTGAATCATGCCCTGGCTTGCCGTCACTAATTCGCCAGATTACGGGAGTTTGTGTGGATTCAGTCGTCACCTTCTAAGAGAGCCGTGCCGGGTAATCATTATCAATCCTCCTTCAGCGAAAATTCAGTCCCGCAATAAGGGCATGTCGCCTGGCCATTCTTTTCGATCGGTAAAAAAACACGAGGGTGTGAATTCCACAGGCTCATATCTGCTGTCGGACAATGCAGAGGCAATTGCGAACGACTGATCGCCATGGTTCTTCTGTCATTAGGTGTTCTTGATGCCCGATAATTACTCATGGGGCCTCCCTTACACGTAGCTAAGCCATTCTGATTTGTGTTTATGGCGTCCATGCACAAGATCAAAATAGGTTTTTTGCAGCATTTCTGTGATTGGACCACGACAGCCTTCACCAATCATGCGTCCATCCAGTTCACGAACAGGTGTTACCTCTGCTGCTGTCCCGGTAAAAAAAGCTTCATCTGCAATATACACCTCATCCCGGGTGATTCTTTTTTCACGAATCTCCAGGCCTTTTTCCTGCGCCAGGCTGAAAATTGTTTCTCTGGTAATGCCTTCCAGTGCGGAAGTTGTCTCCGGGGTATAAAGAATACCATCGCGTACGATAAAGATGTTTTCGCCACTGCCTTCTGCGACATAGCCTTCAGTATCGAGCAACAAGGCCTCGTCATAACCACAGTCCAGGGCCTCTTGCAGCGCCAACATGGAATTAAGATAATTACCGTTTGCCTTGGCTTTGCACATCGTTATATTGACATGGTGACGAGTGTAAGAGGAGGTCCTGATACGAATTCCTTTCTCCAGGCCTTCGCTGCCAAGGTAAGAACCCCATGACCAGGCAGCAACCATCACATGTACCTTCAGATTATCAGCACGAAGACCCATGCCCTCAGATCCATAAAAGCACATGGGGCGTATATAGGCTGAATCAAGCTGGTTTTTGCTGACCGATTCAAGGCAGGCCCTATTGATGGTTTCTTTATCAAAGGGCATAGGCATGTTCAGAATGTGTGCCGAACGAAAAAGTCGATCAGTGTGTTCCTGTAAACGGAATATGGCAGTGCCCTTTTTTGCATGGTAGGCACGCACCCCTTCAAATACGCCCATGCCGTAGTGCAGGGTATGTGTCAGGACATGGACTTTTGCCTCTCTCCAGGGGACAAATTCCCCATCCATCCAGATCACACCGTCAATATCGTCCATTGTCATGGATATCTCCTCATCATACCTTGTCTGTAAATCATTATTATTATGTCAGCCCCGTATTGCATCATAAATCCAGGGGAAGTAACAGCGCCAAGGTAACTAATAGAGCTGATGTTTTTTGATTCCCCCTGCCAGAGTAGGATAAGCTTGGTCTATACTCAGGCTACTCGGAAATGCAGGATCCTGAGTTCAGGTATTGGCCCATGGATGGGCGTAATTGAAGTAGCGCAGGGGCAGTTACCGAGATGAAGTCCAGAGCAAAGCGCAACTTGTAGTGAATGGCTAGTCCTTTGGTTTCATGCCTTAAATATGGATGTTTCTTGTCTTGCTGAAACCTGCATTTCCGAGTAGTTTGGGTATGTAATTAATCGTCGGATTTAGGTCGTTATGTCTGAAACTAATATAAAAGAGATATCTTCGCAGCAAGCATGGGAAATCCTTGAAGGTGAGCCGCAAGCAGTTCTACTGGACGTGAGAACGAGCATGGAATATGAGTATGTCGGCCATCCTCTTAATGCTCTGCATATCCCCTGGATGGATGCCCCCGACTGGAATATCGATGCCGGGTTTGTGAATAAAGTTCGTCAAGCGCTGGCGAAGAGAACAGGCTCAGATCAGGGGCTGGAATCTATTACCATATTAGCAATTTGTAGAAGTGGCAAACGTTCTCAAGCGGCGGCGGAAGAGCTTGCTCGTCAGGGTTTCGATAATCTTTATAACATTGAAGATGGGTTCGAAGGGGATCTGGATAATAATAAACGTAGAAATACCATTAACGGGTGGAGATTTTCAGATCTGCCGTGGGAACAATCCTGAAGCAATTTTAATTGTTCAACGCCTTATTGATCAGGGTCGCTTAGTATATGGATAGATTCTTAATTACTCCGTGTCTACACCTTGCGCGAAATATCTGGTACGGAACGCGGTTTGCTTTATTTGTGCCTACACCCCTGTGGCAATTTAGATTCGGTTTTTTGCAAGTTTGTTTGTTGTTGATGCTTTCCTTTTTTCTGTCATTCACCTATGACTATATAGACTCTTCCCCGAACAATATTTTTAATATTTATGGCCTGACTTATCAGGCAACATTATATCTGTTGTTCTTTATTAGCGTCGCAATCATTGCACAAATTGAAAAAGACATGGCAAGCATAGTTAACATCATGATTGTTTTCCTTGCGTTTGTTCCTGCCGTTTGGGGCATATATTTAATTATTGATTGGCTTGCAGGGATGCAAACATGGTTTGATTCTACCGAGACAAGCTGGGCTATTTTTTATCTTTATCTAATCTGGTATCTGGCAATAATATTTAGATGTATTGTTAAGTACTATCACACCACAACTTACAGGGCCGTCGTGTTGGTAAGCCTATACGGACTAATCAATTATGTTCCTCTGTTTCAACTGCCACAACAGTCACTTTGGTATCCAGATTATTCGGCACAGTCAAATTCCATAGATGATGATACGCAGTTAAATGTTGAAGATATATTTTATCGTCAAGGCGATTTAATCAAGCGTGAGACAGATAAGCTGTTGCCGGAAAGAGCAGGGCAAGTTGATTTATATTTTCTGGGGCTTGCAGGTTATGCTGATGAAGATGTTTTCATGAATGAGGTGATGTTGGTCAAGGAATTGTTTGATGAGCAATTTGATACCAGAGAAAGATCGTTATTATTAATCAATAATGACGAGACCGTTGAAGATTTACCGTTGGCCAATGCTCATAATTTTGAATTGGCGGTGATGGCCCTGGCTGAAACCATGAATCCGGCAGAAGATATTCTATTTCTTATACTGACTTCACACGGTTCCGAAGAGCATAAACTGTCCATTGATTATTATCCGCTGGAGATGAATGATATTAGCCCCGGGAAAATAAAAACAATATTAGATAACGCTGGCATAAAATGGCGAGTGATAGTCATTTCCGCCTGTTATTCCGGAGGTTTTATAGAGCCGCTGATCGATGAAAACACGATGATTATAACGGCTTCAGACAAAGACAAGAAATCGTTCGGCTGTGGACATGATGGCGATTATACTTATTTCGGAGAAGCGTTATTTGGCAAGCATTTGCAGCTTGAACGTAATTTTTCAACGGCCTTCTACGCCGCAAAAAAAGACATTGAAGCGCGAGAAACAGAAGAGTCGATAGATGCTTCTATGCCGCAAATCAGGATAGGTGAGAATATTGAAAAACAATTATTGCTGTTTACTGATCGTCTTGACTGAGTGTTTCTGTGCGCGGGGGAAATCTGTGACTGAAAAAAAGACCTGCCTCAAACAATAGCCAAATTGGAAGCGCCAGCAATACCTGGGAAATGATATCTGGTGGAGTTAACAGCATCCCCAGAACAAAGGCGCCCACAATCACATAAGGCCGGTTTCTTTTTAATGTTTCAACCGAGGCGAAGCCACTCCAGATCAATAGCACTGTTGCCACAGGCACTTCAAAGGCCAGACCGAAAGCAAAAAACAGTTTCAGGACAAAGTCCAGGTAATGGCTGATGTCTGTCATGACAGCAACACCTTCAGGCGTTACTGCATTAAAGAAGCCAAAAATTAATGGAAACACCACAAAATAGGCAAAGGCAGTTCCCGCGTAGAACAACAGGATGCTGCTGATTAGTAAAGGTCGAGCCAGACGTTGTTCTTGCTGATAAAGACCCGGCGCAATAAAACCCCACAGCTGGGCAAGTAGATAGGGCATGGTAATAAAAATTGCAGCAAACAGGGTGAGCTTGAAGGGCGCCATAAAAGGTGAGGCCACTTCTGTTGCGATCATGGTGCTTCCGGGAGAAAGCTGTGCTATCAATGGTGCCGCAATCAGGCTATAAATGTCATTGGCGAAATAGAACAAACATGAAAAAGCAATCAAGATGGCGCATAGTCCCTTCAGAAGTCTCGAGCGTAATTCTATGAGATGCGTTACAAAAGGTTGTGCTTCGTTCTGGCCATCCTCATTGGGATTTTCGTCAGCAGGGTTATTCTTGCCGGTATCGCTAAGATTTTTTGCTGACATTTTAAGTTTTAGTGGTCTGACTCTTTGTCAGTAGGTTTCAATTTGCTAGAAAAATCAGGATCCTGGTCTGGCGCGTTTTTTATCAGGTCATCAAGATCATTAAGCTGTCGCTTAAAGTCCCTGCTTTCGTCTATTAATAATTCCTGTTTTAGTTCTCTTTGCAGGTTGTTTATCAAGCGACGAAATTTGCCCAGCCATTTTCCAGCCTGTCGGGCGAAAGCAGGCAGTCTGTCCGGACCCACAACCAGTAGCGCGACAGTGCCAATCATAACAAGCTCCCAAAAACCAATGTCAAACATAGGGAGCTACCTGGGAGACCTGTTGAAACTGTCTGGAGGGATTAAAATTTTATGTGTCCTCCTGAAAGAAAGAAGAGTTTGATTGCCAGTGATTTAGTTAATCAAATCACTTGCCATGATTATTTGCCAGGACTATTTACCAAGTTTACTTTTCTGTCGTTTTGTCGACCTCACCTTCAATGATTGTCCCGCTGTTTTCCTTGTCCTGCCTGTTGTCCTTGTCCTGCCTGTTTTCCTTGTTCTCGGTGTGTTCTATTTCATCGGCATCTTTCATCGCCCCGCGAAAGCTTTTAAGGGCGTTGCCCAAGTCACCACCCAGGCTGCGTAGTTTTTTTGTGCCGAAAAGTAAAATGACTATGACCAGGACAATGATTAATTCTGTGATGCCGAAGCCCATGTTCTATCTCCACATTCTATGCTCAAGTAAAAACATCGAAAACTGTTTATTTTTTGCGGTTGGCTTTTTCTTCAAGCCCTGACAAGCCAAATCTTCGACTCAGTTCCGATAACACGTCATCAGGGCTCAAACCTTGTTGCGCCAACATGACAAGTGTGTGAAACCATAAGTCTGCTGTTTCATGAATTATAGCGGTTTTTTCGCCAGATTTTGCAGCAATCACGACTTCTGTTGCCTCTTCGCCAATTTTTTTCAGGATTTCATCCAGACCTTTGTCATAAAGCGATGCGACATAGGACGAGTCTGGTTCCGCATTTTTTCTGCTTTCCAGGGTCTGAGCCAGTTCGCTAAGTACATCATTCGCCATGTTTGAAAGTCGCTATTTAAATAAAAATATTTAAAGAATATTCGAACGATTGTATCGCTGAGGGAGATCTATTTACAGAGATCATTTTTTATATATTTCTTCAGGATCTCTAATCACCGGATCAGTGATTACCCATTTATTGTTTTCAAGCCGTTGATAAAAGCAACGCACCCGTCCTGTGTGGCAGGCGATACCACCCACCTGTTCAACCTTGATTACCAGTGCATCATTATCACAATCCAGAAGGATCTCCTTGATGTTTTGCTGATGCCCGGATTCTTCACCCTTACGCCATAGTTTTTGCCTGGAACGAGACCAATAAACAGCACGTGCCTGTTCCTGTGTCAGTGATAAGGCTTCGCGGTTCATCCAGGCCTGAGTCAGAATATTGCCTGTCTCAAAATCCTGTGTAATAACCGGAACCAGGCCATCAGTATTCCATTTAATGGCATCCAGCCAGGCTTGATTTTCCCCGGTTTGATTTTTAGAGGAAGACATTTAATTTCGTACCTCTATCCCCCGCTGACTCATGACGGCCTTCGCTTCCTGTACAGTGTGTTCACCAAAGTGAAAAATACTGGCGGCCAAAACGGCATCGGCCTTGCCTTCAATGATACCGTCGGCCAAATGTTCAAGACACCCCACCCCACCCGAGGCGATGACAGGAATATTGACAGCTTCACTGACGGCCCTGGTTAATTCCAGATCAAAACCATCGCGTGTACCATCTCTGTCCATACTGGTGAGCAATATTTCTCCAGCACCCTGTTGTTCCATCTTGACAGCCCATTCAATGGCGTCTATCCCCGTGGCATTCCTGCCACCATGAGTAAAGATTTCCCATTTTTTTGCTTCGCCTTCCGCTGAAGTACATTTTGCATCGATAGCAACGACAATACATTGTGCGCCAAAACGAGCAGAAGCCTCACCAACAAAATCCGGATTTTTGATTGCGGCAGTATTAATGCTGATCTTGTCTGCACCCGCAATCAACATGCGGCGTATGTCATCCAGTGTGCGGATGCCGCCACCCACCGTCAGCGGGATAAACACCTGGCTGGCCACCTGTTCAACTACATGAACCATGGTGTCTCGGTTATCGCTGCTCGCGGTAATATCCAGAAAAGTAATTTCATCAGCACCCTGTTCATCATAACGCCGGGCGACTTCAACAGGATCACCTGCGTCTCGTATTTCAACAAATTTGACGCCCTTGACGACACGACCAGCGTCAACGTCGAGACAGGGGATGATTCGTTTGGCTAATGTCATTTTGACCAGGTTATCTGCTAAGCATTATTTATGCTTTTTCGGTATAGGTACAAATTTCGTCAGCAAGTTTTTGTGCTTCTGCAAAATCAAGCGTGCCCTCGTAGATTGCCCGGCCAGTAATAGCTCCTTCGATGCCCTCTTTTGCTGCTTCAGAAAGCGAACGGATATCATCCAGGTTGGTAATGCCACCGGAGGCGATCACGGGAATATTAATATGTCTGCATAACTCAACAGTTGCTTCGGTATTGACACTATTCATCATGCCATCACGACTAATGTCGGTAAAAATGATAGAAACGACGCCATCATCTTCAAAGTGTTTGGCCATATCAAGCGCATCATGGCGCGAGAGTTTTGACCAGCCGTCCGTTGCAACCTTACCGTCTTTGGCATCTAGACCAACAATAATGTGTCCCGGAAACTCCAGGCAAACTTCCGAAACAAAGTGTGGCGTGGTCACAGCCTTGGTGCCGATAATAACATAGCTGACACCAGCGCTTAGGTAGGCTTGGATGGTATCCTCGTCACGAATCCCGCCGCCAATCTGGATGGGGACATCCGGAAATGCTTCGGCGATATCATGCACAATTTTTGCGTTGATAGGTTCTCCCGCCAGTGCGCCATCCAGATCAACCAGATGTAAACGCCTGGCGCCGGCATCAACCCAACGTTTAGCCATATCCAGGGGGTTATCTGCATAGACGGTTTCATCGTCCATACGACCCTGGCGTAGACGCACACACTTGCCGTCCTTAATATCAATGGCTGGAATTAAAAGCATCGTTATTTCCTGTCAGGTAATTATACATTTGCCTAGGGTATATTTTCTTGGGTTATAGTTGCTTGGAGCAATTAGAATAATATTTTGGTGAATCATACCTTTTTAGTGCGCTGCGTCCCAATTATTACCGATTCCAATGTCGACCAGCAATGGTACAGACAAATCTGCAGCCTGGGTCATAATGTTTATGATTTCAGGTTTAAAAGCCTCTACCTTATCTTCAGGTATTTCAAATACCAGTTCATCGTGTACCTGCATGATGAGTTTGATGTCAGGATAATCTTTATTCAAGCAGGCCTGAATATCAATCATCGCACGTTTAATGATGTCTGCGGCAGTGCCTTGCATCGGTGCATTGATAGCGGTCCGTTCTGCATATTGACGACGTGCTGCATTGCGCGCATTAATTTCCGGCAGATAGAGTCGTCGGCCAAAAACGGTCTCAACATAACCTTGTTCTCTGGCCTGTTGGCGGGTTATTTCCATGTAGTTTTTAACATCAGGGTAATGTTCAAAATAACGATCAACATACTCTTTGGCCTCCCTTCGTGTAATGCCTAGTTGTTTGGCGAGGCCAAAAGGAGACATGCCATAAATCAGGCCAAAGTTTATTGCCTTGGCAGCACGCCGTTGATCATTACTTACATCATCAACCGTTATTGCAAAAACTTCAGCGGCTGTTTTCCTGTGCACATCCTCATTTTGGCTGAAGGCCTTCAGCAGGCCCTTGTCCTGAGAAAGGTGCGCCATGATACGTAATTCTATCTGGGAATAATCGGCCGCCAGTAACACACTATTTTCTGGCGCGATAAAGGCCTGCCGGATGCGCCGACCCTCTTCTGTTCTAATAGGGATATTTTGCAAATTAGGATCGGAAGAAGACAGTCGACCTGTCGCGGCAACAGCTTGGTGATAAGACGTGTGTACCCTGCCAGTATCGGGGTTGATTTGCCCCGGTAATTTATCGGTATAAGTACTCTTCAATTTACTCAGGCGTCGGTAATCAAGAATCAAACGTGGCAGATCATAATCCTGGGCTAGCTCCTCTAGCACAGACTCGGCCGTTGATGGCTGTCCTTTTGGCGTTTTTGCCAGGATCGGTAACTGCATATCTTCATAAAGAACTTTTTGTATCTGTTTTGGCGAGCTAATATTGAATGTTTGTTTGGCCAGATCATGTGCCTGCTGTTCAAGTTCGCCCAGCCGAGACCCGAGTTCCTGGCTTTGTTGGGCAAGCATGTCTGCGTCCACCGCCACACCGTTTCGCTCTACCTGAGACAAAACCGACAGAAGAGGAATTTCCAGAGTCTGGTAAATATGTTGCAGCTTCTTGTTTTTCTGTAGCTCAGGCCAGAAATTCTGGTGCAGTTGTAATGTAATGTCGGCATCTTCAGCCGCATAAGGTGCGGCATCTCCAATGGCAACCTGATCAAACGGAATTTGTTTACTGCCCTTGCCGG
>Ga0209988_10001863_pt1 | contig 13873 bp, 8 predicted proteins | sample N075metaG_FD_183115 | JGI IMG/M metagenome (GOLD analysis project Ga0209988, IMG submission 183115) | Deep subsurface microbial communities from Kermadec Trench to uncover new lineages of life (NeLLi) - N075 metaG (SPAdes) (version 2) | ecosystem: Environmental > Aquatic > Marine > Ocean trench... | reverse complement strand
GGCCCGCTGGGGAGATATCGCACCGACGCGGGGGAAGACCTCATCCTCGAACAGAACCAGTTCGTCGAGCAGATCCTTCCCGGAAGTGTGGTTCGCGGCCTCACGGATGAAGAGATGGAATACTACCGAGGACCCTATCCGACGCCGAAGTCGCGAGTTCCGACGCTGCAGTGGCCCCGTGAGCTCCCGGCCGGAGGGGAGCCCGCACGGAACGTGGAGGTCGTGACCCGTATCGGTGGGTGGATGCGAGAGACCGACATTCCCATGCTCTTCTTTTGGGCCCGGCCGGGCGCACTCAACAACGAGGCGTTTGCCGAAGCCATGGTGGAAAGAGTCAGGAACATCCAGACCGCGTTCGTCGGCGTGGGCCGCCATTTCATCCAGGAGGACCAACCGGAGATGATTGGCCGCACCTTGGCCGATTGGAGGCGACGTATCGGGGGGGACTGAGGGGCCGGCTGGTTGCCCAGACCCATCGGCATGGGTAATGTCGAAGGCTAAAATAAGCTCTTGGCATACGGTTGAAGCGTTTTGGAATGCCCTCAGGCCCCGTCTCGGACCTCGCCCAAAACCCGTGCCTACCTCAGCAAAGGAGAACACGATGGGAAGCGACACCTCCCGACCGTCTCGGCACGTCTCAGCTCTCTTGGGGCTCCCGCTCGCCCTGGCCATGGTGCTTTCCGTACCGATGGTGGCTACGGCTCAAGGACCTGGGACCGAGAATGGTCAGTGGACCTATCTCGGTGGCGACGCGTGGCACACCCGGTATACACCGGCCGATCAGATCAACGCGTCGAACTTCGAGGACCTCGAAGTAGCGTGGCGGTGGAACGCGGCCAGCTTCGGGCCGAGCACCCCTCGTGCGACCCCGACCTACGTGGACGGAAAGCTGATCACGGTCACCGGAGACCGTCGCAGCATGATCGCGCTCAATCCTGGCACGGGCGAACTACTCTGGAGCTTCACGGAGCCGAACACGCACCGGTGGGAGTACTCGATGCGGGCTGCCTACGGCAAAGGTATCGCGTACGGCGAGCGCAACGGGCGCGGTGTGGCCTACATCTCGACACCAGGCTTCTTCCTCCACGCCCTGGACGTGGTCACCGGCGAGCCCCTCGCAAACTGGGGTGAGGCCGTTCCGATCGACGGCTTCCCGCCGAGCGGCAGCGTGGACCTCCTGGCCGACTTGATCGACGGCTGGGGCCCGTGGGAGCGGTGGAATGAGCCGTACGATGCGTACCAGGGTCTTCCGCTGGAGCTCGGATACATCACGAGTTCTTCCCCGCCGATTGTGGTCAACAGCACCGTGGTCGTAGGCAACTCCGCTGAGCAGGGCTATCACCAGACGCGTATCGAAATGGTACCGGGCGATATCCTCGGCTACGATTCCGACACCGGCAGACTCAAGTGGAAGTTCAACGTGCTCCCACGTCCCGGCGAGTTCGGACACGACACCTGGGAGAATGATGCGTGGGAGTGGACGGGGGATATCTCGTCCTGGGCCCCGATGGCGGCCGATCCCGAGTTGGGAATCGTCTACATCCCGACCAACGGCGCCACACAGGACTTCTACGGCGGCTTCCGCCCCGGTGACAATCTCTTCAGCACTAGCTTGATCGCGCTGGACGTCGAGACCGGTGAGCGGGTGTGGCATTACCAGATGGTCCATCACGACATCTGGAACTACGACACCTCGACGGCGCCGATCCTCATGGACGTCATGGTCGACGGCGAGCTGATCAAGGGCATCTTCCAGACTGGGAAACAGGTCTTCGTCTACGCTCTGAACAGGGAGACCGGCGAGCCGATCTGGCCCATCGAGGAGAAGCCGGTTCCCCAGTCGAACGTACCTGGTGAGCATCTGTCTCCCACGCAGCCATTCCCGACGTGGCCGCTGCCGTACGACCTGCAGGGCCGCACCGAGGACCATCTGATCGACTACACGCCGGAGATCCGGCAGATGGCGTACGACGTGGCCGTAGCGGGTAAGCACTTCGCGCCACTCTTCAACCCCCCCACCAATGTGGGCAACCCACAGGGCGACGGACCCGCGAGGATCTGCCCGGGCGGAGGGGGAGGGACCAACATCACGGGCCCAACGGTGGCCGATCCGGTCAATGGGATCCTCTTCACCACCTCGATAAGCGGTTGCTCGTACGAGTTCCTCGAAGCGGGCGTCGACTCGCCGATGGACAATGACCACATGACGGGAACCACGTTGTCTGATTGGATCCGAGGCGCACAAGGTGATCGCCCGGCCCCTGAGGACATCGACGGCCTGTCGATCTGGAAAGGCCCAGTCGGCCGGATCACCGCTATCGACATGAACACCGGTGAACATCTCTGGATGATCCCGAACGGTGATGCGCCTCAGGAACAGCAGGACATGATCCGGAACCACCCCCTGCTTCAGGGCGTTGAGGGTGTGATGACGAATCCCGGTCGGCGAGGTCAATCGGCCATGGTGGCGTCACCCACGTTGCTGTTCTCCGCGGGCCAGACGGCGGACGGCACATGGAACCTCTTTGCCATCGACAAGCAGACCGGCGAACGGGTTGGAGCGGTGGAGATTCCCGGCTCCACCCGGTACGGGATGTCGAGCTGGGTGCACGAAGGCAAGCAGTACATCATCATCCAGTTGGCGGACGGCTTGGCGGCGATGGCGCTGCCGTAGCCACTGCCTTAAAGCCTAGGCGGATTCCGTTACGCGGATCCGGCAGAAGCCCCGGGGGACCGTCTCCCCGGGGCTTCTTTTTTTCGTGCCGGCCACTGCGCCCGAGAGTACCGCACGCCCACCTGAGTTCTGAGGAATCGCTCGCCGACAGTCTCCAAGGCCGTGAGTTCCTACCGGCTCACTCCTCCATATGCCACACCCGTCAGATCGGCCATATCCCGCTTCCAGGTGGTCAGATCATCCAGGTTGAACCCACTCAGGCAATCGTGGCCGCATGCGCGGGCGAGCACCTTCATGAGGTCGACAGAAGCCGTCAAATAGGTCTGGAGTCGTCGGGCTGATTCCTCGACGATCAATCGGGCCCGCAGGCCCTTCTGCTGGGTGGCGATGCCGACGGGGCAGTTGTTCGTGTGGCACGCACGCATTCCCAGACAGCCGATCGCTTGGATCGCAGAGTTGGCGATCGCGACGCCGTCGGCGCCGAGCGCGAGGGCCTTCACGAAGTGGGATTCCGTACGTAGCCCCCCGGTGATGATGAGCGTCACATCCCCGGCGCCACACTTGTCCAGGTGGCGGCGGGCGCGGGGCAACGCGGCCAGCGTCGGTACGGAGATGTTCTGCTTGAAAATCTCCGGAGCGGCCCCGGTCGCTCCCCCCCTACCGTCGAGGATGATGTAATCGCACCCCACGTCGAGGGCGAAGTCGATGTCGGCCTCGATGTGTTGCGCCGACAGCTTGAACCCGATGGGGATCCCCCCCGTCACGTCGCGAACTTCGGCCGCCACCGCCCGGAAGTCGTCCGCCGTGACCAGGTCGGGGAAGGTCGGCGGGCTGATCGCGGGCTGCCCGGGCTCCAGCCCTCGGACCTCGGCGATCTTGCCGACCACCTTCTGCCCCGGGAGGTGTCCGCCCGTGCCGGTCTTCGCGCCTTGGCCCCCTTTGAAGTGGAACGCCTGGCACTTCGCGACCTTGTCGAGACCCCATCCGAACCGCGCAGAAGCGAGCTCGTAGAAGTACCGGCTGTTCGCTTCCTGCTCCTCGGGGAGCATGCCCCCCTCACCGGAGCAGATGCCGGTGCCGGCCAGCTCGGCGCCCGTGGCGAGCGCGACCTTGGCCTCCTCCGAGAGAGCGCCGAAGCTCATGTCGCTTACGAAGAGGGGGATGTCCAAATGCAGGGGCTTGGCGGCCCCGGGCCCGATGACGAGCTCCGTTTCGACCGGGTCGCTGTCCATGAGCGGCCGTGTGGCCAGCTGTGCGGTCAGAAGTTGGATATCGTCCCAACGCGGGAGGTCGGTGAGAGCAACGCCCATCGCCGACACGGCGCCATGGTGTCCAACGCGGGAGAGGCCATCACGAGCCAGCGACTGGATGTACGCGTTGTACGGCTCTTCAGGCGTACCATGGATGTCCTGGTACAAGCCGAGATAATCGTCACGCCGGTACGGCTGTGGATGTGCCTCGGCGAAGGCCTCGACCTCGGACTCGTCGACCCAGACCGCGTCATCATCCACGTCGATCTCGGCCGAGAAACGATGAAGGGCCTCGGCGTTGTTGTACTCGCTGACCCCGGTGTCGTACCGATAGTCCCATCCGTGAACCCCGCAGATGAGATTCGGGCCGTCGATATGGCCGTCCGCGAGCAGGGCACCCCGGTGGTGGCATCGCCCGAACATCACCGAGACCTGGTCGTCGAAGCGAATCACGACCAGATCGACCCCTGCGACGAGAGCGTAGGCCGGACTCCGATCTCCGAGGTCACTCCATGTCGCGACTTTCACGCGGGCGGCTCCGAGAGTGGGCATCTGCATCGGTGACTCCTGAGGTGTGGGGCGTGCGCTCTTTAGCGCGGGACCACGATAGCGACGGGAAAATACCTAATCCGTCAACCGGAAGGCCCCGTTTCCTTGCTCGCGGTCCGTCCTCTCTCTACTCTCAAGACCCTTCGCTGGGGACCCCAGGTGCCGCGCCCATCACGGTGGCGGCCTGAGAGGGTTGCCCGAATTCCACGTGAGGAGGTGTCCCATGGGTGAAGAGAGTCGCTCGGCAAGGTTGATGGTCATGGCGCTCCTGGTGCTGCTGGCGGGCGTGGCGAGCTGCGACATGGCGGCGAACCCCGGAGTCGGCGAGAGTCAGGTCGACGGAGCGACCCGCTGGAGTCACCAAGACTGGCCGACCGGCCCCTACCGGGTGGTCGAGGGCTGGCCCAGACCGCTTCCTGACGATCGGCATTCCCACGATGGATGGACCTGGGGCTCCATGGGCGGCGTGTACGCCGAGTCCCCGGACCGCATCTGGGTAGCCATGCGGGGCGAGCTGCCGCTCCCCGAGGGCGCCGAGCCGTGGACGGCGTACGGGGCCACCAACCTGGTGGGGAACGCGACGGGTAACACCGACGGCCTCGGCGCCACGTGTCAGCCCACACAGAACCGTCGCGGTTGGGAGCGGCGTTGGGAGCACAGCATCATCGTGTTGGACGGGCAAGGCAACATGGTCGACGAGTGGCCGTACGCCGACGAGCTCTTTGGGCAGTTGCCGTGCGGCCGGGGGCCGCACCAGATCAAGATGAGCCCGTACGATCAAGATAAACACGTGTGGATCATCGACGACCAGCTCCACGTGATCTACAAATTCACCTACGACGGTGAGCTCGTCCTCACGCACGGCACACTCGGCGAGCGGGGACGGGATGCGGGACGGCTCTTCGCCCGCCCCACGGACATCGCCTGGTTGCCGGATGGCACGTACTTCATCAGCGACGGCTACGATGGGAAGCGTGTGGCGAAGTTCGACGCGGACGACAACTTCATCTTGGACTGGGGGCAGGCACCGGTTGATCCCTCCAACCCGGGACCGAACGAGTTCCAGACGGTTCACAGCATAGCGATCAGCGCGGACCGCAGGATCTATGTCCTGGACCGCGGCCACGCGCGGATGCAGGTCTTCGACGAGAACGGCAACTTCCTCGACATGTGGCCGCTCACCTCACCGCACTGGGGCAACCAGGGCACCCTGATGGCCAATCACCTGATTACGACGGACGGGTACATCTGGGTGGGGGACGCACCGACGAACAGGCTCCTGAAGTTCGATCTGGAGGGGAACCACCTCTACAGCTGGGGCGCGCCGGGAATCCAAGCGGGGCGGATTGCCTGCTCGCACGGGATCACGACCGATCAGGACGGCAATCTGTTCCTTGCCGACTGCTTCGCCGGACGCGTGCAGAAGTTCGAGCCGATTCCGTGCGTCGACCCCAGTAAGGTCGTCGGCCAGATTCTGCGGGAATATCCGATCGACTAGCGTCCTGTTGAAGAAGTGGGGTGGTTTTGCGCCGCGTGCGGGATCGGGTCGAAAATCCGCGGCCCGATCCCGCTTTGCGGCAGCGGGCGTTTTCGGGTTGCCCATAGGCACCTGTGCAGGTACCGTAGGCGGTCAATACAGACTCTTGGCGTGGTCGCTGAGCCTACTCAATGTGCTCAGCCCCAGCTACTCAGACCCATCACATACCTGGGCCTACGACAGCTACCTGGCCCTTCGTCAGCAAAGGAGAGCACGAATGGAACGCGACAACTCCTCGCGATCTCGTCACCCGTCGCCCATACACTGGGTCATCCTAACGTTCGGCCTCGTGCTTGCGATGCCGACGACAAGCCTGGCTCAGGGACCCGGGACCGAGGACGGTCAGTGGACCTATCTCGGTGGTGACGCGTGGCACACGCGGTACACCACGGCCGACCAAATCAACGCGTCGAACTTCGAGGATCTCGAGGTCGCGTGGAGGTTCAACGCGGCCAGCTTCGGGCCGAGCACGCCCCGGGCAACGCCCTCCTATGTGGACGGAAGGCTGATCACAGTCACCGGAGAGCGTCGCGCCATGATCGCGCTCGACCCCGCGACGGGCGAGCTGCTCTGGAGCTTTACCGAGCCGAACACCGGTCGGTATGAGTACTCCATGAGGTATTCCTACGGCAAAGGCATCGCGTACGGCGAGCGTGACGGCCGGGGAGTCGCTTTCATCTCGACCCCGGGTTTCTTCCTCCACGCCTTGGACGTGGTAACCGGCGAGCCCCTCGCAAACTGGGGAGAGGCCGTTCCCATCGCGGGCTTTCCGCCTACGGGCAGCCAGGATCTCCTGGCCGACCTGATCGACGGCTGGGGCCCATGGGAGAACTGGGATGAGCCGTTCGACCCGGACGCGGGAATTCCACTCGAACTCGGATACATCACCGCGTCCTCGCCGCCGATCGTGGTCAATGACGTCGTGATCGTCGGAAACTCCGCTGAACAGGGTTATCTCCAGACGCGTATCGAGAACATACCGGGCGACATCCTGGCGTACGACGCGCAGACCGGCGACCTGAAGTGGAAGTTCCACATCATCCCGAGGCCCGGCGAGTTCGGGCACGACACCTGGGAGAACGATGCGTGGGAGTGGACGGGCGACGTGTCGTCGTGGGCGCCCATGTCGGCGGATCCCGAGCTCGGCCTGGTCTACATCGTGACGAACGGCGTGACCATCGACTACTACGGCGGCTTCAGTCCAGGCGACAACCTGTACAGCACGAGCATAATCGCGCTGGACGTGGAGACGGGTGAGCGGGAGTGGCACTACCAGATGGTGCACCACGACATCTGGAACTACGACACGCCCACGGCTCCGATCCTGATGGATGTGAATGTGGACGGTCGCGAGATCAAGGGGCTTTTCCAGGCGACGAAGCAGAACTTCCTGTACGCGCTGGACCGTGAGACGGGTGAGCCGATCTGGCCGATCGAGGAGCGAAGGGTGCCAGCGTCGAACGTCCCGGGTGAGCAGCTGTCTCCGACGCAGCCGTTCCCGACAAGGCCCGCTCCGTACGACCTTCAGGGCCGGAGCGAAGAGAACCTGATCGACTACACGCCCGAAATCAACCGACTGGCGCTCCAGGTCGCGCAGGACGGCAACCTCTTCAACAGCCTGTTCGACCCGCCAAGGACGATCGACGATCCGCTCGGACCCGCCTGGAACTGTCCCGGGGGCGGAGGAGGTGTCAACATCACCGGACCGCCTGTGGCCGATCCGGTAGCGGGGGTCATGTTCATCACATCGACCGGCAACTGCTTCCGGCTTCAGGTAGAGCCCGGAATCACTTCGCGGATGGATAGTCCGGAACAGTCGGGGAAGACGCACTCCGACTGGGTGGCTGTGGCCACTTCCGTTCCGGGAGGGGCCAGAGCGACCCTCGACGGTCAGGCGAACGGTCTGCCGATCTGGAAGGGTCCAGCCGGGCGGATCACCGCGATCGACATGAACACCGGCGAGCATCTCTGGGTGATCCCCCACGGGGACGCGCCACAGGAGCAGCAGGACATGATCCGCGATCACCCGCTGCTTCAAGGCGTCGAGGGTGTGGAGGTGAACCGCGGACGTGGAGGGCATTCCACGATGGTTGCGTCACCCACCTTGCTGTTCGCTACCGGGCAAACAGCCGACGGCACCTGGAGCCTCTTTGCCATCGACAAGAAGACCGGCGAACGCGTGGGAACGGTGGATATTCCTGGCTCCTCCAGATACGGAATGTCCAGCTGGATGCACGAAGGGAAGCAATACATCATCATCCAGTTGAATGACGGTTTGGCGGCGATGGCGTTGCCGTAGTGTCTCAGTCGGATCCCTTCAGGTGGATCCCAGAAAAGCCCCGGGGGCCGGATGCCTCCGGGGCGCTTCTGTCTAGGAGGGCCATATGAAGGCATCGATTCGCGCCGCGGTGCTCTTGCTCTTGCTCGCGAGCGCGACGGGAGCCCGGGGCGCTGCCCCCGTGTCCGCCCAGCAGGATGATGGCGGTGAGCTCATCACGACCCACGTAGCGGGAAGCGTTTACACGCTCCAGACACCGGCGGCCGGCGGAAACCTCGGGGTCCTGATCGGCCCCGACGGAGTGCTGCTCGTGGACGACCAGTTCGCGCCGCTCACGGAGGCGATCGTTCAGGCGGTCCGAGGAATCTCGGACGAAGAGATCCGCTTCGTGATCAATACCCATGTGCATCCCGACCACATCGGCGGAAACGCAAGCCTCGCCGGGCTGGGTGCGTTGATCGTCGCTCACGACAACGTCCGGATGCGGATGCTGCGAGAGCTCCGGATTCCCCGCCGAGGAGGAACCGCCTTCCCCCAACCCCCCGAAGAAGCTCTCCCGGTCCTCACGTTCGGGGAGGCCATCACGTTTCACATGAATGGGGAGGAGGTGCGGGTGTTTCTCGTCCCCCCCGCCCATACCGACGGTGACAGCTTCGTCTACTTTTCCGGATCCGACGTGCTCCACCTAGGAGACGTTTTCCGGACCAACATGTATCCCATCATCGACGTCTATAACGGTGGGAGCTTTTCTGGGATGATCGACGCCCTTGAGATCGCCATCGGCCTGTCGGGACCGAACACCAAGGTCATTCCCGGACATGGGCGTGGGTTCACCGACCGCACGGGACTCATCGAAGTGCTGGTGATGATGCTGGATATTCGTGAAGACATCACCCGGATGATCGCTCAGGGGATGAGCCTCGACGAGGTTCTTGCCGCGAACCCCACGGCGGAGTATGACGAGAAGTGGGGGCAGGTACCGTCGTGGAACGAGAGCGATCTGGTACCGATCATCTACAACGAATTCAAGCGGCCCGGCTGAAAGGAGCCCCGGTCGCCACCAATCTCGGTGAGACCCTTTGGGATCCTCAGAAGTTGCCGCCACCACCCCCGCGTGGGAAGCGGTTGTTGACGACGTTGTTGAAGATCGAACCGAACTGGTAAGAGAATCCGAAGTTCAACGACGCCCGGGAGTCGGTCTGCTGCGTCTGCAGCTCGAGCAACCTCTCCGCGTCGGTCAAGTCCCCTCCAGCCAGGAAGACCTGGTCGCGAATCCTCGAATACGAGGCGCCCACGTTCAGGTCGAGTCCGCGCATGATCCGGAAGCTCAGGTTCCCGCGCAGAGACACGTTGTTCTGCTTCAGATCGTGAAGGTAGGCCGATCCCGTAAGCCGGATCGACGCGTTCCCCCAAGGTTGTCGCTGCGAGAATTGCAGCGTTAGCGCCTGTTCGGCACGGAGTTCCTCTTCTTTTCCAAGAAGGGTCTCCTCGAAGTACCTTCGGTATACCGGCCCGATCTCGTAGAAGGCCGTCATCGAGCGACGGGTCGCCTCTTGGTAGGGGAAGAAGCTGTATTCAATCGCCGGGTTGAACTGCCCCCAGAGGCTCTGGTTGTTCCTGGTGTTGCGCCCCACGTTGGACCTCACGCCAATCGACCAATGTTCGGCCACGGAATAGACCACCCGGGCGAAGAAGCCCCAGTCGTACCTGTTATCGACGAAGCGAGAGCCGTCATTCAGGTCGAACTCTTGCCTGTTGTTACGGTAGTTCGCGTTGTAGCTCTGCTTCCAGGTGGGGGTCACCCGAGAAGCGTTTAAGCTGGTCCTCAACTCCCGGCTTTCCTGCTTCGACTCGGTGTTGAGCTGTCCGCTCGCTCGCACCCGGAAGACCCATAATTTCCAAGGATCCTCCACATCGCCCGGCGAGAGAATCCCCGCCGGTCGCGTGTCGAGGTTCGCGTTCACTTCACCAACGGGGGCAAGACCGGCGAGCTGGACGACGTTCCTGTATCCGGACTCCGTTGCGAACGTGGCGAGCCCGAGACCCAGCGTGAGCGCTACGCCGTCGAGCCGTTCCCTCTGAGTATCGGTCGGGAGGGATTGGTAGAGGCTCCGGGTCTCATAGTCCTGATACACGCCACGTCCGAGGAAGTCGAGCTGGTACTCCCTCCCTCCCGCTCCGGTGTTCTGGCTTGTCATGATCACATGGACATTCGCGTCCCGCCGATCCCGGACCCACGCCACCCAGTTGATCTCCGTACGGTAATAGGTGTTGTCGCACTCGCGGCCACGGCAGTCGAAGAACACGCGAGGGACCGTGGTAGGGGATCGGGGCACCACATCCTGCGCACTCACCGAGCCCGGCGAAATCGCGAGGCCCGGAATCGCGAGGCCCGCAATCAGAACGGTCAACGAGAGGAATGACGGCCACCTATTTATTCGCTGCATCCGCTCTTCCTTCCATTCTCGGAGGCTTGGAAATCCTGTGATTCCACGGCTATTGGTTCGACACGGGGTGGGGCAACGCCGTTGAAGCCCGGAGGGCTCCGAACGATCCTACCCCCGAAGACCCTAACAGTGGAACACCTTTGGTGGGTGCCCGAAGCCGTGACGGCTCGATCGCGTCACACCACCAGCATGGCCTCCACCACCAACCCCGGGCCAAAAGCGAGGGCCACACAGGGGAGCGCGGCGCTCGCCTTCCTGAGCCGCTGGAGGACGAATAGCACGGTGGCGGACGACATGTTCCCGTGACCCCGAAGTACGTCCCGGGACACGTCCAGGACGCCGCTCTCCAGGGCCAGAGCGTCCTCCACCGCCTCCAAGATCCGCGGTCCGCCAGGATGTACGGCCCAACTTCCCACCTCGTCCAACCCGAGTCCCTGGTGCTTCAGCCAGTCCTGGAGCCACCCACCCAGATTCGCGCGGATCAGCTCGGGGACCTCAGCCGAGAGCGTCATGCGAAAGCCGTGGTCACCGATGCGCCAGGACATCGCGTCGCCCGACTCGGGCATGAGAAGCGTGCCCTGGGCTTGCACCGTCCACCCGCGGGTCTCGCCATTCAGCTCGGCGACGCCTACCACCGCTGCCGCCCCGTCCGCAAACAGGCTGTTGGCCACGATCATCTCTTGATCCCACCCATAGGCAAAGTGAAGGCTGCACAGCTCAACCGCGCAGAGGAGGACTCGCGCCTCCGGCTCCGCGCACTGCGACGCGGCTACCCGCAACCCGTTGAGGGCCCCGTGGCACCCCATGAATCCGACGTGGGTGCGATGCACCGTGCGCTGCAATCCCAGCGCGTCGATGAGGGCGGCGTCGAGACCCGGCGAAAAAAATCCGGTGCATGACACCGTGACCAGATGGGTGATGGCCTCCGCGGGAGTGGACGCATCCTCCAGGGCCCGCCGCGCCGCCGCCTCGGCCAGAGATGGCGCCTCGGCTTCGTACCAGGCCATGCGCTGCCCCGTCGTCGGTCCCCGATCTTCCGGCCCGGTGGCGGGCGTATAGAACCGAACCCGCTCCTCCAGCGTTCCTTGGTCGGCCCGCACCACCACCATGTGGCGGGTATCCACCCCGGACCGGCCATAGAGGATGCGGAGCGCCCGCGCCTGTTTTTCGTCGGCCGCGCAGAAGGCGCGGCTGGACTCGGCGGCATCGCTCTGTTTCAGAATACCGGGCGGTACGGCCGTGCCCACGCCGGCCAGGTGGAGCTTCACCATGGACTCCCCCCCAGGAGGTGCGTGGTAGCGGACGTATGTTTCACCAGGGGCCGGGCCAGGCTCGGCGCCGTGGCCAACGCGGCTAGAGCCATCCGGGCCGCCCAAGGACGCCGAAGGCCCCAGGCCACCATGCCACATACCCATTGATCCCGTCGAATTCGACGGCGGTGCACCCGACGCCACCGGCGCACCAACCCTTCATCCCAGCGCGCCACTCCCGCTTGCACGAGGGGCGCCAACGCCAGTGCTCCCCACAGCGCCCACGCCATGCCCTCACCGGTGAACGGCTCAACGTACCCAGCGGCGTCACCCACGAGAAAGAGACGCTCTTCAGCCAGGGACGAAAGCCGTCGCGTGAGGGGGGGCGTACCTCTCCACCCTCGGTGGATCCCCTCGGGGACCCTCGGCATCCCAGCCAATTCCAGGTGCGCTCGAACGGCTCGTTCCGGCGATCCGTGCTGGCGCATCCACTCGGCGTCGAAGGCGGCAGCGACATTGAGACGGTGATCCTCCTGGCGCACCAGGCCCACGTATCCGGCGGGCCCCACCACCATGTGTATCACTCCGGCCCCGTATCCGGAGCCACCTCCCTCCAGCACCGCGCCCACCCCCACACGGGAGCCGGCTCGAACCGTGGCGAGGGGCGCGGGGCCGGCGACGGCAGATACGCGCAGACCGTGGAGCCCAGCCGCTGCGACGACCACCCGGGCCTGGACACGCTCCTCACCGCCATGACGCCGAACCGTGAGAGTCCGGTCTCCGTCGCACACCGGGCCCAACTCTGCGGAAGCTCCGTGTGCAAAAACGACACCCTCCTCTACGGCCGCACCGACGAGGGCACGGTCCAGTGCCTCCCTGGACAACACTATGGAGTTCGGGAGGGCCACGGACGCGGACCGCCCCCAGCCCGTCATTCGAAGCTCGTCCAACCGGGGGGCAGCGGTCACCAGACCACCGAGGCCCGCGTGACTCAACGCCTCCTGCGCAGCCCCATTCATGCAGGCCCCACAGACCTTCCATCGGGGAAAAGGCTGGCGCTCCAGAAGCAGAACCGCGCAACCCCGCCGGCCGAGCTCCCGGGCTACCATGGCACCGGCGGGCCCGGCACCCACCACCACTACGTCCCAGAGCCGCTGGTCCAGAGGGCTCCCGGCTCCTGAGCAACCGTTCATGACCCCCTCCATCTGAGGACGAAGCGCTCGGGCCAGCCGCGCCGAATAACCGCCCCCGCAAGCCCGGCCTCCACGGCCATGGTCCGCACCTCCGGGAGGCTGAAGGCCGCACGCACCGAACGGGTTCCATCCTCTCGGGCGACGTCCGATCTGGACAAGAGGCGAAGCGCGGACCACGCCAGCACGTAACCCAGGGTCCCCCGTAGCAGATCCTGCACCAAGACCGCGTGGCCCGCGTCGGCCATGGCCCTCAGGAGCCTCACGGCATCTTCAATGGAAAGGTGATGATGGAACAGGGACGAGCACACCAGGTCGTATCCCCCCGGCAAGCCCTCGTCTAGAACGTCCCTGGCGAGAAAGTCCGCCGTAACACCCCGACGCTCCGCCTCGCGGCGGGCATGGTCGAGGGCCACGGGACTCACGTCGCATCCGTGGACCTCCACCGGAACCCCTGCCGCCCGCGCCCGGCGGGCCACGTCGACCATGATGTCGCCACCCCCACAGGCCACGTCCAAAAGCCGCAGAGGCTTTTCCATTCCTCGAGCGCGGCGCTCCCGGCTCAAGCTCAGTACGTCGTGCCACACCCGTGCTGCCACCCCGGAAATCCGGTTCACCCGCGCCAGCGCCTGGAGGGCCTGGACGTGTTGTGCAGGTTCCAGCCCCGGCGCGTCCATGAGCTCGGGCTCACAATGCCG
>Ga0209988_10001860_pt1 | contig 13878 bp, 9 predicted proteins | sample N075metaG_FD_183115 | JGI IMG/M metagenome (GOLD analysis project Ga0209988, IMG submission 183115) | Deep subsurface microbial communities from Kermadec Trench to uncover new lineages of life (NeLLi) - N075 metaG (SPAdes) (version 2) | ecosystem: Environmental > Aquatic > Marine > Ocean trench... | reverse complement strand
CAAGGCTCCTTCGTCGATGATAAAGGTGAGGCTGGGGGATTTTCCCCAGCTGTTTTCTGGCGTCCTGTTGAATCAGCCTTCGAATCTCGGGATGGACACCTGTAGAGGTGGTTTCGATTTCAACAGCTGTTGAAACTAGCTCCTTCAGTTGCGGGTACCGTTCCTCCAGAAAGCGGGCAACCTGTCTTTTGGAGGGTGAGTTCCAGAGAGGACGGAAAATGTAGTAGCCGAACAAAAACAGTGCACCCAAAACTCCACCCGTCCGGGTCAGCAACAGTGCGCTATCGGAAAAGTTATTGCGGGCCAGAATAAATGTGAAAAGAAAGGAACCTAGTAAGAGAAAGGCGATCAGAATGGCGACTCCCTTGACGAGACCTTCCAATTGTAGCTTTCCCTTGGCACGGCTGATCGTTTTGAGGACGGAGTTTTTCATGGTCCGATCACCTATATTACTATTATACCTGTAGCCTGGATCATGCATAGGTTCTTGTCACGAATCGCATCATCCGGGCCAACCGTCACACTCTGGATTCTCCCACTTGCGGAACCGCTTGAGGACGAGTCCGGTTGGCCACCAGCCACTCGGCCATGAAAACCGCCGCGCCCACCAGCAGGAAAAGCCACCACAACGATTGTTGTCGGTCCTTTTCCTGGACCGATTGTTCGAATCCGATTTCTTCCACGCGGGCTTCAAGGGGAATGAAGACTGCCTGAAACTCCTCGATGGCCACCGCACTCAGGTCCGATTCAAGGGGTGGTGTGTTCACAGCGACCCAGTCGGTTTTTTTGTTGCTTCGTATTTCGTAGTGACCCGGCATCTTTAATTGAATAAAACCGGGCTTCTCCTCGTTGAGTCCAAGGACTCTTTGGCCATTTGGATCGATCAAGGTCCAGGTGCCCGAGGTGCCCGAGGAGTCGCTGGATGAATCCACCGACAAAACTTGATTGATTTGAAGTGCCGCAGGAGTGCTCTGCCAGCGGCCAGCGTATTGAGCCATGCGGTACCAGAAGGGAACGTAGGCGCTTCGAAGTGGGAAATCCGTCCAGACGGGATCCAACGAAGAGGCAAAGACCAGTACCCTTCCCTCTCCCAAAGATTGTTCAACCAGAGCCGGATCCCCTTCGTTGAAGCGAGCTAAAATCGTGGCATCCGGTTTCGCAGTCAGCCGCCAATAGCTGTAAAACTGGGTGCTGGCGATGGCTGCTTTGTGCACATCCTGAAAAATCCGGAAGATGGGATGCTCCCAGTTGACCTGGGTAATGGAAGTGAAGGGTTTGCTTTCCTGGCGGACAAAGTTCCGCTCCTTCAATTCCACGGGAAGGAGCGTGGCCCATTGGCGATTATAGGCCTCTGCCAGAACGCGGTTGCTCAGGACCACGATCAGGCCTCCTCCACTTTCAACGTAGGATTTGAAGAGGGAAAGTCCGGGCGGTTGACGAAGGTCATTGAGCACCACCAAAGGAGTGTCTATAGGATCGATTTGCCCGGGGCCGGGAGAGACCGACATCTCGACGGCAAAGGGCAGGTTTTCTCCAGCGGAAAGAGCACTCTCGAGATAAAAAGCCGAAGAAGCCTGTCGATCCTGAAGAACCAGGATGCGGCGAGGTGCTTGTTTCTCAACAACGAAGTAATAGACGTTATCTTCGGGAAGCTCATCGGTGGGCTCGATGACGATTTTTCCTCGCGAAACACCCTCTTCCAGATCGAAGGGTTTGAAGGTCAGATTCACCGTACCTTCGCTGCCCGTGTCAAAGGTCGTTCGATCGATCAGGTTCCCTTCCACAAAGAGCTGGGCTTCGCCTTTTTTCGGTTGCTGAGGATTGCCTCTCACCCGAGCCAGGATGGTGTGTGGATACTGGTCGGTAAAAACGGCTCGCTCCACCCGGACTTCTTCGACGAAAAGATTGGGAGTCTCACGGCCCACGTTTTCGATTTCAACGGAAATGTCCCCCGGAACTCGCCAACCTGCGCTGGCCGCCATTCCGGCCTGCTGCAGATCGGTGATCAGATAGATTTCCTTTTTGATGTTGCGGGCCGCCTCCAGTTGATCCACCGCAACCCTCAGGGCTTCTAAGTAGGAAGTCGCTTCGAAGGAGGGGGTGGTGCGCTGTCGCAATATCTGTTGCAGCTGTTGGGGAGATTCTTCCCACTGGGAAAGAACCTCGGCGGATTCACCGAACTGGATGATTAAAGCCTCGTCGGCCTGACTCAGAGATTGAATCTTATCCTCGGCTGCCTGCAGGGCCGTGTCCCAAATGGGCTGCGGACTCATGCTCAGAGAATGATCGATGAGGATCACAACCGAACGGGCCAGCAAAGGATTGATCTGGTTTAACCACGCACCGGTGATGACCGGGCGCCCAAAGGCAAGAACGAGAAGGAGAATGCCCAGGCAGCGCAGAAAAAGTAGGAAGAGGTGAGTCAGACGTCGCCGTCGCAGCTCCTTGAAGGGGATCTTACGTATGAACATCAGGGAGGCAAAAGGCGTGCGCTTGGTTCTCTCGCGGTGGACCAGATGTAAGAAAATAGGGACCCCGATGGCCAGAGCACCGATCAAAAATAATGGAGCTAGAAACTGCATAACGTTCAGCAGACGTTCCGCTTGCTAATACCGTTTTTCCCGGACCGACAGATATCGATGCAGCGCCTGGTCCAGAGGTTTTCCCGTGTTCAAAAGCTCATAATCAACGGAAATATTTCGACACTCCCGGCGCAGTCCCTCGATGTGTTCATTGAGCAGAGAAAAATATGTACTGCGGGAGTGTTCCGGAACATAGGAAAGGTGTTCCTGTGTTTCCATGTCTTCTAAAGTGGAGATATCCTCGAAGGGCATTTCCAGTTCGACAGGATCCAGTACATGAAACAGGATGAGATCGTTACCGCGATGGTGGAAAAAGCGCAGGGTCTTGGCGAGTTTCTCGACATCCTGATAGAAATCGCTGATCAAAATCACCACCGCCCGTCGCCGGATCAGGTGAGCGAGTTTTTCCAAAGCCCCGCTGATATCCGTTTCTCCCGTCACCTCGAGATTCTCCAGGTGATGCAAAAGGGTAAAGAAGTGTCCGCGGCGTGTCCGCGGCGGAACCTGGCTGACCACATCGGAGTCGAATGAAATCAGGCCGGCTGCATCTTTTTGGCGCATGGCCAGATAGGCCAGGGCGGCCGCCAGGTAGCGAGCATAATCGAGCTTGGATACTTTGTGACTGCTGAAGGCCATGCTCTTGCTGACATCCATCAAAATGTACAGCTGGGTGTTGGTGTCTCCCTCGTACTTTTTGACGTAAAAGCGGTCGGTTCTGGCATAGACCGTCCAGTCCACTAGTCGAGGGTCATCACCCGGTGCGTATTCTCGATATTCGGCAAAGTCCAGACTGAAGCCATGATAAGGGGAGTGATGCAGACCGGTCAGGAATCCCTCCACCACGGTCTTGGCGATCAATTGCAGATCTCTGATGCGAGACAGCACCTGGGGATCGATGAATCGGTTGGAATTTGCAGTTCTGATCATCTCAAAGTCCCGATTGCGGGAGGGCAACGGCTTTCAGCAGTCGTTCGACGATATCCTCTGGTGTGATTCCCTCCGACTCGGCATGAAAGTTGGTCAGTAGGCGATGACGCAGCACGGGCTTGGCCAGAGCTTGGATGTCTTCGGTGGAAACGGTGAAGCGCCCCTTCAAAAGGGCTCGCACTTTCCCTCCCAGGACCATGAATTGAGAAGCCCGCAAACTGGCACCGTATCTCACCCACTCGTTGATAAAGTCCTGCTTTGAGTCCTCGCCCGGTCGAGTGCTGCCCGTGAGTCGGACCGCGTAGCGCACGATCTCTTCGTTGGCTGGAATCTTTTTCACAAGTTCTTGATAGCGAAGGATATCCTTGCCCGAAACCACCTGGGTAATCTCCTCTGCCGGTTCACCCGTGGTCTCCTGGACCACCTTGACCTCCTCGTCCTCGGGAAGATAATCAATCATGATGTTGAACATGAACCGGTCGAGTTGGGCTTCAGGCAGCGGATAGGTCCCCTCCAGTTCAATCGGGTTCTGGGTGGCCAGGACGAAGAAGGGGGGATCCAGATTGTAGGTGATTCCTCGAACCGTGACTGCTCGTTCCTGCATCGCTTCCAGCAAAGCTGCCTGAGTCTTGGGAGGCGTGCGATTGATTTCATCGGCCAGAATAACATTGGCAAAAACGGGACCGGGAACAAATTCCAAACGGCGACGACCCGTGGCAGGATCTTCCTCGATGATCTCCGTTCCGGTAATGTCGGTGGGCATCAGATCCGGAGTGAACTGAATGCGTTTGAAAATCAGCCCCAGCGTTTGGGCCACACTGTGGACCAGGAGCGTCTTGGCCAGCCCGGGAAGTCCCGTGATGAGGCAATGTCCCCCCACATAAAGTGAGATCAAAACCTGTTCGATGACTTCGTCCTGACCGACGATGACCTTTCGCAGTTCCTTAAGGATTTTCTTCTGCGAATCCAGCATCTCCTCAACCAGTGCCTGGATGCCACCTTCTTCAGCTTGCTTGATTTCTGCCATTGAACTCCTCTTTTCCTTTCTCTATTGTCTATTTTCTTTTTTCTACGCGTAGGGCGTAGAGAGTTCGGGGACGGAGAGTTTGGGGACAGTCCCAAGAATTCTCCCAGAGTTTGGGGACTGTCCCCAAACTCTCCGAACTCTCACTAATCTTCTAGTGCGTCAATCCATAGATAATGTAGTTCACTCCGAACTTGAAGGCTTCATTGGAGAGGTTGACAGGCGTGAAGGACTCATCGGCCCATTCCCAATAGTCTCCGATGTCGTTGTTATGGTTGGCCACGGCCAAAAGCCGCTTCTGTTCATCGAACATGCCGTAAAACCTGGGCTTGCCCGGAACAGCGTAGGGTGGAACCATATCCAGTGTTTCGATGTCGTAAAAGCAGTGAAAGATCGGATCATCCAAGGTCAGCTCCTGAAAGCTCCGCTCAGGCAGGACTTTCTTCATGGCAGCGGTCAGGTTTTCCCATTCCTGAATTCCGCGGAAATCATCAAAGATGACAAAGCCTCCTCGAGAGAGATAGGCCCGAAGATTAGCAGCTTCTTCGTCGGTGATGTTCCAATATCCCGGCTCACTGACATAGAGAATGGGGTAATTCATGATCAGGGGATCGTCCATGTCCAGGACCAGATAGGAATCAGGTGTGGTTTGTATGGATGTGACTTCCAGCAGGATCTTCAAGAAGTTCTTCTCGGCCCGAGGGTAGTCATGGGCCCAGGGCGGGGGTCCCCAACTCCCCATGCCCAAAAAGTCCACATAACCGTTGTAACGGATGCGGGCGAATTGAAAGAGGTTCACATCACCGGGGTCTCTGGCAGGATCCACTTCGTCCAGACTCAGGATGGGCATCACGGAACCGGAGAGGATCAAAAGAGCCAGTGCCAAAGCGAAGATGGGTTTCATTGTCGAACCAGTTTCAACAGCAGTTTTTGTGCCTCTGGGTAAGCCGGTGCGATTTCCAAAGACAGCAGCACGTGATTGCGGGCACCCTGTCGGTCTCCCGATTCAAATAGAGCCTGGGCCAGTCTATAGTGGGCCGCCGCCCCGTCAACAGGACTTAGACTTAAAAACACGGTGTATTCCCGCACCGCCTTCTCCGTTTCGCTGAACTGTAAATAGAGATCTCCCAGCTTTTGATGGGTCTCCGGTTGAAGCGGATCCACGTACATGACTTCTTCCAGGTATTTGGCCGCCTCCTGAGGCTGATCCCTGTCCGAAAGCAGACTCGCGATCCGGTGAGCGTTCTCAGGGAACAGAGGTGCGGCGCGCCACCAGCGCTGACGCACTTCCACGAGCTTGTCGACTTCACCGGTCTCTTCATAGATCTGGGTCAGAATGTCATAGGGACTTCCTCTTGCTGCCTGAGTAGGGAGGATCTCCAATGCCTTTTCCAGGTAGGGAATCGCTTCTTGCTGGCGACCGGCTGTTTTCAGTTGGGTTCCCAAGCGAAGGTTGAGGAAATAATTCTCCGGAGCGGCTTGCCAGGCTTGCAGCAAGGTGTCCAAATCGGTCTCCAACCCGGCCTCGCCTTCTCCTTCCTGTCCAACTCCACCGGGGAACAGGTGTACCAGTGAGAAATGTTCGGGAGCCTCCAGCTTGCTCAGAAGCGGTTTCAAGGTCTCCTCCATTTTCTGGCGAAACTGACCATCGATCTCTTCCACCGAGGCACCCAGGACCTGTTGAAAGACCTCCTCTGTAGAAAGTCCCTGGCCGAAGGCTTCCAGCATCGCTGCAATGCTCTCGAAGCCATATCCAGAGACCAGAAACTCACAGATCCATCCAGCCTGGAAGTAGGCGATGGTGAGGGCCTGTCCCGACTCGGGTCGCTCAAAACCGGAGTTCAGATCTTTCAAGGGGAGTAAGAGGTCGTCCTTGTAAGCCTGCACAAAGCCAACGTTGAGATAGTCTCCCCATCCTTCGCCTGCCTGGCGCTCCTCCATCATGGAAATGCCCTCTGTGAACCACCTGGGGACCTTTCCATTGCTCAGGGAGAGGGTCACCACATGGGCGAGCTCATGCCAGAGTGTTGAGCCCCAATGGAATTCTCCTCTGGGCCGCGCCGAGGGAGAATCCATAGCCACGATTCGTCCAAAAGTGGCGCCCAGCGCCCCCAGTCCCGGAAGTCCCATGGTTCGAACCGCGAAGTCTTCATGATCGGGATACATTTCAAAAACGTACTTGCCCGAGACCTGGTGGTTATATTTCTGCTCCAATGTCTTCAAGCTTCTCTCTGCCAGTTCCGCCACATAAGGCTTGAGGGCAACAGCCTCCTTTTCATGCAGCTTCATTCTGAAATGTGGTGTTTCGAAGCGGACAAAGCGATCGAAACTATCCAGCAGTCTCAGAGTGTTGACCGTCCAGATGTTAAAGGGATCGTTGGCGTAGGCGACTTCCAGGATTCGCTTGCCCTCTTCTTCTTTACCCAATCGCAATAATGCGATACCCAAAGATGCACGGGCCGATTCCTGCCTGGGATTTCGCTGCAGCGCTTCTCGATAAAACTCGGCCGCCTCCTCAAGGAGCCGCTTGCGGTTGGCAAGATCCCCCAATGTTTCGAACAGATCGCCATCGTTGGGATTGATCTTCAAGACCCGTTGCTGGAGCTTTTCAAATGCCTGGACTTCTCCCCGGAAATATTCATAAGCACACTCGAGCTCCAGTAGAGGAAGGAAAAGTTTGTTTTTCTTGAGCCCCTTTTCGATCCATTCCTGGGCTTCCTGCCAGTTCTTGTCCTCTATCGCCAGCGAGGTCTTGAAGGCATAGGCTTGTAAATTATTTGGATTCAAGTCGAGCGCCTTGGCAAGGGCCTCGGTAGCACCCGGCCTGAACTGGCCTCTCAGCGCCTGGGCCAACCCCACATAGGCAGCGTCCACTCCCCAGCGGAAGAATTCCGAAGTGGGCTGGCCCATGGCCTGGATCCCATCTCGGAAGATCAATTCGGCCTCAGCGGCATTGTACTTTTTCAGGTAGAGGTTGCCCCAGTCGACAAACAGCGAAACAGAGACGGGTTGGACCTGTGCAGCTTCGATGAAAATTCGGTTGGCGTCCTGCCACAAGCTCAGTTGCCAGGCCGCATAAGCAGCCTGGCCAATATCCTCGGAAGTGTTCAACTGTCCGGATTGGTAAAGACTCAGCAGCCTGCGCGAGTAGCTCTGGGCTTCATCTCTTCTCCCTTCCCGTTGGGTCAACTCCACCAGAAGTCGCAAAACATGGGGATCCGAAAGGGAGGCGCTTTTCAACTGCTTTTCCGCCCTGTCGTAGCGGCCCTCCTGCATGAATTCCTGAACCTCGGTCAGCAATTTGATCGGTGCGCGCTCGGCTAAAGAGCCCACTTGAGAGGCCCAAGAGGTCGAGAGAGTGAAAAAGATCAGGAGGAGCCCCTTCACAGTTCACCCTCCATCTTGGCGATGCTTTCATTGAGGACGGCCAACTTCACCAGAAGTTCTTCCAGGGCGCGGTAATACTCGTCTTCGGGCATCTGGTTCTTGCGAAACTTTAAATCTTCGATTTCCCGTTCGAGTTCCACCCCTTGGGAAGCCAACTCCCGGGCTTCCCGGGTGCGGTACGGTTGGGCAGTCGCTCGGGTTAGATAAGCTATGGAGGCGAGAAGCGTTCCTTGGTTGCCAGGGTGGGTCTCCAGGATGTTTTTCTTCTCCAGGAGAACCTGGCCGTTGTCCTGCAAAGTGGCGTGTTCTGTTTGAAGACGTCCCTTCTCTTCGAACCAGGCAGCCACTTTCTGATGGCTGAAAAGAAATGCTTCCAGGAGCGACACCCTGGCATTTTTATCGGTGTCGGCTTCCTCCGAGGTTACCGCTTCCAGGAAAAAGGACATAAACAGGGGAGGTTGCCTTTCCGTTGCACTCTTGGTGGCTGTCACGATGACCCGATTCTCATGACCCAACTGGGAAGCGAGGGTGCCACTGGAGCTGGTGGCGGCGACCAGATAGGTTTTGGTTTCACCCAGCCCGTCGAAGAAAGTTTTGATGTCCTGATCCGTCAAGTCGGGGCCTGAGATATTGAACTTGTAATTTCGATGATCGTGGCTGGCATGCCCGATCAAGAAAAGCCACAGCTCATTGGGGAGAGGAGATGAGGAGATTTGCTCAAAGAGTTGAAGGATATCACTCTTTTTCTTGTGGCGACCATCGAGGCGATAGACGACGCTCTCGAGCTCATCCTGAAAGTGTGCTTCCGTTGCCAGACCCCAGCTGAGAAAATTCTCCTCGTACTCCGGCATTCCACCCAGTCCGGTAATGATGATGCAGATCGTATTCTCTTCCGCCGCTTTTAAGGCGGCGGAAGAGAATAGAGAATAGAGAATAGCGAACAGAATAAAGATATAGAGACTCCGAAAAGACATCAGAATGGGCATGGAACGAGATTTCTTCATGGACTTCCCTATAAAGACGTTGTTCTCTTTTCTTTTTCTTCCCTTTTCTTTTTTCTGTTTTCTGTGCGGGAAGCACACTCGTTAAATTAGCCCTTCTCGTCTGCGAAGGATCCACTCGCCAAAAAGTAAAGCCATGAGCAGCACAAGATTGAACGGCATATCCCAGAGATCCAGCACTTCGATGACGGATGTTTGAGATTGAGTGTAGAGGATTTCCTCCGGTAATCTTTCGACGTCGGAAGCCGTGTAGTAGTTCCCTCCCGTTTCCTGTGCCAGTTTCTCCAGAAAGTCTTTCTTCTGGAATGCCTCAAAGTATTCTCGTGAACCGGTGGAGGTCAAAAAGGAAGTTTTGGCTTGCCGTTCTTTATCGCTTTCGGCAAGAGCACTGGCCGTAGCCTTGATCTCAACTGCATAGAAGCCATCTTCGTGAGGGGTCAACTGGCCTCTGTAAATACCGTCCTCCTGAGCATCCCACTGAAGGGGTAGCGTGAAAATCTCTCCGGAGGGAGAAGTAATCGTGGCTTCAACGCGGGCATCATTGATTCGATTGAAAGCCTTGTCGCTCACCTCGGCTCGAAGATCGACCACCTCGTTTTGAGAGTAGACCTCGCGTTTTGTTTCCACGGTAATGGGATTTTTTGCCGAACGGACCAGCCAGCGCAGCATCTGTCTCCAAAACGTCTCGTGCTTTTGATCCTCCTGATCCTCAAGCATCTGCCAGCGCCAGCTGCTGCCGGTTAAAAAGGCCAGGGTGTGTCCGCGGCCGTATCGCTGAAAAACGACCAGCGGAATACCAGGCTGGTCGGGATCCAGACTCGAAGAGGTGTCCAGCCGGGCCAGAACCGTTGCCCCCGATTTGGTGTCTCTAACAACATTCCAATCCGTCAGTACTGGAATCTCATCCCATTCGGAAGCGTTGTTCCCTTCTATGGAGGAAAGCTGGAGGGCGGGATGGTTCAAGCCTTGATCGGTCAATCGCAGCTTGCCTTCCCCCTGGGCATAAATGGATTCGGAGCCGGACCGATCTTCATCACTGGCTTGCAGCCAGACCGGAAGGATTTCCTCAATGGGGGTGTTCTGATACTGGCCGGAAGCAAAGGAAGAACTGCCCCCTAACATCATGAAACCGCCCCCCCGTTTGCCTACAAAATCACGTACCATTTCCATCTGAGGGTAGGTAAAGAAGGAGGATTCAACACTCCCAAAGAGGATGCCCTGGTACTGAAAGAGCTCTTCTCTTTCTGAGGGAAAGCCGGCTGCCAGGGTGGTCTCTTCTTCGATTCCCTGACGATAAAATTTATTGAGGGCGGTTCGCAGCAATGTGACCAGGCGAACGTTCTTGTCTTCCGCCATGGACCGGCGGATAAATTTGTATTCCCAGCGCGGATGTCCTTCCACATAGAGAATTCGGGCTGCCAGGTTATGAACGTCCATAATGGTGGTTCGAGTGTTATTCTCCAGAATCTCTTCGCCTTCCAGGGGCTTTAGAGAGAAGTGATAGCTCTTGATTCCCTCTGATGTGGGTATGATCTTCACCTCGATGGTAAAGGTGTCGGAATCTCGGGGAAAGTGAACTTCCTTGGTCTGTACTAGAGTATTTCCCTCCCGAACTTCGAGGCGGCCGCGGCTGCCACCAAAACCGCTGTGCCGGAAAGTAACCCGAGCAATCGAGAGCGTTTCGGGTGCCGAAACCCGGGGTGCACTGACATGGGTGATCTCCACGTCCCGGGTCAAGGACTCGGGACCCAGACCGATGGTATGAATGGGAATCTGGCGAGCCTTCAATTCGGCAAGGACTTCCTGGAAGTCTCGGTAGCTGTTGTCTGAGCCGTCCGTGAATAGGAGAATCCCGGCAAGGGGTAAATTCTTGGTTTCCGTCAAGACCCCTTCAATTCCTTTGACGATGTTGGTCTGGTCTCCCTTCCAGTCCAGTTCCAGAGACTCTTCAACTCTTCGAACCTGCGAATCGAACTGAAAAAGGCGTACATAAAATTTCTCATCCAGCGCCTTTAGAAAGTCGGACTCCTCAGTAAGCAGTTCCTGTGCCTTCTGACCTCTGGGCTGGTTGGTCTCGGTGGGAATGCCCATGCTCCGCGAATTGTCCACCAGAATGGCCAGCAGGTTCTCTTTGGGAACAAGCCGGGAGAGGACCAAACCAGGCCTCATGCACAAGAGGAGCAGAACCAGAAAGAAAGCGCAGCGAAGGGCAAGCAGTCCCCAGCCGGCCCTCCTTCTCTTCACTTGCAGCAAACTGTGGCGATAGACCAGGAAAATCAAGGCCGCAAGCGATACCATCAGCAGTCCAATGGTCCAGTAGCTCAGGCCCCACTGGAAAGTGAATTCGCCCCGCTGAAAAAAGAAAGGTCGGTATTTGAAGAAAAAGGTGAATAGATTTTCCATGGTCGACCCTGGCCCACTGACCGAAACCGTTGATCACTCATCATACCAGGGTTTTCCCGCAAGTTAGAACCGTATTGGGCAGGATCATCAACAAATGAGGGCCAAGAAACAGGAGCTACCGTACCTCTCTTCTTATCCCTCTTACCGCTTCGAAACCAGCCAGACAATGATTCCTGTGGGAATGGCGATACTGGTGATCAAAAGCCAAAAGGCGAGCAGTGAATCGCGCACAGGAAATTCCACCATGTACATCACCGTTCCGATACATAGCCAAAAGAACCAGCGTGTCATTTTCTACTTCGCCATCGATCAATCTTTAGAGGACCACCCACAATCCTCCAGTATGGTCGAAAGTATAGTCGGGAACCCTGGCTTGTTGACCCTCCTGAGTCCGCTGGGGTAACCTTCCCGCGTAGAAGTGGGAAGGAAAACAATGTCGTTGACAGCTGAGAATTCGCCCCCTCAAATTCGTGTGGCGCTGGCCGGCCTGGGAACGGTTGGGCGAGGGGTGGTGCGACTTTTACAAGAGGAAGGGGCCCGCTATCGTCAAAGCTTGGGACTCGATTTACGGCTGGTGTTGATTCTGGACAGGAGTTACCGCCAAAAAGATACCTCTTGGATCTCATCGGATGTGAAGTTTACGGAGTCCCTGGACGACTTTCTTGAGACCCCTTCAGATGTCATCGTGGAACTGATCGGAGGTCAGGACCCGGCCGATCAGATTATTCGTGCTGGTCTGGAAGAAGGTAAAGGTGTGGTGACTGCCAACAAGCTGCTGATGGCCCGCCTGGGCCCCGAGTATTTGAAGCTGGCGGCCCAGAGAAATGCCTATTTGGGATTTGAAGCCTCGGTGGCTGGGGGGATCCCGATCATCCAGGTGGTGACTCGTTCTATTTTTCCCGACCGAATCTCACAGGTGCGAGGAATCCTCAACGGCACCAGTAATTTCATTCTTTCGGAGATGGCCGATGGTGGCAGCGATTACCAGGATGCTCTCACCCGGGCCCAATCCCTGGGTTATGCAGAGGCCGATCCTTCCCTGGATGTCTCTGGAGAGGATGCCCGGGACAAACTGGCGATCCTGAGCGCGCTTTGTTTTCATACCGCCGTCGATCCCAATCAGATCCCCACACAAGGTGTGACCGAGATTACCCCGGTCGACTTTCTTTATGCTCGGCGCCTGGATGCGACCATTAAGTTGCTGGGGGTGGCTACAAACCACGGTCCAAAGCCATCTCTGCGTGTGGCCCCGTTTTTGATCGACAATGGGCTCCCATTATCGAACATCTCAGGGGTCCTCAATGCGGTGGAGGTCACGGGAGCGACTCTAGGGTCGGTGCTTATCAGTGGGAAAGGTGCCGGCGAAGGCCCGACTGCTGTCTCCGTTGTGGCGGACATCTTGGAAGCAGCACGACAGAAAGGGAACATCTCCCAGGCCATTCCTTCCGAGTCCGATTCTGAAGCCGAGCTGTCTGACCCGGTAGCCGGCAGCGACTGCGATGAGCGTTATCCTTTCTATTTGCGCTTTTTTATCAAGGACCGTCCGGGCGTCATTTCAACTGTTGCCCAGATCCTGGGTGAGAGAAAAATCAATATTGACCTGGTTCTGCAGGAAAACTGGGCCGATCGATCGAACTACCCCTTTGTCATCACGGTCGAACCCACGCCTTTTTCCGCCATGCGAGAAGCGGTCGATGAGATGAAGAAGCTGGACTTTAACCGCGTGGACCCTTTAGCTCTCCCCGTGCTGAAGGAATAAGTTATAATTCGTGGTTTTAGGGCGGTGTAGCTCAGGGGTTAGAGCAAGCGGCTCATATCCGCTTTGTCGGGGGTTCGAATCCCTCCACCGCTAGAGTACCCCTTCGCTTCCGCGAGCGTTATTGCTGTTCTTGGGGAAACGATGAAACCATATTTCCGGCCCCGTCGATTACGCGAAAATCCGATTTTGAGAAGGATGGTCCAGGAGACTCGGCTCTCAGTCGATCAGCTGATCTATCCTGTTTTTGTACGCGAGGGAAAAGGGATTCGGGAAGAAATTCCTTCGATGCCCGGGCAGTACCGTTTCTCCCCGGATACGTTGGTCGAGGAACTGCAGTCCGTCAGGGAACTCTCGATTCCAGCCGTGATCCTTTTTGGAATTCCCGCTCAAGAGAAGAAAGACCCTGTGGGGAGTGCGGGTTATGCCCGAGATGGGGTCGTTTGCCAAGCCCTGGAGAGTGCTCGCAAGAAGGTTCCCGATTTACTTTTGATCGCCGATGTGTGTCTCTGTGAATACACCGATCACGGACACTGTGGAATCGTCAAGGAAGGTCCGGTAGAGGGTCAGGGAATCGTCCACAACGATGAGACTTTGGAGATTCTGGCCCGAGCAGCGCTGGCTTATGCTCAGGCCGGGGCCCATGTGGTTGCCCCATCGGACATGATGGACGGCCGAGTTGGAGCCATTCGAGAAGCCTTGGATGAGGAGCAATTGGAACATGTTCCCATTCTGTCCTACGCGGCCAAGTATGCCTCCGCCTTTTACGGTCCTTTTCGAGAGGCTGCCGAATCTGTT
>Ga0209988_10001859_pt1 | contig 13882 bp, 7 predicted proteins | sample N075metaG_FD_183115 | JGI IMG/M metagenome (GOLD analysis project Ga0209988, IMG submission 183115) | Deep subsurface microbial communities from Kermadec Trench to uncover new lineages of life (NeLLi) - N075 metaG (SPAdes) (version 2) | ecosystem: Environmental > Aquatic > Marine > Ocean trench... | reverse complement strand
TCGCCGCGATGACGCCAAGCTGGGTATCGGCGGGCAGGCCGGTGACCTCGCCCCAGGCATAGGCGAAAAAGCGCAGCGGGCGGGCGGCGGTGATGCTGGAGTCGAGCTGGCGCAGAGACCCGGCGGCGGCGTTGCGCGGGTTGGCGAAGGCCTTGGCGCCGTTCGCGGCTTGCATTGCGTTCAGGGCGGCGAAATCCTCGTGGCGCAGGTAGACCTCGCCGCGGACCTCGAACACCTCCGGCACGTCGCCGGTCAGGCGTTCCGGGATATCATCGATGGTGCGGGCGTTTGCGGTGACATTCTCGCCCTCGGAGCCATCGCCACGGGTCGCTGCCTCGACCAGTACGCCACCTTCGTAGCGGAGCGAAAGGGACAAGCCATCGATCTTGGGTTCTGAGGTAAATTCAATAGCTTCTGACGATAAGTTGAGAAATCGTCTTATCCTTTTCACGAAATCCCCGACATCCTCATCGGTGAAGGCGTTGCCGAGCGACAGCATCGCCACCCGGTGGCGCACCTTGCCGAAACCCTCGGCGGGTACGTCGCCGACCCGCCCGGTCGGGCTGTCGGACAAGGCCAGGCCGGGAAACGCCGCTTCCAGCGCGATCAGGCGCAGCTTCAGGGCGTCGTACTCGGCGTCTGAAATCTCCGGCGCATCGTGTTGGAAATAGGCCGCGTTGGCGGCATTGATCTGCTTGGACAAGGCCGCAATCTCGGCCTCGGATTTCATTTTATCTCCAGCGCCGCCACCCGCCATCGGCCCCTCAGATCTCTTCTTCCAGCGCTTCGGCGCGTGACTTGCCCGCGACCTCCTGCGCCAGCGCCGCGCTCATGAAGGGGTCGAGGTCGCCGTCGAGCACGCCTGCGGTGTCCGAGGTCTCGACCCCGGTGCGCAGGTCCTTCACCATCTGGTAGGGTTGCAGCACATACGAGCGGATCTGGTGGCCCCAGCCGATATCCGACTTGGCGTCATGGGCGTCCTGGATCGCCTCGGTGCGCTTTTTCATCTCCAGGTCGTAGAGCCGGGCGCGCAGCGCCGACATGCAGTTGGCGCGGTTCTGGTGCTGCGACTTCTCGGACGAGGTGACCACGATGCCGGTCGGGATATGGGTCATCCGCACCGCCGAATCGGTAGTGTTGACGTGCTGCCCGCCGGCGCCCGACGCGCGGTAGGTATCGACCCGGATCTCGTTCGGCGGGATGTCGATCTCGATGGTGTCGTCGATCACCGGGTAGACCCAGACCGAAGAGAACGAGGTGTGGCGGCGCGCCTGGCTGTCATAGGGCGAGATGCGGACCAGCCGGTGGACGCCGGATTCGGTCTTCAGCCAGCCATAGGCGTTGTCGCCCTTGATCTGGTAGGTGGCCGACTTGATGCCCGCTTCCTCGCCTGACGTCTCGGACATCAGTTCGACCTTGTAGCCATGCGCCTCGGCCCAGCGCACATACATCCGCGCCAGCATCGAGGCCCAGTCGCAGCTTTCCGTGCCCCCGGCCCCGGAGTTGATTTCCAGGAAGCTGTCGTTGCCGTCGACCTCGCCCGACAACAGCGCCTCGACTTCGCGGGCGGCGGCCTCGGTCTTCAAGTTGGCGAGGGCTTTCTCGGCCTCCGTGACGATTTCGGCGTCGTCCTCCATCTCGCCCAGTTCGATCAACTCGGCATTGTCGCTCACCGCGACGGCAAGCGCCTTGTAGCCGTCGATCCCGTCGGCCAGCTTCTGGCGCTCGCGCATCACCTTCTGGGCATGGGCCGGGTCGTTCCAGAGCTCCGGGTCTTCGGCCCGCGCATCCAGTTCCTCCAGCCGGTGCTCGGCGGTGTCCCAGCCGAGGCGCTGGCGCAACAGGCCCAGCGACTTCTCGATTTCGTCGATCACGGCTTGGGTATCGGCCTTCATGGGTTCCTCGGGGCAAGCGGCATCCTGGCGCTTAGATAGCGACGGATCGGGAGCAGGTAAAGCGGGCGGGCAGTCAACCGTCGCTCAGTAAAGCCCGCCGGTGCCGAGCCCGACCCCGCCGGAGATCGGCGCCTGCGGTTTTTGCGGCGCAACTACGCCGCCGGTGCCGGTTTGCGCCGGCGCCCGGATGGCGCTTTCCTCGTTGAAGGGAAGGTCGGTGGCGTCGATGCCGAAGATCAGATCGGAGCTCATGCCGCCAAACAGCGCATCATCGCCCGAGATCGCCGAGACCTGGGCGTAGAGCTCTGGCTCGGTGCCCTCGTTGAACAACTCGGTGACGACATGGGCTCCCATGGCGTCGTCGGGCAGGCGCTCGCCGGTCTCGCGGTCGAACTTGACCAGGATCAGCCCGGCTCGCACCGGTTCGCGGAACTCGCCCGGGGTCCGGGTCTGCATCGCCTCGGTGATGAACTCGCTGAACACCGGACCGCACAGCGAGCCGCCATAGGCGCCGCGGCCCATCGGGGTCGGGTTATCGTAACCGATATAGCAGCCGGCGACCATGTTGGCGGTGAAGCCGATGAACCAGGCGTCGCGGGCCTCGTTGGTGGTGCCGGTCTTGCCCGCGACCGGGAAATCCACCTTGGCGCCCACGGTCCGGGCGGCGGTGCCGCGCTGCACCACGCCCTGCAGCATCGAGACCAGCTGGTAGGCGGTCACCGGGTCCATGATCTGCGCCCGCTGGTCGAACAGCATCGGCGTGTCCGCGGCGCTGAAATCATCCGCGACGCAGCCTTGGCACATCCTCGGGTCGTGCCGGAACAGGGTGCGTCCGAACCGGTCCTGCACCCGGTCGACCACGGTCGGGCGCACCCGCTTGCCGCCATTGGCGAACATGCCGTAGGCCGCGACCATGTTGTAGAGCGTGGTCTCGCCGGCCCCCAGCGCATAGGCCAGCAGGGTCGGCATGTTGTCGTAGACCCCGAAGCGCTCGGCGTATTCCGCCACCCGGTCCATGCCGATCGCCTGGGCGATGCGCACGGTCATCAGGTTGCGCGAAAGCTCCAGCCCCAGTCGCATCGGCGACGGGCCGTAGAACTTCTCCGACGAGTTTCTCGGCCGCCAGTCGTCCTGCCCCTGCTGGCGCACCACGACCGGCGCATCCAGCACCACGGTGGCCGGGGAATAGCCCGCATCCAGCGCCGCCGCGTAGACGAACGGCTTGAAGGCCGAGCCGGGCTGGCGCAGCGCCTGGGTCGCCCGGTCGAAGACGCTGGCCTCGAACGAGAAGCCGCCCTGAATCGCCAGCACCCGGCCGGAGAACGGATCCATCGCCATGAACGCGCCCTGCACCTCCGGCACCTGGCGCAGGGCCCAGGTCTCGCCGTCCTCGGCGAGGGCGACGAACACCACATCGCCCTTCCGCCACAGATCCGAGGGCCGCTTCGGCGCGCCGCGCTTTTCGCCGTCGCGCCGTATCGCCTTGATCCATTTCCTTTCGGTGGCCAGATTCAGCCGCGCGGTGCCGTCGCCCTCCAGCCCCTCGATGCCGACCAGCGCGGTTGTCTTGCCGGTGCCCAGCACCACCGCCGGGCGCCAGCCGGGAATGTCGCGCGGCATCTCGACCGCGGCCAGCAGGGCGCGCCAGTTCTCCCGCTCACCCTCGGCAACCGCGTCGATCCGGGCCACCGGGCCGCGGTAGACCGCCCGGCGGCGGTCGTATGCCTCCAGCCCGCGGCGCAGCGCACGGGCGGCAAGCTCCTGAAGCTCGGGATCGATGGTGGCGCGGATGGTCAGGCCGCCCCCGTAGAGCTCGTCCTCGCCCAGCTCGGCGATGAGCTGGCGCCGCACCTCCTGGCTGAAATAGCTCGGTCGGGCATTGGCCAGGACCATCGGGCGTTCCTTGCCGATGATGGTCTCCAGCGGGCGCTCCATGGCGGCATCGGCCAGTTCGCGGCTCAGATGGCCGTTCTGCGCCATCTCCTCCAGCACGTAGTTGCGCCGCGCCACCGCCCGGTCGTATTCGCGCACCGGATGCAGTTTCGACGGCGCTTTCGGCAGCGCCGCCAGATAGGCGGCGTCCTCGGGCGTCAGCTCCTCCAGCGTCTTGCCGTAATAGCGCTGCGCCGCGGCGACCACCCCATAGGTGTTCTGGCCGAGGAAGATATCGTTCAGATAAAGCTCCAGGATCAACTCCTTCGACAGCGCGCCGGAGATCCGCACCGCCAGGATCGCCTCCTTGATCTTGCGCTCGAAGCTGCGGTCGGCGCCGATCAGGAAGTTCTTCATCACCTGCTGGGTGATGGTCGAGGCCCCCGACAGCCGCGCCGGACGCCCGGCGGCGCGGGCCATGACGAAGCGGGTGAGCGCCTTGGCGATGCCGACCGCGTCGACCCCGGGATGGGTGTAGAAGTTCTTGTCCTCGGCCGAGATGAAGGCGTTCTTCACCAGCTCCGGAATTTCGTCGACCGGCACGAAGACCCGTTTCTCTCGATAGAACTCGGCGATGACCTGGCCCTCGCCGGAATAGACCCGGGTCAGAAGCTTCGGATGGTAATTGGCCAGATCCTCCTGCCCGGGCAGGTCGCGGCCATAGATATAGACCAGCCCAGCGATACCGCCGGCCGCGAACATCGCCCCGGTGCTGAGCAAGCTGAACAGGGAGCCAATAATCCGGATCATGCTGTCACAACCGCCATTTCGTGCATGTTCTTGCCTTGATCCTGAGTTTGATCCTGGTATCGGGCCGGTGCCGCCGGAACCGGCTGTTACAGGAAGATAGGACCGCGTAATGGCGGGTTTAAGGCTTTTGCCCGCACTATGCCACTTCTTTGGGTTACATCTTCGGCGCCAGAAAACCGCATTCCCGAGCTGAAAACCAACACGCGTTCCCACCGGGTGAAATTCCGTTTGTCTAACCGGTGCCGGTTCTCTATATGCTCACGGAGGGCTGACCTGCCCGGACCATTATCGGAAAACCGTAATCTTTTCGCTGTTTCCCGGGTCCGGTGCAATGCATCAGTTCCGGCGCCTTTCGCGACGCTGCGCAGGACGCACCGTGCGAGCAGCCGGCTCGGATGAAGATCAGCCCGCAAACCGTGCCAGGCACGGTATGATTCACCGCGCCAGACCCCTGGCGCCCGGACAGAAAATGCGATGCTCGACCGACGTGCAATTCGACCAGACCGAGACCGGCACCAGGCCATCCAGGCCGATGCCCCGGTCACGCGCCGGATCCCGCTCGCACAATATGAAAGATGTCGAACCGCAACGCCCCGGCAAGGTCCGCGGCGCGAGGCGGAACGGCGACAATACACATGGCAAAAAAGATGCTCATCGACGCCACCCACCTGGAGGAGACCCGGGTTGTCGTGGCCGACGGAAACAAGGTTGACGAGTTCGACTTCGAGTCGATCAACAAGCGCCAGCTAGCGGGGAACATCTACCTCGCCAAGATAACGCGGGTCGAACCCTCGCTCCAGGCGGCGTTCGTGGATTACGGCGGCAACCGGCACGGGTTCCTCGCGTTCTCCGAAATCCATCCCGACTACTACCAGATCCCGGTCGCCGACCGCGAGGTGCTGCTGGCCGAGGAAGCGGCCGAGCAGGCGCGCTCCGCCGATGGCGAGGGCAATGGAATATCGGGTGGCGTGGCGGGCGGCGATACCGGCGAGGAGAAATCCCGGCCCCGGTCGCGCCGCGGCAAACGCCGTGCGCGGGGCAAGCCGGCCGAGACGCCGTCGGAGAACGGCGAAATCAAGGGGCTGGAGGTGATCGAGCTGTCGGAGGAGGCTGTTGGCGCCGATGGCACCACGACCACTGCCGAGGCCCCTGCCCCGCAAGTGAGGGGTCTGGAGATCGCCGGGCTGCCGGATGACGATGCCGGCAGCGGCGAGGCCGAGGCGGAAGAGCCGGGCGTAACGCCGAAGTCGATCGCCGAAAGCGCCGGCCTCGACGATGACGATTCGGTCTCGGAAGACGTCATCGATGCCGCGCCGAAACCGAGCGAGGCCGAAGCGAAAACCAAGCCCAAGGCCAAACCCGCCAGAAAGCGGACCCGGAAAAAGGTTCCGCCAGCGCCGGTGGACGAAGCCCCCGAAGCGGTCAGCGCCAACGAACCCGTGGCCGAAAAAGCCAGCCCCGAAGCAACCGTTGCCGCCGCCGATGGCGACTCCACCGGTGAGGCCGCGCCCGGCGATGCCGCTGAAGATGCCCCCGCGGGCGACGACACCGCTGAAATTCCGGCCGAAACCACAGCCGAAACCACAGCCGAAACCACAGCCGAAACCACAGGCGAAACCACAGGCGAAACCCCGGATGAACCCGCGGCCGAGAAGGTGACGAAACCGGCCCGCCCGCGCAAGCGCCGCTCCCGTGTCCAGGAGCAGGACGAGGGCGCAGAGGTTGCCGCCGAGGCCGCCGAGGCAGTCGAATCGATCGGCGCCGACGACACTCAGGAGGAGGCCGCCAAGTTCCGCGCCAAGCGCCGCCGCCACTACAAGATCCAGGACGTGGTCAAGGTCCGGCAGATCATGCTGGTCCAGGTCGTCAAGGAGGAGCGCGGCAACAAGGGCGCAGCGCTAACCACCTACCTGTCGCTGGCCGGCCGCTATTGCGTGCTGATGCCCAACACCGCGCGCGGCGGCGGCATCAGCCGCAAGATCACCAGCGCCGGCGACCGCAAACGGCTGCGCGACATCACCGGCGAGCTCGAGGTGCCGGCCGGCATGGGCCTGATTGTCCGCACCGCGGGCGCCGATCGCACCCGGGCCGAGATCAAGCGCGACTACGAGTTCCTGCTGCGCCAGTGGGAGCAGGTCCGCGAACTGACGCTGAAATCCATCGCGCCGACGCTGATCTACGAGGAAGGCTCGCTGATCAAGCGCTCGATCCGCGACCTTTATTCCAAGGAGATCGACGCCATCCTGGTCGAGGGCGAGGACGGCTACCGCGAGGCCAAGGACTACATGAAAATGCTCATGCCGTCCCACGCCAAACACGTGCAGCAATACAACGAACAGATTCCGCTGTTCATCCGCTATCAGGTCGAGAGCTACCTGAACGCCATGTTCAGCCCGGTGGTGCAGTTGCGCTCCGGCGGCTACATCGTCATCGGCATCACCGAGGCGCTGGTGGCGATCGACGTGAACTCGGGCCGTTCCACCAAGGAAGCCTCGATCGAGGAAACCGCGCTCAAGACCAACCTGGAGGCGGCCGACGAGGTCGCCCGCCAGCTTCGCCTGCGCGACCTCGCGGGTCTGATCGTGATCGATTTCATCGACATGGAGGACAACCGCAACAACCGCGCCGTCGAGAAGCGGATGAAGGACCGGCTCAAGTCCGACCGCGCCCGCATCCAGATCGGCCGCATCTCGGGCTTCGGGCTGATGGAAATGTCGCGCCAGCGGTTGCGCCCCGGAATGCTCGAGGCCACCACCCAGCCCTGCCCGCTGTGCCAGGGCCAGGGCATCGTCCGCTCGGACGAGAACCTGTCGCTGTCGATCCTGCGCGAGGTCGAGGAAGAAGGCGTGCGCGGCCGCTCGGTCGAGGTCACGGTGACCGTGCCGGTCAGCATCGCCAACTACATCATGAACATGAAACGGGCGCATCTGAGCGGCATCGAGCAGCGCTACGGGATGGCGGTCACGATCCACGGCGATCCGCTGCTGACCAGCCCGGAATTCCGCATCGAGCGGTCGAAGACCCGCACGCGGCGGATCGACACGCCGGAGGTGGTGATCACCGCCGAATCGGTTGCGGCGTCGTCTTCGCTGGAGGCCGTCGAGGCCGTGCCCGAGAGCACCCCTGACGAGAAGCCCGACGAGCGGCCGGATGAGCGGGGCGAAGGCCGGTCGCGTCGCCGCCGTGGCAAACGCGGAGGCCAGCGCCGCCGTCGTGAAGAGGGCGAGAGCGGTGGCGAGGACAGCGCCGGCCAGACCGGCGAGAGCACGCAAGACGCCGCCTCCGATGGCGCCCCCGATACTGGCGAGAGCGCTGAGGAAGATCGCAAATCGTCCGGCGAGCGCCGCTCGCGGCGGCGCCGCGGCGGCCGTGGCCGCTCACGCCGGCAGGATGATGACGCGGTTTCCGCAACGGTCGAGGACGGGGCCAAAGAGGACGGCGACGCCCCGGCGCAAACCGTCGGCGGAGCCCCCGAGATTCCGCTTGAGACTCCGGCCGAGACTCCGGACCAGCCAGCCGCGCTAGAGACCGCGGCAGCGGAAGCCCCCGCAGAAGTGTTGGCCGAGGAAACCGTTTCCGAGACCTCGGCTGAACCGGAAGCCGCGGAACCGGAATCCGTCGAAGAAGTGGCGCCAGCGCCGGAACCGGCCCCGGAGCCCGAACCCACCCCGGAGCCTGTCGCCGCGGCGCCGGTCGAGCCGGAGCCCGAGAAACCCGCCGCCCCGAAACGGCGCGGATGGTGGTCGCGGGGCTGAACCGTTATACCCCGGCCCATTGATCCTTGACCATGGGCCGGGGTTCGAGGGGGGTGGAGACCGGGTGTGCGTCGCTGCGCGCCGCTCCCCCCTCCCAACCTCCCCCACCAGGGGGGAGGAGGCTCACCGCACAGCCGTCATTCCCGCGCCGGCGAGAAACTCCTGGTTTGCCGATCGGGGAAACTTCCGATTCAGGACACTCAACTCCGCCCTGCCCCGGCCTCGATGAACCCGGCGAGACGCTCGATCCCCTCGGCGATCTTTTCCGGTGCCTGGGCGAACGAGAATCGTACTGTCGCATGTCCCCGGACCGGGTCGAAATCCAGGCCCGGGGTCGCCGCCACCCCGGCTTGCGACAGCAGCCGGGCACAGAAATCGCGGCTGTCATTGGTCAGCCGAGACACCCCGGCATAAGCGTAGAACGCCCCGTCCGCCGGCGAGATATCGGTGAAGCCCAAACCCGGCAGGGCCGACATCAGCGCCGCGCGGTTGTGCGCATACTTTGCCAGATGCCCCGCGACCTCGGCCTCGCCGGCCGAAGACAAGGCCCCGAGCGCGGCGATCTGGCTGGCGTGGCTGGGGCAGATGAACAGGTTCTGGGCCAGGTTCTGCACCGTGCGCACGAAGCTCTCCGGCACCACCATCCAGCCGATCCGCCAGCCGGTCATGGCGTAGTATTTCGAGAAGCTGTTGATGACGAACACCTGGTCGGTCAGCTCCAGCGCCGAGACCGCCGGGGCCTCGTAGGTCAGCCCGTGATAGATCTCGTCCGAGATCAGCGCCATGCCCCGGTCGGCGCAGTACCCGGTCAGCGCCGTCAGCGCGGCACGGTCCAGCATGGTGCCGGTCGGGTTGGCCGGGCTGGCGACCAGAAGCCCGTCGAGCCGCCCGGCGACCTGATCCAGCAATTCCGGCGTCGGCTGGTAGCGCGAGGCCAGTTCGGCCTCGATCCGCACCGGCTCCAGCCCCAGGGTTCCGAGGATGTTGCGGTAGCAGGGATAGCCCGGATCGGCGATCGCCACCCGTTCGCCGGCATCGAACAGCGTCAGGAACGACAGCAGGAAAGCGCCCGACGAGCCCGACGTCACCACCACCCGCGCCGGATCAAGGTCAACGCAATAGCGGTGCCGGTAGAGCGCGGCGATGGCCGCACGCAGCTCGCCCAGCCCCAGCCCGCTGGTGTAGCCCAGCGTTTCGCCCCGGCCCATCGCCGCCACCAGCGCCTCGCGGGCAGCGCGCGGCGCGCCATGGGCGGGCTCGCCCACTTCCATGTGAATCACCCTGGTCCCAGCCGCCTCGATGGCCTGCGCCTCGGCCAGCACATCCATGGCGATGAACGGCGCGGTCCGGCTGCGGCTTGAAATTCTCACGATCAGTTTCCTTATCTGTCATAGCGGCGGCAGTTATGTTCTTATGCCCGCCGGTTCGGGCCACGACAACAAGACGGCGACAACCGGACACCAACAAACAAACAAACGGAGCGGTCCTTGCGGCAATTACCGAAACACATACTGGCCGGGTCGATCGCCCTGGCCCTCGGCCTGCTGCCGCAACTGGCCACCGCCGCCGGGCTGATCCGCGACGCCGAGATCGAGCGCACGCTGAAGGCCATGATTGCGCCAATCTTCCAGGCCGCCGGTTACCCGCCGGACGGCATCGATCTCTACATCATCAACGACCGCAGCCTGAACGCCTTCGTCGCCAACGGCAACAACATGTTCCTGCATACCGGCCTGTTGCAGACGCTGGAGACACCGGAGGAACTGCTGGCCGTCGTCGCCCATGAGACCGGCCATATCGCAGGCGGTCATCAGGCCCGGCGCCAGATCAACATCCGCAACGCCCGCGGCCCGTCCCTGCTCGGACTTCTGGTCGGAATCGCGGCCGGGGTCGCCGGCGGCGGCGAGGCCGGGGTAGCGGTCTTCGCCGGCAGCCAGTCGGTGATCCAGCGCACATTCCTGCGCTACAACCGGGGCGAGGAGGCGGCAGCGGATCAGGCGGCGCTGGATTATCTCGCCCGCGCCCGGGTCGACCCGATCGGGCTTCAGAAGCTGCTCGCACGTTTCCGCGGCCAGGAGGTTTTCAACCTGGGCAATATCGACCCTTTCGTCCTGACCCACCCACTGAGTACCGAACGCATGCAACTGGTCGAGCGCCGCGTGGCGGAAGCGGCGACGCGCCAATATCCCGCGGACCCCGAGCGCGAATACTGGCATGGCCGGATGCGGGCCAAGCTGATCGGCTTCCTCGACAGCCCTGAGCGGGTTCTCGACCGGCTCGAGGGCGAGCCCGAGACCGAAGAGGTGCTGTATACCAAGGCCGTGGCGCTCTACCGCCTGCCGGCGATGCCCGAGGCGGTGGCCGCCACCGACCGGCTGATCGCGCTGCGCCCGGACGATCCGTTCTACATCGAGCTCAAGGGCCAGATCCTGTTCGAGACCGGGCGCGCCGAGCAGGCGGTGCCGCTCTATCGCCAGGCGGTGCGCCTGGCGCCGGGCGAGCCCTTGCTGGAGGCCGGTCTGGGCCGCGCGCTGCTGTCGCTCAACCGGCCCGAGGCCGATGCCGAGGCGCTGGAGGTATTGCAAAACGCGCGGCGCCGTGATCTTGGGGATGCGGCGGCGCTGCGGGCTCTGGCCACCGCCTATTCCCGCGCCGGCGACCAGGGCATGGCGGGGCTGGCGACGGCGGAAAGATATGCGCTGACGGGCAACATCAAGGATGCCATGTTGCACGCCCGCCGCGCTGCCAGCGCGTTGCCCGAGGGGTCGCCAGGATGGCTGCGCGCACAGGATATTCTGTCGCTCAAAACCGAGTAGACAGGCACCAGAGCAATTTCGAGCCAAATGAATTCGTTTGGCAGCTCGGAAATTGCGTGAAAACAAAGGGCATTAGAGCCCAGCCTGATTCGATCAGGCCGGAAAACGCTCTAACGGAACAGGAAACGGAGACCCGCCGACATGCGCCGAACAATCGCCACAGCCACCCTCGCCCTGATGATGTTCGGGGCGCTGCCCGGGCCGGCCCCGGCGCAACAGCAGTCGCGCCCTGCCCTCTCGGACATGACCGAGGCCGAGCGCGAGGCGTTGCGGACCGAAATCCGGGCCTATCTTCTCGAGTACCCGGAAGTGATCGTGGAGGCGATAAATATCCTCGAAGCGCGCCGCAAGGTGGATTCGCAGCAGGCCGAGGCGGCGCTGATCGCGGCGAACAGCGAGCAACTCTACAACAACCCGAACTCCTGGGTCTCCGGCAATCCGGACGGCGACGTGACCCTGGTCGAGTTCGCCGACTACCGCTGCGGCTTTTGCAAGAAGGCGCATCCGGAGGTGAAGGAACTGCTGAAGCGCGATCCCAACATCCGGCTGGTGGTCAAGGAATTCCCGATCCTCGGACCCGACTCGGTCGTGGCCGCGCGCATGGCGCAGGCCGCCCTTGACCTCGATCCGGCAAACTTCGAGGCCCTCAACGACGCGCTGATGCGCTTCGAGGGGCAGTTGAACGAGGCTATAGCCTACCAGATCGCCGACCGGGTGGGTTACGACATCGCCGCCCTCAAGGAACGCGCCGCCAGCGCCGAGATCGAGGCCCGCATCGGCGACAATTACGCGCTCGCCCGGGCGATGGGGCTGAAAGGCACCCCCAGCTTCATAGTCGGCAACCAGATCATCCGCGGCTATGTGCCCCTCGACAGGATGCTTGCCGCAGTCGCCGAAGCGCGCGCTGCGACGAATTGAACCATTCGATATGGCGGTGCGGGCCGCGAACACGTGCTTTGCGCGCGCCTTGCTTTCTCGTATAACGCAAGGCCAACGAGCCGGCGCGGGCAGGCCGCCCGCCCGACGCCGGAGAATACCAGACCAACGCGGCAGACGCCGGACGGGGGACCATGAGCAAGAACGTCGAGCAGGATGTCGCCTTCATCCGCGCGCTGGCAGAACTCCTTCGGGATTCCGAACTGACCGAGATCGAGGTCGAGCGGAAATACGCCGACAATAACGAGCTGAATGTGCGCCTGTCGCGGGCCGTCACGGCAGCCCCGGTCCCGGTCCATGCTCCGGCCCCGGCGCCCACCGCCGCCGCGCCGGAAGCGCCTGCCGCCCCGGCCGGGCCCGATCTTTCCAATGCCCTGACCTCGCCGATGGTGGGCACCGCCTACCTGTCGTCCGAGCCCGGCACCGAGCCCTTCGTCAGGGTCGGCGACACGGTCTCCGAGGGTCAGACGGTGCTGATTATCGAGGCGATGAAGACGATGAACCAGATCCCCAGCCCGCGCGCCGGCACGGTGCGCCAGATCCTGGTTGCCAATGCGGAACCGGTCGAGTTCGGCCACCCGCTGATGATCATCGACTGAGCGGCGGAGCGCGCGCGTGTTCAACAAGATCCTGATCGCCAATCGCGGCGAAATCGCCCTGCGCGTCCATCGCGCCGCCAAGGAAATGGGCATCAGCACCGTCGCGGTCCATTCGACCGCCGACGCGAAGGCCATGCATGTGCGCCTCGCCGACGAGAGCGTCTGCATCGGCCCGCCCTCCAGTTTGGAGAGCTACCTCAACCAGCCCGCCATCCTGACCGCTTGCGAGATCACCGGCGCCGAGGCGGTGCATCCGGGTTATGGCTTCCTGTCCGAGAACGCCGGCTTCGCCCAGATCGTCGAGGAGCATGGGCTGGCCTTCATCGGCCCGACCCCGGCCGATATCCGCACCATGGGCGACAAGATCGCCGCCAAGGAGATGATGCGGAGCCTCGGTGTGCCCTGCGTGCCGGGCTCCGATGGCGAGGTCGGTACCATCGACGACGCGCTCGCGGCGGCGCGCGACATCGGCTATCCGGTGCTGGTCAAGGCCGCCTCCGGCGGCGGCGGGCGCGGCATGAAGGTGGCGCTGGCCGAGGGTGACCTGCCCCATGCCTTCTCCCAGGCCCGGGCCGAATCCAAGGCCGCCTTCGGTGACGACACGGTCTATCTGGAGAAATACCTCTCCCTGCCGCGCCACATCGAGGTCCAGGTGATCGGCGACACCCACGGCAATGCCTGCCATCTGGGCGAGCGCGACTGCTCGTTGCAGCGCCGCCACCAGAAGGTTCTGGAGGAATCCCCCTCGCCGGTGATCGACGACGAGACCCGCGCCAGGATCGGCGGCATCTGCGCCGACGCCATCGGCGACATGGGCTATCGCGGCGTCGGCACCATCGAGTTCCTCTACGAGGGTGGCGAGTTCTACTTCATCGAGATGAACACCCGGCTCCAGGTCGAGCATCCGGTGACCGAGATGGTCTACGGCGTCGATCTGGTGCGCGAGCAGATCCGCATCGCGGCAGGCGAGAAGCTCTCCTTCACGCAGTCGGACCTGAAGCCGCGCGGCCATGCCATCGAATGCCGCATCAACGCCGAGCGCATCCCCAGCTTCGCCCCCTGCCCCGGGCTGGTGAAGGGTTTCCACGCCCCCGGCGGCCTCGGCGTGCGGATGGATTCCGCGCTCTACGCGGGGTATTCCGTGCCGCCCCATTACGACAGCCTGATCGGCAAGCTGATCGTCTCGGCCGACAATCGGC
>Ga0209988_10001857_pt1 | contig 13885 bp, 11 predicted proteins | sample N075metaG_FD_183115 | JGI IMG/M metagenome (GOLD analysis project Ga0209988, IMG submission 183115) | Deep subsurface microbial communities from Kermadec Trench to uncover new lineages of life (NeLLi) - N075 metaG (SPAdes) (version 2) | ecosystem: Environmental > Aquatic > Marine > Ocean trench... | reverse complement strand
AAGTATTTTGGCTACGGCAGATAACGCCCGGTCACCTGCAATGTGCCCGAACAGATCGTTGAACTGCTTGAAGTTGTCGATATCGATCATCATCAGTGAGACGGGATCTTTTCTTTCCAGGCAGCGTGCAATTTCCCGTGGAAATGTATCGCGCATTGCGTGGCGGTTGCCCAGGTCTGTCAACGCATCGGTCACTGCGTGACGTTCGAATTTGCGCAGCACACCGTAGTCGTTGGCAATAACGCGGTTGTGGCTGCGAACTCGCTCGGACAGTACAACGAGCAGGTTCTTCGCCAACTCGTGCGATGCATCAATCATGTTCCAAAGTATCGATTGATGAATTTCCAACAGGTGTGTGGTTTCAGCAGCGATGACATATGCCGACGGGTCACTGTCTTCGATTATTGACATCTCTCCGACACAGGCACCGATGTCGATCGATGCAAGCACTGGTGCGTCGGCTGCGCCGACATGAACATTCAGGCGTCCGGACAAGACAATAAAAATGTATTCGTTGTTGCAGTCGGGTGACAGAAGTAGTTCGCCTTCCGACAAGTCGCGCCTGGTACAGCTTTGCAGTAACTCCTGTACGTCATCAGGTCGCACGCCTTTGAATAACTCGAGGCTATCCAGCAGCGAGCGCTTGTAATCCGAATTGATTGACAGTGAATCCTGCAACAGATACTCCTAATTGATGATTAGGAATTGTCGCGTTACTGGCAGGAAATAGATAACGACTGCGCCACACTATCGGCGTAAATATTGGTGTTGCGGGCATTACTCGCCATCGTCGTTCAATTCATCGCGCGCCATTATGAACGCCTTACGGTCGTCATCCGAGGGCTGCGGATAGCGCAGGCCAATGCTCTGCAATGCATCAATAATGATATCGGCGACGCGGGCTCGCATATAGGACTTGTTATCGGCCGGAATGGCGTACCACGGAGCCCATGGGCGAGATGTCGCGTTCAAGGCATCCTGATAGGCCTGCATATAGTCATCCCAATGACGTCGCGTGACAAGATCGCCCGGGTTGAATTTCCAGTTCTTCGCGGGGTCGTCCAGGCGGGCCAGCAAGCGGCGCTTTTGTTCGTCTTTCGATACGTTGAGCCAGAATTTCAGGATGACGGTACCGTTACGTGCGAGGTGTTCTTCCTGCTGGCGTATCGAGGTTAGTCGTTCGTCCCAGATCGTGTCGGGACTCGGTTGCTCGGGCAATTTCTGACGGCCAAGAATGCTGGGATGTACGCGGACGGCGAGTACTTCCTCGTACTGGCTGCGATTGAAAATACCGATGCGACCGCGTTCCGGCAGGCGGCAGGTCGTGCGCCAAAGAAAATCATGATCAAGTTCCAGGTCTGACGGCCTTTTGAAAGTGAAAACCTGGCAACCCGACGGGTCGATACCCTGCAGGACAGCGCGAATCGTGCTGTCTTTGCCGGCAGCGTCCATCGCCTGGAAAATGAGTAACACGGCGTGACGGTCGCCGGCGGCAAGGACTCGCTGCAACATGTTGAGATTCTGTCTGGAATTGCGTCTGTGCTTGCCTTTGTGCAGGTGGCCATCCGTCAGCGGCGTGGTGCTGGCGTTCGAGATATCGAAGCTGGCGTCGAACGGCACGAGGTATTTGGAATCCGGCGCCTCAAACATAGGGGGAAGCTCTGATCAATTCAGTGCGCTCAAAAATGCTCCTAACAACTTTCATGCTGCTGTAGCGCCCATTCGACATGTTCCGTGACCAGTTCCGAGTGGCTATGCTGGCGCAATTTGAGTGCAGCCACAACCTCGGGCGTTGTGGTGGCGTTACCGAGCGCGATCGCGATATTGCGTAACCAGCGCTCGTGCCCGATGCGCCGGATAGCGCTGCCCTCGGTTTTCTGCAGCCACGTTTCCCGGTCCCAGGAAAACAAGTCGGTGAGTTGCGCCGAATCGAGGCCGTGTCGCGGCGCAAAATCTTTCTCCGCCGTCGGCTCGGCATACTTGTTCCAGGGACAAACAAGTTGGCAATCGTCGCAGCCATAAATTCGATTACCGATGTCTTTACGGAACTCCACGGGGATCGAGCCCTTGTTTTCGATCGTCAAGTACGAAATGCAACGTCGTGCATCCAGCACGTAGGGCCCGACGATGGCTTTGGTTGGGCATATATCGATGCAGGCCGTGCATGAACCACAGTGCGATACCTCCGCCGCGTCGATGGGCAAGGGCACGTCGGTATAGAGCTCGCCCAGGAAAAACCAGGACCCTGTCGTTTTGTCGATCACATTGGTGTGCTTGCCAATCCAGCCAATACCGGCTTTTTCCGCCAGCGCTTTTTCGAGCACAGGTGCACTGTCCACGAATACCCGGTAGCCATATTCACCGATTCGCTCTTCAATGCGACTGGCGAGCGCGCGCAGGCGAGCCCGCAGAACCTTGTGGTAATCACGGCCCAGGGCGTAACGCGATATATACGCTTTGCTGCCGTGGTCCAGCAATTGCCTGGCGTCGTCTTGTGGTTCAGGAAAGTAGTCCATGCGTACGGAGATCACTCGCACGGTACCGGGCACCAGTTCATCGGGATGACTGCGCTTGCTGCCATGGCAATCCATGTATTCCATTGAGCCATGAAATTTCGCAGTCAACCACTGCTGCAGGCGTTGTTCTGCCTCGCCAAGATTAATATCGCTGACGCCCATTTTCTGAAACCCGAGTTCGGCACTCCACTCGACGAGCTCGGTCTTGAGAGCCACCATTTCGGCTTTGTCGTATTGATCCGTCATTGCAGACAGTATAATCGTAGCGATGCAAAACTTGCCTGGTGATATCTATTCCGTTGCGTCTGTTCGTGAGATCGATCGATCTGCCATTGAGGATCACGGCATTCCGGGATACACGTTAATGACACGAGCTGGCGCAGCAGCTGTCCGTGCTGCACGGGAACGCTTTCCCGACACGCAGCGCTGGCAGGTAATCGCGGGTGCTGGTAACAACGCTGGAGACGGATATGTCGTCGCACGGCTGGCCGCGGCTGACGGGATCGCCGTCTCGGTGCTTGCACTTGTGGAGTCTGCGGCCCTCACAGGTGACGCCGCAACAGCCTGTGCTGATTTTGCAGCCGAGGGTGGTCTGGTCTTTCCCTGGTCCGGAGAACTGGATGCTGAGGCAGACTTGTTGATCGACGCCATACTGGGCAGTGGCCTTGGGCGGGACGTCGACGGCGATTTTGCTGCTGCGGTTGCAGCGATCAATGCTCACCCGGCGGTCGTATTGGCACTGGATATCCCGACCGGTATTGACGGCAATTCAGGCGCCATCCTGGGTTGCGCGGTAAAGGCGGATTTGACGACCACGTTTGTTGCGTTGCAGGCCGGGCTTTTTCTCGGTGAAGCGTCGAATCATTGTGGTGAGATAACGTTCTCGGGACTGGATATTCCGGACGACTGTCGCGCGGGCGTTATTCCTGAATTGCGGCGCATTGACGATGACCTCGTGGGCCACAATCTTCCCCCCAGGCGGCGTGCAGCGCACAAGGGCGATTTTGGGCATGTTCTGGTTGTCGGTGGCGGTCCTGGCATGCCGGGTGCGGCGCAATTGTGCGGCATGGCTGCGCTGCGTGCGGGTGCCGGTCGCGTCAGTATCGCGACAGATACTGCCCATGCGGCGGCTATTGCCGCGGCCAGGCCCGAGTTGATGGTACATGGTGTGGACGGCGCTGCTGCACTTGAAGCCTTGCTGGAGAGGGTCGATGTCATCGCTTTCGGGCCCGGCCTGGGCCAGTCTGCCTGGGCTCAGGAGCTTTACGATGTGCTCGTGGCTGATGGTCGGCCTGCGGTCTGGGACGCCGATGCGCTCAATCTTCTCGCCGGGCAACCTGCCGTGGCGGAGCATAGAATCGTTACCCCACATGCGGGCGAAGCTGCGGCGTTGCTCGGACTGACGGCAGCTGAAATTCAGGCAGATCGGACGGCGGCGCTGCAAGCATTGGCTTCAAAATACGGTGGTGTAACGGTTCTTAAGGGGGCGGGCACACTCATCTGCAGCGCTTCCGGAGCCCCGTTGCTTTGTTCGTCGGGCAATCCGGGCATGGCCGCACCCGGCATGGGCGACGTCTTGACAGGTGTCATAGCGGCGTTGCTGGCACAGGGGCTGGGCGCTGCGATGGCCGCCGCCGTTGGCGTTGAAGTGCATGCCCGCGCCGGCGATCGGGCGGCACTGGCCGGCCAGCGCGGCATGATCGCAACCGACCTGCTCGATGAACTGCGCGCCGCGGTCAATCCGTGAAATTGCATCTTGCTGGGGAGCCGGCAACGGTGGATTTCGCCGCGCGGGTTTATGCGGCGCTGCGGACGAACCTGGCGGACTGGACAATTCTGCTCAGCGGCGAACTTGGCGCCGGCAAATCGACTTTCGCGCGGGGCTTCATCAAGGCGGCCGGTCACGCAGGTGCCGTGCCCAGCCCGACCTATACCCTCATTGAGCCCTACAATGTGCCGGATGGACGAATATATCATATTGATTTATATAGAATTGCGGACGAAAACGAGCTGCGCTATCTGGGCTGGAACGAGCTCGACGACGGCTGCCGCCTGGTTGAATGGCCGGAGCGGGCGCCGGGTCTCGTGGCGCAGGCGGATCTGGAGCTGAGCCTTGCCTACGCTGGCGACGGTCGCACTCTTGTGGCACGGGGACTCAGCGAGCGCGGCACTGCGTTGCTGCAATCCCTCGCCGATTCTTATTCAGAAGATTAACTAAGCGCGGTATCTTCATAATTTTACAGCGAAAAGCCTTGGTTTCTGCTGCAAGATTCGTATACTCACCGGACATAATCCTGACTTTACCGATTTATGTCCTGATGCCTCGATCGCGACAAACGTTAATAGCCTTGCTCTTGCTGCTCAGCGCGGCCGCTAATGCCGGCGGTACGGTTAAGGATATCCGCATCTGGTCCGAGCACGGTAAGACTCGCGTCGTGCTGGATCTCAGCCAGCCGGTGGAGCACAACATTTTCACGCTCCGCGGTCCGGATCGCCTTGTAATCGACCTGAAGGATAGCCGCCTGGCTGCCGCACTGACCCAGCTGCCGCAAGGCGCCGGTTCTGTGCGCTCCATACGCAGTGCTGTGCGCGCCGACGGGCAACTACGGGTTGTACTCGATCTGAACCAGGATGTTCGCTCCCGCAGTTTCACGGTCTCGCCCAACTCTCAGTTCGGGGATCGCCTCGTCATTGACTTGCAGCGCGTCGGCAGCCTCACAACGGTGAAGCGCGCGTCGGAAAAATATCGTCCGGGGCGCGATATCGTTGTGGCGGTCGATCCAGGTCACGGTGGCTATGAACCGGGCGCGATTGGCCGCGGTGGTACCCGGGAAAAAGACGTTGCCTTGTCGATAGCCAAGGAGCTTGCACGGCGTATCAATGCGGAACCCGGCATGCGCGCAATTCTCGTGCGCGATCGCGACGTCTACATCGACCATCGTGATCGCACCCAATTCGCGCGCGACAACCGTGCGGATCTGTTTGTCTCGATCCACGCGGACGCCGTTGATGATCCCCGCGCCAAAGGTGCTTCGGTCTATGCGTTGTCAATGCAAGGCGCAAGTGATGAAGCTGCCCACCAACTTGCGCAACGTGAGAATGCATCGGTAGGTGGTGTGTCGCTCGATGACAAGGACGAAGTTCTCGCCTTCGTATTGCTCGACTTGTCGCAAAACGCGGCGTTGAGCGCCAGTCTCGATGTCGGCGGCAAGGTCGCAATTGAGCTCAGTAGAGTGACCAGGATGCATCGCAGGTCGATTCAGCAAGCCGGATTTCTCGTGCTGAAGTCACCTGACATGCCTTCGATTCTTGTTGAAGCCGCGTTCATCTCAAACCCGGCGGAGGAAAAAAAGTTGCGCGACCGCGGCCATCAGGGTCGCCTGGCAAACGCCATTCTTGCGGGAATTCGCAATTACTTCTTTACGAATCCGCCGCCCGATACGCAAATAGCCATGGATCTGCGGCGTAAACCGACTCGTCAGGTGCGTTACATCATTACGCGCGGTGACACGATTTCGCAGATTGCTGAGCGCTACAACGTTAGCGCAGCCTCTATTCGCCGCGCGAACAAGCTGTCGACCGATAACATTCGCATTGGTCAAACTCTGAATATTCCGATCTTCGCTGGCGGTTGATTAATTTTTCCAGAGACTTTCGCCCGAGGATTTGAAAAAATAGCAGGTCGTCACCTTCAGATGCCTGACCATGCCCATCCTGCAGCTCCCAAGTCACCTGATCAATCAGATCGCCGCCGGCGAGGTTGTCGAACGTCCGGCATCGGTGGTCAAGGAAGTTATTGAGAACAGCCTGGATGCGGGGGCTCAATCGGTGCATATCGATATTGTGGCGGGCGGCCAGAAACTGATTCGTATTCGTGACGATGGCAAGGGCATTGTCAAGTCCGAGTTAGCACTGGCGTTGTCCCGCCATGCGACCAGCAAAATCTCGAGCCTGGACGATCTTCAGGTAGTTGCATCGCTGGGTTTTCGCGGCGAGGCATTGCCTAGTATTGCCTCGGTTGCACGCCTGACCCTGAGTTCGCGGGCGGTGGACTCAGCATCGGCCTGGCAGGTCGAGGCCGACGCGGGCCAAATAAGCGCACCACAACCGGCCGCCCATCCGCATGGCACAACCGTTGAGGTGCATGACCTTTTCTACAATACGCCGGCTCGACGCCGCTTCCTGAGGACGGAGCGGACGGAATTTGGTCATATAGAGAAGTGGGTACGTCGATTGGCGTTGTCGCGCCCCGAAATCGCATTTGTTCTGACGCACAATCAGCGCACAGTGTTGCAATCCGCAGGCGGCAGTAGTGCAGATGCGCAGCGCCAGCGTATTGCGAAGATCTGCGGTCATGCATTCGCCGACCAATGCCTATACCTCGAACGGGAAACGGAAGGCATTGCACTTTCTGGCTGGCTCGCGCTGCCTACATATAACCGCAGCCAGCCTGACATGCAGTACTGGTTCGTCAATGGCCGCAGTATTGTGGACAAAACTCTTGCGCATGCCGTGCGTCATGCTTATCGGGACGTTCTTTTTCACGGCCGCTACCCGGCCTACATACTGAATTTGACGATGGATCCTGCCAGCGTTGACGCGAATGCGCATCCCGCCAAGCACGAAGTACGTTTCCGCGATAGTCGCCGTGTGCATGGCGTCGTGTCGCAGTCCATCGAGGTGGCGCTAAAGGACACGCGGCCCGGCGGCCACGATGTCGCGCCGATTCCAATGACGCGCGAGTCAGTGTTCCATCAGGGTTCGATGCGATTGCCGCCCTCCACGCCGCCTTCGGGCGTGCGCGAGGCGCTGGCCAGCTATCAGACGTTTTCCACGGCAGCAGCGTTCGCTGCGCGATCGCCGCAAGAGTCAGACATACCGCCGCTGGGATTTGCGATCGCGCAACTGGCAGGTGTTTACATACTCGCGGAAAATAAGGACGGCCTGGTTATCGTTGACATGCACGCCGCGCACGAACGCATTACCTACGAAAAACTCAAGCGTGGATTCGACGATCGCAACCTCGTGCGACAGCCATTACTGGTGCCGGAAACACTTGCGGTTGCCGAGAGCGAGGCAACCCTGATCGAAGAGGCTAGCCACCTGCTGGCCAAACTCGGACTGGTGGTTGACAGGGTCGGTCCGACAAGCGTTACGGTGCGTGAAGTTCCCGTTTTGCTGAAGGACTCGGATATCGAAGCACTGCTCAGAGATGTCTTGGCAGACTTGTCCGAATCGGGTCAGAGTGAGCGCATTGCGGATGCCTGCGATGACTACCTGGCAACGATGGCCTGTCACCACTCGATACGTGCCAACCGCTTGCTTACGCCGGATGAGATGAACGCGTTATTGCGTGAGATGGAAAATACCGAGCGCGCCGACCAGTGCAATCACGGCCGGCCGACCTGGACCACAGTGACAATGTCCGAACTGGATCGTCTTTTCCTGCGCGGACGTTGAGACCGCCAGTGGTTCGCAAAGCGATACTCTTGATGGGTCCGACGGCATCGGGCAAAACCGACATCGCGATCAGCCTCTGCAAGCGATTTCCGTGCGACGTCATCAGCGTCGATTCCGCGCTGGTGTATCGCGGCATGGACATCGGTACCGCCAAACCAGACCGCGAGACGCTGCAACGCACGCCACATCGACTCATCGATATTCGCGATCCCGAGGACAGCTATTCGGCTGGCGACTTTGTGCGCGATGCCCGCATCGCAATAGTGGAAATTCTTGCGGCGGGCCGCATACCGTTGCTGGTCGGCGGCACGATGATGTACTTCCGTGCACTCACTGAAGGGATCGCGGACTTGCCGGGCGCTGATGCGGAAATTCGCAATGCAATCGACCTGGAGGCGCGGCAGAATGGCTGGCCGGCAATGCATGAAGAGTTGCGCTGCGTCGATCCGGACGCTGCGTCCAGAATTAATCCTAACGACGCTCAGCGCATACAACGCGCCCTGGAGGTATACCGGTCCAGCGGCAAGTCGCTCAGTCAGTGGCAGCAGCAAGCGGCCGAAACCCGTAGTGACATTTCATATGTGAAGATCGCGCTGCAAATAGAGCCGCGGTCGTTGTTGCATGCCCGTATCAATGAGCGTCTACAGCAAATGATCAGAAATGGTTTTGTCGACGAATTGCGCAGCTTAAGATCGCGGCCTGACCTGACGCGCGAAAGTAGCGCAATGCGTTCGGTAGGCTACCGCCAATTCTGGAATTACCTCGAAGGTGACTGCTCACACGAAGAGGCCAGCGAGCGTGCCCTGTTTGCGACCCGGCAACTCGCCAAGCGGCAGCTGACCTGGTTGCGGTCGGAAAACGGCGTATTTTCGGTTGCTGCGCTTGAAGCCAACGCGATTGACACAATATCGGCCCATCTGGCGCAAAATCTGACCTGAAATTGGACCCGGTCCGTGATGGGCTTGTGATAAACTTTTTTAACGCATACCCAAACCGTATAATGGGCATCCCGGCGCCACCGGGACGCGGTCATCGGGCAGGGCACCATAATAAGGAGACCCAATATGGCTAAGGGGCAAACACTGCAAGATCCGTTCCTGAATATTTTGAGAAAGGAAAAGATTCCGGTATCCATTTATCTCGTCAATGGCATTAAGTTGCAGGGACACGTGGATTCATTCGACCAGTTCGTGATCTTGCTCAAGAACAGCGTGAATCAGATGGTTTACAAACATGCGATATCCACCGTTGTGCCGTCTCGCAATGTTCGGCTGCCATTGCCGGATGACGAAGTTGGAGACGGCGACGATTAAGCACATAGCGATGTTACCTCCGCTGGAGGTGGTGTTTGTTTGATCGGCCGCAAAGTGGCGAGGGCGCAGTACTCGTACACGCGAGCACAGGTGGGCTACCTGACGAGGCCGAACGCGAAGAGTTTGCCGAACTGGCGCGCTCGGCGGGTGCTGTCGTTGTCGCCGAGTTGCTGATCTTGCGACGACGCCCCGATCCGCGTTACTTCATCGGCAAGGGCAAACTGGATGAACTCCGGGCTCTTATCCATTCCAGCGAGGCTGAGCTGGTCATCTCGTCGGCCACACTGAGCCCGAGCCAGGAACGTAATCTCGAACGCGAACTTCGCTGTCGTGTACTGGATCGTGCCGGACTGATACTCGATATTTTTGCGCAGCGTGCGCGTAGTTTCGACGGCAAGTTGCAGGTCGAACTGGCGCAGCTAAGGCATCTGTCGACACGCCTCGTGCGTGGCTGGACTCACCTGGAGAGGCAAAAAGGCGGTATTGGTTTGCGTGGACCGGGTGAAACCCAGTTGGAGACGGATCGCAGGCTGATAGGCAAGCGCATCCGACAGCTGAAGGAGCGACTGCAACGTGTCGATATCCGGCGCACCATGAATCGCCGCAACCGTGTCAGGGCCGCGATTCCAACCGTTGCGATGGTCGGCTACACCAATGCCGGCAAGTCCACATTATTCAATGCCTTGACTGGCGCCGATGTCTACGTCGAGGATCAACTTTTTGCGACGCTGGATACCACTGTGCGCCGCCTGGATCTCCCTGAGGGCGAACATGTCGTGCTTGCGGATACGGTTGGCTTTGTGCGTGATCTGCCGCATGAACTGATTGCGGCATTCAGGTCGACGTTGCAGGAAGCGCGCGAAGCTGATCTGATTCTGCACCTGATCGATGCGAGTGACCCGAACCGCTGGCAACGCGTTCGCCAGGTGAATTCTGTACTGAAACAACTGGAAGCCGATCATGTACCGCAGATTCGTGTGTACAATAAGATCGACAAGCTGGATCGCAAGCCGCGCATGACGAGTAATCGCCAGGGTGAAGGGCGTGCAGTCTGGTTATCGGCTACAACAGGCGAAGGCCTGGCGATGTTAAAGGATGCCATTGTGAGCCGCTTGCATCAGAAGACGACGCAGCGTGTCATTCACCTCGAAGCCGCACAGGGACGGCAGCGCGCCAAACTTTTTGAGCTGGGCGCTGTCCTTAGCGAGGAGGTGTTGGACGAGGGTGGCTGGATGTTGGAGCTCAAAATGGCTGAAAGGGATTTGCGACGATTCCTGAAGTGTGAAAATCTCGCGGAAAATCAACTGGAACCCGTGTCAGTAACGGCAACGGCTGCAAATGAATAAAAGCACAGACAATAAGAGAACAGGCAAAATGGCACTGAACGAACCTGGCAATGGCGAGGACCCTTGGCAACGAGGTGGGGATAAACCGAGTGATCTCGATCAGATCGTACGGGATTGGCAAAGACGCTTTGGCAGCATCCTGGGTGGCGGAGGCGGAGCCGGTGGCTCGGGCGGCTCCGGAAGTTACGCATTAATCGTGATGCTGTTGATTGCGTGGGGTCTTAGCGGCTTCTACCGCGTCGATCAGGCCGAACTTGGTGTCGTGCAGCGATTTGGTGCATTTGTCCCTCCTGCCACACAGGCCGGGTTGCGTTGGCATCTGCCATTTCCCATTGAGTCCGTCGACGTCATCAACACACAGGAGGTCAACGATTATAATTTCAGCACGGAGATGCTGACGGCCGATGAGCAGTACGTCTTGATCGAAATCGTTGTGCAATACCGCCGCTCGGACCCTGTCGCATATACTTTTGAAGTCGAAGATCCGGAATTGACGCTGCAAAATGTTACGGAGAGTGCTCTACGCGGCGTCGTTGGCACGACTTCACTCGAAAGTTTGATTGGAGAGCGGCGCGAACTGATCCCCGTTGATACGATGACGGAGTTGCAAGCGATACTTAATAAGTATAATGCAGGATTGACGGTTACATCGATCAACCTCAATGTTGTCGATTATCCAAAATCGGTGAAAGAGGCAGTCGACGATACGCAGAAAGCCCGCAACGACCGCGATCGCTACAAGCTTGAGGCGACGACGTACGCGAATGACATCATTCCGCGGGCGCGCGGTGCAGCACAACGTGTGCTACAGGATGCGGAGGCCTATCGCGAACGCGTCATTGCTGATGCTGAGGGTGAGTCCGCCCGTTTTGTGGCGTTGCTGACTGAGTACCACAAGGCACCGCGTGTGACTCGCGACCGCCTCTACATCGAGGCCATCGAGGACGTGTACGCACGCTCGAACAAAGTCATCATCGACTCGCAGAGCAGTGGCAACCTGTTGTACCTGCCTATCGACCAGCTCATTAATCGCTCGGCAACAAGCAATCCAGACTCAGGTTCCTATCGCTCATCTACCGAACCAGCGCAGTCCGCAGATCGCAGGAGCGAGAACCGAGCCGAAGCGGATCGCGAAAGGAGGGTCCGCGAATGAAAAACGCAACATTCAGGGCCGTGGTTGTTGTCGGTCTGATATTCGTCGGTATCGGACTTTCGGCGTTTACGGTGAACGAGCGGGAACTGGCCATTAAATTGCAGGTTGGTGAGGTCGTGCAGGCTCATTACGAGCCGGGACTGCATTTCAAGATTCCCGTCATTCAGACGGTGCGGAAATTTCCAAGTCGCATTCTGAATATTGACGACGCGCCGCAGCGCGTGTTTACGCTGGATCGAACAGCGATGACAGTGGACTACTTCGTCAAGTGGCGCATTGACGACGAGGTCGTGTTCTACACGTCTACGGGCGGGTCGCAAAATTTTGCGAGGGACCGCCTGCGCGAGATCATCAAGAACTCGATCGTGACCGAGTTTGGCAAGCGTTCGATTCAGGAAGCCATATCGCTGGAGCGAGTGGAGTTGATGCAGGTGATGTTGTCAACCGCGTCCGCAACGGCAGCGGGTATCGGTGTCAAGCTGGTTGATTTCCGGGTCAAGCAGGTTGAGTTTGTCGACGTTGTTCGCAATTCCGTTTACAACCAGATGCGCGAGGAGCGCGCTCGCATCGCGGCGGAGACTCGAGCGGAAGGACGCGAGGCCGCTGAACTTATCAGGTCGACAGCTGACAGGGATCGCACAGTTCTGCTTGCGGAGGCATACCGTGACGGCCAGATTATTCGTGGCGAAGGTGATGCACGCGCAGCCGATATCTACGCAAGCGCGTACACAAAGGATCCGGAGTTTTACGCGTTCTACCGCAGTATTGAAGCCTACCGGAATGCCCTGGGCAAGGCGGGTGACATTTTAGTGCTCGATCCAAACAATGAATTCTTTCGCTATCTCAACCAGTCGGATGGCCAGCAATAGTTACTGAGGTTGTGACGGCGTTGGCGTTGGTCCTCATTATTGAGGGCATGCTGCCGTTCATGTCGCCCCGCAAATATCGCGAGCTGGTGGCGGAGATCGCTCAACTGGGCGACAATCATATTCGGACAATTGGCCTGGTGGTCATGATCGCCGGGTTGCTGACGCTGTTCCTCGTCCGCAGTTAGCCGGCGCGCGCAGGCACAAGAGAAAATCGGGAAACTCATGGGAAGAAATGTAGTTGTCATCGGCACCCAGTGGGGTGACGAAGGCAAAGGCAAAATTGTGGACCTGTTAACGGAACGCGCAGCAGCAGTCGTGCGTTTCCAGGGTGGTCACAATGCCGGGCATACGCTGGTCATTAATGGCGAGAAGACGGTTCTGCATCTTATTCCATCCGGGATTCTTCGCGACGGTGTCAGTTGCCTGATAGGGAACGGTGTGGTCGTGGCGCTTGACGCGTTGGTGCACGAAGCCAATGCGCTTATCGACAGTGGCGTGCCGGTTTACGAGCGTCTCAAGATCAGCGCTGCGTGTCCGCTAATCCTGCCCTCGCATGTCGCGCTGGATGTCGCACGCGAGCATGCGCGCGGTGCTGGCGCGATCGGCACAACGGGACGCGGAATTGGCCCTGCGTACGAGGACAAGGTGGCGCGGCGCGCACTCAAAATTGCCGACCTTTTCGTACGCGAAAAATTTGCTGCCAAGCTGGGTGAGATTCTCGACTATCACAATTTCCTCCTGAAGAATTACTTCGGCGCGGATACCATCGACTTCGCGAAGACGCTCGACGAGGCGTTAGGCTATGCCGAACATATTGAACCGATTACTGCGGACATCACACAAATCCTGCAGGATCTCGCTGACTCGGACAAAAGTATTCTGTTCGAGGGTGCTCAGGGCAGTTTCCTCGATATCGACCACGGCACCTATCCGTTCGTTACCTCGTCCAATACCGTTGCCGCGGCAGCGAGTACGGGCACCGGAGTAGGTCCGCGTCATCTCGATTACATTCTCGGAATCGTGAAGGCCTATACAACGCGGGTCGGCGCGGGTCCTTTCCCAACCGAACTGTTCGACGACCAGGGCGCCCACCTCGCCAGGGTCGGGGCAGAGTTTGGCGCAACGACCGGCCGGCCGCGACGTTGCGGTTGGCTCGATGCAGTCGCATTGCGGCGTTCGATTATCAATAGCAGCGTTTCAGGCTTGTGCATCACCAAACTCGATGTGC
>Ga0209988_10001856_pt1 | contig 13888 bp, 10 predicted proteins | sample N075metaG_FD_183115 | JGI IMG/M metagenome (GOLD analysis project Ga0209988, IMG submission 183115) | Deep subsurface microbial communities from Kermadec Trench to uncover new lineages of life (NeLLi) - N075 metaG (SPAdes) (version 2) | ecosystem: Environmental > Aquatic > Marine > Ocean trench... | reverse complement strand
CGATGTATCTGGGGTTCCACCTGGATCCGTTGTACAACGTTCATTGGAATAACGAGGCGGGCCCGGTCCGGTTCAATTTCTCGGTACCCGACGGTGTGACGATGACTCCGTCCAGCGGCGTTGGACCTGATGTCGACGCGCCTGCGGATGCGGACCCACGCGAGTTCCTACTTCAGGTCGATGCTAGGGCGCTCGAGGGGCCGCTCGATCTCGACGTCTTCTATTTCGCTTGTGACGACGCGCTGACATTCTGTATTCCCGTCCAGCAGACTTATCAAATTCATCTCGAGCGAGATAATCACGGCCGGACGATTCGAACCGGCGCCGATAACCAGCCGATCATGAGGCGGCGCCCACCACCGACCAGCTAGATGAGGCGATACCCGCGGGCAAGTGATCTTGCCCGCGGGTCCATCCCTCGCGGTACCCTCGCTCTCGTCGTAATGAAATCAACGGCTTACCGATAGGCTCGAGCTCGTTGTGCGGCGATGATGTCGAAGCAGGATGAGCATTCCGGTAGTAAACTAGCCCTCCCCGAGAACTTGGGCCAGGCGCTATGTCGAAGGATCTTCTGAAGAAATTACCGGCGATCGATAAATGGCTCGCCTCACTGGGCGGCCAAAGTCTCTGTGCCGAGTTCTCTCATGTTGAAGTCGCCGATGTGATGCGAGCGCATCTGACGAAGCTGCGCAGCGCTCTGACGAACGGCGGCGCAGAAGTCCCCGAGTTCGAGAGCCCCGAGTATTGCATGTTATTACGTGCCGATCTGCTCAAGGGGCGGATCAGCAGTTTTCGTCGGACGATCAATGCGACCGGCATCATTATTCACACCAATCTCGGCCGCGCACCGCTTGCCGACGAGGCCATTGCAGCGATCGGCAATACCGCGAGTGGTTACTCCAATCTGGAACTGGACCTCGACACCGGTAAGCGAGGCTCGCGCTACCAGCATGTGGAGTCGTTGCTGATGCGCCTTACGGGTGCGGAAGCCGCTGTCGTCGTCAATAATTGCGCGGCGGCGGTGATGCTGGCCTTAAGCTCCATCGCGAAGGATGGCGAGGCGATCATCTCACGGGGTGAGCTCATCGAGATTGGCGGCTCGTTCCGCATGCCCGACGTCATTGCTCAGAGCGGCGCACGCATGGTCGAAGTGGGCACGACCAATAAGACGCATCTTGAGGATTATGCGAATGCACTGACGGAGAATACTCGAGTGCTGCTCGCTATCCATCCCAGTAATTTCCGGGTTGTGGGGTTCACCGAAAAGCCGACGTTGCGTGCTTTGGCCGCGCTGGCTCACGACAACGAGATACTGCTGATGGAAGATCTCGGTAGCGGTAGCCTGGTAGATCTCTCTGAATTAGGCTTGGGTTCTGAGCCGACCGTACAGGATCGTATTGCGGCCGGCGTAGACCTGCTGACGTTCAGTGGCGACAAGATGCTCGGAGGCCCGCAAGCCGGGATCATCCTGGGCCGTGCCGAGCTTATCGATTCCATCAAGCGTAACCCGCTTCTACGCGCGTTGCGTATCGACAAGTTATCACTGGCGGCGTTGGTCGCCACGCTCCGTTTGTATCTGCCGCCGAACGATCCGAAAAAACAGGTGCCGGTTCTACGAATGATCAGTGAAGACCAGGCTAGTGTCGGTCGCCGCGCAGCAAAGTTGCTGCGGCAGCTAAAGAAAATTCCGGGACTTTCCGGAGTCGTCAAGGATGATGTCAGCTACAGTGGCGGCGGTGCGTTGCCGATGGACGAAATCCCGACGAAGGTTATTCAGATACGTGCGGAGAGGCTGACAGCCGCTGAGTTTGCGAAACGGCTTAGGGTGTCCGAGACTCCGGTCATCGGACGAATCGCGGAGGATGTCTTGCATCTCGATCTGCGGACAGTTCTGTCCCGGGAGCTTTCTGACCTGGCGGCCGCGTTGGAGCAGGCTGTTACATGACAGGTCAACTCACGCTCGGCGTGATCGGGCATGTTGACCACGGTAAGACGGCGCTCGTTCGAGCGCTGACTGGAATCGAAACCGATCGGCTAAGAGAAGAGCAGGAGCGTGGCCTCTCCATCGTGCTTGGTTTCTCCTATCTCGACTCTTCCAGCGGCGTTCTGGACCTGATCGATGTTCCCGGGCATGAGGACTTTATTCGCACCATGATCTCGGGTGCTACCGGCATTGATGGCGTCCTTGTGATCATCGCGGCGAATGAAGGAATCATGCCGCAAACTCGAGAGCATTTTGATATCGCCCAGTTACTCGGTATCGAGCAGGGTCTGATCGTGATCACCAAGGTCGATCTCGTATCGACCGACGAGCTTGACACCGTCAAGGAATCGATTCGGGCCTATGTGAAGGGGAGTTTCCTTGAGGGCGCGACGATGGTTGAGACCTCCGCGCTCAAGCGGCAGGGGCTCGACTCACTTCGGTCAGCTCTTAAGAGTATGAGTGAAGCCGCAGTGCCTAGAGAAAGTGGCGATCAGTTCTTTCTACCGGTCGATCGGGTATTCGCTATTTCAGGATTCGGTGCCGTGGTTACCGGAACGCTACGAGGCGGCATATTGCGCGCCAATGAGAAACTGGAAATCCTGCCCTGGGGCGGGATGGCAAGCGTGCGCGGCCTTCAGGTCCGCAACGAAGCGACTGAACTAGCACCGCCCGGTCAACGCGTAGCGGTAAATCTACGTGGTCTGAAGAAGGGTGAAGTGAAGCGCGGCGATACGCTCGCATCGCCGGGCTTTCTTAAGACAACACGGCGCATCGACGCCGAAGTGAAGCTCCTCGACAGTCAGAAGCACGCGCTGAAAAACGGCATCGCTGTGCGGTTGCTGCTCGGCACGACGGAGGTTCTTGCGAAGGTCAGACTCCTGGATCAGAAGCAACTTGAACCCGGCGCTACCGGGCTGGTACAGCTCCGGTGTCAGCGTGACATCAGCACTCATCGCACCGAGCGCTTTATCCTGCGCAGCTACTCGCCGGCCCAAACGATTGGCGGCGGGAGAATTCTCGATCTCGATCCCCCGCGTCATAGACGTCTCGACAAAGTTGTAATCGAGCGTTTGCGCAGCACCGCCGAGGGTAATGCCGCCGAGATGGTCGAGAGCTCGCTTGCGGCGGTGGGTGTAGCGGGTATAGAGACGGAAGTTTTGCGGGAAAAGCTGGGGCTGGTTGAAACTGACATGGCCGCGGCGATTTCTGCGCTGGACGTCGTGGTCGTAGACCAGCGACGACTCGTCGCTCGCTCGAGCCATTCACAGCTTGTCGATGAAATCCTTTCTGCAGTCGAGACCTATCATGAAGCCAACCGCCGTCATCGGGGCGTGGCGGCTGGGAGTTTGAAGAGCCGATTGAGCTCTGCGCCTCATGCCGCAGTCTTTCAGCATGCAGTCGACCAACTGGTGGCGAGCGGCCAGTTGCAGGCCGATAACGGTATTCTTCGCAGCGGCGGGTTCGATCCGTTGGCCACGTTATCTGACAGCGAGCGTAATGTTGCCGCGGAGATCGAGGAGATTTTTCGCTCCGGCGGCCTCGCGCCACCGCCGGTCGAAACGGTGTTGCAACTGGGTGCCGCTCACCGTTCGCTCTTCAAGCTGCTGGTCGAGGTGGGCCAGATCGTGCCGCTTAAGACTTATGATCGAAATAGTAAAATGGCCCTGCACCGGGACACACTGCGAGATATCGAGCAGCTGTTACAGACTAATTATCTGTATCCGAAGGACTTTACCATATCCCAAGTGCGTGACTTGCTTGCAGCGACGCGCAAGTATGTCGTACCTCTGATGGAGCATCTTGATGCGACGGGGGTGACGATCAGAACCGGCAACGTGCGGCGCCTCCGCGAGCACTAGTGAAATTTTTTGTGTTGGAGGTGAATGGAGCCTGGTGACTCCCCTGGTCTTCAAAACCAGTGACTCGTTGAACACGAGTGGTGGGTTCGATTCCCATCCACCTCCGCCAATCAAATCGTTACGCGACTAGCTGCCGCGTAACGATTTGAGTTGAACGCCGGTCCTGCACAAGTTCTACGGACCCCGGTGGCCCGCGTCGACCACCGCTCATCAAGGGCTAACTATTCTTCGCTACTCGTTAGACCCTCGTACGTGCCCTGGATGTTCTCCGCTCTCCAGGCCTCGTATTGCGCCCATTCCTGATAGTCCTCGAGCATGATGCTCTGCTGAAGTTCCTCCAAACTCTGTCCGGCTGCGATGCCCTCGGTCACTGCGGCGACGAGATCCTCGAGATACCCCTCATAGTCGTCGACGTCGGCCTTCGTACCGATCTCCCCATGGCCGGGCGCGAGAATATCGTAATCCAGCGTCTGGAGCTGTGCAGTCGCTTCGATCCACGGTGCTACAGGACCTCCCCCCATGGTTCGGAAGGGGACCCGGCGAGCGCTGACGAAGTCCACCGCAAAAACGGTTCGTTCTTCCGGGAAAATCAGAATGGTCGAATCGTCACTGTGGCTGGGAGTCGAGTAGACTAGCTCCACCGTCTTACCGCCCAGCGTGACGGTCATGCGGTCCGAGTAGGTGCGATCCGGCGCACGGACATCTTTAAAGCTTTCGTTGCCTTCTTCGCGTGCCAGGTTTACGGGCATGTTCTCGTGACCGATGAACTCTGCCGTGTCGGCAAAGACATCTCCGCCCGAGGCATGATCGTCGTGATAGTGACTGTAAATTACGTACCTGACCGGCACATCGAATCGTTCGGCCAGTTCGGCTTTCAGCCACGTTGCGAAATCCGGTCCAATGGGATCGGCAAGGATTATCCCTTCGGACGTGACAAGAAATACGGTGTAGTGAGCGTTGTTCTGCGCTCGATAGAGATCTCCGGTGATACTGGTTATCGTCCGCGTTGGATCTTGTTGCTGTTGTGCGCACACTTGCGCCATTGTTCCCACGGTCGCTATCAAGACGAGGCACGACGAAAGAGTCTTGTGCTTCATGGTGTTCTCCTTGAATGTTCCCCAAAGTGACATTGAGATTCGTATTGGAGGTCGTTGGTAGGGTTAAGGGTGACCAACGACAGTCTACACCCTGAGCGCGGCTAGTTTAGTGTCATCGATCGACGACATTAAGGAAGTACTTCAACTATCGTTGCTAGTACACTGTGCCATCAAATTATTCTCTTAGAAAATAATTGTGCCCTCGCCTACTTCAGGGGCTGGCCCGTCCGTCGGAGACAACATGAGCTTGATGTGTTGGCCGGACCACTCTGCACGCAGGATACGGGCTGTCCAGTATCTCTTGGTTTCGGGAGAGCCGTAGATCATGGTTCTCCCGAGTAAATCCGCTGGGATCACCCCTCTGACGACCTCTACGATCAACGAGGTGTCGCCGGTAAAGTGAGCCGTGCTCTCAAGAGTCCTGGCCACGATAGGCTGACCATCCCAGCGAGAGCCCGCGAGCCCAATCATTAACAGCAGTAGCACGGCCCGAACGGCCATTCGGGATGTCCCTTGTCGCCAGCAGATGCCGCCCATCATCAAGCGGAGCAGCCGGAGGCACAGTGACTCGCGTCACAGGATCGAACTATCGATTGTTATTGGCGATGAGGTTCGGGCCAGGCCACAACGGCCCACTCGGGACCTAAAGGTCGAGTCGATTTAAACTGGGGGCATTGTCACGGTAAACGTGTGGGTGGAAAGTCTGGCACACCGAGTTGGTTTACCAGGAACGCATACTGTTCGGCGGTGTCGTGATAGCGCTGAAAACGTCCTGACTTACCGCCGTGCCCGGCTTCCATTTGCACACGGAAGACCAGCAAATTGTTGTCGGTTTTGCGCTCGCGCAGACGGGCAACGTACTTGCCCGGCTCCCAGTATTGGACCTGCGAATCCCAGAGTCCTGTGTAGACAAACATCGCCGGATAAGCTTTGGCGTCGAGTTGATCGTAGGGCGAATAGGACAGAATGTAATCGTAATAGGTCCGATCTTCAGGGTTACCCCATTCGTCGTACTCGTTGGTGGTTAACGGTATGCTCGCGTCGAGCATTGTCGTAAGGACATCGACGAAGGGCACCAACGACACGATCACGCGGTATCTTTCCGGTGCTAGATTCGCCACCGCACCGACCAATAGGCCACCGGCGCTGCCGCCCATCGCAGCAACGCGATCGGGAGCCGCGTAGCCTTCGTTGACGAGGAAGTCGGTCACGGCGATGAAATCGGTAAACGTGTTGATTTTATTCATCAGCTTGCCGTCTTCGTACCATTGCCGGCCCATCTCCTGGCCACCGCGAATGTGCGCAATCGCATACACGATGCCACGATCTAACAGGCTCAATACATTGCCGCTAAACCACGGATCGATGCTGTTGCCGTACGAACCGTAGCCGTACTGCAAGAGCGCGGCGCTGCCATTTTTCTCGAAGCCTTTACGGTAGACTACGGTCACCGGAATCTTGGTGCCATCGTGCGCCGTCGCCCAAAGGCGCTCGGTGACGTAGTTGTTTTTGTCGAAACCGCCAAGCACGGGCTGCTCTTTCAGCAGCTTTCGTTCCCCGCTCCTGACATTCAGCTCATAGGTACTGGTAGGCGTGGTCAGCGAAGTGTAGGTGTAGCGAATCCACTCGGTATCCGGCTCAGCATTGACCGACAAAGCCATCGCATAGGCTGGCTCGTCGGCGCGAACGTAATCGGCCTGTCGATCGCTCGTTACGATGCGAATTCGCGTCAGACCGTTCGAGCGTTCAGCTATGGCCATGAAGTCGTCAAATAGATCGAACCCGCTGATAAGGACATCGGGATCGTGCGGGATTAGGTTGCGCCACTGCGAGCGGTCTCCCGAGATGTCGTCAACGGTCTCCATCAGCTTGAAGTTCTTCGCGTTCCAGTTGGTGTGAATGACCCATCGCGAGCCGAGATGGTCGGCCGTGTATTCGAAGTCACGCCGGCGTGGCGCGAGTACCTTGAACTCGCCCGGCGCCGCGGCTTCGGTACAGCGTGACTCGCTGGAGACGGTACTGGTTACGTTGATGCAAATGTACTTCTCAGAGCGCGTCGTGCTCAGGTCTATATAGAAGCTGTCATCGAGTTCCTCATAGACCACCGGATCGCTCTGCGGGTCATTACCGAGTGTGTGCGACCTGACTCGTTTGGTCAGCAGTGTGCTCGGGTCGTTCTCGACATAAAACAACATTTTGCTGTCCGTGGCCCAGGCAAGACTCGTCGATAGGCCCGGAATCTGCAACGACAGGGTTTCGCCGGTCGCAAGATTCCTGATTCTTAGCGTGTATTGTTGGCGGCCGACGATGTCTTCGACATAGGCCAGTAGCGTTTGGTCCGGGCTGACTTCCCAGTTGGTTACTTGATAGAAGTCCTGTCCTACGGCGAGCAGGTTGACGTCGAGCATTATCTCTTCTTCCGCGTCCATGCCGCCCTTTCGGCGAGCGTAGATCGGATATTCCTGAGCCTCTTCGAACCGGCTGTAGTACCAGTAATCCTTGTACTTGTACGGCACGGAGCTGTCGTCCTGCTTGATGCGGCCGACCAGTTCCTCAAATAAGGCTGCTTTGGATTTCTCGAGCGGCGCCATGATAGCGTCGGCATAGGCATTCTCGGCCCTGAGGTAGGCCAGTATGTCGGGATTGCTGCGTTGATCGTCGCGCAACCAATAGTATTCGTCCTGCCGCGTAGCTCCGTGCGGCGCGGCGACCTCGTAGGGACGTTGCTCGGCCGCCGGCGCCGGTACACCGCCAGCAGTGAGCGGCGGCGTGACGCGAGTAGCTTGATCCGTGGCGTCCATAGGCGCATCCTTTTGACCGCAAGCCGCGATCAAAATGAGGGGCCAGACTAACTGGCGCGCATTCAGAACACCGTCTTCGCCGGCCCGGCGTGGTTAGTCAACCCGATTAGGCGACCTCCATCGGCGTACAGTTATAGGGTCGTAGCGTCGTGTTCAGGCGTTGCAGGGGCCGCGAGTTACCGGATAACTGCTCGGTAAAGTATTCTGAGTCCTCGGCAGTCCACGAAATCTCGAAGTTCCGACCATCCTCGCTGAGCGTCAAACGTTCTACCGTATGTAACTGGTTGCTGGTGGGAAGACCAGGAAATTGAAATAACACGCTCGGCTCATACGCCACCGTGTCGATCACTAGCGTCGAGCCCTCATACCAGCCGATCGAATGTCCCATGACACGATCGGTTGTCCCTTCCGGGTGCTCGGATAGTCCTAGGTACACCTTGCGCTCTACGTCCAGCCACTCATGATGAATCGTGAACAGTCCGTCTTCCTGAGTAATTTCCGTCGGGTTGCCCGTGCCCCAAAGGCGCGTGAGACTGGGTGGCTTACAATGAATAGACGGATCATCGACTATCGGGTCATACGCTTCGAGTGCACGCTGGCCGGCTTCGGAGAGCACGTATTCGAACCGATTGGGCCCCCCTAGCGTGGGGCCACGGCCCATGCCCATGCCGGCAGCCATGCCCGCGCCCATTCCTGGCGCTTGACCCCAGACTCCGGCGAAGTTCGGTACGTCACCGTCTGCAGCGCTCGTCGAAGAGACCGCAGTAGCGCTTGCAGCGTAGAGATCGCCGCCGAGCGGATCGTCTTGGCTGATTCGAGTGCCATCTGCCATGATTGCAGTTTCAAAATAGCATTCTGCCTCGCGTCGTCTTGCGGCGAAGCCGGTAATCTCGATGGCTTGTCCCGGTCGAAAGGTGTCCTCCCTCCACCCGGTCCTGGCCAGGCCGTTGGCACCTCTGAATTCACAAACCCACGTTTCGACTTGGCCATCCTCGGCAGTTACATCCACGAGGACCTGAGCATGGGGATTAATGAACTTGAATTCTTTGACTATTCCCGTAATGGTCACCTCCGCATCGACATCGAAGTGATAGCCGAATGAGTGATGAGCGTAGGCCGAGCTGAGAGATCCAAATAGGATGAGACTCAAGAGCAATGTTTTCATTATCCGTTCGCTCCTTCGTTAACCAGTGAAGCGCAGATTCAGGGAATCTTAGACAAACTACGACTTTCCAGAGGTCCCCGCAAAAAATTCGGCGCTGATGAGATTCGTCACCGTACCTCGTAGAGACGTCAAGTTTACAACGGAATCTAACCATTTGCGAAAGTCTGAAAACTCGCGTGGCTAGTACAATTCCGCGTCAAGCGCCGGGGCGCTGCCCGTCGCGTCGATCGGCGGCCGCCCCCAAATAGAGGGACCAGATGGGTGACTAGGTGAAGCGTTCTGTGCATGATACCCTCGTTAATCGGAACGGGAGAGACGCGAGGGAGCGACCCCCTCGGGTAATTTCAAATTGAGAACAACGGCAAAACTTTCTATCGGGTTCCTTTTTCTGCCGGTGACGGTCCTTGCCCACCATAGCTTCTCCGCGTGGTTCGATCGGGCGCGCATCGCGGAGCTTGAGGGCGAGCTCACGGAGGTGCGCTGGCAGAATCCGCACGTGGGTTTCACGATTCGCACAACCGACGAGACGGGGCAGGAGACGCTTTGGGATACGCAGACGTTCGCGGTCAGTGGCATCAGCCGCTGGGGCATCACTGCCGATCTTTTTTCTGTAGGTGACCGGGTCAAGGTGGCCGGCAATCCGTCGCGGCGTGGTGAGAATCAACTATGGATTTGGAACATATTGCTACCGAGCGGAGAGGAACTCTTATTCGGCGAGCGCGAGCCGCGCTGGTCGGATCGAGTACTGTTATCGGGTGAACCGCTGCCTGCTACAGAGGGTGAGAGCACAGATCCATCCAAAGGAATTTTCCGAGTATGGAGTACCGGCTCGGGTGCTCCGTTCTTATTGCCGGAGGTGCTCGACCCTAATTTCGATTTCAGCCGTTATCCGTTAACCGAATCAGCGCGCGCGGCATTGGCCGCATTCGACATGTTCGAAGACGACCCTACTGTTGATTGTGTACCAAAGGGAATGCCCGCCATTATGGAGCAACCTTATCCCATGGAATTCGTTGATCAGGGTGAGAACATTCTGCTACACATCGAAGAATATGACCTCATTCGCACCATACACATGGGTGGCGATACTGACAGCGAGAATCAGGCCGGAAGCTCATTGGGGTACTCGGTGGGACGATGGGAAGACCGTAACTTGATCGTGACGACGACGAACGTCAACTGGGGTTACTTCGATAGCGTGGGTATTCCGCTCAGTGATGCTGCTGTGATGGTAGAACGGTTCATGCCTACCGAGGATGGGGCTCGCTTGGACTATCAAATGACCGTGACTAACCCGTCGACGTTCACGGAGCCAGTGAAGCTACAGAAGTATTGGATCTGGCGCTCCGACATCGAGGTGGGTCGCTACGAGTGCGTCGTGGACGATTAGATCGGCCGCACGAATGTTCGTCGTGCGTCATTTAGTTTTCAAAGAGTTTCCCTATGACAAAGACCTATAAAGCGATCGTCGGCGCGGCATTTTCTTTTCTGCTCATATATGCGGTTTTCCCGAAGCCGCTTCATGGGCAGGGTGTGCCGGTAACTCGGTTCGATCGCATGCCGCCAGCGCCGGCGTTTCTAGGACAGACACGGGCTCCGGCGCCAACCAAGCCCTCGAGCTACTCGGTGGAGACCATCGCTACCGGGTTGGACGCTCCCTGGTCGCTGGCCTTTCTTCCTGATGGCCGGATGCTGGTCACAGAACGCGCGGGACGCATGCACATCATCGACGCCGACGGCAAGATCTCAGCACCGCTAAGCGGGTTACCGGCGATACGAGGTTTCCGCGATAAGGGCCTGACCGATGTCGTTCTAGACTCCGACTTCGAGCAGAATCGGCTCATATACTTCACTTACTACGCGTTGCCCGAGGGAGAGCCTGAGGGACTCGCGGTACCTGCAGCCTTCGAGAGCTGGTCAGCCTTGTCGCCCAGTGAGCAAGCGAATCGTCCGTTCGGTATTTTCCGCGTTGCGCGCGCGCGCCTTGCGAAGGACGGCAGCGGATTGGAAAATCTGGAGATTCTTTCCCAGACAGGTGGCCGAAGACTCGTCCTTGGGCCCGACGACACCTTGTTCGCTACAACGAGCGGTGCCCAGAGTACCCAGAATAGTCTGATTAGCGAAGCCCAGGACCTAACTGCGTTGGGTGGCAAGGTTCACCGGATCTATCGTGATGGCTCAATCCCGGAGGATAATCCCTTTATCGAACACGCCGGCGCCCTCGCGTCGATTTTCTCACTTGGCCACCGGGACCCGGAAGGGGCAGCTATCAATCCTTCGACCGGTGAGCTGTGGACGATAGAACACGGGCCGCGTGGTGGGGACGAGCTCAACATCATACGAGTTGGTAAAAACTACGGCTGGCCGGTGATTTCGTATGGGAATGAGTATACGACTGAGCCGATTGGTGAGGGGTTGAGGGCGAAGGAAGGAATGGAGCAGCCGGTCTACTTCTGGGTGCCGTCCATCGCCCCGTCGGGTCTGCTGTTCTATACCGGCGACCTTTTCCCTGATTGGCGCGGCGATCTCTTTGTCGGCGCACTGGCTGGTGAACATCTCGTGCGCTTGGTACTCGATGGAGATCGTGTGGTCGCTGAGGAACGTCTGTTGGTCGAACGAGGCGCACGCATCCGCGATGTTCGCCAGGGCCCCGATGGGGCTCTCTATCTTTTAACGAGTGTTCGCGGACCGGCATCCGGAAGTGCCGAGCTGCTCAGGGTAGTACCGGAGTAGTGGCCGGGAAACTCATCCCGGTACGAAACAATAAACGAGAACGGCCGGTCTCTTCAGTGATGAGTACATCTAACTCGTTCGAACCCATTCAGGCGCGTGGCTACGATTTGATCCGTGATCCCATGCTGAACAAGGGAACGGCATTTTCACCCCGTGAGCGCTCCGAATTTGGCTTGCATGGGCTTTTACCCAGCGCACACAATACGATGGAGGAGCAAGCTCAGAGAACCTACGCCTCGCTGAAGGAAGGGCCGACAGCGCTGGAGAAATATGTAGGGCTGATGTCACTGCAGAATCGTAACGAGCACCTCTTCTACAGAGTGCTGTGCGATCACCTTGAGGAATTCTTGCCGATCATTTATACGCCGACCGTGGGATTGGCGGCGCAGAACTTCAGTCGGATCTTTCAGGACGGTCGTGGCGTATGGCTCACGCCGGCGTTGCGCGGTCAGGCGGAGGAAGTTCTTCGCGGTGCCGTTGGCGATCGGAAAGTTCGCCTCTTGGTCGTAACCGATGGAGAGTCGATTCTCGGTATCGGCGATCAGGGAGCGGGCGGCATGCCCATCTCCGTAGGTAAGCTCGCTCTCTACACGGCCGGCGCGGGCATCCATCCGAATCAAACGTTGCCCGTCACTCTCGATGTTGGCACTGACAATCGGACGCTACTTGACGATGAGCTCTATATGGGCTGGCGGCAGCCGCGATTGCGCGGCGCCGCGTACGACGAGCTCGTGGAAGAGTTCGTCACAGCGGTTGAGACGATCTTTCCAGGTGCGCTGATTCAATGGGAGGACTTTCGCAAGGACAACGCTTTGACCATCATGGAACGCTACCGCGCTAGAGTTCCCTCCTTCAACGATGATATTCAGGGCACGGGTGCAGTCGCATTGGCGAGCCTGCTCGGTGCGATGCGAGTGACCGGTAGTAAGCTGGCGGAGCAACGGATCGTGATCTTCGGCGCGGGGGCTGCGGGCCTCGGCATTACTCGGCAGCTCAAGGTTGCTTTGGCTCAGGAAGGATTGAGACCGGACCAGCTCGTGAAATCCGTGGCGGTGTTGGACAGTGGGGGCTTGCTGGTCGATGATCGGCAGCTGGATGACGCTTACAAACAGGAGTTAGCGTGGCCTAGTGAGCTTGCAGCCGAGGCCGGCTTGGGCAGTTCGAGCGCGCGAGATCTCGCGGCGGTCGTGGCCCAATTTCGTCCCACGGTGCTGGTGGGTGCTTCGGGACAACCCGGCTCATTTACCGAAGCAATTATTCGTGGCGTGGCAAAGCACTGCGAGCGGCCGGTGATCTTGCCATTCTCCAACCCAACGAATCTCGCCGAGGCAACCCCCGAAGACATCCTTCGCTGGACTGGGGGTCGCGCACTGATTGCCACCGGCAGTCCGTTTGAACCCGTGACCTGGGATAACACGAGCATTCACATCGGTCAGGCAAACAATGTCTTTATCTTCCCCGGTCTTGGACTCGGTGCGTTATTATCCGGCGCTACTCGAGTCACTGAGAGCATGATCGGCGCCGCCGCCTACGCGTTGGCTGATTCAGTCACAGACGAAGAACTGGCGACCGGACTTCTGCTGCCGGCCATGTCCAGATTGCGCGACGTGTCTGTTCATGTCGCCAAGGCAGTTATCGACCAAGCGGCGCATGAGGGCGTGAATACGATCGCGACGAGTGAATTCGACCACGCGCGGATCAAGGCAAGCATGTGGGAGCCGCACTACCGAGACTACACAGCAGCCTGAGTTTATTCTTATCCTAGGCGGGCTAGGTATTGAGTCGCGTGTTTTCTTGATTGCTGCGATCACGCGCGGGTAGACTGCCCGTACGATTCCGAAGCGGAAGATAAACAATGACTAAGAATACCCGAAGATCGAGCGGTTTGATGACAGTGCTGCTGCTGTCTCTCTCTGCGTACCCCGCACTCGCACAGAATCCACTCACCGATATACCGGCTGGCGATGAGGGAATGATCACGGGTCCGAAGATCGGTGAACGTATTCCCGATTTCACGGCGTTCGATCGGAATGGGGTGCTCGTCGGTTTTGACGATATCAAAGGTCCGAACGGCGCGATGATTCTGTTCCATCGTTCCGCCGACTGGTGACCCTATTGCAAGACCCAGCTCGTGCAGCTGGAGGCCTCTCTGGAACAATATATCGCAGCCGGTCTGGGCGTCGTCGCCATCAGTTACGACACCGTCGAGATTCTCAAAAGTTTCGAGGATCGAATGGGCGGATTCGGCT
>Ga0209988_10001854_pt1 | contig 13889 bp, 12 predicted proteins | sample N075metaG_FD_183115 | JGI IMG/M metagenome (GOLD analysis project Ga0209988, IMG submission 183115) | Deep subsurface microbial communities from Kermadec Trench to uncover new lineages of life (NeLLi) - N075 metaG (SPAdes) (version 2) | ecosystem: Environmental > Aquatic > Marine > Ocean trench... | reverse complement strand
TTCGCTCAGAGTAACGAGAAGAATTGCCAACAAGAACATGCGTGCCATGCGTGGGTTCATTCCCGTGGTGTGCGAAAACCAGGTCGATGGAAGTCGGCTGCGAAACCGACGATTCGCCTTGCTCGTGATTGGCTACTGTAGCACTAAGCCAAGAGACACATTCCGGGGTCGGAGCGTGTCGAGATTGGAAAAAGGGTGGGTGAGGCCGCCTCAGTCGCGGCCTTGGGCTAAACGACGCGTCGGCGTCGAGCTAGGCTGTAGGAGGGCTACGCCACGAGTCCGAAAGGAGTACGGCATGAGTGGGGACTGGAGCCAGACCGACATTCCCGATCAAACAGGCCGGGTCGCCGTTGTGACCGGTGCCAACAGCGGCATTGGCCTCGAGACCGCGCGCGAGCTTGCTCGCAAAGGAGCGCATGTCGTGTTGGCCTGCCGAAGCGAGGCGCGCGCCAACGAGGCGATCCAGGATATCGAGTCCGAGTTGCCTGATGCGCAGATCGATTTCATGGCACTCGACCTTGCGGATCTCGAACAGGTTCGGATCTTCTCCGCGTCAGTCCATGCGCGCTTCGAGCGTCTCGATCTGCTGATCAACAATGCCGGCGTCATGATCCCACCGGCGGGCAAGACCAAGCAGGGCTTCGAACTTCAGTTCGGTGTCAATCACATCGGACACTTTGCGCTGACCGGGCTGCTACTCGATCTACTCCTCGCGACCGAGGGCGCGCGCATCGTCAGCGTGTCGAGTACGGCTCATCGAATGGGCCGGATGAATTTCGAGGACCTCGACTTCGATGCGCGCGGATACAACGCCAGTTCGGCCTACGCGCAGAGCAAGCTTTCAAACCTGCTCTTCATTGCCGAGCTAACGAGAAAGTTGGACGCGGCAGGTGCCGATGTGTTGGCGGCAGCCGCGCATCCAGGCTGGACGCAGACGAACCTGCAGAAACACTCGAACCTCTTCCGGCTCATGAATCCAATCTTTGGGATGCAGCCGATCGGCGGCGCGTTGCCAACGCTACGGGCGGCCACCGGAATGAACGTCGAGGCCAACGACTACTTTGGACCCAGCCGCTTCTTCGAGATCTGGGGTCCACCCACGAAGGTTGGAAGAACGGAGCGTGCGAAGAGCGTCGCCGACGCCGCGCGGTTGTGGGAAATTTCCGAACAGCGCTCGGGCGTGAAATTCGATTTGTAATTTCAAACGACTACGAAAGGAGAGCCGTCTAGCCGGTCGGCTGAGTTTTCGCATCATACGGGGTCTTGGAGGCTTCTTTGGCGGAACCCTGAATTTCTCTCGATGGTACTATTTACTATTAGAGTAGAGGCAGTTTGAAATACCTATCCGCTGGTCGCTCGGTCTGCTCTTCGACCTCCGTTGCGGGCGGATACGATCCAGTTGGGACGACGCTCATTGAAGACTCTCGCGCTCACCCTCGCCGCGCTGCTCGGCCTGATACTCGCCTCGACTTTCGCGTTGATCTTCTGGATCTGGTCGGGCAGCGGGATCCCGAAGCACGACGGGATCCTTCGCATCTATCCCGCCCAACGCATCATTACGATGAACCCGGACTGGCCCTTCGCGGACTCGATCGCCGTCAAGGATGGGCGAATCGTCGCGGTGGGCCGCCGCGACGAGATCGAGCAGGCATTCGCGAAACGCGCCTTCGAGGTCGATATGCGTTTCGCAGACAAGGTGATTCTGCCGGGATTCGTCGATCCCCACGTGCACCCGTCGCTGGCGGCGACGGTCCTGCAGATGCACATCGTCTCCGCTATGGAATGGCTCACCCCGCGCGGCCGGAGTGTCGCGGTTCGGAGTCGCCAAGCCTTTCTCGATCGCATAGCGACCCTTCTAGGCGAGGAAGACGAGGACGACTGGCTCCTCGTCTGGGGTTACCACGCGCCTTATCACGGTGAGCTCTCGAAGCGGGATTTGGACGCGCTCGCGTTCGATCGGCCGATTGTCGTGTGGCAGCGCTCGTGTCATGAGATGTTCTTCAACTCCGCCGCGATCGAACGACTCGGCTTGACGGAAGCGGACTTCGCCAGGGAACCGAATGCCGACTGGTCGACTGGCCACGTTTGGGAAACCGGTGTCTTTGCGCTCGGCGGGGGTGTGATGCGCGAGATTGCCGCGCCCTCTCGCTATCTCAAAGGACTCAAGATGATGAGCGAGATCCTGCATCGCGGCGGGCTCACGACTGTTGCCGAACAGGGCTTTCCACAGATCCATCCGATCGCCGAACTCTTGATGCTCCACATCGAGATGCGCGGCGACGAGACACCGTATCGGTATGTCCTCGTACCGAACGCGATGTACCTGATGCGGGAGCACGGCGACGCGCGACGGGCGGAAGAGAAGGCTCGAGCCATGCTTCGATGGTCGACCGAACGCATTCGCGTCATCCCGCATATCAAGTACTACGCCGATGGCGCCATCTTCAGTCAGCTGATGCAGATGACCGAGCCCTATCTCGATGGCCATCATGGCGAATGGATGATGACACCCGAGGACCAGCTCGAAGTGCTGAAAGCCTTCTGGACACGCGACTGGAGTGTCCATGTCCATGTGAACGGAGACGCGGGCCTCGATCTGGTGCTGGATCATATTGAAGCGGTCACGCAAGAGCGCCCCGCGGCGACCGGCCAGCGAATCGTGCTCGAACATTACGGTTACGCCCGCGAGGATCAGCACGACCGAGCCCGATCGCTTGGCGTCGAAGTCTCGAACAACCCGTACTATGTCTACGAACTCGCCCCGATCTATGCAAACGAAGGTCTGGGCCCGGATCGCGCCGAGGACATCTCGCCACTTGGCGGGCTCGCACGTGCGGGCGTCCGCTTCTCATTCCATTCCGACTATCCGATGGCTCCGGCGGAGCCACTCCGACTCGCGTGGGTCGCCACGAATCGTCAGGCGAGCGACGGCCAGACCTGGGGAGAGGATCAGCGCGTGTCCCTCTCCCGCGCCTTGGAAGCCATCACGATCGAGGGCGCTCGCAGCCTCGGCCTGGAAAACGAGATCGGTAGCCTCGAGGTCGGTAAACGCGCCGACTTCACGATCCTCGAGCTAGATCCCTATGCCGTTCCACTCGCCGAGCTCGCTGAGATCCGGATCTGGGGAACGGTTCTAGATGGGCACGTCCACCCGATTCCGCCCCGACCGGCGAACCGGTAAGCACCGTCTCTTTCCATGGAGAGCCTATGGAGAGCCGAATATTGAAACGGCAGCGAGCAGGACGAAGGCCTGAATGACCCATCCGATCAAGCAAACGCCGATGGCTCGCCAAGTGCTCTTGTAGTCGAGCGCTTGCCTGACTGCGATCACCATCGCGATTAACATCCAGCCGCCTGCGACAGCAAATACGATGGGGGCGAGGCCCGGAATGATCCCAAAGACTCGAATCAGTCCGGGTGCGCTGGAAAATCCGATGGTGCGCAGCAACTCCCCATGGTCTGCTTTGGTGTCCGGTTCCGGCAGCAATCTCGTTCCGATGAAGTAGGTGAGAAATGCCCAGATATACCACCCGGCAAGAGCGCCGATCGTGCCGACGACGATTCCCGGCAGGCCTCCGTTTGCGACGTTGCCAATTCCGGCGGCGACCGCAGACAATACGACGACGGTCATCGCTTCACGCATCGCCCCTGGATCGGCTTCTACCTCCTCATACAGCTGGACGTCCAACTTTGCGGCGCGGATCATACGGTCCTGGAGAGGAGCCATGGTTTCATTTCCCCATGAGAATGGATGTGCGGACGGTACACGGAACGAACGAAAGACGGTAGCCCCGTCACCGTACCCGGGAACGAACGATGTCCGAAAGAGGTGTGCCTTGGCCTAGAAGGCTCTCGGGTTCGGATCCTGCTGACGGGTCAAAAGTCCCGGAATTCATTCATCAACGCCAAGTTACAGCTCGACGTGTGATCGAAGGACGCCTCGGGAGCGTTACTCTCAGGATGACAGTCATTGACGGGAGGGTTTGCGATGTCGGGTCCGTTGGTAGAGATCGAATACTGTCGGCGCTGCCGATGGTTGCTGCGATCGGCTTGGATGGCCCAGGAGCTGCTCACCACATTCCAAGAAGAACTGGGTGGCGTGACGCTGATTCCCAATGCCGAAGGCGGCGTGTTTGAGGTGCGGCTCGCCGGCGAGCCGATCTTCTCTCGCAAGCAAGAAGGCCGCCTTCCGGACATCAAAGAACTGAAACAGCTGGTTCGCGACCGAGTGGCACCCGGCCGAGACCTGGGCCACGTCGACGCCTAGCCGCGGGTTCTGGTGATCGCTCCGCTCCGGAATCATGGCACTTTCCCCTACCGATACTCGATCAGACAACGAGGTAGGGTCGACCGAATCCGGACGAAGAATCAATTTCGTATTGAGCTGTGACCCGGTGCAGAATGCACCTCGCGATGTGGCAGCTACTCGGGCTCGCGACGATCTTCCTTCGCTGTGTTACCGCCTTCTTCAGAAACCGGAACGAGCACGCGGGCTTCTAGCCCTTACACACCTGACAGCGGCTGCGTTGCGAGGAGCCGCGTTCGCAGAAGTCCCGCAACGCGATGTACGTGGGCGGCCTTGTAGGCCGGGTCGCCGAGCATGGTCAACATCGCGGCCGGCGACGGATAGACGGCGATTGCGATCTGGTCCCAGTCACCCTCGTTGGTGTCGGGCAGGAGCCCGACCGAGCGAGAGGTCCAAGCAATGTGGCCGCCGACGCGAGTCAGGGGTCGAAGCAGTCCCTGACCGTAGCGGGCATAGGCGCGCTCACCCGATGTCGCCGAGTCGCCTGGGACGTCGGCCTCCCGACCGGGGTAGACCGCGGTCGTTCGAAAGCTGAGAAAGTTGAGCATCCAGATCGGCCGGTCGCCGGCGCGCAGGGCGAGTTCGCTCCAGCGCGCGCCCTCGATCCCGATGTCCGGAAGTTCGTCGTGAATCGCAGACGCGCGCACGAGTTTCTCGAGGATCTCGGCTCCATCGACGCGGTCGATGCGGGGAACGCTCGCGTGTCCCACGAAGCTGAGCGTCTTCATGATCGTCCGAATCACCGCCGCCTGGACTCCACTCCACGGTCGAGCGGCGTAGGTTCGGATCGTCTCGGTCAATAGCTCCGTCCCCCGTTCCTTGCGTTTCGCGAGCGCCATCAGGCAGGCTTGTGTCGTTGGATATTCGGTCACGACGAGCAGGCGAGTCGCATTGTCTGGCTTCGTCGAGTTCTCATCGGGGATGGTCATCGGCACGAGCGTCTCGTTTGCGATCACCCTTCTCCCCCCGACCTCGGTCGCGAGTTGGGTCACGAGCGTGACGAACGCTCGGCTCTCTTCGGAACTCTTCGTCTCCACGAGGTCGACGAGGGCGACTCGTTGCAGCGGCGGAATGGCAGAAAACGCCTCGGTGCTCATCCGGAAGATCCTTCGCCTTGGGGAATCGGAAAAACTAGCCTCATCAACCAGCGTGGTTCACGTAGATCGGTGACGACCACGCACGCGCCTCGGCCTCACTGAGGCAGTCGTCCTCGTACGGTGTGTTCCCACCGCAGGGCGTGATCTCGACGCATCGACCCAGCTCGTCGAACCGACAGCCGAGGGGATTTGCGCCGTGAATGTGGAGATCCGGGGCCTCGATTGCACGCACGTAGTAGACCGCGTCACGGCCGGAGCCCGCGAACTCGGGGTCGGCAAACTCGACCACGCAGCCCGAGCCGTCGGCCGGGCACGGGAGCACGCGCCAGGGGTCTTCGACTAGCCCGTCGAGCGGCTCGTCTGGCGTGATCTGCGGGCGGATGCGCACGACCTCGATGCGCGTGATGGGTCGCCGCTCCTCTGCCGGGTGGTAGCACTCGCCGCGGCAGATGTGATCGACCCGCGTCTGGCCGAGCGCGTCGACGACGTGCTCGGGGCAGCCGGGCTTCTGTTCGAAGGAGCCGGTGGCGCGTACACGGAAGCGCGGCGCATCGCTTCGCGTCGTCGTAGAGCCCATCGGTATCGACTCGACGCCGTCGACCAGATCGAACCAGAGGAGCATGCGCCGACCGCTCGTTGCGTAGACTTCCTTGCGCTGGAGTGCGTCCCAGATTGCATTGCGATCGCGACCCGCGGAGTGGACGGCGACGAGGCCACCCGTCACGAAATACGCCGCCCCGCGCTCGATCTCGAAGAGCTGGAGTGGGCTCTCCCCGCTGCTCACCCAGGGAACGGATTCGGCGGCGGGCGGGCCCGCCTCGTCGCTCGAACCGAACAGGACCCCGCCCCCCACGCTCGACTCACCCCGGCGGCCGCGGCCCTCGGTCATCTCGCCCCGCGCGACCTCCTTGTAGCCCGTCCCCGGGCGCGCGGTGTGGTTGTCGCTCGAACCGATGAACCCGAAGTCGAAGCGCTTGGGTTGCAAAGGGTCGCTGAAATCGCGAATCGCGAGCATGTACTGGGCGGAGCCGCGCGGTCGAAAATTGAAGGCGGGCTGGAACATATTAGGCGCCTGACCCGCGTTCACCCAGTCCTTCGCCTCGTAGCCGGACAGCGTCTTCCAACCGGCCTGGAACGCCGCAACATAATTCGCGCGCGCGTCCGTCGCGCGGCGTGCACATTCCGCGTCGCTCTCGCCGATCTCCTTGCAGCGCGTCTCGACGAGTGTGCCGGCATGCCAGCAGCTCGGGAGGTAGCCGTCCTTGGGTGCCGGGCAGGTGAGAGAGCCGTCCGAAGTGACGTCGACGGGTTGCCAGCTCGGCAGCTGTTCCGAGTTTCCGTGTCCCGAGTACACCTCGACGAGGGTCTGGCGTGTCGGGTCGTGCCCCGCGAGCTGCTTGCGCCAGTCGGAGCCGGCCGGCGTGTACAAGCCCCATGCCGTGCCGTGCGGAATCACGATCGAGTCGAATCCCCAATCGTCGAGCTTCTCGAAGAGCACCTCCGGCGTCGCGGCGGACTCGAGACAGTCGACCGGCAGGTCGCGAACCGGGACGCCGTCCGCGCAGCGGTCGGCCGCGCCCACCTCGCTGAGCAGTCGCACGAAGCTGCGGCCGCGTTCTCCGCCGACCGTGGCGAGGCCAGCTCGAGCCGCGAACGGGATGCCGAGCCCGAGCCCGCCACTTGTCGGCGGAGCGCGCGAGCCGATCGGTCGCGTGGGGATCTCGTCGTCGTCGATCCCGCGGAGAACGACGTTCTTGTGTCCGTAGTGATTGTCGGGCGTGGTGCCGATGTGGCTCCACTCCCAGCCGAGGTAGGTCACGAGGTCGGGGTCTGCCGGATCTCCGGCGATGGCGTTGCACTCGCGCACGGAGTCCACCGTCTTGCGCCAGAGATCCGCGGTGAGATTCTCGGCGTGATCGTTGATCGACCAGAAGTCGAGCGCCGAGCAGAAGCGGGCAAAGTCGCATGCGTCGGCGGGCGGGTGGGTCCCTGGTCCGCCGGCGATCGGCAGGTTCATCAAGAAGGAGTCAAAGCTAAAGGTCGTGTGGACGTGGAAGTCGCCGAAGAGGATCTGCTTCGCGGGCGACGCGCCGAGCAGTCGCACGGTCTCGGCCTGGACCGCGGCGCGCTCCTTCGTCGTTTCGGTGGGGCGGGCCGTCGCATGGATCTCGCCGGGCGCTTCCGGGCTGCCGAGCCAACCGCTCGCCGCCGCAAAGAGCCACAAGCCGGCGATGAGTAGCAGCACGAGGAGGACTAGCATTGCGTTCTTCAACGGATCCCTCTTGTTTCGCGGGAGGCGGAGCAGCCGCCGCGGCGGTTCATACTACAAGCGACGGCACCGGAGACCGAGCCCTGCTCTGCGGCCCCATCAAGCGCTTTCGCACCCTGCGTAGGACCTTGGCGAATGTCCGGAAAGGTCCGGGGCCGGCGCAGGAATTGCGACGAGCCGCCGGTCGTTGGGCGGGGCCTTCCGAATCCACGTATCTTCTTCTGGCGACAGGTTGCTGGAGGCGGCGGGAATCGAACTGAATCCGGTCCCCCCCTTGAAAAGAACTTGAAACATCGATACAACTTGAAACGATGTTACAAAGTGAGCGACAGCGGAGCCTTCGTGAGGTCAACATCGAGTCCCGACGCCAACGGATCCTCGAGGCCGCTCGTGGCCTGATCGCGGGCGGCGGCATGCAGTCGCTCTCGATGCGCAAGCTCGCCGTCGAGTCTGGTCTCGCCGTCACCACCCTCTACAACCTCTATGGGTCGCGCGATGACATCCTATTCGCGCTCGTCCAGGACGCGATCGACCGCATTGTCCCGATCCTCGACGCCGAGGCGCCGATCGAGGAGCCGCTCGCCCGGTGCCGCGCGGTGATTACGGTTAGCGTCCAGTACTTCGCAGAAAACGATGCCATCTATCGTCCGATGATGGTCGCCAGCTACGAGGGACTCTCGAATGCCCTGGCGGCCGATCGACGACTCGCGAAACGCGCCGCCGGGATGCAGCGCGAGGGCATCGAGCAAGCGATCGAGCAAGGGCTGCTTGCCGACACCCTCGACCCGGAACGCCTCGGCGAGCAGATCTACCACGGCTACGAACTCGCCTGTGTGCAGTGGGCCTTTGGCCTGCTCGACGACGCGGGCTTCCGGGCGCGTGCCCTCTACGGCATGTATCTGGTTCTGCTTGCGGTTGCCTGCGACACGTCGCGTCCCGAAATCGAAGCCCAGTTGCAGACGCTCGAGATCGAACTCGCCACCTCGGCCGAGCGAACAGAACAAAGAGACAGAGAGTCAGCCCGAACCACCCAACCCCGGACGGATCAACTAGACACACGAGGAGCCAAACCATGAAGCGCGAAGTCGAACTCTCGATCCTGGACGAGCTACTGCGACAGCTCGATACGAAGCGAAACATCGACGCCGGTGTGATGTACCGGAACCCGACGTCTGTCTATACCGACCCGGAGGTGGCACGGCGCGAGCAGGAGGTGTTCTTCCGCGATCACCCCCAGCTGATCGCGCTCTCGGGCTCGCTGCCCGAGCCCGGCTCGTTCATGACCATCGACGACTTTGGCGTTCCCGTTCTCGCCACCCGCGATGCAGACGGGCGGTTCCGCGCCTTCGTGAATGCCTGTCGCCACCGCGGCGCCCGCATCGCCGAGGACCGTGGCAACAGCACCACTTTCAAATGCCCCTTCCACAACTGGGTCTACACGAATCGCGGCGAGCTGGCCGGCATCCCCCTCGCCGACCAGGTCGGAAAGATCGACAAGAAATGTCACGGCCTGGTGGAGCTTCCGGCGGTGGAGCAAGGCGGCTTGTTGTGGGTGCACCCGCGCGCCGATGGCCAGATCGATCTCGAAACGCAGCTCGCGGGTCTGGGCCCCGAGATCGCGTCCTGGGGCTTTGGCGAACTCGTGCACATGGGAGACACCCTGATCGAGGGGCGGCTCAACTGGAAGCTCGCGAACGACACCTTCGGCGAGACCTACCACTTTTCGCGCCTGCACAAGAACACGCTAGGACAGATCTTCCATGGCGATGTCCTCGGGTATGAAGAGTTCGGACGCAATCATCGCTTCGTGATCGCGACCAAGGCAATCGACGCGCTCCGCAACAAACCGCGGAACGAATGGAAGCTGATCGAAACGACGAGCCCCCTCTACTACCTCTTTCCGAACATCCAGCTCACCTTCGGCGACGGCGTGGTCAGCCTGATCAAGATCTATCCGGATCCGGAGAACCCAAACGACCCCAGCCGCTCGCGCACACGCGTCATTCATTACTTCAGTCAGGAGCTGATCGACCAGGCCGAGCAGGCAGGCGACAACGTCAAGCTGTTGTCGTCCGAGAACGCCTACGACCGGGAAATGGGTACGCAGGCCGTACCCACCCTTTCCGCCTTCACCGAAGTCTTCGACAGCACGATCGAGAAGGAGGACTACCTGATGGGCGCGCACCAACAGCGCACAGCCGAGAGCGGACAGCTCGAGCACATGGTGTTCGGCCGCAACGAGCCCGCCCTGCACCACTATCACCGCCACTTCCGCGAGGCGTTAGGGATGCCCCCTCTCGAGCGGATCGAGCCCTAGCAGCGCCCATGTCCGACGACGACCCGACATCTAAACGCGCCGGTTTCCGCGCCATGTCCGAAGGCCACGAATATCGGCAGCCTGGTCGTCAGTGGCTCGGTGCATTCAGCCAGGATCGGCAGCGGGAAATGGTCGCAGCCACAACCCCGGGTACTCCCTTTTGGAATATCCACCGCCATCACCCGCAGTGTTGCCGGATCGATCGTCAGTGCCGGACGCCCGGACACCATACCTCGAATGAACCATTTTTCATTGGACGTTACTCGTCAAGGTGCTCGCGCAGCGCCGCGAGGACGTAGTCGGGATCGGATCGTCGTTGGTAGTGTTCCGACTGGTCCATCCACAACACCCTGCCGTTCGCACCCACTAACAGGGACGTAGGAACGGGCAGCGCCTTCGCGCCTAGCGGCGGTGGCGGCCCCGTGTGAAACCCTTTGTTTCGCAGACCGAAGCGATCGGTCACCTCAAGCTCTCGATCCGACAGCATGGTGGCGCCGAGTCGGTGTTTGTGGTGTCCCTTCGCGAGTTCTTCCGGGGTGTCCGCGCTGAGCGTGAGGATCGCGACACCGCGCTTGTCGAACTCGGGCCGGAGTTCTTCCCATCGCCGTAACTCGGCGACACAGTAAGGTCACCAATGTCCGCGAAAGAATTTGATGAGCACCGGATGCCCAGCGAGGCTTTTCGAGTCGAACGTCCGTCCGTGTTCATCCGTGGCCGTGAAATGGGGAATTGCGGCCCCACACGGATGGCTTCGTCCCCGACCTTCTGGCCGCCGATCACAATAGTCAATAGAAAGAACGTCGACGCAAAGACGCCGAACCCCGCCGGAATGCCCCCGAGCCAGCCCGGTTCACCCACGAGCGCCGCCAAGCCCAGCCCGGCTGCGACGATCCAGGCAGCGACGTAACCGCCTCGATTCTTCGGGATCTCTACGCGCTTGAATGCTCGGATCCAGAGGCGGATCGAAATTGCGACGATGACGAGTGAAGCCAAACCTAGATAGGTGTCACCCAAGTGTGTTCCTTTCTTCTTCAATGACTACCGGCCTGCTGGAGACGCGATGCAGCAACGATTCGAATTCACGCATGGCGGACGCTGTTAGGTCTGTAATCGGCGCGGCGAAGCGGTGCTGAAGGCCTCGCTCCTGGCCCGACCAGGCGACTCAGTCGAGACCCTCTGATTTTCGCAGGGGGTCCATCCAAGAGCGGCTGTTCTCCAAGGCGGCGTTGACGATCTAGGTCATATCACCTAGATCTAGGTCAACAAGCCTGATTCTTGAGCCAATCTGCGCCTCTCCCGAGCAGGTCGGGATGCGAGGTCCGGTCAACCTCCAAGTGTTTCCGAGCGAATTTCGAGAGACACCCAAGGAACCAGAGGAACAGCATGACGCGTCTGACGAACGAGACGATTCCCGATCGCAACCTCCTGGTCGATTGCCAAGCGCCCCATGCCGAGCTGCTGGACCTCACGACGGGAACCGTATGGCAGTCCTGGCAATCGATCGGGTACGACGAGTGGGATGCGCTCGAGCTGCCCCCGAAGCTGCTCAAGGTTGGGATTGGGGCCGGCGTGATGGATGCGCACTACTTCCGGCGCTCTCCCGGTGCTGAACTAGACGGGCCAGTCGCCGAGCGAGAAGTTGGCGGCCACGTCTTCTTTCATTGTGCGAACCCGCCCAAGGAGGGCCCGGAAGCGCCGTTCGGTGACGAACCGATGCTGATGCGGGTCGATAAACATCACTCGCTGATCTTCGAAGCCGGCCGTGATGTCGACGTCATCCGTCTTCCCGACGGCCGCGATTACGTCCAGGTGATCGCGGCATCTCCCGGCGGAGGGGGAATCATGCAGTCCGAGGCGGCGCCAGCGGAACTCCCATTGCCCGAGGGCTGGCTGCTGCGCACGGAGAAAATCACGTCGCACACGACGATCCATCTCCCTCATCCCACCGAGGCCTGGTTCTTCGCGAACGGCGCTAGTTTCCAAGGCCCCGTCGACGTATTCGGTCCTTAGGTCCGCGCGCCGATCAAACGGGCGAAACTCAACTCGTGGCCGTCGGGATCGACGACATGAAAATACCGCTCGCCCCAGGTCGCGTCTCGAGGCTCGAATTCCGGTTCGAAGCCGGCTTCAACGATCCGGGCGTACATCAGATCGACATCCGCCACGTAGAAAATCGCGCGTCCCCAGCCGGATTCGTCTCTGGGATCCTTACGAAAAACGAGATTGAGGTAGCCCTCGCCGACATGAAAACTCGTGAAGTCGGCGTCCACACCGCCATAGCGTTTTTCGAACCCAAGGGCTTCATAAAACCCAACCGCACGGCGCATATCGGCAGTGACTAGCGTAATCGCGCTGATGCTCTCGATCAGCGCCGGGTCGTCGTTCGCCATTCGGTTCCTCTTTCGATCTCGCGCCTCAAACCTCGTGTTCCGACAGTGATCACTCGTTCAATCGTTCTACGCAGCGGATAACCTCCGCCTGATAGACCTTTCCTCGCTCGTTGAGGATGTCGACGACATGCAGCAAAGTGGGCACGAAGCCAAATCCAATCTCGTGCCGCGGATGCCATTGAAAGATCGATCCGCCGAGTCCCATCCAGCCATAGAAACCCTCTCGACCTTCATTGAATGCCCGCTCGAGCCCGGTGCTCTTCGCGTCGGGCTTGGTGAAGAGGTTGACGCCGCCTTGAGTGAAGTTGGTCATGGCGAACCCCATGTCGGCCTCGACCGGATCGTCATGCATTGCGTTCCACGCTTGCTTACTCAAGTACTCGCGATCCTTCCACTTCCCACCCATCGACATCATGGCCGCGATCTTGGCCAACCCTCTTGCAGAGCAGTTCGCGGCTGCAGAAGGGGTTTCGCCCATTACGACAGCGCGTTCGGTGAAGAATCCGATTCCATCCATTCCCTTATATGGAGGCGGGGTGCCTCGGACGGTGGAGTGCCGCATCGACGGAATGATCCGGAGGAGCCTTCCGAGAATCTGGAGGAAGCTGTGTTTGATCCTTCTTCCCAGAATCTTGGGTTTTAGACTCTCGAGGAACTGAAAGAGGAATCCAAGCGGCGTAACCTTCGAGATCCGATCCAACTCGGCTTCCTTGACCCCGATTATCGCATCGGCTTCGAGCGGACGGCGGATCTCTTCATTCAGAAACTCACCGATCGTTCGGCCCTGGGGATCGACTCGTCGAAAGACCTCGTTCACGATCCAGCCTCGGGTAATGGCATGGTATTCCCTCCTACTGCCATTTCCTTTGCGGAACCTCTGAGGGTGGCCCTCGATGACCCTTCCGACTCTATTTTTCTTGATGTTCTCAGCGAGCAGATCTTCGGGCTCGAGAGAGGTATTGAAGGCGGCCAGCCCACCTTCGTGACGCATCAACTCAGCGACGGTCAGGTCGCCCTTGCCGTTCGCACCGAATTCGGGCCAGTAGTCGATGATCTTCGCTTTGTAGTCGAGCAGCCCTCTGCTCACGAGTGATGCAAGAGCGATGGCTTCGAGACTCTTTCCGCTACTGAAGACGTTGATGATCGAGTCCGGCGAGAACTTTGCGTCGTCCGTTGCCGACGCCCAGAGATCGACGACTCTTTCGCCCTTGTGGTAGACGCAGAGTTGAGTGTTCTTCTCGGCCATCGTCCGCATTTCGTGCTCATACAATCGTCTGACTGACTCGAACCCAGGCGCCACCGTGCCTTGGACTCGGGATTGTTCTACACGACCAAATTTGAAAAAGGAGGACCGCCGGTCGGGCTGCAGTCGCTCCACCGATGAGACGGCTTGCTCTTTCTGCATTCAGACGCCCATCTTCATCTGACCGAGAAAGTCCCTCTTGCCCAGTGGCACACCGAGCTTGCGCAAAATGTCGTACGTCGTCGTGGCGTGGAAATAGAAGTTCGG